>OGZV01000115.1_pt1 | contig 83050 bp, 104 predicted proteins | sample 1576861 | NCBI WGS metagenome assembly OGZV01 (sample SAMEA3541501, study PRJEB24748) | human gut metagenome | biome: human gut; feature: human-associated habitat; material: faeces | place: China | collected 2012
TGAGGCGTACGCGGTGCGTACGTTGATGAAATTCGGGTGCGACTGGCGGAAAATCGGCCGCAAAAGCAGGTGCATGAAAAACTCTGAGAGGACATTACCCTAACCTACCGGGAAGAAAGAGACCGGATAAGAGGCGATCACTGCATCCTTCTCTACATCTACCACTTCTACAGTACCATTTTCCACACCATATGCCCCACGGATCCTTGGGAATACAATAGGAATGTCCTGGGAACCTACCACCAGTCTCGGACTGATCAGAGGGGTATAAACTTCTGCCCCGCTTGCGTCCTTCTGCTTTAACCGGATAGAAATTTTTACACTGCTTGTCTGGGAAGCAGGTCCGATATAATTGCTTAAAGAGCAGGTGGTATCAATGGAACCAATGTAATAATGGTTCTCTTCTGCCTGTGCCTGGGTGCTTCCCTCTTCTTCCATTTTATTGATCACATAATCAACCGTGGAAGAAGGCTCAAGAACTGTTCCAGGAAGGGCAGACTGGGTCAGAACTGTACCTTCCGGCTTTCCTGCATCATAATCATAGGTCACAGTACCTGTTTTTAAGCCAGCTGCCTTTAAAAGAGCATCTGCAGTTACTTCATCTTTGCCTAATAATCTTGGCACCTGGCCCTGGGCTGTTTTTGGACCTGTGCTGACTACCAGTTCTACTGTATCACCCACTTTGGCCTGTTCCGGGCTGTAGCGGATGACCTTTCCTGTATCAACGCCATCATTTGACTCTTCTTTTAAGGTTACTTTTAATTCTTTCTCTATAAGAAGCTTCTGGGCATCTTCACCGGAAAGCTGTTCCAATCCCAAAGATGTAAGATCTACCTTGTCGCTGCCCTTGCTGATGGTCACGCCTACGGTGCTCCACTTCTCAACCACTTCGCCTTCTGCAACATCCTGGCGCATTACCTGGTCCGGTTTGTAATTATCAGAATAATCTTCTGCTTCCACACTCATCACCAGGTTGTATTCTTTTAATTTTGCTTCTGCCATATCCTTTGGAAGTCCCAGGACATTTGGCATATAAGTCTGGTCATCTGCCAGGGAAACATTGATACTTTCTGTTGGTTCTTCGCTGGTGACCACTTCTGTTTCCTTGTTCTGATCTGTCTTGGACCAGAAAAGCCCGGTCAGTCTGGAAAATACAAAAATGACCACAACTGCCACTAAAATAGCCGCCACAATTCCCATGACCATAATGATCCGTTCAAACTGGGTACTTACATCTTTTTCCTTTTTCTTTACAGTTCTCTTTTTGTGCGTAGGCTGTTCTGGCTGAGATTTTTCCTCATATTCATCTTCATCCGAAAAATCCTCAGGTTCTTCTGTTTCATCTTCTTCCGGTTCCACTTCCTGCACTGCTGCTTCTTCCACGCGGCTTCTGCGCCGTCCCTGGATCTGCGCCAGTTCTTCCCTGGAAATAGGCCGGGTTATGGACGGATCATTTTCCTCATCTGTCTCCAGTCCGGATCCATAAATATCATAATCCGGATCTACCATTACATGACGAAGATCTGTGATCACATCCCCAATAGAAGGATAACGTCTATCCGGCTTTTTCTGGGTACATTTTAAAATGATCTCCTCTAAACCGCGGCTTACCATTGGATTTAACCGGGAAGGAGGTGTAACTGCCTCCTCTAAGTGAGCAAGAGCAACAGCAACTGTATTGTCTCCTTCAAATGGTACTCTGCCAGTGACCATTTCATAAAGAGTGATGCCAAAGGAATAAATATCACTTCGCTCATCACAGTATCCGCCTCTTGCCTGCTCCGGTGAAATATAATGGACAGAACCTACCGCTGTCGCATTCATCGTCTGGCTGGATACAGCCCTTGCAATGCCAAAGTCTGCTACCTTGACCGTTCCATCTTTTGAAATGATCATATTCTGAGGCTTGATATCACGATGGATGATATGCTGCTCATGTGCAGCGGCAATTCCCTGTGCCACCTGGATGGCAATACCAATGGCCTCTTTATTTTCAAGAAAACCTTTCTTTTCGATATAGTTCTTTAAGGTAATACCCTCGATCAGCTCCATGACGATATAATGAAGGTCACCTTCGTCCACTACATCATAAACATTAACAATATTGGGATGGGACAGCCTGGCTGCTGCCTGTGCTTCCATTTTAAATTTACTGACAAAATTTTCATCAGAGGCAAACTCTTCTTTTAACACTTTAATGGCCACCAGGCGGTCTAAAGTATGACATTTTGCCTTATAAACCACAGACATACCACCGGAACCGATCCGACCCAATATCTCATAACGGTCCTGAAGATAGGTTCCAGGATTTAACATGATCCCATCCCTCCTTCCTCAGGTTTTACCAGTACAACTGCTATGTTATCTGTTCCCCCTCTTTCATTGGCCTCAGCGATGAGACGCTGCGCTTTTTCTTTTAAAGACCCTTCAGAAAGGATAATGGAACACAGGGTATCGTTGTCTACCATATTGCTCAGTCCATCGGAACACAGAAGGATATAATCCCCCCGTTCTAGTTCTTCCTCAAAGAAATCAGGCACAATATCAGGACGGATGCCTGCTGCCCGGGTAATAATGTTCTTTTTCCGGTTGTAATCCGCGCTTCCTCTCTGCATCATTCCCATTGCCACCATTTCTTCTACATAAGAATGATCCCGGGTGATCTGGCGGATAGAGCCGTCATGGATCAGATATAAACGGCTGTCTCCTACATTGGCTGCATACAGAACACCGTCTTCGATCACAGCAGCCACTAAGGTGCATCCCATTCCCTGAAATTCTTCTCTCTCTAAAGACATCTCGTAAAGGGCTTTATTGACTGTTTTTATCCCCTCTTTTATCTGGGTAACACAGGGACCATCATGGCGGTGGGTTAAGTATACCACCAGGTTTTCCACCATGAAACGGGAAGCATAATCCCCCGCCTTATGACCGCCCATTCCATCTGCTACCAGGAAAAGATCCGGCAGGGAGCCTACTTTTTCAGGGGAAGCGTAGATATAATCCTGATTCATGGAACGGACTCTTCCTGTGTCTGTCAGTGCATATGCTTCCATATCAGATCTCTCCTTCCTCCAGATAGCTCTTTCTTAACTGGCCGCAGGCACCGCCGATATCACGGCCCATTTCCCTGCGCACCGTTGCGTTAATGCCATGTTTTTCCAGATAATTTTTAAACTGCTCAATAGCCTTCCGGTCAGACTGAACATAATCACGTTCCTTGATCGGATTGACCGGGATCAGATTTACATGACCATGCTGGTCTTTGATCAGCTCTGTAAGAGCCTTGGCCTCTTCCAGGTTGTCATTTACCCCTTTTACAAGACTGTATTCAAAGGTAAGTCTTCTTCCTGTTTTTTCAAAATAATAATGGCAGGCTTCCAGTACATCCTTTAATTTAAAACTGTTTGCGATGGGCATTAATGTCTTTCGCACTTCGTCATTTGGGGCATGTAAGGACAGTGCCAGTGTGACCTGAAGGCCTTCCTCTGCAAATTTTTTAATTCCAGGAACAATGCCACAGGTTGAGATCGTTAAGTTTCTCTGGCTGATATTTAAGCCCTTCTCATTTGAGATCAGGCGGATAAAGCGGACTACATTATCATAATTATCCATCGGTTCTCCGGAACCCATGACTACGATATTGGACACCCGCTCTCCTGTAATGGTCTGGATACGGTAGATCTGGTCCAGCATCTCAGAAGGACGTAAATTTCGCTCCATGCCATCCAGAGTAGATGCACAGAAGCGGCAGCCCATACGACAGCCCACCTGGGAAGAAATACATACTGAATTCCCGTGGTGATACTGCATCCACACGCTTTCGATCACATTGCCATCTTCTAATCGGAACAGGTATTTTCTGGTACCGTCAATAGCTGAAATGCGCTCTCCTGCTACCTGTAAAGCGGTAAGACTGTAATTTTCCTTCAGTTTCTGACGCAGGTCCTTGGACAGTGTGCTCATATCATCAAAGCTTTCTGCCAGCTTTACATGAAGCCAGTCATAAAGCTGCTTTGCCCTGAAAGATTTCTCTCCCAGGGCTGTCATCTCTGCTGTCACTTCTTCCAGTGTCATGGACTTTATATCTTTTTTACCTTTTGTATCGATCAGGTCTAACATATATTTCAATACTCCTTATAATGTACGCTTGAAAACACTGATGAAAAAGCCGTCAAAGTCTTCAAAAGGAGAAATGCCTGGAAGGATCTGGATCTGACCATTTTTAAGGTCTGCTCCCGGATATGTGTTCTCTTTCAAGCCCGCAAATGCTTCTCCCTTTAATGGAAAGGCTTCTGTCAGGTCTTCCGGCTTAAAAGGAAGATTTTCTGTGATCCAACGGGCATTTTCTGCATTTTCCTCTTTATTGATGGTACAGGTGCTGTAGATCAGACGGCCGCCTGGTTTTACGTATTTCCATACAACAGAAAGGATCTCTCTTTGCAGCTTTGCCAGTTCTTTTAAGTTTTCTTCTGTGGTGTGATATTTAATATCCGGCTTTCTTCCAATAATTCCCAGACCGGAGCAGGGCAGATCCGCAATCACAAGGTCCGCTTTATTTTCACTTGCGGGATCAAATTCTGTTGCATCCCACTGAACAGCCTTTACATTGACTGCCCCCATACGGCTGGCATTTTCTTCAATAAGAGCCACCTTCTGGTATGTAAGATCCCTTGCTTCCACACAGCCGGTCCCCTGTAATTTATCTGCTATATGAAGGCTTTTTCCACCAGGAGCTGCACATACATCCATAACATAGCTGTCTTTTTTCGGCGCAGCCAGTTCTCCTACTAAAGCAGAGCTGATATCCTGCACCTGGATCCAGCCTTTCTGAAAAGCTTCCAGGCTTTCTAAATAGTCATAATCAGATAATGCAAGCATCGCCTCAAAACCTTCTACCGGTTTTGCTGTAGCCTGCTGTGCCTTCAGGGAAGCCAGGATCTCTTCTTTGGAAGCCAGATTAAAATTACAGCGCACCCATACAGGGCGTTCCTTTAAGAAAGATTCTGCAATCTTTTCTGCATTTTCCTTTCCCCAGTCTTTTTCCCACATGGAATACATCCACTGCGGAAGGCTGTAACGTAAATACGGACTGGAAAGATCCAGATCTTCCTTATTTCTTGCAATGGTACGCAAAACTCCGTTTACAAAGCCTTTCAGCCCCTGAAAATGGTGGTGTATGGCCAGTTTGACTGCTTCATTGCAAACAGCACTGTCTGGTACACGGTCCATGTAAAGGAGCTGGTAGACGCTCATCCGCAGGATATTACGGATGAGCGGTTTCATTTTTTCTGTTTTTGTTTTTGAATAACTGTTTATGATATAGTCGATCTGAAGCAGATATTCCAGAGTTCCTTCTGTCACCCTGGTGATAAATGCCCGGTCTGGTTTTTCCAGATACTGGTATTTGCTTAAAGCCTGATTTAACACCAGATGGACGAAATTGCCCTTATCCAGTACCTCTGTCAGGACACCCAGTACAATCTCCCGGTTTTCCAGGCCTCTGTCTATGGCTTTTGCCATATCATGTTCCCCTTTCTAGTCATTTCTGCGTCTGTTTCCAAACAGGAGCATAAGTCTTAAAAGCTGCAGCAGGGATGCTGCGGCTGCGGCAACATACGTCAGTGCCGCTGCATTTAATACCTGTCTGGTCTGTCCTACTTCCCGGCCCTCTAAAATACCGATGGAGTCAAGGAGCGCTACTGCTCTGTGAGAAGCATTGTACTCTACAGGCAGTGTAACGATCTGGAACAGAACAGCCAGTGAAAACATAAGGATGCCAAGATTGATCAGTCCGGTTCCTCCTAATACGATACCAAGGATGATCAGGAGCCATGAGATCTGGGAACCGAAATTAGCTACCGGAACTAAGGCTGCACGCAGTCTTAAGGGCACATAATCTCTTGCATCCTGAATAGCATGGCCACACTCATGGGCTGCCACACCAATAGCTGCAATAGAGGTAGAACCATAAACCGTATCAGACAGGTTGACGGTCTTGCTTCTTGGGTCATAATGGTCCGTCAGTCTTCCTGATACATGGCGCACCGTCACATCATAAATTCCCTGGGACTGTAAAATCCGCTGTGCTGCCTGGGCACCGGTCATGCCGCAGCGGCTGGCTACGGAAGAATAACGGCCATAGATAGCATTTAACTTTGCAGATGCTCCCATAGAAAGGAGCACGCCGATGATGATCAGGACATAAGTTGGGTCAAAATAATACATAGGCATGTAGCCGTACATAAGATCACTCTCTTTCTATTCCATACAGTGATGGTTGTGTTTCCCACAACAGGATCTTTACTCCTGGTGTCCCAGGATCTCTCCCGGTGTAATAGTAAAGCCACGCAGCAGTGCATCTGCTGCCATACGTTTCTTTCCTTCTAACTGAAGTTCATTGATCTTTAAAATTCCCTCTCCTGCTGCGACTGTAAATCCATGTTTGTCAGCCTGAAGGACCTGTCCCGGAACTGCATCTGTAGGAACTGCTTCCTCTAATACATCTGCATCCCAGATTTTTAAAGTCTTTCCATTATAAAAAGTATAAGCACTTGGCCATGGATTTAAGCCGCGGATCAGACGCTCAATGGCTGTGGCTGACATGGTCCAGTTGATATCGCCTAAAGTCTTTGTAAGCATCTTTGCATAGCTGGTGCCTGACTCGCCCTGAGGAGTTCTTGTAATAGTTCCCTTTTCCAGTTTTTCAAGGGTAGACAGGATCAATGGACCGCCTGCTTCACTTAACTTCTCAAATAAGCTGCCGCTTGTTTCCTTTGGATCTAAGGGGATCACCTTTGTCTCTAAGATGTCACCTGTATCCAGGCCAACATCCATCATCATGGTCGTAACACCTGTCTCTTTTTCGCCGTCGATCACAGCCCACTGGATCGGTGCTGCACCACGGTATTTTGGAAGTAAGGATGCATGGATGTTTACACAGCCATATTTTGGCAGATCCAGGATCTCTTTGGATAAGATCTGACCAAAAGCGATAACAACAATGGCATCTGGTGCTTCTTTCTTTAATACTTCTACAAATTCCGGTGTTTTTACCTTTACAGGCTGGTATACCGGAATGCCATATTCTAAAGCCTGGATCTTAACCGGAGTCATCTGGACATCTTTTCCTCTGCCCTTTGGCTTATCCGGCTGGGTCACAACAGCTGTTACCTGATGCCCCGCTTCAACTAATGCTTTTAATGCCGGAACGGAAAAATCCGGCGTTCCCATAAATACAATACGCATGTATATTTCTCAGTCCTTTCAAAATCGGCGTTTACTCTTCTGTGATCGTTTCTTCACTTTCAGTTTCTGTATCCATCAGTTCGCCCTCTACCAGTTCAGTATAAAGCTGACCGTCTAAATGGGCACATTCATGGCAGATGGCTCTTGCAAGTAAGCCTTCGCCTTCTACTTCGATCTCATCCATGTTCTCATCTAACGCTCTTACTACTACATGGTTTGGTCTTGTAACAACGCCTGTTTTTCCAGGAACGCTTAAGCAGCCTTCATAACCGGTCTGCTCCCCGTCCTGCTCAATAATTTCCGGGTTGATCAGTACATACTGATATCCGTCTTCTACATCAATTACTACAATTCTTTTTAAAATACCTACCTGTGGTGCTGCAAGACCTACACCGTTTGCCTCATACATTGTCTCGAACATATCTTCGATCAGCTCTTTTGTACGGTCGGTCATCTCTTTCACCGGTTTACATTTCTTATTTAAAATTTCATCCCCAATAACGCGGATCTGACGAACTGCCATTTTTATCTCTCCTTTAAATATCGTAATTAAGTCAGGTCAGACTGGAAAACAACACTTTCAAGCTCTTGCGCTTCTTTTAAGCATTGTTCCGCCATTTTCCTGATGTGTATCAGTATATCATAGTTTTCCTGCTTTATATATAAAATTTTTCTATAAATATCATTAACTTTGTACACCGGAGCATTTACAGGGCCTATAAACTGGATCGTTCCATCCTTTGACAGATCCTCATTTTGCCCGATCCACTGCTTCAGACACTCTTCCAATAACGCTGCCGCCTGTTCTAATCGTCCCTCATTTTTATCTGCGATCTGGATGGTTAAAAGCCCTACTGCTGGCGGATATCCAAGAAGTTTCCTGAAATTCATCTCCTGGGTATAGAAGGCTTCATAGTCCTGGGCCGCAGCTGTCTGAATGCTGTAATGATCCGGCTGGTAGGTCTGAATCACCACATTTCCAGCTGCATTTCCACGTCCTGCTCTTCCTGCTGCCTGAGTCAGAAGATCAAAAGTCTCCTCACTGCAGCGGTAATCACTGGCATAGAGGGAAAGATCCGCTGCCAGAGCGCCTACCAAAGTGACTTTTGGAAAATCGTGGCCTTTGACGATCATCTGGGTGCCAATGAGGATATCTGCTTCTCCTCTTGCAAAAGCAGATAAGATCTGCTGATGACCGCCCTTTTTAGAAGTAGTATCCAGGTCCATGCGCAGGATCCGGGCTTTTGGAAACATCTTCGTGGCCATCTCTTCTATTTTCTGGGTTCCCGTACCAAAAGGGGCAATATATGGGGAGCCACAGGAAGGGCATGTTTTCGGCTGGCGGATGGTATAACCGCAGTAATGGCACATCATCCGACCGTCTTTGTGATAGGTCAGCGTCACATCACAGTGAGGACATTTTACCGCTTCCCCACAGGATCGGCAGGACACAAAGGTGGCATAGCCCCGTCTGTTGATAAATAGCATGGCCTGTTCTCCTTTTTCCAGACGGTCCTCCAGCAGTTCTTTTAATCTTGCGCTGAAAATAGACCGGTTGCCCGCTTTTAATTCTTCCCGCAGGTCGGCGATTTCCACCGTAGGCAGAACAGCATCTGCTTTGGCACGTCTGGTCAGCTTATAAAGGTCATATTCCCCTCTTACTGCTCTGGTATAGGTTTCCAGAGAAGGCGTTGCAGAGCCAAGGACCAGCATGGCTCCTTCCATTTCTCCCCGTTTTCTTGCCACTTCCCTGGCGTCATATCTGGGAGAAAGCTCACTTTTATAGGAATTTTCATGTTCCTCATCAATGATCAACATTCCCAATCGTTCAAAGGGCACAAAAAGAGCGGATCTTGGACCTATGATAATATCAATATCCCCGGTTCTGGCCCGTTCATACTGGTCAAAGCGCTCTCCTGCGGACATCCGGGAATTTAGTACAGATACCCGGTCCCCGAAACGAAGATAAAAACGCATGACTGTCTGCCAGGTAAGGGAGATCTCCGGGATCAGAAGGATGACCTGCTTTCCAGCCCGGATCACATGACTGATCAGTTCCATGTACACTTCTGTTTTTCCGCTGCCTGTGATACCGTGGATAAGACATGGTTTTCGGTCCCCATTGTCATATTTTTCACAGATATTAGCTGCGATCCTTTGCTGATCCTTATTTAGAACAGGCGGTTTCCACTGGGCTTTAGAAGCGTCTGTTAAAAGGCGGCGCATTTCCTCTAAGGGATTGCGGTACTGGTTCACCACCTGGACTGCAAGAAGTCCCGCCTGTTCCAACGGCCGGATGGCTGCCGCCGTCAGGTTCAGCTTATGAAGGGTATTTTCATAAGGAAGGTCCGGATTTTCTTTTAAAGCATATAATAGTCGCAGACGGGCCTTGTATTTTTTCCGCTCTGCTGTCTGGATCGCAGCTTCCAGAGTCAGCGCATCCACCAGAAGATGGATCTTACGCTTAGGCGCTTCCCGCACCTTTTGCTTCACCGGAAGCACTGTTTTTAATGCCTGGTTCATAGTAGAACCATACCGTTCCTTCATCCACCATGCCAGGTGGATCAGCTGGGACTGGGCGGTAATGCTTCCTTCTACCAGAGAGTCGATTTCTTTTATTTTCGATATGTCGTATTCCGCCTGGTTGGTCAACTCCACCACATAGCCTTTGCGTTTATGGCTGCCTGCGCCAAAAGGAATATACACCTGCTGTCCCGCAGTGATCTGCCCTAAAAGGTGCTCCGGGATGCGGTACTGGAAAGTCTTATCTACGCTTTCGTGGGATATGTCGATGATGATATTTGCATATTGATAGATGGTTGGCTGATATATTGTATCTGTTTTATTATCTGTATTATAATTCAAATTCTGTCACCTGATTTTAGGCTTTCTGCATTTTCTGGTTGTTTCCGTACCTTTTATTGTAACAGAAAATGAAGTTCATGACAACGCAAACAGCCTGAAGTTCATCGTTTTTCACGACTTTCTTCAGGCTGTCTTACTGGATCTTATACTTTTTATACTTCTTATACTTCCTGGTACGTTTTATAATTCAGGTAATCTCTCTGCCTCTGCCAGATCCAGCAATTTTTCTGCTATCTGTTTTTCTTTTCCCGGATAGCAGATCTTAATAAGATTTTCTGCCTTTTTAAGTATCTGCGCTTTTGTAAGAGGGTAATTCTCTCCTCCTGACGGATCAGATACCTGTGTTTCCAGAACAATACCATTTTCTAAAATGACCTTCATAGAACATCCCCAATGAGCCGGATATACAGCCGAAAAAGCTTCATCCGGCATCACCGTTACTTTTTCTATAAGGCATTGCATAGAAGGATCTTCTACTGTCTGATCTGAAAACTCGCTCATAGTCACTTTTCCAAAAAGGAATGCTGCCGCTGTACAAAATGGAATGGAAAACTTTGCATCTATGGTATTTTGCGGATGTAAACAGCCATCACTGACTGCACATTGCTTATATCCCACTTCATAGGTCTTGATCTCAATCTCCCTGATAGCTTCTGTCAGCCTTTTTCTCTCTTCTTCTAAGGTCTTATGATCGTACTCTTTTCCAATTTTTTCCAAAATACTGTCTCTTAATTTCAGACTGCAATCTATAGCACAATGGGCACTGCGGCAGCAGGGATATGGCTTCATATCCATATGAAGGATCTCCCAATCTGTACCAAGACCTTTACTGACTTTTACTATATCACCAGTATCAGACATAGCCGCCAGTAAACCGCCATCCTCTGCCTCCAAAATATGCTCCGGTCCGGTCATTCCGGCTTTTGCTAAAAATGCTGCATCCAGACCATTTACAACCGCTCTGGCCGGGTGGAGCACTTTGCAGGTGCTTCCATCCCCTAAAAAGGCCCATCTGCCAAAACTCTGGGTTCCTGCCATCCCAAGAGCCGATACCAGCTCATCTGCATTCAGCCCCAGAAGCTTTCCGCAGGCAGCTGCGCAGCCAAAACCTCCGCAGGTAGCAGTGGCATGCCAGCCCTTTTTTCTGTGACTTGTTACTCCCAACGCCATACCGATCCGGCTGACGGTTTCATAGCCACATACCACTGCTGTGAGAAATTCTTTTCCAGAAGCATGGACATACCGGGCACAGCTCCATGCAGCCGGGATCAGGCTGGCGCTTCCATGTGTTTTTGACGCCGGATGGACATCATCCAGTTCCAGAGTATGGGCCAGCATGGCATTTATATAAGCAGCTGTAGAAATATCCGTTTCTCCTTCGCTTCCCCAGATCTTACCGCCTGTTCCGTTATTTCTCTCTAAATAAGAAGCTTTTACTTTTTTAACCAGCGGATCATCCACAGCTCCCAAAGCAGCGCTGATCAGATCCAGGACCCGGAAAGATACTGTGGTTTTTACTTCTTCCGGCAGGTCATCCCAGCTAAGTTTTTCTATAAACTCTGCCAGTTTACGCATCTCACTTTTCTCCATAAATGCTCCTTCTATTCCCTTACTCTTTGGATCTTTTTGGGATATCATCTTGCTTTTACTTCTTATTATTTTTCTTCCTTATAAAAGTTGATCAGAGAACCTGCAAGAAGTACCTTCTTTTCTGCTTCTGTTACATTTTTAAGTTCCAGTTCCATTGGTCTGGTGCTTCCATCTGTTCCGATCACCGTAGCTGTTACCTTTGTGGCTCCTTCTTCTACTGCTTTGCGGATGCCTGGAAGATATACATATTCTCCTGGTTCCAGAACAATTTCCTTATCCGGATTGGTAAATGGCAGAATGCCCCAGTTTACACAGTTGCTGCGGTAACGCTTGGTTGCATACTCAATACAGATATTGGCAAGTCCTCCAAGAACCTTCTGGCAGCTGGCTGCATATTCTCTTGCAGAACCGTCACCTGGGCGTTTTGCATAAAGGACAGAGCCAATTCCTGTAGTCTTCATCAGCTCCTCTGTATCTGCTGTTACTCCTGCTGCTTTTAATACTTCATAAACTTCTGCTGTCTTTTTTGCATCCCCGTTTCTTCTGGCTGTTTCATATTCCTGAATGGCTTTTGCATTTCCCACATAGTGAGGATCCTTGCGGATCAGTGTAAATTCAGAGATCTTATATGGATTAGAGCGATAGGATGCAGTTTCACCAGAAGGGATCAGTTCATCAGTAGTAGTTACTTCATCACGGATCACGCTGGCTACCTGAAGCAGTAAGTTGTCTGTAAGGGCAACCATCTTTGGCCAATCTTTAATGGAAGGACCATAAACGATCTCTGTCTCAGGCTTTGGATTTTTATAGCCGTTGTATACAATATTCTTATAAATATCACTGTTAAAATGATACTCTGGAGTGTAATATTCTACCGGCACATCTTCTGCGGAAGTCAGATAACCGCCGTTAAATGCGGTTGCTGCAATGGACTTGGAGTCCATAAGCGCAACGGAAGCGATCTGGCCCGTTGCCGGATTGGAGCCTTCACGGTTGGGGAAGTTTCTGGTACTGTGGCGGATGCAGAAATCATTATTTCCCGGAGCATCTGAAGCGCCAAAGCAAGGGCCGCAGAAAGCGGTCTTCACTCTTACGCCGTAAGTCATCAGGTCATTTAATACACCTGCTTTATTTAACTCATACATGATCGGCTGGGAAGCCGGGTAAATATTAAGCGGGAATGTTCCCAAGCCTTTGTTTAATTTCTTTGCAATGGTATCTACTGCACAGATATTTTCAAAGGATCCTGCTGCACAGCCGGCAATAGCGCCCTGGTCAACCTTGATCTTTCCATCATGGATCTTGGAAAGCAGGTCTAAATGGATATCCGGGTTGTTCTCAAATACACGCTTTGCCTCTTCTTCTACCATAGACAGGTATTTTTCCGGCTCTGCGATCACATCTGCCAGAGGATATGCATTGCTTGGGTGGAACGGAAGGGCGATCATAGGAACAATGGTATCCAGATCGATCTCTACGATACCGTCATAAAGGGCTGCATTTCCCGGCACCATTTTCTTATAATCATCTGGACGGTTATGGATCTTAAAATACTCTTCTGTCTTTTCATCGGTGGACCATAAAGAAGAAAGGCAGGCAGACTCTGTAGTCATGGTATCAATACCATTTCTGAAATCCATGGACAGGCTGCTTACACCAGGTCCCACAAATTCCAGGACTTTATTCTTAACGAAATTATTCTTGAATACTTTTCCGATGATGCTTAAGGCTACATCCATAGGTCCTACCCATGGCTTTGGAGCACCTGTTAAAAATACAGCGATCACTTCCGGATAATCGATCTCATAATACTTTCCAAGCATTGCCTTTGCCAGTTCCGGGCCGCCTTCACCGATGGATAAAGATCCCTGTGTTCCATAGCGGGTATGGGAGTCAGATACAATAGACATATCCCCGGACTTCACGATCATTTCACGCATATACTGGTGGATCACCGCTTCATGAGGCGGTACAAAAATGCCTCCGGATTTTTTACAGGCTGACTCCGCATATTTATGTACATCGGTATTAATAGTGCCGCCTACTGCACAAAGGCAGTTATGGCAGTTGGTAAATACACAGGGCATTGGAAATTCCTTTAAACCGCTGGCATAAGCAGTCTGAAGGATACCTACATAAGTATTATCATATACTCCCATGGAGTCAAACTGAATCTGTAAATGTTCCATATTATCAGAATGGTTATGCTTCTTTAACACCTGGTAAGTCAGTGTATTTTTAAATGCCTCTTCCTGTGAGATAGCTACTGCTTCTTCTTTTGATGCAATCCTCTTATTATCAATAATGATCTGTTTTCCGCTGTGTAAGGTGACCATACTCATTCTCCTTTTCTTCTATAATTTATATGTATTAACATGTCCTGATCTGAAATTATCCCACATCTTGTACTAACAGGTTTTCCATGCAATGCACACCGGACTTTCTGTAGCGATCTTCCTTCCTGTATCTTTCAACGTTCCATCTTTTAGGATCTCAAAAACAGTAATGGTATCAGAAAGCTCATTTGCTGCCAAAAGTCTGGTGCCTTCCGGGTTTAATGTAATAAATCTTGGCTGCTCTCCGCCTGTTTTGATATTCTGGATATAAGTCATATTTCCTGTTGCTTCATCCAGATGATAAACCGTAATGCTGTCATGTTTTCTGTTGGAAACATACAGTGTATGACCTTCCGGATGGATATCAATGGCACTTGCCCAGCCATCTCCTGCATAATCTTCCGGCAGACTGGTAAGAAGCTGTTTTAATGCCAGCTTACCTGTCTTTTCATCAAAATCATAAGCTGCTACGGTACTGTCTTTTTCATTTACACAGTAACAGTATTTATTTCCCGGATGGAACACGCAGTGTCTTGGTTCCGCACCGGTACGGCCTTTCTGGATAAATGTTTCTTTCAGACTTCCCTGTTCTTCGTCAATGGCAAACACGGTCAGTTTCCCGACTCCCTGCAGTCGCCCCTGGGAAGGGACCACCAGCCAGCGTCCGCTTCTGTCTTTCATGGTCTGGTGAGGATGGGAAATATAGCCGGGACCGCCATTTCCTGAAATAAATTCCAGGTCATGAAGTTTTCCCAAAGATCCATCTTCAAGGACTGGGATCACAGATACGCTTCCTGTCTGGAGATTGGCTACATAAAGCCATCTTTCTTCTGGGTCTAATGTAAGATGCACCGGATTGGTACCATATGTTTTTACTGTATTAAGGTACTCTAAGGTACCATTTTCCCGGATCTTAAATGCGCTTACCTGGCAAAAATCTCCATGTATGCTGTACAGACGGTCCTGTGCTTTATTCAGACAGAGATAAGAAGGATTTACCTGACCTTCCAGGATCTGTACCAGCTCCCAGTTATCTCCATCAACCTTGTATACACTGATCCCTTTTCCTCTGGCTTTTCGCTCTTTTGTGGTACGGCAGCCAATATATGCAAATTTTTCCATTTTCATCTTCCCCTTCTGTATTATGTTTTCTTAAAATTTATCCAAGGAATTTAAGCAGTCCGGCTAAAGTCAGAACAAACACCAAAGCTACCATTCCAGCAGAAAGCATAAATAACTGTCCAAATAATTTCTGCTGTTCTTTCTCATCACAGCCAGATTCCTGGGTGTAACTTGCCATGATCAGGCTTCCGCCTGTAGACAGAGGACTGATACCTGCTACCGTAGCGCTGCATACGATGGCTACGATCATCTGCATAACAGAGGCACCGCCTACCTGTGCTGAAATATCCGGAACGGTTGGGATCAGCGTTGGGAATACAACTCCATTTGCACTGGAAAACCATGACATCAGACCGCCTGTAAATCCCATAAGCGGCGCTGCTGTAACAGAGTTCATAAAAGATGCAAGGATATTAGAAAGCAACTCAATACCGCCCATTGTCTGGGTAATATTCATCAGTACGCTGACACCTGCGATCAGGATCAGTACATTCCATGGGATCATCTTGATCGCTTTCTTCTCATCTGCAGTTCTAAGAAGGATAAGAACAAGTGATAAAGTAAAGCAGATCAGTCCTACATCATAAGAAAATCCAACTACCATAACCACCATGATCAGTAATGCCACCAGGCTGATGGTCTGTTCTTTTGTAAAATGTTCTTTCACAGCAGCAGCTTCACCGGCACTTCTTCTCAGTTTATAACCGCCTAAAACAATATAAGTAACAACTGCACAGGCAAAGTTGGCAATGGAAACTCCAATAAACATGTTCATTCCAACGCCTTCCATATTCATCTGTGCCAAAAGATCATTTACAATGATACCGGTCAGTGCAATAGGTGATGCTGTGCCTCCTACTGCTCCAAGGATGGCCATTGCTCCCATAAGCACCGGGCTTGCATCCATCTGTACTGCCAGTGATACAGCAAACATAACTGTGACTGACTGTACGCTGATAGCACCAGGGCCTGCAGCGGAAAGGATAAAACTTACAAGATAAATAATAACCGGAACCAGGAATGTATTATTTCCGCAGAAGCTGATCAGCTTTTTGGAAACTTTTTCCAGTGTTCCGTTTTGCTGCAGCAAACTGAAAAATAACATGGTTCCCAACAATGTGCTAAACAGTTTATACGGAAAGCCGCCATAGATCTTTCCTGACGCCATTCCCCCTATAGTTCCCAGGATCAGTGCCAGTCCAAAACAGACAATACCTACATTCATCTTTCTTACAAATCCCAATATGATCGCGCCAACCAGACAGGCCAGTGCCAATACCTGTAATCCCATATGTAATTCCTCCTGAATGTTAAAACATTTCCCCAATTATCTTATTTTTATGAAGTTACTTCAGATCATTCTCTTATGTATACAAAGCCATCCATGATCCTTCTTGCTGTTCTTGTAACGCCGCCTTTTAACACCTTTTCTCCATCCATCTTAATATCTACATCGGTAATACCGCTGGAATGTCCCAGACGGATGATATCACCCTCTAATGGAGCTTTTAATGTTTCATAAACGATGGTTCCAGGGATCCTTGCAGCAGCACCTGTTCCTACAGCTACTGTCATAGGATATGCCTTATGCAGGGCACCTACGGAGATTGCTCTTACACACAGATCCATATCTTCGGCCTTTACTTGATTTTTGTCCATATCTGTGTAATCCTGAGGCGCTGATACAATGGATACCTTTGGTGCAGAAGTAGATTTCGTTCTGGCATCTTCCCATTTTTCCACAAACCCGCACTTAACAGCTGCCATTCCACGGATCCGTTCAATATGTTCCATAACATCTGCATTCTGGTTTAATTCCACCAGTTCCGTTCCTTTAATTCCCAGATCCGATGCCTTGATAAATACCATAGGATTGGAGCAGTCTAAAACCGTTACCTCTGCCGGACCATATCCCGGTACATCAAAAATCTCTTTTTTCTGTCCTGTGGGGAAGAGCTTTCCTGTTTTAGAACCTGCCGGATCTTCAAAATACATATCAATACGGGAACCTGTTCCAGGAACACCCTTGATCACTTCATCCCCATACACATCTGCATGGCCATCTTTTACACGTACATGTTCTTCAATGATCTTGTTGGTATTGGTATTTAAAATACGAACTACTGTGATTGGCTCTACAGCCGGAACCAGGCCCTCATCAATGGCAAATGGACCTACAGCAGATGAGATATTTCCACAGTTGGCGCTTCCATCTACCCTTGGAATGATAATGTCTACCTGGCGGAATGTATAATTTACATCTACATCCGGGCGGTCGGATTTGGAAATAATGGCAACCTTACTTGTAGATGATACGGTTCCGCCCATTCCATCGATCTGTTTTACATCCGGGGTTCCCATGACTTTCATAAAAATGTCATCCCAGAGACTCTGATCTTCCGGCAGATCCTTCTCATGGAAAAATACGGCTTTGCTGGTACCGCCTCTCATGTAAACACAGGGATATTTCTTCATATACATAAAACAAGTCCTCCTTTATATTGATTTCTATACGTTTTTCTTTGTTTAACTGTATTATAGGCCTTGCTATCCATTCTGTAAAATTGTATAATTTCATTATATTACATTCCATTATGGAATGGTTTATGTTTATGGAAATTTGCCTGACAGGAGGTTGGTTTATTTATGGATGAACAGGATATTGAACTTTTAAAAACATTGATCGATACACAGAATATTACAAAGACAGCAAAGAAGCTTTATACCACCCAGTCTTCTCTCACCAAACGAATCCAGAAAATGGAGCAGGACCTGGGATGCCAGCTTTTTATCCGTTCCCGCAAAGGCATTCTCCCTACACCCGCTGCTGAGGGGATCTTCCCGGAAATTGAAAAGATCTCCCAGTCCATGGAACACATACGGGCCTATGCCCTTTCGCTCCAGGGGGAGATCTGCGGTTCTTTAAAGATCGGTGTTTCTGTTAATATTGCCCGGTATAAACTTCCAGCTGTACTGAAAACATTTATGAAAAAATATCCAAAAGTAGACATTTATGTGACTACAATGCAAAGTACCCAGTTATACCGTGCACTGGCTGATAATGAGATCTCTATTGCATTGGTCCGTGGCAATTTTAACTGGCAGGATGGGGATGTTATCCTTTCTAGAGAACCGGTATGTCTGGTACGAAATCAGGAAATGGCTGAACTCTCCTTAAAGGATATCCCTTATATCGGACGTCATACGGACTCTCCTTTTTACGACCGCATTGAACAGTGGAAACAGGAAAATGGGTGCGCCAACTGCCGCACCCAGCTTTGGATCGATGATATTTCCAGCTGCCTGGAAATGGTGGAAAATGGTATTGGCTGGTCTATTTTGCCGGAGATCTGTTTAAAAAATTATAAAGGGAGCATCACGCCCCTTTTCTTTCAGGACGGATCTCCCTTTATACGTACTTCTCATATTTTATATAAAAGCCATTATTTTGAACTCCCTCAGGTGCGGGCCTTTATACAGACTGTGCTTGCTGAGGAATACTTTAATGCTTAAATACAGCACTATTTTCCCAGTACCTCTTTCCCCAGAGAATCAGCAGCAAGGATTGCATCGTAAAGCTGATCTGCAGTTACATCTGCTACCATATTATGTATGGATTCGCCTTCTACACAGGCATGCTCTGCAATGACCTTTACCTGTTCCTTGGTTGTTACACCAATTTCTTCCAGAGTAACAGGAAGACCTACTTCCCGGCAGAAATCCTGAACTTCTTTAAACTCTGCCTTTGGAGCGCCCTCTAATATCAGCTGTACCAGAGTACCATAAGCAACGCAGTTTCCATGTGGTGCACTGTGTCCGCCTAAAGCTGTCAGACCATTATAGAATGAATGGGCAACAGCCAGACCGCCATTATCAGCGCCTACACCAGACAGGTATACATTGGCTTCGATGATAGCATCCAACGCTGGAGTAACCACCTGATTTTCACAGGCATGTTTTGCAGCTGCGCCATACTCTTTTAAAGTCTCATAGCAAAGTTTGCACAGTGCCATTGCAGATCTTGTAATACCACCAAATTCCAGGCTTGGCGCATCGGTACGCTGACATGCTCTTGCTTCAAAATAAGTTCCAAGAGCATCACCCATACCTGCTACCAAAAATTTAACAGGCGATTTTGCGATCACATCACTGTCCACAATAACAGCTTCCGGGTTCTTTGGATAAAATAAATAGCTGTTAAATGTCTCATCATCATTGTAAATAACAGAAAGTCCTGTACATGGAGCATCTGTCGCAACGACTGTTGGGATAATTACCACCGGAAGTTTTTCATAATGAGCAGTAGCTTTTGCTGTATCAATGGCTGAACCACCGCCAACACCTACTACTACATTCAGTCTATTTTCGCGGACAATTTTTCTCATCCGTTCAATCTCACCAACACTGGATACACCACCAAAAATCTCATACTGGCGGATATCTTCTGTTCCTTCAAAACTCTTCTCAATCTTATCATGGCACATTTTGTATCCACTTCTTGAACAGACAAACAAGAATTTGTTTCCAAGATCTTTCATTTCCTCATGGAATTTAAACAGAGAATCCTTTCCCTGTACATATTTCTGCGGCGCACGCATCATTCTCAGTCTTGCCATAATAATTACCTCCTGTTTTCACATTATTTTGAGATCATTAGTTTGTTAATTTATTATCACATGCATATATTATACTACCAGTCACCCTAAAATGCCAAGAAATAATTTACATAGAACATGTACAAAATTTTAAACAGAAATCCTGTTTGCCTCTTTTACATACTAACCTGGAGCTTCTGCATAATAAAAAAGACAGCTGCACCAACAGGTATGTCCTGTATAGCTACCTCTGTCTTTTTCATATTACTGATATTTACTTACTTCCAAGATCTCCTCTGCCTTCTTTACTTCTTCTGCAGTAGGTGTTCTCACACCATCCAAAGTATAAGGAATTCCCAGTTTCTGCCATTTAAACAGTCCCAGTGTATGATATGGAAGCACCTCTACACGTTTGACTGTCTTTAATTCCCGGATCAGATCGCGGGTTCTTACCAGTCCTTCTTCGTCATCGGTCAGATCCGGCACAAGTACATGGCGCAGCCACATATCTTTTCCGTGGTCTGACAGCCATTTTGCCATCTGTACGATATTATCGTTTGGACATCCGGTTAATTTTTTGTGTTTTTCGTTGTCGATCTCTTTAAAATCAAGGATCACCAGATCCGTTACTTTCATCAGTTCTTCAAATTTGCTGATAAATGGTTCTTCCAGTGTAAAAGGATTGCCTGCTGTATCCAGAGCTGTGTGAACTCCTTTTTCCTTGGCTTTCTTAAAAAACTCTGTAACAAAGTCGATCTGGAGAAGAGGTTCTCCTCCGCTGACGGTAATACCGCCGTTTGGCTGTCCTTTTTTATTCCAGTAACTCTTATAACGGTACACATGGGAAAATAATTTATCTGCAGTCCAGGGAGTACCTCCCTCTAATTTCCATGTCTCCGGGTTATGGCAGTAACGGCACCGCATGCGGCAGCCCTGAAGAAATACAACGAAACGGACACCTGGACCGTCAACCAGTCCAAAGGTCTCCATAGAATGAACAAATCCTTCCACGTCCTTCTCCTTATTTTCTGAAAATGCATTCCATAAATATTTATAACGGTCCAGAACATAATGTCCTGAACCGTTACATCATTATATGGATCTTTGATCAATAGCGGAATGCTATTTTATTTCTCAGTTACATTAAATGCAGCCTGTATTAAATTACATGGTTGCATGGCAGGTTCTGGAGATAACGTCCATCTGCTGCTCTCTTGTTAAGTCGATGAACTTAACAGCGTATCCAGATACACGGATAGTGAAGTTAGCATACTCTTCCTTCTCCGGATGCTCCATAGCATCGATCAGCTTCTCCTTACCAAATACGTTTACATTCAGGTGATGAGCGCCCTGATCGAAGTAGCCGTCTAATACCTGTACCAGGTTATCTACTCTTTCTTCTTCGCTGTGGCCTAAAGCATCTGGGTTGATAGTCTGGGTATTGGAGATACCATCCAGAGCCCACTCGTAAGGCAGCTTAGCTACAGAGTTTAAGGAAGCCAGTAAGCCGTTCTGCTCTGCGCCGTAGCTTGGGTTTGCACCTGGGGACAGTGGCTCGCCTGCTCTTCTGCCATCTGGCATGCTTCCGGTAGCCTTACCATATACTACATTGGAAGTAATGGTCAGGATAGAAGTTGTAGGCTCAGAATTTCTGTAGGTGTGACGTCTCTTTAACTTCTCAAGGAAGGTCTTTAACAGCCATACAGCGATTTCATCAGCTCTGTCATCGTCATTACCGTATCTTGGGAAGTCTCCCTCAGTTACGAAGTCAACGATCAGGCCAGTCTCATCACGAACAGTCTTAACCTTTGCGTACTTAATAGCACTTAAGGAGTCAACTACATGAGAGAAACCAGCAATACCGGTAGCGAATGTACGTCTGACATCGGTATCGATCAGAGCCATTTCAGCAGCCTCATAGAAGTACTTGTCATGCATATACTGGATCAGGTTTAAGGTATTTACATATACGCCTACCAGCCAATCCATCATTACCTCGTACTTACGGATCACTTCATCATAATCAAGGTATTCAGAAGTAATTGGTGTGTACTCTGGACCAACCTGCTCTTTGGACTTCATATCACGTCCACCGTTCATAGCGTACAGTAAGCACTTAGCCAGGTTTGCGCGGGCACCGAAGAACTGCATTTCCTTACCGGTCTGGGTAGCAGATACGCAGCAGCAGATGGAGTAATCATCGCCCCACTCTGGCTTCATTACGTCATCGTTCTCATACTGTACAGAGCTTGTATCAATAGAGATCTTAGCTGCATACTTCTTGAAGTTCTCTGGCAGTGCAGAAGAATAAAGAACAGTCATGTTTGGCTCTGGGGATGGTCCCATGTTCTCTAAGGTGTGCAGGAAACGATAGTCGGTCTTAGTTACCATAGAACGTCCGTCTACGCCGATACCACCAACTTCCAGAGTAGCCCAAACCGGGTCGCCGGAGAACAGCTGGTTGTAAGATGGGATTCTTGCAAACTTAACCATACGGAACTTCATTACCATGTGGTCGATCAGCTCCTGAGCCTGGGACTCAGTTAAGATGCCCTTATCCATATCTCTCTTGATGTAGATATCAAGGAAAGTAGAGATACGACCAACGCTCATTGCAGCACCGTTCTGGGTCTTAACTGCAGCTAAGTATCCGAAGTATAACCACTGAACAGCTTCCTTAGCAGTCTTAGCAGGCTGGGAAATATCGTATCCGTAAGATGCTGCCATCTTCTTCATATCCTTTAATGCCTGATACTGTCTGGAGATCTCTTCTCTTAAACGGATCACGTCATCAGTCATAGTTCCGTCACCGCAGTTAGCAAAATCATTTGCCTTCTCTTCCATCAGGCGGTCGATACCGTACAGAGCTACACGGCGGTAGTCACCTACGATACGTCCACGGCCATAAGTATCTGGAAGTCCGGTAATGATCTTGTTGTGACGAACTTTCTTCATCTCTGGAGTGTAAGCATCAAATACGCCCTGGTTATGGGTTCTGCAGTACTCAGTGAAGATCTTGTGAAGCTCTGGGCTTGGCTCGTAGCCATAGTTCTTGCAAGCTTCCTCTGCCATACGGATACCACCGTAAGGCATGAATGCTCTCTTTAATGGCTTGTCTGTCTGCAGACCAACGATCTGCTCTAAGTCCTTTGTCTCTTCACTAATATATCCAGGTCCATGAGAAGTAATACCAGATACGATATCAGTATCCATATCTAAAACGCCGCCCTTAGCGCGCTCTTCCTTCTGAAGTCCCTGCAGAATTCCCCAAAGCTTATCCGTAGCTTCGGTAGGTCCTGCTAAGAATGATGCATCACCGTCATATGGTGTATAGTTCTTCTGAATGAAATCTCTTGTATTGATCTCTTCTTTCCAGAGACGACCTTCAAATCCGTCCCACTGTTCGTAGTTAAACATTTCCTTCCTCCTGTTTTTGTATTCCGCGATTGTTAGTTTTTCTTAACTCACCACGAATGATATCATATTTTCGGAGAAAGGCAAGTGATTTTTTGATAAATTTTATCTTGTGTTAAAGAAAAAACAATGTTTGTTTTTTGGCGCATACAATCAGGGTTTATGCAGGGTTTTAAGGGTGATTTTGTTTGGGAAAATGTGCAATTTTAGCCATTATCAAGTTCCCTCTTCCAGTAATTTCTTTAAACCTAAAAATGACATTCATCCATATTGTGGATTCTCATTCTTTTTAAATAATGTATCTAACTCAAATAAAAATCACGTTCAGCACTTATTGTTGGCAAATCCTGGAACCTAACCGATAACAGTTCAAGAAAATTTATTATGGTTCAACTACCAGAAACTATTCAAAATGCACAATATAGTAATATTTGTGAAATTTGTGAAGAGCGTATCCGTCGTGCTGGAAAGAAGATCAAGGAAGAAAATCCGCTTACCACTACTAATCTTGATATCGGCTTCCGCGTTTTCAAAATAGACAGCAGTAATATGGAAGATGTCTACTACCGCCCTGCCGATTACAATCAGGGACAGATGGAACTGTTCGCTGACAATATCAAGCCGGATCGTACACCAGAAGATCTGCTCTTCCAGGTAATGCTCGACCTTGGTATTTTGCTCTCCTCTGACATTCAGGAAACAGAAATTGCTGGCAAGAAGGTGTTCTCTGTAGCGGATGGTTATCTGATTGCCTGCTTTGACAAGGATGTTACAGAAGAAACCGTCAAAGCCATTGCGCAGAAGCAGCCAGTTTATGCCGTATTCCGTGACAGCAGTATGGCGAGTGACAGCGTAGCCACAAACTTTGAGCAGATATTTGAAACCTATAGTCCGAGAACGCAAAGGAAGGTGCTGTAATGGCTGAGATGAAATTCAAATTTACCATACAGCCTTACCAGACCGAGGCTGTGGACAGCGTGGTAGGTGTATTTGCTGGTCAGCCTTTCAACGACCACTTCACCTACCGCCGCGATGTTGAAATCAAGCGAGATGTGACAAACTGGATGCCTTCTGATGAAGAACTGTACATGGGCTTTGCCAACGCTAAGGTACAGCTCGATTACGGTCAGCTTTTGGATAATATTCACCGTATCCAGGCTCGCAATAATATTAAGCTCTCCGATTCTCTGAAATCCGGAGGGCTGGGTGTATGCTCCCATGGAAACATTAAATTTGAAGCCTATTGAAAAAGCGAAAATCGACTGTGCCAGAAAGCTGTTTCACAATTTCTCCTCTGCAGATGTGGTTTACGACAGTGTGGACAGCTATCAGCACCTGTTAGATATTATGAACAAGCTATAAAATCGCATAAAAAATGCACACCCGCATAACGAAATATTCTGTTCATCGTTACGGATTAGATAAATCGTTATTCTTGTATCTACCTCTTCTGATAATTACCCTTGCACGAACTGTATCTATATTTCTGTTCTGAGTCAATTCGTCAATCTCATCTGCAATATTTTCCGCACCATCAAAGTCTTTCAATTCAAGCAAGGAATACATTTCCTCTGTTTTTTGTTTAATGATCGCACTTACCGAATCTGTTTCCATTTTGTCTTCCAAAATAGAATTGGAATCCATACCAAACATCCCCGTTGTTTGTACCACCTGAATATCCGATCCGTTCCTGGATAAAGCATAAACATTAAAATCGTGATCTACCTCCCCCAGGATCTGAGGTGAATGAGTAGTAATGATAAACTGAATATTAGGAAATGTTTTCTTTAACATGGAAATAACTTTCCGTTGCCAGGAAGTGTGCATATGAAGTTCCAATTCATCGATTAGAACCACACCATCTCCCTGAAGTGGATCATCCAATGACGGATTTGCAATCGCCAAGCGTCGTGCAATATCTCCAAATAAAGCCAGTGTGCATTTTTCTCCATCTGAAAGCTGCAAAACATCCAGATTTGTAACCATTTCATACAACTCTCTTATAAGGTCTGCATCTGCCTTTTGATCCACTCCATGATCACATCTACCACATATTTTTGCTCTGTTTCTGTCAGTTCTCTTCCCTTTGGAATGTGATGCCATTTTTCCAGACAACTGCGGCAGCAGGTACCGGTAGCGTGTTGCCCGATAAATACAGGATGACCTCTCATTGGCGTCTGTTTTCCGTCGTTTTTCGGCTCTGCAGGTGCCAACCGGTCACGGATAAAATCTGTGGCATGGCTTCGCACTGTATCCATACCTTTTTCTATTACATAATGCCTGTCATTAGCCTTTAATGTGAAACTGCTTCGGAATTTCGACTGGGAAAGGCGTTTCCAGAGGTTGCCTTCGTAGGCGGCCGGTGTTTCCGATACCATAGACGGCTGGATACTGTTTTTGTATACGATCATTTTTTCTTTTTGTGCTGAATTTGGTTTTTGCAAAGCTGTTCCGTCAGCCCCCACAGTTTCTTCTCCCTGGACCAGTTTTTTTGCCAGTGCCGCTGCCACAGCCCGCGACTCTTCACTTTCCGGCTGTAGCCGCTTCGCCAGCTTCGTATTTCTCCCTGCTGTTGTTTCATTGCGGATGGCATAAAAAATGGCTTTCCGCTCCCCGATCAATACCAGTATCTTCTTCGCCCTTGTAACACCTGTATAGAGAAGATTTCGTTGCAGCATCACAAAGTGACTCATGGTAAAGGGCATGACTACAATGGGATATTCGCTTCCCTGGGCTTTGTGGATGGTGACTGCATAAGCTAATGACAACTCATCCAGTTCCGTCACATCATAGACTACCTTTCGCCCATCAAAATCTACCGTCAGTTCCCGTTCTTCTGTATCCACTTTGCAGATAGTCCCAATATCCCCATTAAATACTTCTTTGTCATAATCGTTTCTGATCTGCATTACTTTATCATTCAACCGATACTGGGTACCACCCCGGCGCAGGCAGATATCTGTAGGATTCATGGCTTCCTGAAGTATCTGGTTTAGATTGACTGCGCCGCACTCTCCTCTTTGCATAGGCGTCAGCACCTGGATATCCTGAATAGGATCTACATGGTAATACCGTGGGAGGTTTTCTTTGCAATACTGAACCAGCGTTGCCACAGTTTCTTCGTTTGTCTGCTTTTCCGCAAAGAAAAAGTCGGAATTTCTGCCGCCCCGCATATCAATAGCTTCCCCTTTATTTATCCTATGGGCGTTCATGATAATACGGCTTCCCTGGGCCTGACGGAAGATCCTGGTAAGACGCACCACCGGGATCCGCTCAGAATTGATCATATCACGGAGCACATTTCCGGCGCCTACACTTGGAAGCTGATCAATGTCACCAACTAAAACCAGAGACATATGTTCCGGAATTGCTTTTAACAGGTTGTACATAAGCATGATATCCACCATGGAACATTCATCCAGGATAAGCACATCTCCCTCTAAAGGCTTGTCCCCATTTTTCTGGTATCCTTCCGGTGGCTTGTATTCCAAAAGGCGGTGAATGGTCTTTGCTTCCATACCTGTTGCCTCTGCCATACGCTTTGCCGCCCGCCCTGTTGGAGCTGCTAAAAGGATCTTATAACCGGCCATCTTATAGGCAGATATAATACCCAGTGTGGTAGTGGTTTTTCCGGTTCCCGGACCGCCGGTGAGTATCATGACTTTGGAAGAAATAGCTGTTCTTACTGCTTCTAACTGGATCTCATCGTAGGTGATCTGCGACTGAGATACCACTTTTTCCAGTGTTTTTTCTGCATCAATCACAGATTTTCGTCCGGTAAGCAAAAGTTCCAGCAGCCGCTTTGCGCAACCGCTTTCTGAAAAATAATAAGGCGGCAGATAAATGGCTTCTTCCTCCTGGATCACGTCCTTGGTGCGAAGCATCTCATCTAAGGTAACTTCAATTTCTCCTTCTTCTACTTCCAGAAGTTCTTTTGCCTTTTTTACCAGCTGCTCCCGTTCCCCATAACAGTGACCATTTTCCGCCAGTTTATTTAAGGTATAAAAAATACCACTGCGCAGACGGACAAATTTTGTCTTGTCAATGCCCATTTTCTCCGCAATGGAATCGGCTGTTTTAAATCCAATGCCCCAGATATCATCTGCCAGGCGGTATGGATTTTCTTTTACAATGGAAATGCTTTCACTTCCATAGGTTTTATAGATCTTGGTAGCATGGGAAGTGCTGACTTCGTTGCTTTGAAGGAACAGCATAATATTTTTGATCTCTTTCTGGTCCTTCCAGCTGGTTTTGATCCGTTCTGCCCGCACTTTTCCAATGCCGGGAACTTTGATCAGTTCTTCCGGTGTCTCATCGATAATATCCAGCGTATTTTCACCGAATTTTTCCACGATCTTTCTTGCAAAAACAGGCCCGATCCCTTTGACAAGACCGGACCCAAGATATTTTTCAATACCATATACAGTGGCAGGAAGCGTTTCCTCAAAGCGCTCTGCGCAAAACTGCCTGCCGTATCTGGCGTTCATTTTCCAGAAGCCGTCTAAAGACAGGACAGAGCCCACATGGGTATCCGGCATAGTGCCAACTACTGTTACCAGATCACTATAGTTTTTCACTGCGCATTTTAAAACTGTATAACCATTTTCCTCATTTTGATATGTAATACGCTCCACCACGCAGCGCAGATGCTCCATGTATTTCTCTCCTTATCCTTCTCTTCTGACTTTTATGATAGTTAATAATCAATAGTATAACACACAAAAAATGAGCCGTCTATGCGACTCACATTTTCTGCAAAACCCAGTATCCCATTCCCAATATCCAGCTTACTCCCACGCCATACAGGATCACAGGCCCGGCGATGGTAAATATCTTTACACCGATACCGAAAACCTGGCCTTCGGAGCGGAATTCCACTGCGGGAGCAGCTACGGAATTAGCAAAGCCGGTGATGGGTACAAGGGCTCCGGCTCCGCCGAATTTTACCAGTTTCTGGTAAATGTTAAGACCGGTACATAAGGCGCTCAAAAATACCAGGATAATGGAAGTCCAGGCACCTGCCGCCTCTGCCTCCAGCCCCCAGGTATTTGTCACCCGGTTCATAATCAACTGCCCCAGAGTGCATATCAGTCCCCCTGTTATAAATGCTTTTCCCATAGAAGCCCAAAGATTATGGACCGGGGTGATCTCTTTAATGTAGTCCGCATAGTTTTTCTTGTCGATCTCCATGTTCTTTTCCTTTCTATGACCATGTTGAAACCACTTTTTTCATTCTCATCCTGCTGCCATCCGCCTCCAGAAATACAGCAGCGATCCGCCACATTTCCCTGCAGCAATAGCAATGATCAGCCATGGAAGCCCCACAGACAGCCGGATCCGCCTTGAAAATGTGGGAAGTGCTTTTAAGGTTTCTGCCAGAGACATGGCAAGACAGCCTGTAAATATTCCCACGCTGACGCCCCCTGTAAGAAGAAAGATCTGCCCAAACACTTCGCCTAAGGGCAGTCTTACCTTATAAAGCTCCATGATATTTCCCAATACTCCCCCGAGAATGATCATATTTTCATAGAGCATGATATTTTTCTTTGTCTTCGTTTTCCCGATCATCCGCACAAAAACACCGATGATGGCCAGAAATGCATAAACGCCGGCTGCAATGATCCCGCCGGAACAAAGGCCGAAAAAAAGGAGAAAGATATTTTTAATCCACATCGATCTCTTTCTCCTTTCTACCTGCCTGGTCGATCAGGGTCTTACAGATATTTTCTTCATAAAGGCGCATTTCCACTTCCAAAGGTGTGGGATCGGTATTCAGCTTTTTCACTGCAATATGGTTGAAAAATACCAAAATCCCAATAGCAAGTCCCACACTGTATCCTGCTTCCATCAGCCCAAAACCATCTGGCTGCCGTCCCATGACCTGAAAGTAGACCTGACTGAGTACATCCCCTACATTTACATCATTATTAAAGGTCATAATAGCAAATGCTGCCCCGAAAAAGCTGACCAGACACACAAAGACTGTTTTTATCCACTGCCAGCAAACTTCCGAAGCCTTTGGCGGCTTATAGGCGATGATAAAATCCGACTCTCCCAGGTTGTTTACCTCAATGGACGGATCCAATGCCTCTAACATCCGCACTACTTCCAGCGCGCTCATTACATAACGCCTTGCTTCTTTTTCAGGGATACTCTTTACTTTTAATGCCCTGCATTTACTTAAGATCACCTTATCCCGGCAGGTCACTTCCCCTACATCCTTTAAAAATACATCCCTGCGGCGGAGCTCCGTGATCTGGTTTAACTGTATATAGACGGTCTGACTCTGGCTGCTGCCTGTCTGGCTCATAGGTTTTCACTCCACCCTTCGCCATTTTCTTCTATCAGCAGACTGGCCGGCGCTGCCGCAAAAGCCGGAATTCCGGTTTCTGTCATGTTATAATACGCCGTTACCTCATTTTCCACCAGCATCCCTTCTTTTTCATACTCCGGTTCCCTCATACTCCACAACAGATACCCTGTGACCATACCTGCTAAAAGAAGAAGAAAAATAAGAACTGCTTTTACGCTTTTCATTTTCATCTGAAACTCACATCCTTTCACAGCTAGAATGTGCCTTTTTTTCATTTTTATTCGTTTTTATCCGTTTATTTTATCCTTCAAAACGCTTTCGCAGTTCTTTTAAACACTTTTTTTCCAGGCGGGAAACCTGGACCTGGGATACCCCTAACGCTTTTGCAGTTTCCATCTGGGTCTGATTATAAAAATACCGGCGCAGGATCAGCTCTTTTTCCTGGGGTGCCAGATCTTTCATGACTTTTTCCAGGGTAAGCCTGTTTAAAAGCTGTTCCTGGGCCTCACTTTTTTCTTCTAACTTGTCCATTAAAACACCTTTTTCTCCTTCTGTGGCGCTTAAAGGCCTGTAAATAGACTCCACCTGGGCGCCTGCCTCCAGGGAAGCGGCTACTTCTTCACTGCTTACCCCAAGCTTCCCTGCAATCTCTTCTACGGTTGGATCCCGTCCATAACAGTCCGATAATTCTTCTTTTACAAGAAATACTTTTCCTGCCAGTTCTTTTAAAGAACGGCTTACCTTAATCATGCCGTCATCCCGCAAAAATCTCCGGATTTCACCTGATATCATTGGAGCAACAGTAGGTAAGTTGAAAAATCTATTAAAAAGTAACAAAACGAATTTCTATATCGTTTCCGTTAATAACAATCCTTTCAATGCATTCTTTTAAAACTCGGTTTTTCTCCTTAACAGAAAGCGTGTCCCAAACATCTGAAACATGCTTAATCTTTTGGATTTTTTGCGTATTATCTGGCTCCTTTCTGTCATTTTCAGTTAAAAGTTGTTTGTTCAGTTTTTCAATTTTCTTTTCCGTCTCCTTAATGACATCCATTAAGTTTTTACTTGGATTTTCTGCATAAAGTACATATAAACGTTTGACATGCTCATTTTCTTTTCTAATTGCTACCTTGAGCTTTGCAACCGGATCATCTTTCTGGCTAGTATTCGCTTTAACATTGATAGCAAACTTTTTAAAGCAATCTTCCACATCTGCTTCTATAATCTCTGCGTACGCTTTAATGTTAATACAGTTTTTATCCCGAATCATGTAACTCTTGCCACTATATTGCGAATAGCAAATAATACGCGGCTTTATTCCGTCCCATTTATGATATCTCATCCTAGCACCACATATTCCGCAGTAACATAATCCGCTCAGCAGATATCCATTTGACACATGTGCATTTGTTGAGCGCTTCTTTCGCATATCTTGTGCCATATAAAAAATCTCTTCATCAATAATCGGTTCATGCTTGCCTTTATAAACGTTCCCTTTATATTCAATTAAACCAATATACGTTTTACGTTTAAGTGCATTATCTACAGCCTTTTCACAACTAAATCCAAGGATATTAGCAATTCTATTACATGAGTATCCTTTCAGATAAAGCCCAAATGCATCGCGAACCAGAGCTGCCTTATCAGCATCGATATGGAGTATTCCATCATTTCTATCGTAATGATACCCAACAGGAATATTTCCACCACCAGGCCAAAGACCGTTTTTTACACGTTCAACCATTCCTGAAGACATTCTCATTCGGATGACTTCCCTCTCATACTGGTTCATTGCTGCATTCATAGTTAGCATCATTCTGTCCATTGGGTTTTCGGTACGTAATTCTTCAGTCATTGATATTACTTTAACTCCGTAGCTCGGAAGTGTTTTGTAAAACAAAGTTAATGTATCAATAACATCACGGCTCATACGATCCAATTTGTAGATATAAACTGTATCTATAATTCCACTCTTCGCATGGTCTAGTAACTCTTGTATTTTCGGCCTATCGAGCTTGCTTCCACTATACCCCCCATCTATGTACCACTTGTCAACAGTAATACCGTGTTTTTCACAGTAATCCATGATTTTTTGTTTCTGCATATCCAAGCCGTATTTTTCAGTCTGTGTCTCTGTTGATACTCTCAAATATGCCACCTGTAATTTGCTCATATGCCATCCTCCTAAAAGAAAATGGCTAGGTTTTTATTCTAGCCATAGTCTACAACATCACTTTGTCTTAGTCAATTTCTCAGCAAGCATTTTTTTAACACTTTCAATTTGAATTTCGTTATTTTTCAGATCTTCCTTTGTAACACGCCGACCATTAACATAAATTGTAGTCATGTTTTCAAACACCTCCAAAAAATCCATTATTTTTCTAAAAATAATTTTCTTCTTTTTAGTTATGCTGGAAAGTGACAAATTTAGCTTTTCTGCCATTTGAATATCACTTGCACCAGCACTTGCCATTTTTAATAATATGATTTCAGGTTGTGAAAAATTACAATTATCCAATAAAAAATCAACTTCTGGCTTACTCAGCTTGTTAAACCCTAACCGCATAAGCCCTCCAATTTAATTCCTAAAAATTAATTGATTACTCTCTTTCCAAGATTTATTCTGAGGAAATTTTTCTGGATGTGTTTTTCTGAGTGCTATAGCATCATCGTGGCATTTTTGTATGCACGCAGCACACAATTTCTTTCCGGATCCGTTTTCAAGCGGCAATCCGCAATATCGGCAAAGGTAATTTTTTTCTTTATATTCCATTTTAGGGATAACGTCTGGAGGAAGTCTGTGCTTTTCTGCATCCTTTACTAGGCACAGCTTGCATTTTTTTCTTCCAGGAGCAGCTTTACGTTTCCCACATCTTGTGCAAATACCTTGTTCGCTTCTTTCTTTATATACACTGCGGCCATAATTTCTCATAGCCGCCTTCTGTTCATTCGTTAAAGGTTGCTTATTTTTCTGCTTCCATTTATATTGCTTTTGCCTGCAACCAATACATGTTTTTTCAGTTCCAAAAAGGCGCTCCTTGCCACATTCTGGGCAAATATTGTTCGCTCTCCAAAATGCCCTATTTTCTCTTGTGTATTCATTGCACTTCGCCAAACAAGTTATACAATAATACCCTTGTCTATCCATTTCTTTACCGCACTTAGGGCATTTTCCTTCGCTTATCCTTCTGCGGCGCGTATATTCAATCCTTTTCTTTTGAGTTGTTGCCATAATTCATGGAGTAAAGTGCACTTTTCTGTCCGGACAAACCTCTTTACCTCCAATATATTTTATCTCAGCCCAAATGCTTTTAACTTTTCCATAGCAGCATTCGGAATAGCTACTGGCCGATCTATAGCCTTAATTTCTTGTTTTTCTTCTATCAGTGTACTTTTATCTGAAGTTTCTATTTTTGCTGTCACATCACCCTGATTAAGATTTTCAATTAATGTTCTGATTTTCAGTGGCAGCTTTCTAAGTTCCTGATTTCTTCCTATAACCATACGGTAGGATCTCATGAAGTTACTACTAGCTACGCTTTCGTTAAATTCTTCGTCCATAGCCCATATTCTGAGTTGCTCGGGTCTACCAATTGCCTTTTGAACTGATGCAGGCAGTTTTTGGAACTCTTCAACACTGTTGTATGTACTGTTCCTCAACGCCTTACTTACTAAAGTCCAAGCTTCCAACTCATTCATTTCTTGTGGAGATGTTAGTAGCATGATTTTCTCCATAATCTGACCGGGTGAAGGAGCAAAACCACTGGAATTTGTGCGCATGTATACAGCAAATGCTCTCTGAACATCATCCCATTGGCAATCGCTCAAAGCCATTCTCCAAGCATTAACTGCTGCTGTCTTATCCGGTGGGTTGAAATTCGGATATGTTGCTTGTATCATTGCAAGCAAGTTCTGTGTTTCTTCTCTCGTCATTATGACTGCCTCCATTCATCTACAAGGTTTCTATCTGTATGAACTTCAGGCTGCTTTCGTGATCTCTCCCACGTTCTTACAGCTGCCTTCCAGTCTTTCATTTTGTTCTTACCTATCATCCAACCTTTAGAAACATAGAAGTTTACAAAAGATTGAGCATCAATTCCATTTCCCCTTTGCTCACAATAAGTCTGGACTTCATCCACTGTTGGGGGAATAAAAATCTGTCTTTTAGGTTCAGACTTTTCCTCTGCCTTAGGTGGTTCATCTGGTAGTTCGTTATGTGGTTCATTCTGATTTTCGGTAACTTGGAATTTGTTGTAATTTACTACGTTTATCAGCGTTCCTCTGTTAGTTCGTTCCGTGATCACCATTTGCTCATCTTCTAATAACTTAAGGAAACGCTTGACTTTATTCCTAGACCATGACCAGCGGGCGCTTAGCTTCTCTATACTGAACATATAGGAGCCTTTAGGGACTATGGTAGTCTTGCCGTCTACCAACATTTTTACATCCTTATGAGAAGCCGAAAGCAATATATCTATCCAAGCTGATCTTTTATCAAATGCCTCCCTACTGTTCCAAATAGAACAGTCAAATATTTGTCTATGTAGCTTTATCCAGCCTTTTTCCATAATCCCACTCCACTATCATTCAATCGTTGTAAATTGTTTCAATAAGCAGCCTTCGCAAAGTTGCCTATCTTCATATTCATAAAGACGATCCACCTCTGACTTGCACTTATCACAAATTAATATTTTTCATACCGCTTCGGGCAGCTATCTCCCAAACAAGGATATCCAGGAGTAGCGCACCCACAGCAGTTGTTCACTTCTCTAACCATTCTATCCTATCTCCTATAATCTGGATCTGGACACAGTTCAGTATACGCATATGGTGGCATATTTGCTGACCATGTATTTGGTCTGTCCCGAAGCGCAGCTGCATCACTGGCTGCTTGAATAGCTTTGAGACGTAATGCATTTGCTTTTCTCTGCGCATCCGCGCTCTTTAATCTCATGTTTTTTATCCTCCGTTAATTTTCTCATCCTTTGAATAACATACTCAAATGCTGGTTTATTCCGTTTCCACATCTTGTCCCTCTTTCAATAACTCCTGGAATTTTTCATACTGTCTTTGGGATATCTTATTATTCGATTTATCGGGTCTAACAGCGATTGTAAGGTGTTTTTCTGCGATAGACGATAATTCCCTAGCCATAGCCTTTCTGCCTTGCTGTATACCGTCTCTATAGCCTCTAACAGGTTTAAATTCATTTATCTTTTCCTTGCCTTCGCCCTGACCGCCAGCAGTCTTATTGTATCGGCATTGATAACCTTTCTTAGTGTATTCCAAAATCCAGTATTGTTCCCATTTGTCAAGTTCTGACACTGGATAATGAATAAAATTCAACTTCCACCCATATGGGTTATCTTTGCTATAAAATCCTCTCTTTTTAATCGAAAGGTCAATATGCTGGTATCCCGACAAATGAGAAATATTTCTTTCCAAACAATCAACACTCTGACCGATATAAAAGTACGATATTTCATTTTCATCCGTCCTCGTATAGAAGTAAATTCCACCTTGATTTTTCATGCTAGGACAAGCATTCAATATACGTTCTTTGTTTTTGCTTTTTATGGCATATAATTGTTTATAATTCTTGCTTGACATTTCTTTTGCCTCTCAATGGTGTCGTTAATATTTCTTCGATGCTCCAGCCCATTTCTTTTCTGTGCAACAAACAATGTGCATTTACCCCTACTATGTCAGCCCATTCAATAACTCTATATGATTTTCCATTGTATTTCCAAACTGGTGAACATGATAAATCCTTGCATCTTCGGCTACAATACACAGCGTTTTTGTAATGCCCTCCTCTTTTAGCATTAAATGTTTTTTCGCATATAGGGCAGATTTTCGTATAATCCTTTGTATTAGGATGATTAATGTAATAAAGTTTTCTTGCACAAGTGTTACTACATGTATCATGACCTTTTCTTGCCAATCTTTCATATTCTTTACCACATACAGGGCATACGACATATTTCTCATTATCTGTCATGGAATTTCTCTTGTTTTTTGCCTGTACATCATTAGTAACAAATCTACAATTTTCAGGACAATAATTTTTATTAACATCAATTCTATCTATAGTAAGTATATTGATACCCTTGTTTGTTTTCTCTTCTTTATAGCCGTTTTTAATAGCCCAATCATAGAATGAGCGAAAATCATTTTTCCACTCATCACACATGATTATTCCTCTGCCACCATAATTCTTGTAATCACGAGAAGTTTTGCAATAGCAACGATATTTTATGCTTTTCCATAATGGATACAGCCTACCACATTTACCGGATAAACCATGTGTTCTATTTATCGAACCAATAATTTGTTTTTGAACACATCCACATGATTTTGTTTTGCCATTAACGATTTGACTTTTTCTTACTATTGTCTTGTTGCCACAATCGCATAAACAATTATATCTAATAGCCCTTTGACCATTTGGATATACAATATCATCCGCTCTATTAAGAACATACAGCTTTCCGATTTTTTGCCCTATATAGCTTTTCCTCTCAATTGCCTTTGCTCTTGCTATGTTCTTGTAGTTTTGCATCAATTAACCTCTTTTTGGTATTTATCGCACCACCCAATTTCGCAATTTCTACTCCTATGGGTTATGATTATATAATTGCAGCTAACTTCTTTATTTGTATTATGAGTACAGTATTTACAAGTCCGGCAAATCCCGGGGCTTGTCTTAATCATCTGTGTTGCACTTGTCATGGATCCTCCCTAATTGAATGGTAAGGAATCATCATCCAAATTGTCTGGGATTTGCATAAACCCGTCTGAGTCAGCCGGACCATACGGAGAAGCACCAGGATCAGCCTGAGAAGGTGCATTGTTATTCTGTTGTTTACTTTCACCAAACTCAATCTCTTCCACCACAACATCTGTAGTGTGAACAGTATTCCCGTCCTTATTCTTATAACTTCCTGTCTGAATGCGCCCAAAAACAACAGCCTTCGTCCCTTTGCGAAAGTATTTCTCGATAAATTCCGCAGTATTTCTAAATGCGGTACAGTTAATAAAATCAGCAGTCTGCTGATCCTTATCCTTTTTAGCAAATCTTCTGTCAACAGCAAGAGTAAATCTTGCCACCGCCATTGATTGGCTACCCTGTGTATATCTCACTTCTGGATCGCGCACAAAACGTCCAGACAAAATCACTTTATTCATAGCTTTTATTCCTTTCTTAAAACGGGCATTCACCCGGATTTTTTAATTTCCAACATTTACCTGGTTCTGCAACATCTACATTTACTCTGGGAACCACTGCTTTCATCTTCTCGATAAATTTACCAGCATCTGCATTTTCGTTTGATAAATGGCACATAATCACATTTTGTAACTGATCTGATGCATTAGCTTTCACAAAATCACAAGCTGTATCAATGCTCATGTGTCCACGGACAACATGATTCGTTTTTGCATCGTCACCAGGCAACAGTTCCGGATCGTAATTGACACCAAGCAGAATGTGATTTACATTCTTGAACCGCCACTTAATCAACTCTGTGTCAGTTGCATAAATCATTGTTCCCATCTCCGGGTGCTGAATCCAAAAACCGTAACACGGGCATTCAGAGCCGTCACCGTTCGTGTGCATCCATTTGTCATTTAAGTCAGTTAAGTCAAATGTCCTCACTTTCCACGGAGCTTTGAATTTCACGCCACTATCATTCCTGTATGGTGCAAATATTTGTACCCCAATACTTTCTAGGGCACTTATTGCTTTATTGTGATCTTTATGTTCGTGGGTGACTATACATCCAAAAACATGTCTTAAATCCCAATTCAAGCCTTTTTTTATTTCTGTTATTCGCAAACCAGCATCTAATATAAGTGTTTCTTCAGTATTCGTTGTTAAAAGATAGCAATTCCCAGAAGATCCAGTCCCAATAATTTTCAACCTCATACTACGCAGCTTTACCGGTATTCTTCTGGTCTTTTCTTTCCAGGTACAGCTTCACCAGTGTGTAGATCTGGCGAAGGAACAAGCTGTCTTCTGTATGGCTTATGTTCTGGATGATATACTGCTTTACATGTTTGTTATTCATAGGCTACCTCCTCTAAATTTCAGTTTTACTGACTACCACATGTAGTATTTTTCCATTTCTCATAACATTTTTTACATCCGTAGGCAGGGAATTGTGCTATTTCTCCACTTTCAATATCTGTTTCAAAAAAATCGGTATCCTGTTCATAATTACCGCAAAGTGATTTTCCTCCTACAAAACAATGAAACTTTGCAAGAGGATGTACCCAGTTTGGCTTACCCACTAAAACTCTTTCTCTAACTGGCAATTGCCATACAGGCATCATACTACCCATAGTATTTTTCATAAATCTTTCCTCCCCTGATAGTTCCGAAAATCTTAATTCACGCAGTTTTTACAATCTAGTTCCATACGCCACCTCCTCGCACAATCTCAATTGCATCATTCAATACTTCAACAGCCTTTCTTTGCTGAAATTCTTCTGTTATCGTTCCATTTTTCTTTTCGTATTCAATGCAATGCTCATGCGTCTGTATCTTTTTCTCCAACCGTGCCACAACCTCATCCACATTATAAGCAGTCGGTTGTTCTAGGATTCTATGCAATACAAAATTAAACAAAGCTGTATCCATATCATCTTTCGTATCCCATTCTTGCAGCCTTTTTATCATTTCATCTGCATCAATCAGCCTCATAAATAAAACACCTTCTTAATTGCAATAATCTTAATTTACTTTTAGTTCTTCACACATATATTTGAGGTCATTGTAATATCTTTCTTCGTCACCAAGCAAATCAGCAATTATTTCCAAAAATACTTTTTCTGCATCTTCCCAACTATTGATATTGTCATCATCTAGCTCTTGAATACCTCTATCAAGAAATTGATACCCATAAACTGCTTTCATTTCATCATCACATATCACAAATAAAGTAGCAATTCTATCTGTGTCATATGCGTACAATACCTTCTGCGTAATCCATGTTTCTTTTTCAGGGGTTACTTCTATTAATTTCATTCTTCTTTCTCCCAATCTTAATTTACCTGTGTAACAGTTTCAGGTTTAACTTCATTAAACTCTTTTGAATTATTCTTCACAGTCAATGCTTTAAATTTAACCATGTTACCTCCAAGTCTTAATTACTTTCGTTCCTAGAGTTATCAGTTCAACTATTTCATAAACTCAGGTAATACCTGCTGCCCATCTGGCTCTTCTGCTGGTTCAGGCTTTTCAGACTCAGGTTCAAAAACAACCATATTTGCATTGGCTGCAATTTCTTTTTGAGCCCGTATCTGCATTTCTTCCATCGGATATTCTTTAAAGTCATTGTCCTGCATTTCCTCTTTTGTATACAGTCCCATAGTCAGTTCTGGGCAATTAAGGCTAGAAAAGAAAGATGCAGCTCTGTAACGAAGCATCAGCTGTGGCATGGTTTTCCATTTGCTTCCATTTTTAGAAAGCCAGCCTTCATCTTTTGCCATATCCATATCAACAGTCATACCTTCAACTCGTCTGCCGTTCTTCATTGTCCATGCCATGCAAGAAAATGGCTTCCCGTCCTTGCCCTTCGTTTCCTCAAACTGCAATTCCATGTCAAATTTTCCAGAATTGTTAATAGCTGCAATCAAGAATTTAGAACTCCATGACGGTCTTCCCTGGATAACATAAAGATTCTGCATAACCATAAGCGGACTAACCTTAAGCCGATTGGCCTGCTCTATTGCAATCAAACAGTTTGCATCATTTCTCTGAAATGTAGCCGGAACAATTGTAGAACTCGAAAGCGCTTTAGCCATTTGCATAGCCATAATGAAGTTATCTGACGTTCCAAAAATTCCAAGGCTGTAGTCTGTCACCTTGTTTCTTGCCTGAACTGCCTCTTTCTTTTCCTCTGATACTGCCATCTGTGTATCTGTCATCTATTTTCCCTCCATTGATTCTTTTACATACAAATCCATTGAATAGCACAGTTTAATGCAATTTCCATGTAATGCATGGTTTTTCCAAGCATTATATTTTTCGTAAAACTTCTCTTCTGGCATTTTTCCAACCTTAACCAGCTCTATCCATTTATGGATGTTTTTCCTGGATCTACGTTTGTTGCTGCCATTCAATTTCCTTATATATTTGCCCTCAGCCGTTACATAATGATGAAAACCTGTAAAAGATATCCCGCACTTAAACGGAACTATTTGTGTTTTCCCATTTAGTTCCAATCTAAGGTTTGCTAAAGTTTGCCTTATCTGGTCTAAGCACATCTTCAAATACCCTTTGTCTGGATGAATTAAATAAAAATCATCCATATATCTTCCGTATCTGGAAATTTTGAGATTTTCTGTAATAATATGATCCATTTCATCCAGCATCAGAAGCGCATATACCTGTGCTACCTGATTTCCAAGAGGAATTCCCAAACCTTCTGTGCTGTCAATAAATAAATGGTTCAGCCATTTTACGTACTCATCTGGTAAATGATAATCTACAATCTGCTTGAGGATTTCGTGATCTATCTGGTAGAAAAACTTTCTGATATCACACTTAAGGATCCAGCCAGAAAGTCCATACTGACTGTAAAAATCTAGCATCTGTTCTTTCAGACAATCCATTCCAAAATGAGTGCCTTTTCCCTCTTGCCCGGCATAATTCGTTCTGATAAAACGATTCTTTAATACCGGATGCAGAACTTCATCACAAAGACAATGCTGCACTACTTTGTCTTTAAAAGAACACGATTTAATCACCCGTTCTTTAGGCTCATATATTTTAAATTCATTGTACGAATTCATACTATATGTCTGATTTTCCAGTTGCTCTTTTAACAGGTGCAAACCTTCCAAATTCATAGTCTGAAATTTTGCACAGCTACTATTAAAACCTTTTCCAGACTTAGCTTTCCTATACGCTTTATACAGGTTCTCATAACTGCATATAACATCTTTATACATTGTAAAAATTCCTTTGTATTTACCCTTCCTGGGAGGGTCATGAGCTTTTTTGTATCTTTTACTGATTTCGGCTTAATGCCTACTCTTACTATCTGTGTGATACAGAATGGACGAACACCGTCGTTGTTATTGTAGTTGTTGTTGTTGATATTGCCAGAAGGAGAAACAACGGTTTGTACAGCTCACAGCCCAATTACTTATCTTTCTTTGTCCTTCGTTCTCCAAGCAATCGCCATATGCTTAATATCAGACACCATTTTTGACCAATATTCCATGCTTTTCACATTGATAATATTTAACTTCATGGACAATTCAATGTAAAACAGAAGCTCATCGCAATGCGTGATTGCTTTGGTTTGCAATTCTGATCGGTCCCTGCGATATGACTTCAAATCGGTTCTGTTTGCTTCATACAGATACTCATAAATTTCAAGAGCCTTATTCTGCATTTTATCTACAAGAGAAAATCTGTATTTCTTCGGATACCGGTTACAATTTGAAGTCACTCGCAAGGTATGTTCCGCCAGTTCTTTTGCTTTAAGTATTACTTTTAAATCATTTTCTGGCATTTACTTATTCCTCTGATTCAAAGATTGAAGAGGAAAAGATACAGAATGGACGAACACCGTCGTGGCTATCGTAGTAGCGGTTGAGGACACGGCCAGAAGGAGAAACAACGGCTACTGTACCGGAATAATCATTACATGGTGTACTCCACGGGCTAATTAACCACCACCATTTATTTGCATTAGGAATGTATTTCCTATATTTTCTGTACTCATCTACTGTCAGAAGCGACACTTTATCAGTGCATGATCCGTATTCTGTCTGACCGTCAAGAGAAAGGAGATTTCTTTCAAACCCTAATACATTTCCTTCTCCTATTTCTTTTTCCAGCTTTTCTAAAAATTCTTTGTTCAGATAACTTCTCAGTTTACTTGTTTCCCAGTTGTTATCGTCAGAATCAAACTCTTTATTCCCTATAGATTCTGCCAGGCACACATATCCCTCACCTGCAATATTCAGAATTTTCCATGTTGTTCCGGCAAGCTGAAATTCATCTCCGATTGAAAGTCCAGCTGGTAACTTCTTGTTCTTAGAATTATTACCATTCAATGCATTAATTTCTTTTTTTAACTCATCGATCTGATCCTGAAGTGCTTTCATTGTTAATGCCATAATTATTCTCCCTTCGATACAAAGATATGAGATTTTAAGATACAAAATGGACGAACACCGCCGTTGTTATCGTAGAAGTGGCTGATGAAATTGCCAGAAGGAGAAACAACGGCCATCGAGTACTCCCATCCACGTTCTTTGGTGCTCCATGGGGTGCATGTCCACCACCAGTCACCCAGGTCTTTATTGACAAGCAGATCATTATACTTTCTGGTTTCATCAAAGGTAATCGGTCTTACCTTGCATACACAGTCTTCAAATTCGTGCTGCATATCCACTGATGTAAGGTTTACTTTATGTTCAACCAGGTTCTCTGCGCCAAGCGCATTTTCAATGATTGGCTGAATATCAGCTTCAATCATTTTTTTAAGGCTTGATTTGTTGTAATCTTTCGTATTTCGGTCGAATACAACGTCCTCTGCCATAAATTCTTTTGAAATAACTTTTGTTGTCTGACTAGAACCATCCTGATCCAGCACGATAAAATCATGCTCCCCGATCTTAAATGTTTCCCTAGGCTTCAGTTCTGACAGCCTTACTTTGTTCTTTTTCTCTGCTTCTTCCAACTGCTTTACTAACTCTCTTGCCATATCTAAAGCTTTGCTCATTTTTGTTTCCTCCCTCGCTAAATCGCATTAAATAACTGAACCGCAAACAGCTCATTAACAAATTTTTTGTAAACCTTTCCATCCATTTTTACACAATACTGGAATCCGTCATTTTCAAGGGTGACTTTGCATGGTTTCCCCTTCTCTGTAGCAATCCATTTGTCCATGATTACCATAATTTATCCCTCCACTTTTAATTTTGTATTATCGTTTACAACTAACATAATCAGCTGACCGTTAACCATATTAGAAACCTTTTTCTGGTTTTCAGAATCCAAGGATTCACAGTCATCCACCCAGATTGGAACTGATATTCCGGCAATTTCCTGTACACTCTGGCAAATATCAACTCTACCCAAGATCCGATTTCCCTTGTTGCTAATCGTTGTAAGGATAGATTTTCCGTCAACCATAGGTACGCAGGTTGATTTATAGTTGCCATTTTTTGCAGTTTCAAATAATTGCCACTGTACCAGCTTGAACCTCTGGTTAATTTGGTCTGAAAGTTCTTCATTCTTAGCTTTCTCCAATTCAGTAAGCAGATAGAGGACTTTTTCTGCATCAGCCTGCTGCTGCACCATGTCAGTTCTCTTTTCTTTTAACCCTTCCAGGCGCTTTTCTTCGGCTTCCGTATTTGCCATGAGGATTTTTGATTCACAGCCAAAAAGTTCTTCTCTTAGCTCCTGTTCTTCTTCCTTAAGCGCCTTTCGATACTCTGAAGTGTCTTCCATGCTCTTCAGAAGCTTTTCTTTTTCGGCAATCTGTTTTGTGATCTCCTGATATTCAGCTGTATCGGATATATCAATCTTTTCAGGAAGTTTTGAAAACTTATCTTCCAATTCTTTTGCCTCTAAAGTCACTGCATCACGCTCAACTTTTCGCTCTTCCAAATCTAATCTCAACTGTTCTAAATCTTTTGTTTTTTTCTCTAACTGATCTTTGGTATTATTTCCGTCTGCGGTAATCGAAGCAAGTAAATCCGCTTTTTCCTTTTCAAAATTGGCAAAAAGTTCTACCTTTTTCTCTTCCGGGTAAAGCTGCTTGCAGTATGGGCAAACAAGCGAGGTTTCATCCAGTTTCCGTTCATTTTCTTCTTTCCACTCTATACGGATGCCTTCCAGCTTTCCTTTTAACCGATCAATAGCGGCTACAGCCGCAGAAATTTGGGTTTCTATAGCATTTATACCTATCTGTAATTCGCCACGATCCGATATCTTTAGCGCAGAAGCGCTCAACAGTTTAGCTCTTTCTTCCACTAATGCCTCGTTTGCTTTTTTTTCAAGCCCAGACAGTTCCATTTTTAGCTCTAAAACACCGTCTGTCAGCTCATTATAATTCTTATAAAGTTTTTCGCTTTCAAGCTGCTTATCAGCGTTTTCCTGAATTTTCTGCTTAAGGCAGTTTTTCTGTACTTCCAAATCAGATACGTTCATATCTGACTTGGCTTTAATATCCGCTTCCTTTTCTTTAATCTGTCCCTCTAATATGGGAAGCTCTTTTTTAATATCAGCTACTTTTTTCTTATTCATAGCCGATAATTCCTCTACAGAATATTTTTCAAGCAGCACTCCCAATTCTGCCAGATCTGGATATTTGTTTGTCACAGACGCATCCGGAATGTCTTTGACTGTCTGGAATAAAAACTTGCGGACCTCATCCGGTTTCTGATTAAGGAATGCATTGATATTGCTTGACATCTTAAAAGCGTTATCAACTTCCAGGTATTCATTAAATGCCGTTTTAGTTTTCGGAACATCATTAATGAAATATTTGTTATCATCTTTATATGAGCTTCCGTCTTTGATATAGGTACGCTTCTGCACCTTGCGAACTGTAATCTCTCTTCCGTCCATATCCAGAACCAGAGTTACTTCCACATCACCGTCTACCGGTGATCCATTTACCTCACGCCTAACAACTGGATTACTCCTCATTTTATAATCGCAGTCAAACAGACACCATGTATATGCGCTTGCAATGCTGGACTTGCCCCTCCCATTTGCCCCTGAAATGACGGTCTTATCATGGAAATCAAAGCCCTGCTCTTCATAACACATGAAGTTTTTGAGGTGCATGCTTAAGAGTTTAATCCTCATTCGTCTTTACCGCCTTTCTTTCAACTCCCAGAATAGCCCTCACGACTTCATCTGAGATATAACCGCAGGTTTCAAAAACTTCTTTAAGGACATTAAGCCTAGCTTGTTTGTCAGCTAATACTTCATACTCAGATTTAGTAAGCAGAACGGTTCTGCTATTTTTGTTTTCATCCATCTATCCCTGTCTCCTCGCTCTTTTAAATTTGTCCACGATTTTTCTTTTATTCGTGACCTTGTTAATGAGTTTCAAATAAAACTCTTTTTCTTCCACCAGCATCCATTCACTGGCGTTTAAATAGGCTGCTGAAACAGCTTCTTTCTGCGACCGGGTTAATTTCTTCGGCTGCTTCATTTTTTATGTCTCCAGGTTTTCCATGCTGTGTAAAACAGCCAAACAACCGCTGCCACAAATTCAGCTTCGACCGTTGTTATTACTCCGGCCCAAAATGGATCAATATACACTATTTGGTTTCCTTTCTCACTTAATCAGCACCCACGCTGCCAGTGCTGCTCCTGCCAGTATCAATCCCATTGATACCATGATTAAATCTACAACCAGGTATGCCATTGATACCCAATCCACCTTTCTCTTGCTTTTTTCAGCCTTAATTGCCACGTAGCTTACGCCAAGCGGGCAATCATGATTTTTCATCTTTGCCATTTTTCCAATACCTTTCTTGTGATATAATCTCCTTATCATTTAACAAGGAGGTGAATTAAAATGTTTATTAAAATCAGAATTTCTTGCCCTTGCCATTGCTCATATATCGTGAATGAGAATATCAATTCCGACAAAGTTGTTTGCCCCAACTGTGGAAGTGAATATCCTTACTCCGAAAAATTAGCATCTATGCTCAGATTGGCAAAAGAGATACCTGAAGGTGAGTGTCTTTCAGAACATTCCGTTCGGGTTATTTCTCTTTCGGAAGATATGAACAGCCGTCAATAACTAACTTCATATATTCCAGAAACCCTTTAGCAACCGTAGCGGTCAGATTATTTTCAGCAATTAGCATTTTTACATTCTTTTCTAATTCTGATGCTTGCTGACCGTTACATTGCCGGTAATAGGAATAATGTTTTCCTTCATACGTCTTTTCAAGTTCATCTGCTGTTAATGCATATGGAGACATATTTTTTCACCCTCTTTCTACTTCAACGTCAAAAACAAAACAGTCAATATACCTGCAATAAAACCTAATACGGTAACAATGTCATTATCATTCTTCATATGTATTCAATACTTCCTTTCCTATGCTGTTTTCTCACAGCCACTCAGCATTATCTGTCATTGTTCCCTTTCTATTCCTGTTGCCAGCTCATCAATAATTTTATAAAGTAGCTGCTTTTTTCTTCTGGAAGTTCATGTCTTAAAATCCTTGAAAAAGCTGTTTCATGTGCATACCCCAAATACTCTGAAATTTCCCATAAATTAACTCTTTTTTGCTTCGCATACGCTCTAATATCCAAATTTTTCATACACCTTCACCCTCTTTCCGTTTCTTCCTCTGCATCAGCTTCCCGAACATTTCCAACAAACTTATTGACAAAGTAAATCTGGCCTTTGCCTGTGACTTTTGTTGTCCGGGTTATTCGTACTGATCCGTCTGGGTTCTGTACATTGCTTTCCTTGACCTCAAACAAGCCCAGTTCTACATACCTTTGCATTGGCATATTTTTTGAGCTTCCGCCCTTTACCAGATACCCGTTTTCCCGCAGCCACTCAAATAATCTTTTCTGCCCTATCTGGTATCCGTTTTGACAAATCAGCTTTGCCAAGTCACCAACAAGAATTGACGTATGACTTGTACTTACTGCATCAGCAAAAATCGTCTTAGGCTTATCTGCTTCAATTTTCTGTTCCAGAAGTCGGTTGTTATGCTTTAAATCTTCAATCTGCTGGTCTGCGATTTTCAGGGCTCTTGCCATAACCTGTTCAGGCGTGTTCCAGGCTTTCTCCAAGTCTAAGAAATACTCACGGTACCGCTTACCTTTTTCGCTGCGCTGGATCATGCAGATCTGCTTTGCCATATCTACTGAAATCTGATAGTCTACAATCTCTCTTCTTACTTCACGATTGCCCTCCATTTGAACTCGCTCATTTTTGAGCATGTTGAAATCTTTGCCTGTTTCAAATCCATACTCTGCCATTCTTGGGAACCAGTCCTTAAAAGCAGTTTTAATTTCTAATCCCTCATGGAGATCTCTTGCAGATACAGTCGGAGCATCCGTTCCATACGTAACCTTAATCAGTTCTTCCATGCTTTCTCCTTATTCAATGAAGTATCCAATATCAACACCAAAGTAATTTGCTATCTTTATTAATTTATCTGTCTTTGGCATCGATTTTCCTGATTTCCAATCAGAAAATGTGCTTCTGGCTAACCCCAACTCCTCTGATAGCTTGTAAAACGTAACGTTTCTAGCCTTCGCAAGAGCATCCAGTTTCAAAAAGCTTTCCTTTCTTTTATTTTGGCTCAATATATCACTTCCTTTCTTGACTTTAGTTAAGATTTCCGTTATAATAGTTCCACCAAATGGCATCTTCAAGCTTAAGGAGGGATATCTCTTGAAGGCGGTTTTGAATTTGCTGTTCCGTTTTTGTAAGGTTGCAATCGTGGTTCCAACGCACGTAAAACCGGAGTAAAATGTAGCAATCGGTATAGCGTAGCTTGAGCTGATTAGCTCGTTAAAAACATGTGCTTGACATTGCGGTATATTGTCACACTATACTGGATACTCCTTGCAATCCACCAACTAATGGCAACTATTTTGCTGAACCAAAACTGCATAAGTGGTGGAGTGTTTGAAGAAATATTGTTGTCGTGCAATATGTTGAAAAACTGCAAAACACAAACGGTAAAAAAATTGGGGCAAAAGCTGTTAGTGACGACACACTAGCAGTTTTTTGCTTTATTACGTTTGAAAATCCTAACTATATCTTGATTTAAGTTAGGAAAGTGTGTATACTATGAATTGTCCAGAAACATATTATACAGTTTTTATATTTTTGTTTTTTAAAGTTGAGATTTCCTAACTTGTTTCTAGTATACGTTAGGAGGTCTTGTTTGTCAACCCAAAAAGTTGAGAAATTACAACTTTTTAAATGGAGGCCTTATTATGTACGAAAGATATTGCAAATTAAGAGATTTAAAAGAGCTAACCGATGCTCAGGTATCTAAATATTGTGGCTTGGAAAAAAGCACCTTTACCGACTGGAAGAAAGGTAAAAGTATCCCAAAGCTTCCGAAAATAATAAAAATAGCAGAATGCTTAGATTGCTCTATTGATTATTTAGCTACAGGAAAAGAAAAGTCATATCCTGAGCTGGCAGACTTACTCATAAATATTCGTAACGATAAAGCTTTAATATACGCATTAGGAAAGTATTTTAAATTAACAGAAGAAAATAAAGAGCACGTCCTTAATACAATTGACGTGCTTAGTGAGGTGTAATTATGAGTTGTATATCTAAGAAATTTGCAGGATTTTGTCCTACTCAACAGAAAGAATACTCTGTTTTAGTAGAATATTATGGTGACGGTATTCTGGAAGAAAAAGAAACTTTTTCCAGAGGTCGCCTTGAATGTAGTTATCAAAAAGGCTATGGATGTCCACAGGCAAATAAATGTCCTATTATGGCAAAAGCGCCATATAAATTATAGCAGTTAGCTTTCACTACCAAGCAATTCGCTTTCATTTCCATAATCGTCCTTAAGCGTTATCTTCAATTCTCCGTAGCCTTTGTGCCGTAAAATACCCAAGCAGTCCACGCTCATGTTCATGGCATTAAGGTCTACGGTCAATGTGGGGATACCAGGCGCATCTTGTTTCAGTTCAAAACTTCTTACCCCCTTCAACTTTACACCATCAATGAATATTTCCGTATATCCATCTTTGACATTTGACTTAATTTCTATATTAGGGTAATTGTCCATCATTATAATCCTCCTTAATAATATCTTCTACAATTTTGAAAATATAAATGAGAATATCTTTTCTGTTTACGTTTTTTACCATTTCAATAATTTTCTTCCGATACTCTTCTTTTTCATCCACTAAAAGTCCCTCCAATTCATCCAATCCACACGAACTATGTAGCGATAACCGCATTATAGAACATATGTTCTGTTATGTCAAGATAGCATCGGGGACACCGATACAAAATCAATGCCCCCAAGCCAGAAGTTGATTGCCCATTTTACTGGACAATTCTAGTATATGCACTTAGCAGGAGAAATATTACTGCTTTAAATCATTTTTCCAAAGCTTTCAAAATTTCCTGTTTTTCTTCAATAGTAAGCTTGGAATATCCGGAAATAATCTTAACCGGATCATATCCTCTTTCTTTCTGCTTTTTCATTGCTAATACAATAATTCTTTTCTGTACTTCTGTCATCATTCTACAGCACCCCCGATCACGTCAGACAAAGCAATTGTCAAATCATCATTCGTAGATTGTAAATCAGTGGTAATTTGTTTTAAGGTTGCATTATCGCTAGTAAGTTGATTTATTTTCTCTTCCTCGGAAGGAATATACTCTGCTGGTTCTTCTGAACCATCTAACCCGACCATGTAGTATATGCTATTTTTCTTCTTGTCACCAGCAGATACCAACCATTTATATTCTTCTGCCGCCGCATTGTCTCCATACACTGCTCTTGTAATTTTATTCGCATCTTCATAATTCATAAACATGGCAATGTTTCTTACAATTCCATCACCATCAAGCATAATGTACGGTCTTGATAATTCTCTTTTCATGCTGTCTCCTTAATATAATATAACAATAATTATGCCTGACCCTCCAGCGCCACCGGCGCCGCCTGTATAGTCATAGCCGCCACCGCCTCCACCTCCGCCAGAGCCGGAGTTCACAGCAGCGTCACGCCCAGCTTCTGCATAAGCATAATCATAGCCCTCTGACCCGCTACCACCTATTCTGTAACATCCGCGTCCACCATTTCCACCGCCGTAATCTCCGCCGGTGCCTCCATATCTAGGGGTTCGTCCTCCGGTTCCTTCTCCACCACTGGCGCCACCGCCAGAGTATGCAGTACCCGTGTCTTCTCCGAATGCTTTTGTAGTTCTTCCTTGACCAGATCCTGGGTTTCCCCCGCCATCTCCGCCGTTGGTTCCGCCATTATATCCACCATTATCATCATACGAATATGAGCCGCCGCCTGAGCCGCCTTTTCCGGTTCCGAAGTTCGCTCTGCTGCTATGCCCGTATGCTCCACCATTAGCACTGCATAGCTTTTCCCCGTTTCTTGCGACATAACTTTCTCCGCCATTAGTGCCAGATCCAGCAACGCCTCCGTTACCTACAATACAGTTAAGCACAGCTCCCACTTTTACTGCTATGCCTTTAACCGTGCTAGTATATCCGCCGCCGCCTCCGCCTGCGCCATAGGTGCTAGTTCTGTCGTCCTCTTCGCCCCAGCCACCACTTCCGCCGCCGCCAACGCAAAATATATCCGCAAAATTATATCCAGATGGAATTTCAATATCCTGACTATATTTTATTATCTTAGTAAGCGGCTCGCTAGTAGCACATTCATCTGTAAGAGTATTTCCTTGCAAATCTCCAAGAGTGCTTGTGGCGTATGCAGTACATTTAAAATAATATTTGGTATTAAGGTTTGGCATTGCAAATATTGCTTGCGACCAACCACCAGAGTTTTTGTTATCTCCATATCCAGTATGAAGCCATGTCCACGGACCATCAGGTCCATTAGTGCTATAGCTAATAATAACTCCAGAAAACGGCCTTCCTGCCGCAGCATAAGGATTTTGCCATTTTAGCAAAACCTGCCGTCCGCTATATGCTGCCGCACTAAAATTTAAAATGCTTCCAGCTCTAAATTTTCCAGTAAGTTTCGTATGTAAGTCTGTATTATAAAAAGTCCTGCCTTCATAGACATATTCAGCTGTGGCTGTTCCTGTCAATTCCAGAGTGCCTTCCATAGCTTCATCATCTGAGCCATTAAATACAGCTGTTTTTCCTTTCGGTATATCGTTTATTGTAGCTGTGCATTCGTCCGAAATGCCAACAGATCCTCCACTGCCAGTCATCAAAACTCGTCCCATTTTATACTCCTTTCAAGCCTACAATGATATCTGTTTCTGGTTTTTTGTAAACTTTGAAAATTATGCTCCCATTCACTGTCTTTGCAGTTCCAGAAGCAACTCTCCCAAAGGCTTTCCCATACGCCTTTTGTACGTCCGGACTTGCCCCATCCTCTAACAAGCTTACCAATATAGGCTCATCATCTGCTCTTATCCCAGAAACATTTACCGTTTGAACGTATGGAGCCGAAGATCCGGTCCATCCTACAGCAGTTAACGTGACCTCTGCAATATGGTTCAATTGATTTATATTTTTATTGGTTTTATTGATGTCGTTTGCACCGAATGTATCTCCTACCTGAGAATAATTTGTCTTATCTACCAGGGAAATAGTTCCGTCTGAATTTGATGTTTGAGAATATTTTCTACTTGTTCCAGAGGCTATAATATCATCCTTGTAATTTGTTTTAAGTGTTTCCATCAGGTTTTTACTCCTTTCATGTTACCTAGGCGGAAAGAAAGTTTTGGAAGCCCTGCTTTCTGTCTTCCTAGCAACTCATATATTTTTAAAATTGCTGACTCAATCCTGTTTAATTCTCCATATTGGATAAATGGACCATTGTCATAAAATCTCTGAGCAATTCCAAAATCTTGTGTGAATACGTTCTGGTTGAGTATTTTAAGATTGTCCTCAAACAGATTAAATTCATCAGCATAAAAATAATCCGCATAATCACCTTTATCATTTCCCATGTCATTAAAATCAAAAGGCAAATAAAGATTTTCTGCATATTCGTGCAGATACTCCAAATTGTTTTTTATCCTGTTGTAATCAGAAATGTTAAATCGGTCTGTGCTGATCCAATTTGTTTTAGGGGCTATCCATGCCATTTTCTCCCTCCTAGCTCGTTCTTATCCACATATAGCAAGTAAAATACGGTTGCAATGTTGATATGTCCTGATTCGTATTGGTTACCTCTCCGTGGTTGTGACCCCAACCGTTTCCAGCATATTGTGATGACGCGTTGGTTCCCTTGTTCCATCCAGAAAACCATGATCCCAATGTATTCTGAAAGCCATAGTTAGAAGCTGCCGAGTCAAATCCTCCTGCTATTTCGCTTTTGCTTATTGCTAATAGCTCGTTGTTAAAACCATGATTATGGGATGGCATTTCATTGATTGTTAAAACGTGATCTTGTGTAGCGTGGGTGTGAGAATATTTATTCGTTTTATATCCTCCGGTTTTTCCTGATTGATTGAATTCATCTTGTTCGGTATCAACGCACACCAGCGTTCTGCCTGGTGCTAAAAGTTTCCAGCTTCCTCCAAATATGTTCGACGGATTTTCTGGATTAATCGAAAGATATATCGCTCCAACAGGATAAATATCCAGTGCTGTTATCTGCTTTATCTTTCTTTGTCCTTGTCCCTCATAGCTTGCGTTATTTTGCCTTGCCATTGTCAATCCTCCTGTGGCGAAACTGTTTTTCTAATCTTTGCAGTTCCAGAAAAAGCGCCATTAAAGGTTATTTCATGTTCGTAAATTCTGGCATTTATGCTACTATCTCTTTTAGTTTCCAAAGCAACAATATCTCCCGAGTCTATACGTGGTTCTCCGGCATAAGAAACAGAATAGTTGACACTGTTATAGTAATAATCACTTAACCAGTCCACCATATCTTGTGCGTGTTCTTCTGTGCTTATCAATACATTGTTTTTCCATGTTTTCACAACACCAACGCTGTTGATCCGTTTCGAGGTGACTTTTTCTGTCACAGAATAAGCCTTTCCATCCACGGAAATTTCATGAAGTCCGGTCAATGAAGACGTGTCAACCGTAACGAAATAGCTACTGCTTTCAGTGATTGTAAGTTGCTGTCCATCAGCTGCGACAGTTACGTCATAAGATGCTTCTGTAAAGTAAAAAGTATATGTATCATACTCTGTCACATCTATGCTTTCCTGAAAAATGTTTTTCACTTCATCCGTTTTGCCGTAAATATGGCGGATCACATCCACCTGCATAACTTTTTCTTCTTGAGTTGCAACCGGGCTGGTTTTTACAACATCATAATTCATGCTATAGTCTGACATATCACCAAATAGCACGTTATCAACCGTAATTCTAGCGTTTGGATGTCCCTTTGTAAATTCCAGAACAATTCTATCAAAATTGGATAATTCATCTGTAATATTACATTCAATATCAGGATCTGATACTATAATTTGTTGCATTTTCTCGCTTTGATAATAGGTTTTAATAACAAATTCTTCTGGGGCAACATTTCTGAACTTTATGGTAAATCCAAAAAATGTAGCAGCAGCCTCTAAATCAATTGTTATAACCGGATTTACGCCAAAATTTCCATCATTATCAGCTACAGCGCCGCTCACATATCCAATATTCGTTGAATAATCATCTTTATCTCTTGGAATAAAGTTAATGCTGCCATCTACAACCGAAAAATCGTTGCTTGCCATAGCATACGCTTCTTTTGCAGAACTAATTAGCACATTTTTTTGCTCGCCAAATATCGTTGTATTTTCAAGTGTTGGAAATATTTCTGGTCCAGGATACAATGTGGTGTCTGGATACAACAAATTATCTTCATGTTCCGGTGTTGACATATCCGGAATAAATGACGCAAATATCTTCACAATCCCATGCCGATCTGCGCTCAAAATACATCTTCCGGCATTTGCTATAATTTGCAGCGCCTCTGCATGGGTAACAACTGGTAACGGATTATAAACAATAATATCTTTCAGATACGGATCAATACTGTATTTATCCTCTTCAAGTCCCGCATCCGTAAGCACATCTATTGCCAAGTCATATAGGTTTATTCCGCCCTCGTAGTATTGACCGCCATAATATGTTCCAGTTAACTTCCAATCAAACACATCAACCATTGTGAATTTAGCTTCTGTATCCGTGGCACTCCATGTTTTTAAATAAGCAACAAATTCCGGTAACCATTCAATTGTGCCGCTTCCATCCACATCATAGCCAAGCCTTGCTTTCAGCTCTTGCCCCTGTTCCAGATAAGATATGGCGCTTTCGTGGTTGCTAGGGTTATAGTATAAATTTTGGTTATCAACCGTAAGTGTCATATCCTGGCTTGGCAGCGACTCCGAAATCTCAGAAGCATATTCCTTGTAGGTAAAGTTCTTAACTTCTTTGTTTGAGAATGTATTTGAAATTCCACAAATAAATTGATATATTCTCAGTCTTCCATTGCCATTCACCATCTTCAAAGGAGTAATGATCATGTAAGTAACAGCGTCAAACGTGTCCTCTGTTACAAATATCTCTTTAGCGTTGCTGTAAGCCTTTTTACCGCCGTCATATTGCAACTCGAATAATTCTGGGTACATCTCCCCAAAATCGATTGTGACCCCCTTTATGTCTGCCACGTTGCCATCAAAAGAAATATATATGCGGTCAAGTAGCTTTGCAGTCACAATTCCATTGTTGTAATAGTCAAGATCTGCATCTTCTGGCGGAAGAAAATACATGCTGCCATCAATTTTAGAGAAATCCTGTTCGCCAGTTGCATATATGTGGGATACCGTATTAGCCTTGAACGCTTCTTCCTGGTTTGAAAAATATGCAAAATCATTATTTTTTTCTTCTGCGACCACATTATCCTGTGCAACCGAACTAATAATACCAATTCTGGCAGTAATATATGCCCGGTTCCTATACGGTTTTTTCATGGCGTTTTTATACGCTGCACTGGCTTTCTGCATTTATTATCACTCCAGTCCTGCATCAATTAAATTGAATTTGCAGTTTTCATACTTGGTTACTATATGGCTATCCGGATCTGCGAACAACGGTTTGGCTTCTCTATCTCCGGGATACATGGTTACGGTTATTGGCTTCCCAGTCCTGTAATCCTCAAATGTTACCGGAACATAAAATGGTTCAACTGCTCTCAACATCATCTGCCAGACTTCTGGTTCAAGCATGGCCCATTCAAGGTTATTCAGCTTATACAGATCTCTGCCCACTCGTTGACCTATGACGGCATTGTTAGCATTTCGTCCGGCATTAACAGTTGTTGTGATGATATAACTAAACCCAGCCTTGGGGCATGGAAAATCATAACCATTCACATTCAAGAAAGCTGTTAGACCTGATCCAGTAACCCTCGTTGTCTGTGCCATTAAGTACACCTCCATTCGTTGGCAGTAATCTTTTTATCCACCCACCCCCAAAAAAAGTAAAATCAGGGGACTTTTTCTTTTTAGATTATTACGTTAGTAATAATCTTTTTCTTTTTAATTTCTTATATTCTTTCATTCTTACATTCTTTATATTCTTACATTCTTGTTTTGTGGTCCGTCTGGTAGTTCGCTTGGTGGTTCATCCGGTAGTCCGTTAGGTGGTTCACTAGGTAGTTCACTAGGTGGTTCGTTGGGTGGTTCAATATTTTTTCAAAAAGTCCGCAAACCGTTGATTTTACTAGCTTTTTCGGCTATAAATATCAGTTCGCCAGTTGGTTCACATACCTAACACTACTTGAACACCAAAGTGAACACCAACCACACACCAAAACGATCACTCAACAATCACGTTTTTGGGTACATTTTGTCGGTTAGAATGGGCTGATTTAAAGCTCATAATCTGGATAAACAGCTTCCCAAACATCTTTATGATAAGCATTAATCGACCCATAATTAGCGTCGAAGATCTTCTTGACTTCGTACCCCATACGTTCCCCAGCCTCTTTTAGCCTTCTCCATTTGAATGTTTTCCAAGAAACATTATTCAGTGCTGCTACTCGCTTGATAGAGTACCAATCTTTGCTTGTATCAAGCTGTGCCCGTAGCTCTGCTTCCCGATCCAGGCTTTCCAAAAGCTGTGCGATAGCGTCCCGGTAAGACATCGGCATATTCATCTTATCGTCTTTCTTCTGGAAGTAATTGTCAACTAGGCGGTCATACACTTCCCACGCCTGATCCGTGTTCAGGGACTTAGCGTGAAGAAAAGCACCTTTTTCTGTCCAGAGGTAAATTGTTTTTGCATTTTTCAGACCGTCGTGATTTTCCAGACGGTTTACAAATAAGGCCTTTTCTTCGTTTTCAAGTTTTATAAAATGTTTTCCTTCTACAAAACGATCAATATTGTGGTTAAAATTGTACGAGATTGTTTTTCTGTCCGTTCCATATGCTTCTGCAATCTGCTGTGTTGTCAATACTCTCTGGCATCTGTACTCTGTTACTTTTAATCCTTCCATCCAATTATCTCCTTTTATTTTTAAGCAACAAAAACGCCCACCAGACATAGATTTTCTACATCTAGTGAGCGTGTTTCTTAAACTGTTTTTGCCGTCCTTACTCAGTTCGTCCTATCCTTTAAGCCTTGTTTTTCCCGCAACGGCTATTGGGCAAAGCTGATGGATTTGGCTAAATTTTACCCTTTTATTATACCTGTTTTGGAATGGAATATCAAGGTTTATAACGTATTTGATTACCTACCAAAATATGATCTGTCAAGCTCTTCTAACCGGTCAAGATAACTGTCTGCCAATTTTCCAAGGTCTGTGAAGTGCTCAACAAGGTCAAGTGGATGATATGGAGCATGGCCAACTTCTTTTTTGTAAATTTCATTTGCCTTGTCCAAGTCATACTCTTCGCCAATTTTTAGCATAATGTTGTAATGCAGTTGAGACAACGGAGCATTGGCATTGTTGCAAATCCTGTACATCCTCCGCTGATTTCTAGCATACCAGCTAGGATTTTTCGGTATAGGTGTATTGCTTGGCTGGCAAACTGAAGATTGCTCCAAAGTTGCTGGTTTTGCTTTTGCCCGAAAGTATGTGTTCACCAACTCTCTCTGGACTTTCCAAGATAAATCATCTGTAAAGGTTTTGACTATCATCAGATAGCCGCTTTCTGTAAGCAAATAAGTTATAAGGCTTGGATTTCCCTTAATTATTTCATTAGGGGAATATCGTTCCCCTAATTCTTTTCTTGTCATTTCAAAGTAATCCTCACCCAAAATAAAATGCTTTTTATGCTTTTGAAAAGATTTCTTTGCGGTATCTGTTTGTTTTCCGTGTACTCTGTCAATGTCTTTTAGTGTCACAACCCTCTGCCCGTTGTACTCTCTCACTGGCATTTCAGTATTTTCAATGGTAATGACTTCTTTCATTTTTTCACTCAATCGTCTGCTGGATAGTTCCATTTGTCACTCCAATAGCAAGCTCCATGCCAGTAACACCGGCATAGGTAACTGCATCGCCATAGCAATCTGTAAGGAGCATATCAAGCTCATCACAAAACTGTGCGCTCATTCTTTCTCTAACATACTCCATGACTGGGTCAAACATTTTCTCTATCTTCCACCCAATATCTTCATTGTTTCTAAGATAATTTGTAAATGATAACTCGTAAAATTTGTTCATAAAAAACCTCCTGTAAAATATTGATTTTCCACAAGAGGTATGATACATTATTAGTGCATATCCCCTTGTGGATGTGGCTTGATAAAAGTAATCGTCTCTCGCCAAAGTGACCGGTTACTTTTATTTTTTTAGTTTGGCGTAGACTTCCCTAATGCCCTCACGGATAATATCGGCTTTTGTCCTTCCGGTAGCCTTACAACAATATTCAAGAATTTCAACATCTTCATCTGACATTCGTATTCTTGTTTCATGATGTTTAGGGTCATCAGTAGGTCTGCCTGTTCTTGGCGACAACATATCAACTCCCTTCTTTTTTGGTGACACATATATAATAATATATGGTGATACATAAGTCAATACCCAAAATAAAAAAATCAGGGAAGTTTTTCGCTTCCCTGATAATTCGTACCAATATTAAACTTTCCATGTGTGACCGCAGTTCTGGCATGTGGCTCTGGTTTCAAGAATAGATTTTTCTTTTCCCTGAGTTTTTCCAACACCTACTTTATCACCTCTAAGAGTTCCAAAAAGTAATTTCCACAACCAGCCCATACACCCAAAATAATAAATAAAGTCAATAACCCAGCCAAAGCAAAGCCAATATAAACAGCCCTTTTTCCTAGGCTCTCTCATAACGATTTTCCCGGTAGATGTGCTACCAGTCTGTACATTCTGAACAAAAACATCTTCGCTTCCACATTTAGGACACTTCATAAAATCCAACCCCCTGTTTAATATTTGTGGATATTGTACCACATAAAGGGGCAAAAGAAAAGAGGCTCTGTGGCCTCTTATGCTGTCAGATATGCAATATCTGCAAATCTCTCCAATCTGTCTTTGCAGTCCTTGTAAATATCTTTATATAGCATATTCATTGACATGTCAATTCTAATTGTCTGTAAAATGATGCTTTCAACTAACGTCAGGTTATTCAGGTCGGTAACCGATGCAGCGTCCCGGTTTCCCCCAACAATTGACTTAGCCAGCTTCGTATATGTGAGATACAGTTTATCAGAATGCGTACTGCCCTGTTCTTTCGCATAATCAACAAGCATCTTGATCACATCAGTTTCTTTCAGCCGGTTTTCTTTATTGGCAAGTCTGGTGTCGTTCCACTGCTTTGACTGTTTTTCGCGAATAAATTCTCTCATTCTGATAAACTCGCTTGCCAGTCTTGCTTTGAAATTTACTACCGCGCCATCTACGCCATCATTTCTCAAAAGCGTCATCAGAAACATTGCCTGCCCCTCATTTAAAAAGTATATTTTTTCTTTTTGACCGTTTTTTGAAGGCTCCGTTTTAAACGTAACCTTTCCGATCATAGGTGTTTTTTCAAACACTTCCTCATACTTCTGTATAATTTCTCTTACATTTTTGTGCTGATTTCCAGTTCCTTCCGCAATCATCTTGCTGTTTGTAAATACATCATTCCCTTTGAGTTCAACCAATTCATACATACTGATACCGCCTTTCTTGAACTACTGCTTGTGCAGGTAGGTTATTTTGTATCAGTATTATGGACATGTACTTCATCAATGGAACTGAGCTTAAGTAAAGCTAAAACCATTTCTACTAATTCGACTATTCACACCACTAACAAGTTCTCTGCCATCAAGGCTAATAGACATATTCTTTTCAGCAGTTTCCTTGGTGTTGTCTGCAATCTGTGACAGGTACGGAGCTAAGACATCTACAACCGCTGCTTTTACTCCGGCAGTAATTCCAGCTACAATCTGCTCATTATTTGCTACTGCGGTCTTGCCATTGGAGAATTGACCAACCATTTCATTGTGATTTGCAAAAAACAGACCATCTTCTGGAAACCCACCTACAGAGTATTTCGGAATGTCAACATGAGCTATTGATCTAAAAGATACATGTGAAATGGTATCTTCTTCCATTTCTTTTGCCGCCTCATTGTAATCGCTAATCAAGTCATTCATGGATTCTGCGATTCGGGAAAGTCCAGTATTGAATACATCAATCATACCATTGACTAAATCTCCAACCTCTTTCACAATGCCCTTAAATCCGGAATAGATACCGTCCTTCATATTGGTTCCAAATGGTTCCCACTTTTCCTTTGTGAACCAGGTAGACACATTGTTGGTAAACCAATTGTTGATATTAGTGTTCCACTGGGTTTCAAATTCAGCCCATTTATCCAGAAGTGCAGTTTTGAAGTGATCGCCCTGTTCCTTCCACTTTTCAACGGTAAACCATGTTTTTACGTTAGTATTCCACCACGTATTAGTCTTTGTTTTCCACTGAGATACAAATTCATCCCACTTGGCAATAAGACCTGTTTTCATTCCGTCCGTTGTAGTTTTCCATTTTTCGGTGGTAAACCACGGAGAAACATTTGCACTAAAAAATGTTGGCATTGCTGTTCCAGACCACCATACAGCAGCTTGGTTCCATGCATTCATTAACGATGTCTCAAGATTGCCAAAAATAGGATCCAGTGCCGTAGTAGTAAAACTTGACGCAAGACCAGATACAGCAGTAGTACCAATCGTGCTAAACTGCGACTCACTAAGGGTATCAGAAATAGTATTGTATACGTCAGTAGCAAATGTGCTAATTGTATCAATACCGTTACTGCTCTCAAATGGCTTGATTAAACCATCCAGCATACCTTGCCCAATCTCTTTCCATTTGGATTCAGAGAATATGTCATAAACATCATTTATAGTACCGGAAATACCATTTTGCAGTCCTTCAATGAGATAAACACCATTCTCATCCATGACAGTAGACGGGGAATGGATACCAAGGATGTCCTTAAATTTATCAATGACACTTTGAGCTACCGTACCAACACTCTCTTTGATATTATTCCAACCGTCTTTGATACCATTAATCAAGCCTTCCATGAGGTACCCACCCATGTCAGCCATAACCGTAGACGGAGAATGGATACCAAACGCCGCCTTAAATCCGTCAATAAACGGAGTGAAAATATTATCAATTATCCATTGACCTACAGATTTTAAAGCATCTACAATACCATTGTATAATCCCTGAATAATATTTCCACCGGCAGCCTGAATGTAAGTATCAAAATATGCTATAGTCGCATTAAATCCAGCAACCAATTGATTCCATACAGCTTGTCCAACACCTGCGGCCAAGGCAAATGATGCACCAATAGCAGCGCCTAAATATGTATACGCACTGCTTACAAGACCAGCATAATCAATAGTGGTTACAATCTTAATTAATTCGTTTACTATACTAATTCCAATTTGCTGCCAGTTAACCGAAGTAATTGCATCGGCTAAAAATCCATATAACCCCTCTACAATCAGCACTGCGGAGCTCACTAATCTCTCTGCCAGGCCTTCCCAGTCAATACCTACAAGAAAATCCATGACTCCTTCGCCAAAAGCTCCCCAGTCTGTTTCGTCAAGAAGCGCAATCAAAGTATCAAGCAAACCTGTGACAACAGAACTAAGACTAGATGCGGCTCCAGACCAGCTAAAAGTTGATGCAAATGTATTTAAACTAAGCGCAAGACCACTTCCAAAATTAGTCCAGTCAAATGTTGTTGCAGCATTCTCTAATACCGTAAACGCCGCATTTAATCCATTAGCGAACATTTGTCCAAGCTCATCCCATTGAACGGAGTTGACAATCCCATTGAGGCCTTCACCGATAAATTTTCCAATAGAGTCCCAATGCGTAACATCCAAAAGAGTATTTGCAAAATCTACAGCTGTGTTGACTGCTTGTCCAATCGTAGTACCAATTGATGTTGCCAAACCTTCTGTTTCAACAAAACCATTTATGAATGTTCCGATACTAGATGCAATCTTTCTTGCAGACTCTTGGATACCGTCCCAAGGGATAGAGTCCAGTCCGTTTTTGAGCCAAGTGCCAACAGCAGAACCCAGCTCTGTAAAATCGCCAGCATTCCACATGGCTTTGATTTTATCAGCCCATTCCTTGTACTTGCTGTCAATATCTTGCGTCTCAAACATATCAGCAGCGCTTGCGCCGCCACCGCTGCCACCAGATCCGCCATTTTTGTTTTGGTCTACGACATTCAGTTCGTCAATTCCAAGCGTGTGGGTTTTAAGGTCATCCGCAGCCTTGCTAGCTCCGCCCAGGCTTTTAGCATAGTCCTGAGTTTGCTTTGTTGCTTTAATCCATGTACCGTGACCTGTAAGTGCAGAAAATAGCTGATTAACAGCATTTGCCGCATTAATACACATCTGAATGATAGTATTTAACGCCGGAGCAAGTGCATTGAGAATTGGAGCTCCTGCTGCTGCCACAGAGTTTTTCAACTGGTTCGTGGAGTTCATCAGCAATGACATGCTGGTGTTGGTTTCGTTGCTGTACTTGACCAGATTTTGCATGCCGTCTGTAAAGGCTTTTCTAAGTTTATTGACCAATGCAAATAAAGTTCTTACACCAATTGCATATCTCAGTATCGTTCCCAGGTTTTTTAATAATGAATTATGAGTACCTTTGCTTGCACCGGTAAGCCCAGAAAACGCTTTTACCAGCTTGCTTTTAATCGATGATGCTAACGCAAGCACCGGTTTTTTGATAGCTTTTAACGGAGCAGACATGCCCGCAAATGATTTTTGCGCCAGATATGCTGTTTCTTTCGCAGCTCGACCAATAAGTGGGATTTTTCCTACAACCCCTGGAATTGATTGTGCAAACGAAGCAATACCATTTTTAATTCCGCCCATAGCTTGACTGGCAACTGCTACCGATGTTTTTAATGCACTTTGGTTCGCAAGTCCAGGTGCTTGCCTAATGCTTCCGTCATCTGACTGAATTTTAATTCCAGCTGCAATTTGCGCTTGCTGGATATACTCTTTAGCAGAATTGGTAAGATATTTAAAGACATTACCATTTATGAGGTCCTTGAAAGATTTAATCATTAAATCTTTCATATTCCGAAATTCACCAGCTAAATTACGGGTTTGCTGGCTGGCGTTCTCCAAGCCCTGTACTGTTTGTTGGAACATTTCAGGGTTATTTAAGGCCTGTCCGGCCTGCGCACCATATTCACTTACAGCCTGCGTCCAGTCTCTAATCTGTGCGGCTGACTCTCCAAATGTTGCAGCCATAGCATCAGCATTGTATTGCATATCAGAAACGGCTACTTTTACTGCGTCTTGAACTTCGGTAATGTTTTCCTTGACGTTATCTCCAAAAAGCTCTGATACATCATGTACAACAAACATATCGTCAAGTTTTGGAAATTCACCATCAATCGTACCTGTAAACTCATTGGGATTTGATTTTGTAGCTGCTACTTCTTGTGCCGCAGCAGCGGCTTCAATTTCAGCTTGTCTAAGAGCCTCAAGCTGTGATTTCAGGCTTTCAATCTGGTTTTCATACTTGACAACGCTTGCTACAGCCTTCTCGTATGACTGACCGCCAGTATTTCCGGAAGCTTCTAATTCCTGCTGTTTCAGGCGTGCATTTGCTAAAGCATTAGTTAAAGAGTCTACTTTTTTTTGAATTTGCTTTTCAGTACCGGACATGGTAAATCCCTTACCAACTTCCGCATACTGCTTTCTAATCTCTTCTAATGACTTTGAAACATTCTTTGCAAGTCCAGACGTTTGATCCTTAATTTTTTTATTGATGGATGCAAGACTTTCTCCGCTATCCTGAGAAACCGCAGAGAAGCTTTTTCTAAGGTCAGATAAAGCAGAATTTTTTGTAAGCGCAGAAAGCCCTTCTGCTACCAGGCCTAATTTTTCAATAAGTTCATCAAGGCTTTCATTTGCCTCATCCGCCGTACTTTCAATTACTATCTCTAAAGAATCCACTTCTGCTCCCATTTCGCACCTCTTTTCTGTAAAATAAAAAAAGAGGGAGATAAGTGATTAAACCTATCTCCCTAAAGTTTAAAAAATTCCTACATCTTGCCTTCCTTCTGAATTTGTAAGATATAATGCGCACTCATATGGGTGCCCTGATCTTGGCTCGAAATAATACCAGTTTCCGCCTATTTCTTGCCAGCCCGTCACTGCATAGCCGTCATTGTTGAAATAATACTTATGATTGTTGATAACTTGCCAACATTTTTTGAAATATGTTGATTTCGTATCCGCATACCACCAACCAGAACTATCATGATTCCACCCAGGAGTATACTCATTGCTTTCTGCAAGAGTCCAATCCGGTCTTCCGTATCCATCAATTCTGCTATTATTAAGGTTATATGACTTTTCACATACAGCACCGCCGTTGGGTACTACTTCTGCACCACTACTGGTATTGCCTTCAATCGTATAAACCTTTCCGCCAGAAACTTTTGTAACAATTCCTGTATGGCAAATTCTTGATGAATTGCGGAAAAAAATCTGATCCCCTGGTTTTGGATCAGATTTATGGTATTGGCCCTTATTTTTGAAATACTGTGCGGATGTAGGTGTATAGGCGCTAAAACCGCCCAACAATTGTTTGGCTTTTACTAAACCAAAAGCCTGTACAAAGCACCAATCTACAAACATGTCACACCAAGCTTGACCTTGAAGTGATGGATAAATGTCCCTGGCATACTTTGTAAAATTATTGCTGCCTGCATTATCGGTTTTGCTTTCCAAAGAAGATTTTGTTTTCTTTTCAAGATAACCAACTTCTGCTTTGGCAATTTCAATTATTTTTTCAACTGCACTCATAAAGCCTCCTTTTAATCCGGTCCTTCTGGCAATCCGGACTGTCTTAATAAGTTAATTCTTTGTTTCATCTCATAAACAGCGCATTCCTCGCTAGATTCTGCATTTGTATTCTCTGAACTGCCCATAAATCTACCCATAACCGGATGTTTAGTATATTGAGACCTTGATTTTTTGCCCGCCAAATTGCGCTCTATAGCAGTTCCAACAGCAGATAAGCCATAAGCTCCCCACTGCATCCAAGCCTCAGTATCCCTTTGTTTGCGTTCAAGAATATATGCATCCGCATACGGTTGCAAGTCCGTTGGACATGAGCTATCTATTTCCGGTACTGTTAATCCATAACCTTTAGACACCATTAGCCAATACGGCCTGATTTCTTTGCAGTACGTCTGCCAAGTTAATTCTCTTTGTTCTCCGGAGGTTCCGGCGCCGCCTGAGGCTCCTTCATTTTCTTTGATTTGAACATTTTGGATAAAAAACCATTATCAAAAAGCTCCTTCTGTAAAACCGCAAACAAAGCCTGAATATCTCCATCTTCTCCGTCAAAGTAATCATCAAGAAGGCCATACATCTCTTCCAGACGCGCATTTTTCTGCTCTAAGTTTTGAGGATCATAACCATATTCGTTTTTATGGTATTTTTGTAAACCAACTAAAAGCATTTCTGGCACAAACAATAAAATCTTTTCCACAGTTTCTATGTCTTCAGAAACCTTATCTATATTCATCAGTTCGCGAATAATGCCAGACTTGATTGTAGCTTCGTAACCATATTTAATTTTTAGCTCTTTATCTCCAAATTTAAGTGTTGTCATTTTAAGTCCTTTCCCTTATATCAATGTGTAAGAAAAGGGAGGTAAAATACCTCCCGTAATTTTTAGCCGCTTTCGCCATCCTCATTGCTTTACTCTGGATAAAGATTAGTTTCCGGCAGCAAAGTATCAGAAGGATACAAAGGATGGCTTATCCTTTTTTTGTTAAAGTAATAGATGTTGGATATCCATTGGCATCCTCGACGACTTCTACGTCGTAATCATCCTCGATCCACTTCGGAACAGTCTGAACAGATACCGTTGCTGTACCGGTCAGATGATCATCTGATGCCTCACCTGGTGCAAATGACTCTTGACCAATAAATGCACAAATGCCTTCAGAACCTTTACCATCAGTTCCGTAAAGGATAATGAAATCAAGCTTCTGTCCTTCGTTTGCTACCATTTCATCTTTGTACTTCTTTTCAAAAGCACCTTCTACTTCCATAGATCCAGCAGATCTTCTACCCATTTCCTGTGTTTCTACAAGATCTTCAAGGGTAGATGTATCTACCATATTCTGAGATCCGAATGGAGAAGGAATGCTTTTCGCTTTCATCAGAAGTTTATAAGTTCCTGCCCAATATTCTCCTGATGTCGGATTGGAATTAATAGTTTTATAAGCAATCCTACTTTTTAAACCTGTAGCCATGCCAATTACCTCCTAAATTTTTGTAAAAAAATAAGAGCCATACGCTCTTTATGTGTTACAATATGTCATTTGCACTTATAATGCGTCGCACTCTCATAGTGCTTCTGTACGTTTCGCCGGTCCCATCAAATTCCGGCATCGCCGTTACTTTAAAGCATAGTCGTTTAAATTCATCAGCCACTATCGCCATGACCTTATTGGCATCGTTCTGACTTGTATTGGTAATCACATCAATCTGGAATGTTTCCTGCACTGCGTTTATGGAGAAACCTTCAAGGTCTGATGCTTTTTCAACTCCTGGAAGCTCATGGATATAGACCGTTGGGAATACTGCTTTAGAAGTGTTTTTTTCAATGTCAGTAATATAGACACTAGGATACTTAGATTTCAGCTTTTCATAGGCCCTTGATTTTACAATAGAAAATATCTTCTTTTCTAAATCATAGGCCCACTGATTTACGCTAATCACTTTCCAAACACCTCCCTAGCCGTTTCAACAATCTTATCCATGAGTTCATTCGCTGTATTGTACATGAATGGTCTGCTTGGCATACCTTTTGTGATATGAATCTTTCCGTCCTTGCCAACATAGCTCCAATAATACTCACCAGCCTTAACAAACGTGCTGCCATGAATTACAATGTCATTTAATGCCTGGCGAATAGTTTTACCTGTATTGTATGACCATGAGATACCTTCCGGAAATCCATACGGATATGGGGACTGCTGTCCTACTTGGCCTGTACCAAATTCTACGAACAACGCATGATCTGTCCCAGCCACAACAGCCCATACGCCGTTTCCTTTGTCTTCAGAGTGAATACTATTAAGCAGTTCACTGGTAAATACCGCATCAAGGTCAACAATCTCTGCTCTGGCAATCTCTACGCCCTTTTCAGCCAGCCTTTGACTAAGCAGGTTGCATTTATCCTTTAATTCTTTTTTGTAAGCTTCTAAGGCGTTTATAGCCTGTCTAATAGACTTTTTAGAAAGACTAAATTTAATTTCATGCCTTGTCATTATTTCACTACTTTTTGCAGAAGAAATAGGTCTACAGTTAAACCTTCATCCGCAACACCTTTTACGATATAATCCGCTGATAATGGGTCTGTATTTCCGTCAGAGTCATTTAAAACTCCAGAACGTTTCCAGACCACATCTCCGGCTTTTAACGGTAAATAGCCTTTATCTGTCACAATTTGGACATACGTAGATGAGTCATCAATACCAAATTCCTTTACCAGAACTTCGCTTAACTTATTGCTAATATTCGCAAAAAATTCTACCGGCTTAGAAAATCCTACCTTTTCATCAGCAATGATCGGTATTTTGTTTCCTTCACTGTCCACGTAGTATTTAATGCTTCCGTCATCTTCTTTTTCATATATAGTGATACGCTGTCCCTGACGGGAATACTGCATTTTTTGTTTGTTGATATCAAGCATCTTTTTTTACCTGCTTATAAATCTGGTTTACGCCGGTGCTTGCAAGACCGCTTACAATTCCAACTGCAACAGCTGTCATAATGTCTGTTGCCGGGAAATCTGGAATGACGTACATTCCAGCAGCGCCAAGTGCGCCACCAACAGCACCAACAATTACCGGAATGTAATTGTCTTTAACTCCATCAATGGTCTTTGCTCCAAGACCAACCAAATAGCAGATAATCACAATCGCTAATGATGTTCCGACTTGTGTAATATCCATCAGTCTTTGCCTCCTTTTTTAAAGTGCAATTCTTGAATTTCTTTATACATTTTTGTAATCATTCCATTTCCACCCAAAGCATGATAAGCGTCATACATTTCGGAAAAATTATCATAAGCATATGAAGGAATTTCTCCCTCTTTCATATACTTGCTGTGATACTCAATTAACTGCACGCGCAGCAAAAGCATGGTACCTTTGCTGTTTGCATCTCTGTCTTTCTTTTGCTGTTGCAAAAGCCAAACAATGTACCCCAAAATCACTGGCAATGCCAATGTATATGTCTGTAGTAATATTTCTTTCATTTCTTAGCTCCTGCTGCTGTAAAAATCGCACACCGCCCACCGCCACCATAAAGTGTGCCCCTGCTACGTCTTGTTGATCCCAGCAAAACGTAACGCGCAATCTTCTAAACTCCTCGAAATCAAAGAGTTATAAAACCTTTATAAACGGATATACCCCAGCCAGAAGGCTATCACGATCTTTCCAGTTCCTGCTTACTCCGTTCTCTGTATAAGATGCCATATAGGCCTCACCAGCCTGTGATCTGTCATAGATAGCCAAATTTACAATAACACTTTCATATTTCTTCATGTCATTTTCGATTTGCTCATTTGTATAACTCTCCGGGTACATCCGCCGGTTCATGACTTCATCCGTTGCCTGAGCAATCAGCTGTTCCAATAATGGATTTTCCTCTTTATGGTCAAACACAGCAATGTCAGCTCCGGAGCTATCATCGATATGAAATTGTTTCAGCCGGATTTTTACCTGCTCCAATACCGTATATGCCATAAAGCCTCCTAAAGTCCAAACAAGTTGATAAAATACTCTTTCAATGCTGATCCTGTCATAGATTCATATCCTACAACTTCATTTTCAGCAGCGAGAGACTTTAAATCGTCAGTACTCATTCTGTTAATTTCAGTTTTGGTAAACGCTTTGCCATCAAAAGGTAACGAAGCGGTTTTTACCGCTTCATCAATTTTTTCACCTGCGTGATACCATTTTCCATTGCGTTTTACTGTGTATTCCGCAACCATTCAGGCACCTCCTACGCAACTTTCATAACAACAACGCTGTCCATTCCTTCAAAAGTCGGCAGACCAATCATAGATACTACGCAGTGAGTATTGATTGGATGATTGGTAGCATAGGTATATACAGCAACTCCAGTTTCTACAATAGAAAGGTTGCCATCAGTAAGGCTTCCGCTTCTTTCTTCAGGTGTTCTGCCAAATACATAATCTCCAAGGTACACGCCGCCGGAAGTAGCAGAAATAATTCCTGTAGGGATAAAATATTTGGTCTGTCCGTCAGTTGGGTCAACATAAAGCTTATCGTAAACCTCAATCTCAATGCCATATCCTCTTAAATATTCGGCAACCTGAGACTGCTGTAAACGAATTCCGCCGTTATATGCGGTAATTCCAAGTACTTGCTTTTTGGTGTCCTCTGCCTTTAATACCATTTCCCAAGTTTCAGTGTTCATGGTAAATCTGGTCAAAGAATATCCAGTTTTTTTAGCAAAGTTTCTTCTTTCTTCAATCAGATCATCTAATGGTGTAGCTGTCGCAGATGCGGACCATTTATCTGAGGAGCTTCCAGAAATATCCACAAAGTGATCCTTCTTATGCTCGGTGCCATCATCTTCCGTATAGCCAATATCGTATGTTTTAGATCCAATATTGACAGTTACTTTAGGGACACCATCAGAAGGAGCAAGTAACTGCCAGATTTGCCTTTCTGGAACAACTCTAGCCCCTTCAATTAACATCATCGGCTTCTTGCTGATTTCTCTAAGAACCTGATTTGCCATGCTTGAGTTTTCTGCTGACTGATAATTTGCATAATCCTGTTCTTCTTTTTCAGTCACCATATAAGACTCTCTGTAAAATGGCATGCTATTCTGAATGTCTGAAAATCCGCCAACATCTCTTAACTCTGCCTGTGCATCAAAATTGGATGCTTTAAGAGATACAGGAAGACCACTTTTCCCTTTAATAAATCTTAAATCCAGGCTATCTTGTTTTCTGGTTCCGAATTTCTGCCGTCCAAGGTACGGTGCTGCACCAAGAGTTTTTTCATAATTATTCCACATTACTCCCAGACTTCTGGCAGTAAAGGCTTCTGCTAAAGGTAATGCCATATTTTATTTCCTCCTTCCGATTAGATACTTGCGATTTTTGGCGCGCCGTAAAAAGTAACTCTTGGTGTCGCTTTTCTCGCAGCGTCTGAAATCGTCAGGCTCTTAACTTTCTTCCAGTCAACTGTTCCCTGGTAAACGTATGTACCCGGTGCATCGCCCTGAGTTACATCGACATCTTCTAAAAGGTATCCAAGACACTCATCGTCATTGGACGGCCATGGTGTGCCCGCCGGAACAATCTTGTTCCCATTCGCATCTGCGCTAGATACTGCGGACTGCGGTACCAGACATGCAGCTCCTTCATACGGGAAGAACTTCAAGATGCCCTTACTTTGCCCAAAATTCCTAATAATAGGTTTTCCCATGATTATTTCCTCCTTAAATCACATAATGGTTTTGTGCTTCTTGAGAAGCAGCCTTATTTCCAAAGCAAATTGTTTCTGCATTGGCTACATCAGGAGTTTTTTCTCCATCTTTATTGCCACCAGTGCTTCCTCCAGGAATAGCTTGGTTTTTAGCGATTTCCTGTTCTTTTGCCTGTGCAGCAGCTATTTCTTTGTCAGACATAATTTTTCCAAGCTCAACACAATCAAAACTTCCATCATCTTTCACAACCGCTTTGGCCTGTTCAGCAGTAATCTTGAAATTGGTCATTGCAACCTCTCTCTGGTCTCTAATGGCATTGTTCTTCTGTAGGTCGGCAATAGTCTTGTTTGCCGCTTCCAGAGCCTTGTTGACTTTTTCAACCTCAGAAAGATTACCTGCCTCCAAGTCATCAATTCTTTTCTGAAGATCAGCCGCTTTGTCCGCATCAGCCTTGTAAGTCTTTGCTTTTTCTTTTTCCCTAGCGACTTCGCTGTTGTTTTGATTTAACAGGTTTGTAATCTGATCATCGGTTGCATCCGGAAAAAGTTTTAAAATCTGTTCTCTTGTCATAAAAAATTACCTCCATTACTCACGCTTTTGTTTCCGCAGGTCGCTCCTGCTGAGTTTCCTATTTACCGCATAGGTGCAAATTTTTATAAGAAAAAAGCAACCCTAAAAAGGTTGCTTAATCTTTCGTGTATCTTAAAGAGCATCGACAATTAATAATTTCCTCCGGGAAAGCATCTGCCCCTAAAGAAGTGTCTCTTGGAAACATCATTTGTGTTTTTCCAACGTCAAAATGCTCAAAAATACCTATTTTCTGTTCATCTAATCTGATATGTGTGTGCCGAACACGACCATCTTTCATCGTGCACCAAGTCTTGAACCGGTATCCCTGTTTTACCATTTCTACCTGTTCCCGATAGTTTCCAACAGAATTAGCTTCATTGGCTGCCAGAAGCATTGCTCTGTCTTTCGACAAGTAATACTCGCTGTCGATATTATTCAATGTGGTGTCAACAATCGACTTTGTTGCCCGTGCAGCGTATTCCGTAATATATGCCGGAGTTTCTTTTATATCCATATACTTTGTGGCTATCTGGCAATATTTATCATCAATGTACTGGTAACAGCTGTCTGCATTTTCATCTTCTTGTACTGCCATTGCAAACAGAAGTAAAAATGCATCCTCAAACTTGTGAGCAAGTTGAATGCGGTCTTTTTTTTCTTTTTCAGAAAGTTCCATTTCTCCAAAATATTGCTCATATGAAGCTATATTCAATTCATCATTTTTAGTTATTGCCATATTTGCCCCATAAAAAAGGCTACTACCGATTATCTCAGTAATAGTCCTAAATAATTGAGTTCTTTTTGAACCACCATCTTAATCCTATCTTTTTTAAATTTGTACCACTCGCAACTTTTCCAGCTGGTAAAATATCATTTCCAGGATACAATATGTCAGTCGGATACAGACCTTCAGAAACAATTTGCTCTTTAAGAAACAATTTATTTACGAGCATATCGTTCAAAATTCCAACCATAACTACTCTCCTTGTGGATACCATGTTTTTGAACTAGACTCATAAACATAAACTGTGCTAGTGTCTGCTGCAAGAGCTGCACTGCCACTTGAAAGGTCGTCATAAGTTGGGAGTTTGCTTAAGTCCTTGCTTGCAAACACATAATTTCTGACATTTCCATTTGTTTGAATGCAAGTTATGCTTCCTAAATCAGGCACATCTTGTCCTGGTTTGTAAACTTGGCCATCTTGCGTTACGGTATGATCATATTTCATTTTGCAGCACCTCCCGCTTTATTTAATTTTGTCGCAATTTCTTGAGCTTTTCTTTCCTGTTCTTCTACATCTTCAATGGTTTTCCACAAATTATCTAAATAGGATTTAGACAGAAGAAATGTCTTTTCTGCATCTCCCCAAAGACCTACCGTTTTAATTGCTACAAGTGGGTGGATGCCACATTGGAGAAGTTGGAGCAACGTCTGTGATTTTGTATACATATTATCCTGAGGACTATGATTAATCTGTACATCAAAGTCTCTAACAGAAAGTTTTAAATCGTGCCCTGCTAAACGGAGAATATTAAGCGCAACTACCGCTAAACGTTTTTCGGAAGATTTTACAATTGGGTCCTTTAGCTTTGCTCTTGTCTTAGAAAAATCCCACCCATTACGGAGTTGGACAGCCCCTTGTGTATCACCACCAGTATTACTTTGTTTTGTCGGAATAGCTAATATAGACAAAGCATTATCCCACATATCATCTTTCGCAACCTGACATTGTGTTTGGTTGAGCTCCTGCGTCATTATCTCAACATCAGATTTGTTATCCTTGTTGGTTGATGTAACAACCAATGCATGGCTTTCCTTCATCTTCGCAAATGTTTCTTCATCAATCTGACAATTGACAAATTTCACAAAGTATTCTACAAATTGCTGTATTCCATCTACACGGTTAGACTGCATATTATTAATTGCATCTAGCATAGATGACACCAATTCGATGTCCGAAATGCGTTCGTGGTTATTTGGATATTCAACAATTGGGATTTCTCCGTATGTATGGAGTTTCGCCTCTAATACTTTGCTATCAACAATTTTGTAAGACATTGTGTCCGAAAACGCCATTTTGTAAAATCTTCCATTTTCATCTTTCAATTCTTGCACAGCCAGCAAAGGTTCTTCTGTGCTTCGGTTATAGATAACAAATGTATTCATCGGTGACGGTGCAACAATCCTAAACGGTACGTCCCCTTTTTTGGGCTGTATAGCTTTAAAAGAAGTTCCAGTTGCTGACTGCCACTCACCAGACTTGATGTCTTTTTCCTGTTTGTTGGCATCTGACATATAATCATTAAGTTCATCAACAGCTTTATTAATAGCTTTATCATCTTTCCTACTAATAAACTGTATTGGTTCTCCATATGTCTGTCCAACTTTAAATTGGACTATTTCGTATGCATGGTTTTCAACAACCTTATTCAAAATATCTTCGTTGGACAGCTTTGTTCTGTAAAGCACCGGTTGATCTCCTTTGTAGTAATTCCAAAGGTATCTAATTGCTGTTCTGTTGTAGTTAAAGATCCCAATGCAATTTGCGATAACGTCCACTACGTTATTTACAGTAATGACATCTGTATCTGTATATGCTATTTTTCTTCCATATCGGCCTTTGACAAGTTCTTGAAAGCTAACCATATTCCTGTTTAAATTCATCATTAACCACCTTTAATACGCATTGTCTCTAATCTCCGATCGCTGCCATAAGTTGAGCTGCTTGGTTGATGTTTTTAACACAATCCATATCATCTGCTTCTTCTGGAGTCACATATTGCATCAATAATAAGAAAAGACTATTAATGGCTTTTGATTGTAAATCTATGATTGCCTGTTGCGTAGCAAACATTTCTACTGTATTCATAAAATTTTGTCAAGTTAACGAATCCACCACTTCGCTAACTACCTCTCTAAGATTAAAAAGTTTTGGAACCTGTTCTTTTGTATATGCTCCGCTGAGTACCAGGCTCACCCATGTTTTTACCAGTGCACTGTCTTTTGTGAATACCATAAATTACATCTCCTCATTTTCTGCTTTATCCAAAATTTTCCAAACAATTTCACGTAAATTGCTCAGATTAGGAACATCATTTTTAGAATAAATATTTTCTCGTACAAGTCTTACCCATGTTTTTACTAATGGGCTGTGTTCATCAAACATAAACGTATGTCTCCTATTCAGTTGATTGAGGCACCATTGTTGCAAGCACAATGGTCAATTCAGCAATCGCCATATCGCTGTCTGTTCTAGCCTGTTTTAATTTTTCTTCGAGCTCAGCAATCTTCTTTTCTTGCTGTTCTTCTTTTGTCATAGGAATATCAGGCATCCAAGTTTGTCCTTGCGCCCAATAGGTATCAGGATCAGCTTCAATTTGCCCTTGTGTATCTTTTGTCCTAAAAAAGACTTCATCATATACATATTCCATGCCACCAGATAAGTTTTCGTCATCAGAAAGGTAAGGTGCTTGGACAATATTTTTTCTCATCCATACATCCGCCATTCCATCCGGTCGTGCTGAATATTGTATTTCCTTTGGAATTTCTGCAGCGTGTGCTGTTGTAATCATCCCATTGTCTCCTTTCTTCATTTATTAGGTTCTGAATTTTCCTATCAAAATCTGATATTACTTTTTCCGCAAAATGCAATACTCTGAAAAGTCTCAGCCTTTTTGATACGTTTTTAGAGTCGCTGTTATCAAACTTGCCTTTAAAAGACATCAGTCTGCGGGCTTCTTTTAGCCCCAATTCTTTTCCTCTGGCTATCTTTGCCCTGGCTCTTAGAATTCCTCTTCTATGCCGCCTAAAAGTCCTGCGGCGTATGGTCATATGATCGCAATACACTCTATAACCCATCATATCTATATCTCTGCCATGACACTTGCCGTCTGGTCCGATGTAATCCGTAACTTCTATTCGCCAATTTGGCTTGATCGCAAGTCCTAAGGATCTATGCAATTCTTCCGTCAGTAGCTCCATAGCCTTCTTCAAATCACGCTCTGATGCTCCCAAAAGCAAAATATCATCCATAAACCAAATCTGATGATAGGCTAAACGAGTGCGGACTACATCTCCACTTTTCTTCCTACGGGCCTTATACAGCCTCTCGCTTATGTAGTGATACGCATGCGACAAATAGTAGTTACAGGCAAACTGTGAAAAATATGAGCCGATCGACAGCCCTTCCGGGAATGAGTCAATCAGTTCACAAATCAACCATAGCAGTTTGGGATTTTTAACATCTCTGGCAAATCTTGCCTTTATGCGGTCCTGAGGTATGGAAGGATAACACTTGCGTATATCTCCTTTCACCCAGTAACGGCAATGCTTTGGATCCAACTGGATCCACTTCTGTATCTGCCTTGCACCTTTCTCCTGGCCACGGCCTGGTATAGATGCCATTTGATACGGTCCGATTTTAGCCATAAACATTTCTTTGCAGGCTTCCACAGCGACATAATCAAAAATTTGATGTATGGGCTTCTGGATACCGATCCGGCGCCATTTTCCACATACATCATCGTACTTATCTTTAAACTCAATTTCTGGCAGATCAAGTTTTTCATCAATCAGCCGTTTTTGTACATCGTCCGCTATCTTCTCGATGCAATCGGGCAACCAATCTGTTACTCCAATCCTCATCATCTTGCAGACTTGACGGTAGGTAAGACTTGTATATCTGGATAAAAAGTGCTGCACATCCGCACGGCCTTTCTTTCCGTCCAGCCATAGGTATATGCAGCGCTCTATAAATCCTATATCTATAATATCGACGCATTTATAACGTCTCATAGCAGTCCTTTCTGATCTCAAGGGCTTTCGGTGTGACTACTAACCCCCTGGCATGTCCTCCGCCATGCCGCCGTAGCTGCTTTTCCACAGTTCCGGTGCCGTCTCGATCAATTTTAGGGATTGCTCCCAAGGCTGCCTAAGCAGGCCGGTTGCACGACGCTGCAAAGTGCAAAACAACTTTTTCAACATTGTTTTATCAGAAAAACGAGAGCAGTAGTTCCACCTGCCCCTGTCCAGGGTGTTGTTCAGATTCGAGCACCGGAGGCCAGCATTCGACCTATCGTTCAGATTGCCGCCCCAGAGCGGGGAAAAACCACAAAGCGCACCTTGCAGCCCTTTATCTTTAGTATTTTATTTTTTTAATTAAGGGGCGCTCCCCTCTCCGCTACGCGGTTCACCCCCTAAGCGGCTACGCCGCGACGGAGAGAGGAAAGGCGAGAGCAGTAGTGCCACCCGCCCCCGCCCAGGGAGTTGAACAGAATCGAGCACCGGAGGCCAGCAGCCGACCAAGCGCCCAGAGAGCCGCCCCAGAGGAACTCTCTCAGCGAGGTAGTTCGTTTTCCGGTATGCAGTCCATCGCAAAAACCTGTTGTGGATGATCCCGTAGCTTCAATTGGTAACTGCAAAAACGGATATCTTGGATCATATCCTTCTTTTGATATATACTTCCAACTGTCATTTGTGTCCGGGATCGTAATATCAAGCTTTACATAATCATCAGTCAACTTGTTATTTGCAATCTTTCGATTGTCATTCACGATGTAAGGCGTCTGACTGCATGTATCGGCATCAGAGTCATATACACTAGATAAGATAATGTCTGAAATAGTGGTATATGCGCCATGAGACAACTCAACTCCTGACAGTACAAATGGTTCTTTTCCCGATGTGCAATTACTTGGTGATCCGTCCGGTCCTAAAACATCGTCACAATCCCCTGACCACCAATGCATCGTTGACAGATATACCGGAGATGTCAGAGTATCGTTCAGCGCAACTGTATCCGTGCTAAATGCCGTCGGTGCATCTACATACACCGCGCTGTTGTTATCATCATAATCCTCAATCTTGAGAATCTTCACATCGTCCGCATACTTATGCACGTTATCGTTTCCTCGATCAGTATTCACCGTTCCATTCTGGATAAATCCATATCCGATTGATGCATAGGAGCCGACAACAAGATTTTTCGCATTATTCTTTGATATAATAATTCTTTTTACATCATTTTCAATTACAGTAGCAGGATACTGATAAGAGTAACCCGTACATCCAGTCATAGTGACCTGAGAGTTTCTGTTGGCAAACTTCATATCCATCATCCACTGCGCCCACGCTACGTCTGTAGATGTCATACCACAGTACTGAGTACCCTTCTTTGCAAACATGCTGATCTGCCCGTTGTGGGATACGTCTCTAATTAGTTTCTTACCAGAAATAGATGATACAATGTTTTCGTCATTGTAAACACCCGGATACTTAGCCACAAAGTAGAATGATCTGTATGTACCATCCTGCCTTACAGCTCCATCCCAAGGCTTCATGCCATCAAGCTGATGATCTGCAAAATCCCAGCTATCTTCCATATCATTGTAAATGCGCTTATAAAACGGGGTCAGGAACGCCATGTAGACATCTCCGTTGCTGCCGTCCCTAGAAAATTCTGGCGATCCTTTTACAGCTGTGATATGCGGTTCTCCGTCTTCATCAACATAGCCGTTGACTTCGATACCGTTAAACATCAAGTCTGTAACCGGCTTGTCCGCCAAATCATTTCTTCCCTTTGTGGTAGCTGTAGAAGTCTGCACTACAACGTCCGCATTATCTCCGGTCTTGGTACCGAGCGGGGACTGAGAAGAGGCAAACTGTGGGAAGGTTACACCGCCATGCCAGCCGGTACGATGCAGGTCAAACCACTGACTCCAGGTTATAGCGTCTTCTTTATCAGCCTTTTTATCATTAAGAGTAGTAATTCCCCTCACTAAGTCTCCCATACCCTCAGGTAAGGCATCCGTTCCGACTTTTTTATTTACCCCATACAAGGCAGCCATGCTCGGGATTTTATTTGCATCGTCAGCAATCTCGTCTTTTACCGCATCTATAATTGCTTTGACGCCATCGGCAGCACTTTTGATACCTGCCTCCATGTGATTAAGTCTGTCAGCATTTATAGGTGTTGTTTTATCCGGAGCATTTTTCCAGGATTGCTCGCTATAATCTTTTACATTGTCCAGTTTCATTTTGTCTCCTTACTAATAATTAAATGTTATTCCAGAAGAGCAGTTCCGAGACGGAATAGGTTCGAGTTTTGCTTCATCAGAATCAACATAATACACAACTCGTTTCCAGCATTTGCGGCACTTTAGCACAATAACATTTATTGTAGATTTTCCATCCCATCGGCCAACACGTCTGCCGCAGCGAGGGCAATATATTGTTTTAGGTTCAGATTTCATAAAATTCTCTCATTTCTGCAAAAGAAAAACGCTATCGTTTCGATAGCGCCTCTCAGGGGATTGGATAGTTTGGATTTTTTCAAGTATATTTTATAACATTGTTTTTTCGAAAGATAGATACTAAGTAGGGACATTTGGGGACATTTTGTCCTGAATATATTCTTTCCCATACATTTTCTCAAACAGATTTAATGCACTATACAAGATACGCTTTGTTTGTTTAAGTGAATACACGCCTTCCAAATGAATGGCTTTAATTTCTACTCCAAGGATATATTTCTGGGCAAGCACATCGTACATATTCATGTCTGGAATGCTCTCAATCTGCTGCACGATTTTTTTCCGCTTATCAATACTGTCATTGACTTCACGCTCCATATCCACTATTTTGCTCACATAAGAGCAAATTTTATCCGGGTCCTTAGTAGTTTGAACACGATCCGTATTGCTCGACATAGGGGCAGTTCCGCAAATAATTTCTCTGAGGTTTGCAATTTCTCTGATTTTATTCTCAACCATGCGGTCATATCTGCGGACCTGTGATAAATATTCCTTAGTTTCCATTATCTCAACCTCCTAAATGGATTTACTGCTGCTTCTACTTTTGCTACTCTATTTCCCTGGGTAACTCTTAATGCGAAGTTTGAAAATACATCCGGAACGTCATCCAATTGCTTTTTTCCAGATACCGAATACTGCTTTAATAGCGACATCATTATGCCATACGGCTCATTTGGCCTGTAAAGAGACTGGTCCTTAAAAATAACATGCTGCAAGATCCAGCTTGAACATTGAAAAATCCTAGCTTCCTTATTGGTTTCTGTTGGAATGTCGGTAATATTGCATATCCAGCCTTTAGCCTCTACGCGCTTATTAACTTCCATTGCTACTCGATCACCACCGGCATTTCGCTCAAACTCGCATTCCTGTACCTCATTATTTACCAGGATGTTTGCAGCATTCTCATACTGCATTTCGTAATCGGCAGTATTGTCGCACACAGCATCTACACAATAGTAATCTTCACCATATTTCTGAAGAACCGGAAGAACAAAAAAGTCAGTTCCTTTTCCCTTCGTATCGCATTCTGCTGTGATAATTTCCGGTGTACCATGCGGTAGATTAAGATACCTACGAATTTTGTCATCCGGAAACAAGAGGCCTTCACGCTCAATAGGTTGCTGTTTATACAGGCACTTATACGAAATTTCATCCATTAAAAGCTGCTGGTCCGCAAAGAAATCTACCGTAAATCCTGAGAACTCATAGTCAAAATTGCTTTCGCCAGTAACCGGGTCTATATCCGGGACCGCAATAACTTTTACTCTTGGATTTCCAGCGTACATATTTTGGATACGACCAATAACATCATGGACACTCCAACGTGTGGCAATATGGATTTCCTTGCAATTATGTCCGTCTGTATCCTGTATTTTTCTTTGGCGGGCATCTACAGCGTATTTATTCCATAGTTTTTCAAGGATAGCCGGATTTAAAGCCTCTTCGATACCGCCGATCATATCATCTACCAGAAGAAATTTTGATGCACGGACCTTACCAGCATTCTTACTTCCTACAGATGTACATTGGACAGACGGGAACGGCTTATATTTTCCCACGTTGAACTGCTCAACTTTTGCATTAGTACTTGTAACATACAAGTCTGGAAAAATCTCATTCCATGCGTATTCATCAGAATTGGTTACAATATCGTACATGCCGTCGTAATACATTCTGGTAATGTCACCGCTATGTGAATAGAATAAGTTAAAATCTTTTGGATACCAACCAATTACCGCTGCATTAAAGAATTTTTCGATTGTGGTCTTTCCAGCGCCAGGGATAAGGCTAATACACAAAATATCGTATTTATCATCAATCATGCCTTGCAGCGCATCAATTAGACCTATTTTTAAAAATTGCTTACGCCTAGGCATGTAAAATCGTTCCCGTGGCTCTCTCTTCTTTTCGATGTACCGAAAAAAGCTATCAACATTTTTATTTCTGGCTTCAAGTAACAATACTGAATAAAACTTTTCGATTAGGTCCAACACTGTCTTATTTGTGGTTTTACTGGAAAATGCATATTTTTCCAGGTCCCAGATTGTACCACCAGTTTGAGCCACACAGTAAGCTTCTATAAGCTCTTTGGCACGGTTCGTAAGCTGCAAACCATAGCTTATATCATTTTCATCATTTACAGCCACGTCACAAGCCTTTGCGTAGGCTTCAACTACAGATATGTCTATTCCATGCAGCTGTATGTATTTTTCATATTCTTGGATTTTTTGTCTTAGATATTCAGATGCCAATAGAAAAGCACCTCCACTTAAAAAGCAAAGGTGCTATTAGACCTCTGCCTATAATTTTTTAGGTTACCGGCTAACTCTGTTCATTAGCCGGTAATTACTTTAATTTAATTGTTTAATAGCGTTTTCACAAAACCTTATATGGCTTTTACATAGTTCAATTCTCGTTTTGTTATCAACAATAACTCCGTCAAAACACTCTGCATATGCTTTTATTTTTTCTCTAGTCATTTCGATTTCTGCCAAAAACCACTCTTTCGATTTAGAGTAATTATTGCAAAGTTTCAATTCATCGCATATGCATTTTGTGATATCACAAAATGGTTGCGGGTGTTCTACTCTGCTCAAAGCATCTTCAAAAGTGCATTTTTCTTTGTAGTCCATAATAATGCCAACAGCTTCATATTTTCCAAGATTAACTCCCAAAAACCTATCAGAAACTGTATTCCATATTGCATATAAATTATCTACATCGTCCTGAAGAGCAACAATCAACATACTATTCCTTTCTTTTTTGCCCGGCTGCCGTCGCAATCTACAACATCTCTTTTGACCAGATTGGTATTTTACCGCAATGGTGCGTGGGTGCAATGAATTTTCCCACCTCGGGCAAACATAGCATACAAAAATAGACCATCTGTGATTTGAACCCAGGACAAACCGCTTATGAGGCGGTCGCTCTAGCCACTGAGATAACGGTCCATAGCGGTTTCCAGTTTTTGAGCAATGTTTAATTATCGCAAACAGCCGCTAGCATAACCGCTTACTATATACATTGCTCTAAATCCCGGCATTGTCATTCTTGCTGAGGCTTACCGCCGCGCTCAGATTAGTTGGGAGCGACCCAACAACATGAGGAAGGGAGGAATTGAACCTCCAATGTTTACCGCAAGGGAACTGATTTACAGTCAGCTGCAACACCGCCAATCGTTGCCGCTTCCCCAAACTGCATATGCCCCGTGAAAGCATTCTAGGTGATATGCAAGCACCTGACAGCCTTGTGCGTGACTACCGAACGGATTTTAATGTCTTTTCTGACATGAGGGTTGTCGTACAATAGGAAAGAAGGTGGCTGCCTATAACAGTTACGTAATGCGCAGGTTGATTTTCACGAACCCCACCGGACCTTGTGACGATCCTTTAATCAGCTTTCCGCTAGTGGGTCAGGGAGGATACCTATATGAAAACCATACAAGTATTGGGGCCAATGCACACCCCAGCTAGGCTACCGGGATTTGAACCCGGGCATCCAGGTGTCAAAGACCTGTGTCTTCACCGCTTGACTATAGCCCATTGTTTTTGCGCCGTTCTTCATGGCGCATCTGACATCGGAACATCTGAGAAACATTTTCTCTTTCCCGACCTATTCCGTGCCCTTGCCTACATAATTCGCAAGTAAGAATTTGACCACAATATTGACACTCATCTTTGATTTCTTTGTTTGCGATTTTAATCATTGCTTTTACCTTACTGTTCAAGCTCACTTTGAAGAGAAATCATTTTATCCATATACCGATCAGCCTTTGCCAGATCCTCTTCTCTGGATCCTTTTGATCCAGCTCTGTATCTATATTTCCAAACATTAAGTTTGCAAAATGTAATGACTGCTTCCTTACCAAAAACAGCCGCCATTTCATCCCAACACTCATGTTTTCTGTTTGTATAATGTTCCGGGTGTTTGATTACATCATTTTCCATCAAATATCACCCTCTTTTCTATGCAAAGATCTGTCCGCCTCAAAACCATTCGGGTATCGTTCCCAGAGCTTGCGGTTATTTGTAATGGCAACGTTTTCTAATGTTGTCCCCAGAGCTTCAGCAATCAGGGCTAAATAATATAGCACGTCACCACACTCTTCGATGTAGTGATCCCTGTCATGCGGATGACCTTGGAATAATTCCTTTTTTATCAGATCTGCAAGTTCACCTGATTCACCGGCCGCCCCTAAAATACCATTTAGGAGCATATTTTCCTTTGTGGCCGCTGTCACCCCGCTTGCAGTGCGCAGGCAACCTTTCTGAAATTCATCAAATGTCATTTTGTGTTCTCCTTTTCCGTTTCAAACCGAACGCCACCATATTCCCATAAATCCTCTACCATGGACTCCATTGATACTTTTCCCGCCTCATACTGTTCATACAGATCTAAAACCTTTTGAACGAATCCGGGACATCTTTTCTCTGCTGATCTGGGCCAATAATCTTTTGCCAGAACTTCCAGAGGAATTGTCAGCATCAATTTCATTGCCTCCGCTACCGCTTCTTCATAAGCTACTTGCTTTAGCTGTTCTATCTGTGATTGCGTCAGCGTATATGTATTTTGCTTTCTTTGCGCAGCCTTTTGCATTCTACGCATTTCAGCTCTTCCCATCCAACTATCTCCCGTATATTTTGCTATTTCTGCTTTAGTCTGAAATACTCACTTACCGCCTGTCTAACTATCTGTGATACACTCTTATCTGTTCGATTCTTTTCCTCAAACAGCTTATTTGCTATATCATCATCAAGTCTAATTCTTAATGTCCGGCCTTTTAAAACCACTCTACGATTACCCATTTGGTATCATTCTTTGTGTTTTATATTGTTTTATCGGCATAGAAGCTGTATCTATACAGTTTATCGGGTTATCCTATCTATGCCAGGAGAGCGCCTTTTTGTTTTTGGCGGTTATTTGGGGGACTTAGTAGGCCCATCTTCGGATATCTCCAAGACCCCTACCCCGGTGCCTGCATCAACACTCTACGGTATCATCTGGCAGCTGATCCAGGGATGTTTTTCTAACTATTCGTTAAAGAAATGTTTCACGAATAGTTAAACACTATATCTTGTGGTTTTATTGCTAATCATCACTAGATATGGTTTTTGTTGTCTCCGTGTCCGTATCCGGGAGACTTTCAGCATCTGGCGGGAACAACCTGGGCAGCTGTTCGGCTGTAAGTTTTGGCTTTGGCTGCTCAATATGCACCGGTGCAGTCTCTACTAGACCATCAACAGCTTTGCAGAGAAAGATATAACCAACATTGCCAGCTGCGGCCCCTTTGTATCGTCCCAACCTACATTCATTCTGCCATTTTCGGACGGTGTCGGCCCTCGAACAACTAAGTTTAGAACACCAATCACTACTCCTATACTCCCCAGAAGCCCATGAATATAATATATCTCTTGAGCATCCAATCAATAACGCAAACTCTTCTAATACAGGCTTTTGATCATATTTATAAACGATATCAATATACATATCCCATATATCATCTAAAAGATTAATATCGTCATATATAGCCCTAGTAAATCCCATTTTTTTATTAATATATCTTATAAGACCTGTAAACGTACTGGAGGATAGTTTATATAAATTTTCTGGGTGTGGTAAACTGTCCTCATACTCCTGAGCATATATATGCATATCATCTGGGTATATCTCAATACCTGCATCTGTGCTGACTGCATTAGTTTTTTTTGTAGATCTGCTCACTGTATCACCTCCAGAAAAGAATATAAAAAACGCCCACAGACAGAACCGATATAGATCCCATCTGTGAGCGTGTAGCCTCGAATTTTGCCGTCCTTGCTCCTGCTGCCTATCCTGATCCGAGTTGTGCGCCCTTCTCACGGCTCCAGGGCAACCCTACAAGACTCAGCTATATTGTACATAAAGCATACACCAGATTTTTTTATCTGTCAAGCATATACACTATGTCATTTTTACAGATACCCTAGGCCCTTATATATAATATATATATTAATAATAATTATCGTTGATTATATTAAAAATA
>OGZV01000116.1_pt1 | contig 82959 bp, 97 predicted proteins | sample 1576861 | NCBI WGS metagenome assembly OGZV01 (sample SAMEA3541501, study PRJEB24748) | human gut metagenome | biome: human gut; feature: human-associated habitat; material: faeces | place: China | collected 2012
AGTCTCAATTAGTAGCTTAATTAATATGTCCAATATTTTGGGTGCATATCATTTTAGTACAGTTCTTTTTTTATAATTTTACATAATATACAACATTTAAACAAATTTTAGCAACATAAAACATTGCTATTGGTAACGATATAAAATATAATAATAACAAAGCTTTTAGATAGAAATGTACATTTCAGATTAATTGTAAACGTTTTCAAAATAAAAATTTTCAAAAAAATCATATACTTTTATTTATTATTATATATTTGATAAGTTGAGCATTTTCTTATTTATTATATTTTAATATTAAAGAGAGGGATTTAATATGAACTCAAATACAGTAATTACAATAAGTAGACAGTATGGTTGCGGTGGTCGTGAATTAGCTGAAATTTTAGCTAAAAAATTAAATGTAAAATTGTACGATAGACAAATTGTGCATATCGCAGCAGCTAAATTAGGTATCAATGATTTATCTGAACAAGATTTATTAGATTTAGAAAATACTGTTCATCCATTGACATTGACATTCATGCCATTCCATTCTTTTGGTACTCGCATGGGTGAATCTAGTAGAGGCATGTTCTTATCTGAAGCTAGTGTAGTAAGAAAACTTGCTAATGATGGACCATGTGTTATCTTAGGTCGTTGCGCTGATTATGTATTAGAAGATATGCCAAATCATTTCTCCATCTTCGTTTGTGCAAATGATGAATATAGAGAAAAAAGAGGTAAAGAAGTTTACGAAGGTAAAACTTTAAAAGAATTGGACGCAGAAAACGAAAAAAGAGCTAGATATTACAATTATTACACAGGTAAAAAATGGGGCGAAGCTTCTAACTATGATTTAATTGTAAATACTAGCAATGCTCCTTTAGATAAAATAGCTGATGCTATCATCGAATATATTAACACAGTTAAATAATTTTTAGTGTAGTCATTAAATTTTTAATAACATAATGGGAGGCCTTTATATGTCAAGATTTTTATCACGTGTGGCATATGCGTGCGGTACCTTTGGGCATGACTTTTTCTATGCAATGATTGGTACTTATTTTATGATTTTCGTAACAAGTAATTTATTTAATACAGATGATACAAGTTATAATGAATATATGATCGGTCTTGTAACAACAGTTATTCTTGTTATTCGTGTTGCGGAACTTTTCATTGACCCATTCATTGGTAATACTATCGATAAAACAAAAACTAGATGGGGTAAATTTAAACCTTGGGTTCTTTCTGGTGCAGTTATTGCCGCAGTTACTTTAGCTATCTTATTCACAGATATTGGTGGTTTAGCTGAAACAAGCCCTATAATGTACTTAATTGTTTTCGCTATCTTATATATAATTATGGATATTTTCTATTCAGCAAAAGACGTTGCTATTTGGTCTATGATACCAGCACTTTCTTTTGACTCTCGTGAACGTGAAATTACAGCTACTTATGCACGTATTGGTTCTGTATTCGGTGGTCAGCTCGTAACTATCATTGTTATTCCAATTGTTTTAGCTTTCTCTGAAAATAGCAATGGTGGTGCAGGTGATGCTACAGGTTGGTTCGCATTTGCTGCAATTGGTGGTTTAATTGCTACTGTAGGTGCTATCATTCTTGGTATTGGTACAAAAGAACATGATTCTGCTCTTCGTGAAAACAAAACAGATACATCTTTTGGACAAGTTTTCTCTGTATTAATGAAAAATGACCAGCTCTTATGGATTGCATTTGCTTATCTTATCTTTGGTTTAGGTCAAAACCTTATCAATAACTTCAACCTTTACTATTTCATTTATGTATTAGGTGATTCTTCTCAGTTCTCCTTCTTAGGTGTAATCAACGTTATCATTGGTTTAATGGCAGTTGCTTTATTCCCATCATTAACTAAAAAATTCAGCAGACGTAATTTATTCTTCTATTCTATCGCTATTATGTTAATTGCAGTAGTTATTTACTACTTTGCAGGTCAAAATGTATATTTAACATTACTTGGTGCTGGTTTATTTGCATTACCACAGCCACTTATCTTCCTTGTTGTATTAATGACAATCACAGATACTGTTGAATATGGTCAATTAAAACTTGGTCATCGTGATGAAGCACTCGTACTTTGTGTACGTCCTTTAATTGATAAATTAGGCGGTGCTATCACATCTGCTATCGTAGGCTTCACAGCTGTTTGGGTTGGTATGTCTGGTAATAAAGTTACAGCAGAAAGCATAACTCCTGATAATTTACTCAACTTCCAAATTATCATGTTTGCAATTCCATTTATCTTACTCATCATTGCAACATTCATTTACAAAGCTAAAGTTAAATTAACAGAAGAAAAACATGCTGAAATTGTTAGAGAACTTGAACGTACTTGGGGTAAAGATAATAAATAATTGATATGAAAGTTATAAAAAGGATATTCTTTTTAAAGAATATCCTTTTTTTTATGTTTAAATATAATTATTAAAAATTAAAATTTTATTGAATTTTCATTTAAATAGACGTTTTATAAATATAATGGTATTATTATTAATAGAAATTTGAAGAGAAAAGAGGCCTGGCACTAAATGAAAGTTTATCTCTATATTAATAAACAAGGGTTTAAAGAAAATACTTTTAGAGTAGCTTTTAAAGAATTGGTAAAAGTTGTGAAAGACGAGCAAAGTAAGCCTACTGCTTATTTAGTAGGTAAGTATGAAGTAAGGGATTATGAACATAGTTACGATGTGCCTTATAATAAAAAATACGAAAATAGATATTTTGCTATACCTATCAGCGACAGAGAAAAAGGTTTCTTTAATTTAACTACTATTTTTTGCAATAATGATTTGAGCGATTATGAAGTAATCAATGAAGCAACTTTAAATGCAGTGATTAATACTTTACTTAAAGAAGCAGATGAAAGATTATCTAGTAGTATTAGCTTAGAATATGTGGGTGGACGTTCTAAAGAAAATCAGAATATCATTGAAGATATTTCAGCTTCTTCTTTTATTGCTATGATTAATATGTTAAATACTTGGGCAAAAGAAGAAAAACAGGAAACTGAATTTAAATTACAAATTGAATTTTAATAATATTAATAATGGAATTATATTTAAGGGATTGGCTTTATGCTTAATCCCTTTTTATTTTTGTTTAATTAGTTGTAAAAACAACAGAATTTATATCTTTTTTATTTATAATAATAATTAATTTATAAGAAAAGAGTGTGTATAATGAAAAAATGGTTGATAGTTTATTCTAGTGTAACTGGAAATACAAAACAAATAGCAGAGGCTATTTATGATGGTTTTGGTGAAGATATGGCAGATATTTTTGCTATACGAGATGAATTTAATCTTGAGGATTATGATAATATTGCTGTAGGATATTGGCTTACTCGTGGCGAACCAGATAAAATGGTACAGGAATTATTGAAAAAATTAAATAATAAAACAGTAATTTTATTTCAAACACAAGGGGCAGAATTAAATAGTGAACATTCTATAACTGCTTTTGCGAGAGCTGCTAGTTATTTAGGAGAAAATTGCAAAGTATTGGGAACTTTTGCCAGCCAAGGAAAAATAAATCCAGCAATGCTGGAAAGACGCAAAAATGCTGATAAAAATGATCCTCATGCAGCGACACCTCGTAATCTTGAACGTTGGCAAAAAGCGTCAATGCATCCTAATGAAGAAGATTTTTCTCGAGCAAAAGAATTTGTTAAGGCCATGCAACGAAAAATAGCTTTGAGAGAAAAATATTTAAATATGAAAAAATAAAGAAAATAAAAAAAGACGGGTTTAATACCGTCTTTTTTGTTGTATTTTAAGTTTTAGATAAGAGATTTAATATCTTCTTCTACACTATTGATACCAGAAATACCGAAGTTATCCACAAGAACTTTAGCTACATTTGGAGATAAGAAAGCTGGAAGTGTAGGGCCAAGTTTTATATTTTTTACACCGAGATAAAGAAGTGCTAAAAGAACGATAACAGCTTTTTGTTCATACCATGCGATATTATAAGCAATTGGTAATTCATTGATATCATCTAAGCCAAATACTTCTTTTAGTTTTAAGGCAATCAAAGCGAGTGAATAGCTATCATTACATTGACCAGCATCTAAAACGCGAGGAATACCACCGATATCGCCTAGATTTAATTTATTGTATTTATATTTTGCACAGCCAGCAGTTAAGATAACTGTATCTTGAGGAAGTGCTTTAGCAAAGTCAGTATAATAATTTCTAGCTAATTGACGACCATCACAGCCTGCCATAACTACAAATTTTTTAATAGCACCAGATTTTACAGCTTCAACTACTTTATCAGCAAGAGCTAAAACTTGATTATGAGCAAAACCACCTACGATAGAGCCTGTTTCAATTTGTGTTGGTGGTGGGCATTTTTTGGCATGTTCAATAATAGCAGAAAAATCTTTAGTTTCGCCGATTTCGCCAGGAATATGTTTGCAACCTGCAAAGCCAACAACACCTGTAGTATAAATTCTATCTTTATATTCAGCTTTTGGTGGTACAAGACAGTTAGTAGTCAATAAAATAGGGCCGTTAAAGGATAAAAATTCTTCTTTTTGTTTCCACCAAGCATTGCCGTAGTTACCTGCAAAGTTTTTATATTTTTTGAAGAATGGATAATAATGTGCTGGAAGCATTTCACTATGTGTATATACATCGACACCAGTTCCTTGAGTTTGTTCAAGAAGCATTTCTAAATCGCGTAAATCATGACCAGAAATCAAGATTGCTGGATTATTGCGAACACCGATATCTACAGATGTGATTTCTGGATTTCCATAACGAGAAGTATTAGCTTCATCTAAAAGTGCCATGACTTTTACACCGAAAGCACCAGTTTCTAAAGCAAGAGCTGTTAATTCTTCTCCAGATAAATTATTATCAACAGTTTTAGCTAAAGTAGCTTGTAAAAATGAGTCAATTTCATCATTAAATTTACCAAGGGCATTTGCATGTTTATTATATGCTGCCATACCTTTTAAACCATAAGTGATTAATTCACGAAGACTGCGAATATCTTCATTTTCAGTAGCTAAAACGCCGATAGTAGCACCTTTTACTAGGTAAGTATTTTCATCATTAGTAGTCCAAAGAGCTACAGGGGATAAATTATCTTTATTTTGTAATTTTGCAAGTAATTCTTGTTTATAATTTAAAGTGTCTGTGATGCGTTTAATGATAATATCATCATCAAAATTAGCGTTAGTGATAGTGATAAAAAGATTTTCACAGATAAATTGATTTAATTTACGACTGATATCTTGTTTTTCTTGACGAAGTTTAGTAGTGATTTCGCAAAGACCTTTAGTTGCATAAATTAATAAATCTTGCAGTGTAGCAGTAGTGGCAGATTTTCCACAAACACCTACACGAGTGCAGCCTGTGCATTGAGCTGTTTCTTGACATTGAAAGCAAAACATTTTATTTTCCATAATTATCTCTCCAATAATTTTATTTGTGATTTAATTGATATGCTTATTATACTTAACCTTGATTTAAAAGTATGTTGTAAAAACAACAAAATTTATAAATTAAAAATAAAAAAGCTAGAATATATAAAAAATTATATTCTAGCTTCTAAAATTTAGAAATTATTTGTATTTATTACCATAAACCTAAAAGGTGTTGAACAAATAAACTTACGCAGGCAATAGCTATCCAACAGCAAAAGCCCATGATGATAGGACGACCACCATTTTTTATTAAATCAACGATATCAGTATGAAGACCAATAGCGCCCATTGCCATGATGATGAAATATTTACTGAAAAATTTCATTAAAGCAAAGAAAGATAAAATAGCAGAAGATATTTCAGCAGAAAAAATATTTCTGTCCATAAAATAATTTAAGAAAGTAGTAATAATAGAAGCAATGATGAAATATAAAATAAACATTGGAAATGCAGATTTTATACTAGCTTTGTTTTGACCAGAAGCTTTTTTTGCTTGATAAAAGCCTAAAACTAATGTGATAGGAATAATAGCAAGTGTTCTAGTGAGTTTTACGATAGTAGCACCAGTTAAAACTTCTGTACCAGTGTTATGCATGCTATCCCAAGAAGAAGCTGCTGCTGTAACAGAAGAAGTATCATTGACTGCAGTACCTGCAAAGATAGCAAAACCATGATCAGATAAACCTAAAAAATTACCCAAAGTAGGGAAAATTAAAGCAGCGATGATATTAAATAAGAAGATAACAGATATGGCTTGAGCTATTTCTTTATGATTAGCGTCAATGACAGGTGCTGTTGCAGCGATTGCAGAACCACCACAGATAGAAGAACCTACACCGATTAAGATAGAAGATTTAGCAGGAATATTGATTAATTTAAAAATTATGTAGGCTGTAATTAATGAAGTGGCAATTGTAGAAATGATGATTGGCAAAGATGTAGCACCTACAGCGATGACAGTGCTTAAGTTTAGACCAAAACCCAATAAAATAACAGCATATTGTAAAACTTTTTTAGAAGTGAATGTAATACCACTTTTTAAGACATCTTTTTCGCGAACAAATTTTGATAATAGCATACCAAGTAAAATGGCAAAAACAGGACCGCCAATGATTTCAAATTCTTTACCTAAAAAATAAGCAGGTAAGGCTAAGACGAAACAAAGAAATACTCCTTGAAAGCGGTCTTTAATTAATAACATATAATAATACCTCCTATAATTAATTACCTATTAAATATTTATTTTTAATTGGTAATTTTTATAACAAGGAGATATTTTAACTTATTTTTTTATTTTGTGCAAGTTTATAAGTTTTATTTTTGTGTTAATTCATAGATATCTAAACGACGATGTCTTAAAAGTGGTATCTGTTCACGAACGAGATTAATTTCATTTAAATTTATAGTTGTAAATAAAGCTGTTTCTTCAAAATCTGCTTGATTTAAAATTTTTCCCCATGGTGAAACAATAATGCTATGACCATAAGAATGGTAAGAAGCATTTAAATTTCTAGCAGGAGCTGTACCAATGGTGAATACTTGATTATCTACAGCACGACTTTGGAATAATAATTCCCAATGAAGTGGGCCTGTAGTCATATTAAAAGCAGCGGGAACAAGGATGATTTTTGCTCCTACATCTACCATTAATCGAGCGAGTTCAGGGAAGCGGAAATCATAACAAATGCATAATCCAATTTTGCCCCATTTCGTATCGAAGACAGTGATATTATTACCAGCAGATAAAGTATCTGATTCTTTAAAGCGTTGACCATTTTTCACATCAATATCGAATAAATGCATTTTGCGATGTTTAGCGATGCAATTACCATTATTATCAAAGACATAAGCTGTATTAAATAAATGATTTTGGACATCTTTTTCAGGAATAGAGCCTGCACTTAAATAGATATTATATTTTTTAGCTAGATTTTGACAAAATTTGTAAGTAATATCTCCTTCGAATTCAGCATATAAAGGAAAAGATTTATTATCATAAGGACAGTTAAACATTTCTGGTAAGGTTACAATGTCAGGCTGAAGATGAAGAAATTTTTTGAGATAAGTTTCAATGTAATTTAATGTTTGTTCCTTTGAAGATAAGACTTTTGTTTGTAATTGTAAAATATTAAGCATAGATACCTCCAAGAATATTATTGTTATATTGACAATTATAAAGCTAAATCATATAATTTCACTATGAAATATTAAATAATAAGAGGTTGGAAAAATGAAAAAAATAATTTTAGCTATAACTTGTGCGTCAATTATTAGTAGTGTAAATAGTTTTGGTGTGGCAAATGCACATTATCATGATTATCATGGACATCATGATATGAATATAAATACGCAGACAAATCGTCTAAATTTTGACCCATTAATCAATAATGAAATTGTAGATAGTATGCATATGCCGATGATGAATGAAGAATTTGTACAAAGTGGCAATGTGGATAAAGATTTTATCGCTAATATGATACCACATCATCAAGGTGCAATAGATTCTGCAAAATTAATTTTAGAATATGGCAGTAATGAAGAAGTAAAAGCAATAGCTCGTAATATTATAAAGACACAGACAAAAGAAATTGAAGATTTCAATGAGCTTTTAGCTAATGGAGATTTTAGCAATAGTAATTTAAGTGAAAAAGCTTATGCTGAATTTGTGGCTAAAGAAAAAGAAAATATGGCGGAAATGATGAATAAAATGATTGCTGTAACTAGAACTCGCGATAAAAAAACAGCAGATTATACTTTTGTTTTGGCAATGAAATATCATCATGAAGGTGCGCTAGAAGCTAGTAAACAGATTTTAGCATATACAAAAAATCCGCAAATAAGAAAAATTGCTAAAAATATCATTAAAGACCAAGCAAAAGAAATAAAACAATTTGATAAATTAATAGAGCAAGGTTTATAATAAATGAGAATGTAAATTAAATATATTTTTTATAATGAATGGTTTACATTTGTCAAAGCAAAACGTATAATAATCTTTATGTGTTTTGATTTAGTATTTATTTAAGGAGGAATTTACCTGTGAAATGGGCTGAAATTAGCATTCAAACTTCACATGAGGCTACTGAAGCTGTAGCAGAGATTTTTCATGAACTTGGAGCATCTGGTGTATTGATTGAAGACCCAGAACTTGTGAATACTTATATTCATTCTGGAGCTTGGGATTATACAGATATACCGCTTGCTGAAGAAACAGAAGTTGTTACAGTGAAAGCATGGCTTCCTACTGATGAGGATTTACCAAGTAAATTAGAACAGTTGCGTTTGCATATTGATGAAATGAGCCAATTTTTAGATAAGGGTTCAGGCGTGATTAATTGCAGTGAAATCCAAGATGAAGATTGGGCTAATAATTGGAAGCAATTTTTCCATCCAGAACGCATTGGTGAAAAAATTGTAGTAAAGCCATCTTGGGAAGAATACACTCCATTAGATAATGATATAGTAATTGAATTAGACCCTGGTATGGCATTTGGTACAGGTACACATGCTACAACATCTATGTGCATTCAATTATTAGAAGAATATGTAAAACCAGAAATGAAAGTTTTCGATGTTGGTACAGGTAGTGGTATTTTAGCAATTGCTGCTTCCAAATTAGGAGCAAAAGATATCGAAGCTGCTGATTATGATAATGTGGCAGTTGATGTTGCTAGAGAAAATATCGAAAAAAATCATGAATGTGAAAATATTAAGATTTTCCAAAGCGATTTATTAAAAAATATGAATGGCAAAGCTGACTTAATCATAGCTAATATTATAGCAGATATCATTATTCGCATGTTTAATGATGTAGATAATTATTTAAATCAGCATGGTGTTATTTTGACAAGTGGTATAATTGCTGACCGTATAGCAGATGTTACTAAAGCTGCTGAAGAACATGGCTTTATGGTAGAAAAAATGAATGAAAAAGCTGGTTGGGCTGCAATTATTTTCCGTCGTAAGGAAGATATGCAATGAGACGTTTATTTATAGATGAATGTCTAAGTGAAGATATCACGATTAAAGGCGATGATGCAAAACATCTTCTTTATGCTATGAGAGTAAGACCTGAACAGGTTTTTACTATTGTTGATAGAGAAAGTAAAGTAGCACAGGCAAAAGTAATCTCTTGTACGAGTGATACAGTGCAATTAAAATTATTGCAGTATATAGAAGATGCTGATACAGAAGCACCTATAGAAGTAGTCGTTGCACAATGTTTACCTAAAGGCGATAAAATGGAATTTATCGTGCAAAAAGCGGTGGAATTAGGAGCATCAAGTGTTGTTCCTGTAGTTAGCCGTCATTGTGTAGTGAAATATGATGATAAGAAAAAATTAGCTCGTCAACAAAAATGGCAGAAAATCGCTGATGAAGCAGTAAAACAGTGCGGTAGAACAATAAAGCCGACAGTTGAAGCTATTGTGAGTTTAGAGCAATTAGCAAAAGATTATGCGGATTATACTCGTTTTATTTGCTATGAAGCAGAAGATGAGCAAAGTTTTAAAGAAATGTTACAATCAGCAGATAGTAAAAAATATCTTATCTTGATTGGCCCAGAAGGTGGTTTTGCTCCAGAAGAAGTGCAATTATGCAAAGATGCTGGATTTAAAAGTATATCTATGGGAAAACGTATTTTGCGAGCTGAAACTGCATCAATTGCAGCACTTACTATCGTCATGTATGAAAAAGGCGATTTAGGTTGTATTTATTAATTTTTGATTTAGATTTAATATTAAAGATTTTTGTTTAGTATAACTATCTTATAGGAGACTGTAATTTAGTTATACTAATTTTATATTAGTAGTTTTTTAGTTTTATTTTAATTGAGGAAGTGAAATTTTGCCAAAAGTTGCATTAATAACACTTGGTTGTAAAGTTAATCAAGTAGAAACAGAAATTATGGAAGGTCTATTTCGTAATCGTGGCTATGAAATAGTGGATTTTTCTGAACCTGCTGATTTTTATATTATAAATACTTGTTCTGTTACTCATTTAGGTGAGCGCAAATCTCGTCAATTAATTCGTAGAGCAAATCGTTTAAATGATAATGCTATCATAGCTGTAACAGGGTGCTATGCACAGATTGCTTCTGATGAAATCAGCAAGATTGAAGGTGTTCGCGTAGTAATCGGTACTAAACAGCGCGATAAAATAGTTGATTTGGTGGAAAAAGCAGCTCGTGAAGATGGTTTATTTAATGAAGTAAATGATGTTATGCATATGCATGAATTCGAAGATATTCCTCTTTATGGTACACCACATCGCACAAGAGCCTTCTTAAAAATTCAAGATGGTTGTTGTAATTTCTGTTCATATTGTATTATTCCATATACTAGAGGGCCTATTCGTTCACGTAAATTGGAAAGTATAAAGACAGCAGTAGACCAATTAGTAGAAGAAAATTTCCATGAAATAGTATTTACTGGTATTCATTTAGGTGCTTATGGCAGAGATTTTAAAGGTGAAAATATTTCTCTAAGCGATGCTGTAGAAATTTGCTTAGCTAATGAAAATTTAAAAAGATTGCGACTAGGTTCTTTAGAGTCTATTGAAATATCTCCTAGATTATTAGAATTAGTGAAGACTCATAAACGCTTTACTAAGCATTTACATTTACCACTACAAGCAGGTAGTGATGAGATTTTAAAAGCGATGAACCGCCATTATACTACAGCAGAATTTGCTAGATTGATAGAAAACATTCGCCGTGAAGTACCAGATATTGCTATTTCTACAGACATCATTGTTGGTTTCCCTGGTGAAACAGATGAATTATTCCAAAAATCTTTGGAATTTGCTAAATCTATGGGATTTATGAAAATGCATGTATTCCCTTATTCTAAACGAGCAGGTACTCCAGCTGCCAAAATGACAAATCAAATTGATGAAGCAGTGAAAAAACAAAGAGTTCATTTGATGCAAAAAATGGCAGAACAATCAGCAACTGAGTTCTATCAAAGATTTTTAGGACGCGAATTAGAAGTTTTATTTGAACAAGAACAAGATGGATATATGGAAGGCTTGACTTCAAATTATATAAGAGTATATATCAAAAATGATGGAGAAATAACCTCCGGTGATATTCGCCTTGTAAAATTAGTTAAATTATTTAAAGATGGTATTTTAGGTGAATTAATTTAAAATTTGTCTAAATAAAAAAAGGATTTTACTAATTTTATAACGAATATATATATAGTTATAGAGTTAGTATTAAAGTTTAAGTAAATTTTATTTAAACTAGGTATATATTAAATATTTATTTGATATGTCAATTCTATACTAATTAAACTATAAAAGGAGGTGCCTTATATGTCAGATTGTATTTTTTGTAAAATAGCAAATAAAGAAATTCCAACTCAAGCTGTATATGAAGATGACATGGTCATTGCTTTTAATGATTTAGAGCCACAAGCTCCTGTTCATGTATTAGTTATTCCTAAAAAACATATTGCTAGTCTTCTTGCAACAACTGCTGAAGATAAAGAACTTTTAGCACATATCACTTGTGAAGTAATGCCTATGCTTGCTAAAAAATTGAATATTGCAGAAACTGGCTTCCGTACTGTAGCAAATACAGGGGAAGAGGGTGGCCAAACAGTTCAGCACCTTCATTTCCACCTACTTGGCGGTCGCTCTATGCAATGGCCACCAGGCTGATAAAAAAATCATATCAAATTTGTATATAATTGCAGGTTATGGTTGACAATGCACTTATAAGCAAGGTATAATATTTGGGTATGATTATTAAGTACAACACTCCCGTGTTAGGTGGAGGGGAGGGAAATATAAATGTCATCTGAAATCAAAGTTGGTAAAAACGAAACAATTGATAGCGCTCTCCGTAGATTTAAACGTACTTGCCAGAAAGCTGGTACTTTAGCTGAAGTTAGAAAACGTGAGCATTATGAAAAACCAAGCGTAAAACGCAAAAAGAAATCAGAAGCTGCTAGAAAACGCAGATACAGAGCTTAATTAGCTCACAAACGGAGGTAATTCATATGTCACTTAAAGCCCAGTTAATGGACGACATGAAAGCTGCTATGAAAGCCAAAGAAGACGGAAAACAGAAACTTGCTGTTATCCGCATGGTTCGTTCAGCTATTCGTCAGACTGAAATTGATGGTCAAAAAGAACTTGATGATAACGATATAATTGCACTTATTAGCAAAGAAGTAAAAATGCGTAAAGATTCTATAGATGAATTTAAAAAAGGCGGTCGTGAAGATTTAGTCGCACAGACTGAAGCTGAAATTGCCGTTTTAATGCCATATTTACCAGAACAGTTATCAGAAGAAGAAGTTAGAGCGTTGGTTAAAGAAGCAATTGCTGCTACTAATGCAACAACTCCTAAAGATATGGGTAAAGTCATGGGACAGCTCATGCCTAAAGTTAAAGGACGCGCTGACGGAAAAATGGTTAATACCATCGTCAAAGAATTACTAGGTTAATTATGAAAACAGATAAGATTACTAGATAGTGGTCTTATCTGTTTTTTTATATAAATTTATTAGGTGTAGGTGAAGGAATATGCAAGAAAAACAAAATGATTTTACTAAAAATAGTATGGCATATAATATTATGAGTTTAGCTATTCCTATGACCATAGCACAGTTGATAAATGTTTTATATAGTCTTGTAGATAGAATGTACATAGGGCATTTGGCACAAAATTCTACTTTAGCTTTGACGGGATTAGGAATTACTTTTCCTATTATTATGTTAGTTACAGCAGTTACTAATTTATTTGGTATGGGTGGAGCACCACTTTGTTCTATCGCTAGAGGTAGAGGCGATGATGAAAGGGCAGAAAAAATAATAGGTAATTCTTTTGCTATGCTTATTATCTGTAGTTGTATTTTGATAATTATTGGTTTAGTGATGAAGAAGTCCTTATTATATTTATTTGGGGCAAGTGATGAAACATATCCTTATGCTAATGAATATTTCTCTATTTATATTTGGGGAAGTATTTTTGTAATGGTAGGATTAGGCATGAATACTTTTATTAATGCTCAAGGTTTTGCCAAAAAAGGAATGCTCACTATATTAATTGGTGCGATAATCAATATTATTTTAGACCCTATTTTTATCTTTGGTTTAGATTTAGGTATAAAAGGCGCTGCTATCGCTACTGTTATTGCACAATTTATTTCAGCATCATGGGTATTGCATTTTTTATTTAGTGACAAGGCGATTTATCGCATTAAAAAATCTTGCATGAAATTGGATTTTAAATTAATAAAAGAAATTGTTTCTCTAGGATTTTCAGGCTTTGTTTTTGCTACTACAGGAAGTTTAGTACAGATTGTCTGCAATAATGTATTGCTGTTTTGGGGCGGAAATATCTATGTAGGCATAATGACTGTATTAAATTCAATACGTGATGTTTTGCAAATGACAATAGAAGGCATTCGCTCAGGTGCTCAACCTGTTATCAGCTACAATTATGGTGCAGGGCAATATTTACGTGTAAGGCAGGGCATAAAATTTTTGACAAAGATAGCACTATTATATACAAGTATAGCTTGGTGCATATTAGATTTTTTCCCAGAGTTTTTTATTCATCTATTTAATAGTGAAGAAGAAATGTTATTGCTTGGCGTGCCAGCATTACATATATATTTTTTAGGATTTTTTATGATGGCTTTTCAATCTGCTGGACAGACAACGTTTATATCGTTAGGCATGGGAAAATATGCAACGTTTTTTTCGCTGTTTCGTAAAGTCATTTTAGTTATCCCATTGACGATTTTTTTACCAAATTTATGGGATTTAGGTGTATATGGAGTCTTTTATGCTGAAATGATTTCAAATTTTGTGGGCGGTATAGCATGTTTTTCTACTATGATGATGGTGGTCTGGAGACGATTAGGAAAATTAAATAAATAAGTAAGAATAAGTAATTTAAACTATTGTTTAGATTACTTATTTTTTTATAAAAAGGTTTATTATGAGATATTGTCGAATATATTATTTATATTGCTGAATAGAAAAATAAAAGGAAGTGATAATATGGACTTTATTATAGATTCAAGTATATTGCAATCATTGCTTTTGAGTGTTATATTTCTAGCTATTTTAGTAGAGATAAAAACAGGAGGCACAGGCATAGGGGCATTACTAGGTATCATAGCAGCTGGTGTATTTTTTGGCAGTAGTTATGTGAAAGGTTTAGTCAGTTTATATCAGATTGCAATATTTATTGTGGGGATTATTTTTATCATAATTGAAATATTAACCCCAACGATAGGATTACTTGCAGGACTTGGAGTAGTAGCTATATTATATAGTTTGATTTTAGCTATGGGTGGCGATATTGATGCTATGTTGATGATGGCAATTTCTTTTGTTATTGCGATAATAATTTTTGCGTTGATAATAAAAAAATTACCTACAAGTAAGCTTTGGCGTAAAATAATTTTGACAAAGACATCTTCTAGTGAAGAAGGTTATGTAAGTAGCGTAGATTATTCGAGATATTTGCATAAAGAAGGGATTGTTTTGACAGAACTGAGACCTTCTGGAAGTGTGAAAATCGATGATGATGTATTAGATGTTGTATCTGAAGGTAGTTATATCAGTAAAGGCGAAAAAATTCGTGTAGTAAAAATTGAAGGTATGCGTATTATTGTACGTAAAATTTAAAATAAATTTAAGGAGGATTAATCATGGAAGCGATTATCGGTTCTGGTTTTATCGTAGTAATTGTCATTGTGGCGATTATGTTATTTTTGCATTTTGTACCTATAGGATTGTGGATTTCAGCATTAGCATCAAATGTTCATGTAGGTATATTTACATTAGTTGGTATGAGAATGCGTAGAGTTCCGCCACAAAAAATTGTATTGCCACTAATCAAGGCAAATAAAGCAGGATTGAATGTCAATGTAAATCAACTTGAAGCACATTATTTAGCTGGCGGTAATGTGGATAAAGTAGTCGATGCACTCATTGCTGCTCATAGAGCACAAATACCTCTTCCATTTGAACGCAGTGCAGCTATTGACCTTGCAGGTCGTGATGTATTAGAAGCAGTACAAATGAGTGTAAATCCAAAAGTTATTGAAACACCTGTTGTATCTGCTGTGGCTAGAAATGGTATTGAATTAAAAATTAAAGCAAGGGTTACAGTTCGAGCTAATATTGATAGATTAGTCGGTGGTGCTGGTGAGCCTACAATTATTGCTCGTGTTGGTGAAGGGATAGTAACATCAGTTGGTTCTTCAGAAGCTCATACAGATGTACTTGCTAATCCAGATGATATATCTAAAACTGTACTTGGCAAAGGTTTGGATGCAGGAACAGCTTTTGAAATTTTATCCATTGATATAGCCGATGTTGATGTAGGCAGAAATATCGGTGCAGAACTTCAGACAGACCAAGCAGAAGCTGATAAACGTATAGCTCAAGCAAAAGCCGAAGAAAGACGTGCTATGGCTGTGGCTAAAGAACAGGAAATGAAAGCATATACGCAAGAAATGGAAGCTCGTGTAGTTGAAGCTCAATCAGAAGTTCCACACGCATTAGCAAAAGCTCTTCGTGAAGGTAAACTCGGTGTAATGGATTATTATAATTTAAATAATATCAATGCTGATACGCAAATGCGAGAAGCAATAAGTAAAACAGGAGATAGTACAGTCCCACAAGGACAAGTACCAATAAAATAATTTATCATGGAAGGATTAGCACCTTTTCTGCTCTTTTTGTTTTTTATGATAATAAATATCTATACTGGCCAAAAACGTAGAGAGCAAAAAAAGAAACAAAAACAAGAATTTCCTGATATATATGATAATCCACCACCAAGACAAAATAGAAAAAGAAATCTTGATTATATGATGGCAAAGCCAAAGGTGAATAATGATAATATTGAAATTGTGGCAAATGATTTACAACAAGAAAAAATAAATGATTTAACACAATATATCGATAAATATGAACAGGATTTGCAAAATAGATATCAAGAAAAATTAAAGCAAAATAGAACTAATCTACAGGCAAAAGATTTTATTCAACAAACAGAGATAAAAGCTGTAGATAAGGATAAAAAAATACAAATAGATATTGAAAAAGAGCATATAATAAAAGCAATAACGTATGCTCAAGTTTTAGAACAACCAAAATCACTGCAATATTTAAAGCGATTTGGTATAAAACGCGTAATTCATAAAGATTAAAATAAAGCTATAATCATTAGGAATTTTAAGAAAAATAAAATTTTGTAATGGTTATAGCTTTTTTTATTTATATAATTTATAATAGAAAAGGATTGATTTTCATAAAAGTTGAATAAGAAGTCTTTAAGTAATTTTTTGGTAAAAAGATTTAGCACTATAGAATGAATATGTTATAATGAGAATATGACTATTACTTTAAAAATAATGGAGGGCGAATGCTTTTGCCAAATTTTGCAGAAATAAAAATACCTTTTCAAGACAGAGCAGAAACAATTGGTATTCTTGGTGAAAATGATGAATTTTTGCGAGTTTTAAATGATAGTTTTGCCTGTCGTATTGTTGGTAGAGGTACAGATTTATCAATCAATGGTGAAGAAGGAGAAGTAAATGCTGCCAGTCAAGTTATTGAAGCTTTGCTTTTATTGTATAGACAAGGTACAAAGCTTACAATGCATGAGGTTAGATATAGTATAAAACTGGTTAAAGCAGGTCAATCTAATGAATTAAAATCTTTATTCACAGATGTATTGACTGTTACTTCAAGAGGAAAATGCGTTCGACCAAAGACTATTGGACAGAAAATTTATATTGATGCTATTCGTCGTCATAGCATAACTTTTGGTTTAGGTCCAGCTGGTACAGGGAAAACTTATTTAGCTGTAGTCATGGCTGTTATGGCACTTCGCAATAATGAAGTAGATAAACTTATTTTGACTCGTCCAGCAGTTGAAGCAGGAGAACGTTTGGGTTTTTTACCTGGTGATTTACAAGAAAAAATCGATCCATATTTAAGACCGCTATATGATGCATTACAAGATATTTTAGGTTTAGAAGCTTATCAAAAATTATTAGCTAGAAATATCATTGAAATAGCACCGCTTGCATATATGCGTGGTCGCACATTAGAGAGAGCTTTTGTCATCTTAGATGAAGCTCAAAATACTACACCTAGACAGATGAAGATGTTTTTAACTCGTTTAGGTTTTGGCTCAAAAATGGTAGTAAATGGTGATTTGAGTCAGATTGATTTGCCAAGAGGTAGTGGCTCAGGTTTGACACAGGCGACAAAAATATTAGATGGATTAGAAGGTATTTCTGTGATACATTTTGATGATAGAGATGTTATTCGTCATGATGTTGTTGCACGAATTATTAGAGCTTATGATGCTTATGAAGCTGCTAATCCGCCTAGTGAAAATAAAGATAAGAATTTCTATAAACATAGTTGATAAAGTAATAAATAGCAAAATTAATTTACTAAATGGGAGATTTTATTATGGAAATAATTTTAAGCAATTTACCTGAAAATCTTGAAGTAGATGAAAAATTAAGTGATACAGTGAAAGAAGCTGTAGAAAAAGTTGGTCAATTATATGCTTTAGATAATGCAGAAGTGAGCATTACGCTTACAGATAATGAACATATTCATGAAATAAATCGTGAATATAGAAAAGTGGATAGACCAACAGATGTAATATCTTTTGCTTTGAATGAAGGTGATGAACCTAATATTGAAGGAGAAATTCCTGTAAATATGTTAGGTGATATTATTATTTCTGTAGAAAAAGCGATAGAACAAGCTGGTGATTATGGTCATAGTGTTCGTCGTGAAATAGCATTTTTGACAGTTCATGGTATGCTTCATTTATTGGGATATGACCATATAGAAGAAGCTGACCGTGTAGAAATGCGAAAAGAAGAAGATTTTGTTATGGAACAATTAGGAATAAGTAGAGATTAAAAAGGAGTTAATTTTTTGGAGAATAAACATTTTAAATCAGGTTTTGTAGCAGTTATTGGTAGACCAAATGTAGGAAAATCTACATTGATAAACAGTCTTATTGGACAGAAAATAGCGATAATGTCTGATAAACCACAGACTACACGTAATAAAATTATGTGTGTATTGACTACAGATAATGAACAAGTAATTTTCTTAGATACGCCAGGTATTCATAAACCTTTGCATAAATTAGGTGAATACATGGTAAAAGCAGCAGAAGGCACATTAAAAGAAGTTGACGCTATTTTATTTGTTGTTGATGCTACTGAAGATTTAGGTGGCGGTGAACGTTATATTATGGAACGTTTGCAAGCTACAAAAAAACCAGTTATTTTGATTGTAAATAAATTGGATTTAATTGATAGACAATCCGTATTGCCAATAATTGAAAAATATACAAAAGCATATGATTTTGCAGGTGTAGTGCCAATTTCTGCTAAAGAAAAAATGAATTTGGATAGCTTACTTGCAGAATTAAATAAATATTTACCAGAAGGGCCACAGTATTATCCAGCAGATACAGTAACTGACCAACCAGAACGTTTGATAGCTGCGGAAATGATACGTGAAAAGGTACTTCATTTGACTCGTGATGAAATACCCCATGCTATAGCTGTAGATATTGAGGAAATGAAATCCCGTGCTAATGATAAAGTTTATATTCGTGCAACTATCTATGTTGAACGTGAATCACAAAAGGGAATTGTCATTGGTAAACGTGGTGCATTATTAAAAGAAATAGGAGCATTAGCTCGCAAAGATATCGAGACAATGCTTGGCTCTAAAACTTATTTAGATTTGTGGGTAAAAGTCAAGAAAGATTGGCGCGACCGCAGTAATGTACTTCGTGAATTAGGTTTTAGAGATTGATAAAGGAAGACGTGCTTAACATGATGAATAGATTATCACATTATTTTATTAATGGGCTTATAGTATTAGTACCAATTGTTATAACTTACTTTGTAATTGCTACAGTATTTGCTTTAGTAGAAGGTATAGTAGAAAGTTATATACCACTTAAATTTCCAGGTGCAGGTGTAGCCTTATTAATTATCGTTATTTTAGTTGCTGGCTGGATAACATCAACTTGGACATGGGCTTCTCAGCGAATTATCAGCTATTTTGAAACAGTAGTAGATAAAATTCCAGTTGTAAAATTTATTTACAATAGTGTTAAGCGTGTTTCTACAATGTTATTTGAATCAAAAACGATGTTTAGTCAAGTCGTTTTAATTCCTTATCCACATCCAAATGTAAAAACTATTGGATTTTTAATGCCAAAACCATCATCATTACTTGCTCCATATTTAAGTAAAGATGAAGAATATGAATCTGTATTTTTACCATGGAGTTTAAATATGACTTCTGGATTTAATGTATTTGTACCTAAAAAAGATATAATTTATGTGGATATCTCTGTAGAAGATGCTTTTCAATATATATTGACAGCTGGTGGTGTAATGCCAGGTGCTGATGTAAAAGCAGATTTAGCAAAAATACAAGAAGTTAAGGAAAAAATGGAAAAAGCTCAACAAGAAAAAAATATGGATTCTGTTGAAAACAAGTAAAATATTAAAAGGGAAAATAAACTAATATGGCTATTTATACAACAGAAGTATTAGTTTTAGGTGTAAAAAATTGGGGTAACGCAGATAAAATCGTTACCCTTTTATCACCTACTTATGGAAAAATAACAGCAGCAGCATATGGTTGTCGACGTCCTAAAAGTCCATTAGCAGCATCTATGCAACCTTTTTCATGGTTAGATATTCAATTATCTAAAGGTGAAAAGATGGATACAGTTCGCCAATGTGAACATAAAGGATTTTTTTCTGATTTATATGAGGATTTGACGGCAATGGCATATGCTTCTTTTATTGCAGAATTAGCTAAAGAATTATGTAGTGAAGATGAACCACAAGCAGAGATTTATGAAAAATTATTAAAGATTTTACCTTGTCTAACAAAATTTAATCCTCGTATTTGTGCTTTAGCTAGTGCTTATCAGATTTTTGAATATACTGGCTGTCAACTTCATTATAGTCAGTGTGCATTATGTGGAAGTAAAATCGAAGGCGATTGTCATTTTGATGCCATGCAAGGTGGAGCAATCTGCACATCTTGTAGTCAAGGAAAGCAGATAAATTATCCAGCTTCAGTAAGATTATTTATAGAACATCTTTTACATTTAGATTGGGATAATCCACCTAAATTTCAAGTAAAAGGTATTGATTTGATAAATGCTGAAAAAATTCTATTAGATTATATACAATCCTTAATTGGTAAGCCTTTTAAATCGCTTACTTTTATTAAGCAAGTTACAAGTTTATCGTAAATAAATTTTATAAAAATATTTGCAAAATTTATTCAAAAAAGCAGGATTTTTAGCTATATATATAGAATATAACTAATATAAAATAACTTGAAAATATATTATAATCAAGGCACCAAGGAGGGTTTGGTTATGGATAACGTAAAACGTATTTTAGTTCCAATCGATAGCTCTGAAATTGCTGAACGTGCTATGCAACAGGCTATAAAAATTAATCGCTTTAATGAAGCAGAAGTTCATATTTTATATGTAGCAGATATTAATAAGTTAGCAATTAATGCTTATTTATCTGGTAACGTATTGATTGAAATTGAAAAAGCAGGTCAACGTATTTTAAATGCAGCAAAAGAATTGTTCCCAGAAGGAATGAAAATTGTTTGTGCATATAGAACTGGAGACCCAGCTGAAGCAATTAGAGATTATGAAAAAGAAATTTCTGCAGATTTAATTGTTATGGGTAGTAGAGGTTTAGGTCTTGTACGAGGTGTATTGCTTGGTAGCGTAAGTAAATATGTGTTAGAACATGCCAAATGCCCAGTTTTGATTGTAAAATAATATAAATATTAATTAAAAAACTAACCCCAATAATTAGTACATTCTAGTTATTGGGGTTTTTGTTTTGTATTGAATTTAATTTGTATTAATAGGGTTAATATCCACTGTTATATTTTTATCAATATCTACTTTACATTCACGCAAATAATTTCGTAAGGTATTTAAATCATTTGTTTTTAATAGTAAATTAAAGCGATACATTCCTTTGAAATTTGCGATTAAAGATGGAGCAGGGCCCATGACAATAATATTTTTATTATCTTGGAATTTATCTTTGATGAGTTTTTTTAAATTTTGTGCTTTAGTTAAAGCATTTTCTTCATTTTCGTCTTGAATTATTAATTTTATGAGTTGACAGAAAGGCGGATAATACATAGCTTTACGCAATAAAATTTCTTCATTATAAAAATGATTATAATCTTGTTGAATACCGCATTGTACAGCATAATGTTCTAAATTATACGTTTGTACAATTACTTGTCCACGTTTATTTTTTCTACCAGCACGACCAGCCGTTTGAGTTATTAAACCGAAACAACGTTCTCCTGCTCTAAAATCTGGTAAATTTAGGCTAGAGTCTGCACTTATGATGCCAACAGCTGTTACAGTAGGTATATCATGACCTTTAGCGACCATTTGCGTACCTAATAAAATATCATATAGACCAGCTTTAAATTGTTTTAAGATATCTAGATGAGCAAATTTTTTGCCAGTAGTATCTCTATCTAAGCGAATTATTCTAGCTTGGGGAAATAAAGTGGATAATTCTTCCTCAAGTTTTTCTGTTCCTGAACCGAAAAATTTAATATATTTACTATTACATTTTGGGCAGATAGTAGGAACGGTTTCTGTGATATCGCAATGATGGCATTGTAAGATGCCACGGCGATGATAAACAAGAGGTAAACCACAGTATTTGCATTTGATAACATGACCGCAAGCTCTGCACATTACAAAAGTGGAAAAGCCTCTGCGATTTAACATGATGATAATTTGTTCTTTTTTAGCTAGAGTATCTGCAATTAATTCTTTTAATTTTAAAGAAATAATTTTTCGATTGCCCATGCGTAGTTCTTCACGCATGTCCACTCCTTCAATATATGGTAAGGGAAGATTATCTATTCGATTAGGCATTTTTAATAAAACATATTCGCCTATTTGCGCTTTATAATAACTCTCTAAAGAAGGTGTAGCACTGCCCATGATTAAAGTAGCATGATAAATTTCAGTCATTTTTTCAATGATATCATGACTGTGATATCGAGGTGATTCATCTTGCTTATATGAAGGGTCATGTTCTTCGTCCATTACAATTAAGCCTAAATCTTCAAATGGAGCAAATAATGCTGAACGAGCTCCAATGATGATACCTACTTGTTTCGTGCGAATTCGCCAAAATGTATCATTTCTTTCTCCTATAGATAATCTACTGTGAATAACAGCAACATCATTAGCAAAATATTCTTTAAAAGAAGTTACTAATTGCCCTGTAAGGACGATTTCAGGAACTAATATAAGGACTTGTTTACCTAAAGCACGTGTTTTTAAAGCCATTTCTATATAGATTTGAGTTTTACCACTACCTGTAACGCCATATAGTAAAAATTTTTGTTTGCCTTGATGTTGAGCTATTTCTATATTTTTTAAGGCTGTCATCTGGTCTGATGTCAGTTTTTTATCTGCATTTTGTTTAGTAGTTATTTGGTGATAGCTATCTCGCAATATTTGTTTCTTTTCTAATTTTATATAGTCTAAATCAGCAAGTGCTTTTAGCGTAGGTAGAGAGATTTTCTCATTTGCTAAATCTTTAGTAGAAGCTTCTTTTATTTTAGCTAAATATAATAGAGCTTTTTTTTGAGCTGGTTTATTTTTTAAAGTTGCTAAAATATCATCATTAACTGTTACATTTAAAGAAGCATAAGTGATATAAATTTTATTAGCTTTTGTTTTATAAGTATAATCTCGGATAATTAGTTTTTTGGCGATGAGTTTATCTAATAAAGAAGATAAATTGTCAATTGTGCTGAATTTATGTCGTAAAGTCAATAAATCAGTATTTTTTTGTAGAGAAAGATATTCAAGCAAAGATATTTCAATTGCTGATAGTTTATTTTTAGGGAATAAATCATATTCTTGTTGGTTGATATTAAAAATAGGGCGAATTTGTACACTATTTTTTCCAGGGATAAATAACCGCATAGTTTCACCTAAAGAACATAGATAAAAATCAGCCATCCATTTGGCGGTAGTATACATTTGAGGTGTAAACCAAGCTTCCGTATCAATAATATCTTTGATTTCTTTTAATTTAGTTATATCTATATTATGTTCGTTATTTGCATATATTTTAATAATAAAGCCTTCCATAATTCTATTGCCGAAAGGCACTAAAACACGACAACCTTCTTTTAAAATATCAAATTTCTCAGGAATTATATAAGTGTAAGCCTTAGCAATACTTTTAACGGGAATATTAATATATATATCTGCAAGTTTTTTCATATAATCACGTACCTAATCAAGTAATATGTTTATATTATAATATATCTATTTAATTTTAGAAAATAAGAAAATATGAGAGAGGATATTTTATATGTATTACAGAATTTTATAATTAAAATAATTTGCGTGAAGGAGGATTTTTATGAATCCATTATTAAGAAGATTATTGCTAATTATATTGGGAATATCGATAGCATTTTCGTTTTTATCGTTTTTTTCGGCAAAATAGATTGAAAGGAGGTTTTATAATGTTAAAAAACAGAATTAAAAAATCTATTGGTATTTTAACTATGGCATGTTTCTTAGCAACACCTATTAGTTATGTCATAAGTGCAAATACAACAGAGGCTGCTCCGCCACCTCCACCTAGACATAGGATGGCACCACCTCCACCACCACAGCATAAAGCACCAGATTGGAAAAAAGCACCACCACATCATCAAGACAGATGGAAGCCAGCACCTAAAAGACAAGCTCCACCGCCTCCACCACCTAGACATGGTCGTCATAGATAAAGAAAAACCTCTGATAAATTATTTATCAGAGGTTTTTTATATAATATTATTATAAGCCAGCTTGTTTTCTTAATGTTTCAGCTTTATCAGTATGTTCCCAAGGAAGATCTACATCTGTACGACCAAAATGACCATAAGCTGCTGTTTGAGCATAAATTGGACGACGTAAGTCTAATTCTTTGATGATACCTGCTGGACGAAGGTCAAAGTTATCATTTACAAGTTTTGTGATAACGTCTTCAGCTACTTTATTAGTGCCAAAAGTATTGATGCTGATAGATACAGGTTTTGCAACACCAATAGCGTATGCTAATTGGATTTCACATTTATCAGCAAGACCAGCAGCTACGATATTTTTAGCTACATAACGAGCCGCATATGCTGCAGAACGGTCTACTTTTGTTGGATCTTTACCGGAGAAAGCTCCGCCACCATGACGAGCCATACCGCCATAAGTATCAACAATGATTTTACGACCAGTAAGACCAGTATCACCTTGAGGACCACCGATAACGAATTTACCAGTAGGATTGATGAAATATTTTGTTTCAGCTGTTAAAAGTTCAGCAGGAACAACAGGTTTAATTACTTTTTCCATGAGGTCTTGTTTAATTTGTTCTAAAGTAACATCTGGGTCATGTTGAGTAGAGATAACAATAGTATCTACAGCAACAGGTTTACCATCTTCATAAACAACTGTTACTTGAGTTTTACCATCTGGACGAAGATAAGAGAGTTCACCAGATTTTCTAACTTCAGTAAGACGACGAGCGAGTTTATGAGCTAAAGCGATAGGAAGAGGCATATATTCAGGAGTTTCATTTGTAGCATAACCGAACATCATACCTTGGTCACCAGCACCGAGATCTGTTTCGTCTGCTTCGCCTTCTTTTGCTTCTAAAGATTTATCTACACCCATAGCAATATCAGGGGATTGTTCATCAATAGATAAAGAAATACCACAAGTATCGCAGTCTAAACCGAATTTTGCACGAGTATAACCGATATTGCGGATAGTTTCACGAACAATAGATGGAATATCTACATAGCAATCAGTGGATATTTCACCAGCTACATGGATTTGACCAGTCATAGCGAAAGTTTCACAAGCTACACGACCATTTGGATCTTTGGCTAAAATTGCATCTAAAATGCTATCAGAAATTTGGTCTGCTACTTTATCAGGATGACCTTCAGTAACAGATTCAGAAGTAAATAATACTCTGTTGGACATTTAGGAACCTCCTAGTATATTTTTTTATATCTTAACAATTAAAAAATAACATAAAAAAAACTCTCTAAACTTAAACGCGAGAGAGTTTATATCCATCTCTCATCTTCTAAGTAAAACTTAAAGGATTTGGCACCGTTTGATAAATGCTCAATGGTTGCCGCAACGTCATTGGGCCAGTCCCTCAGTTGCTCTTGATGAGTTATTCTATATAATTGCTAATCATTATCATATAGAAAAAATAGATTTTTGTCAATATCTTTATTATAAAAATAATTTATTATTCTAATCTAAAATATAAATAAGAAGGCTCCTAAAAATAGAAGCCTTCTTGGAGAATTTTATTAAATCATATTGTTTCTATAAGTTGCATAGAGTTCTTTTAATTCTTCCATTTTATCATACATTTCTACCTGTAAGCTAGAAGCTGTAGCAAAATCTCCAGAATTTAAAGCATTGATTAACTGAGTGAATAAGGATTTATTATCGATGCTGTCTTTAGCAAGATAATAACGAATGCGGTTGAGTTTATTCCAGTTGTAAGAATCTTCATCAGTTACATATGCAGATTTAATTTCTTTAAATTTGCTGATAAGCATACGATTTTCAGGAATAATACGGCTGATAAGTTCAGTTTTCCAACGAATTAATTCACCTTCAACAAATGCATCGATAATTTTATCGCTGAATGCTTTACCTTCAGTTAAAACTGCACGTTTTTCAGGATATTTTTTCAAGTTAGAGAAGTTTTCCCAAACTGTTGCAGGATGTACACCAAAACGTTGATGACGTTCTTCTTCAGTATAATCTTCAAATACATCATCTTCAGCACGATAAGCACGGTCTTTTTCTAAGTAACCAGCATCATCACCTACATCTTTGGAGATTTCAGCAAGTAATTCAGCAGTAGTTTTAGTAACAGCATATTTAACACCATCAAGGATAGATGTATAAATAGCAGCAAGTACAAGATAAGTGTTTGTATATGGATTACAAGCGCGAAGTTCAAAACGAGTAGCTTTTGGATTGTTAACATCACGAATAAGACCAGCTAAGATTGTACGGTTACGAGATGGTACTTCTGGTTTATGACCTAAGGAAGTAACGATACATACAGGAGCTTCAAAACCTGGTTTTAAACGATTTAAGGAGTCATTAGTTGCGGATACGAATGGGTTGATAACTTCATAGTTTTTAAGTAAGCCCATGATAGCACCATAACCTACAGCACTCATGAAGTCTTTTTTCATATCAGTTGGTGCGAATAAGTTTACGAAAGAACCATCATTCATGATAGCACCAATACCGAAATGAGTATGTTCACCATTACCAGCAAGACCGATCATAGGTTTTGCTTTGAAGTTTACTTCAAGACCATTTTCACGGAAGATTTCTTTTACAAGGATACGAACAACAAGTTCATTATCAGCAGCTTGAAGTGCATCAGCGAATTTCCAGTCAATTTCTACCTGTTCGCAAACATGAGTCATATTACCATCAGTATCCATATGACCTTTCATACCACCAACTTCTTTATGACCCATTTCAGGGGAAAGACCATAAGCTTCAAGAGCTAACATGCACTGTTCAAGAGCTGTACGAACAGCACCGCGTGTACGTTGCCAATATTGTTCTTGCATAACCTGAGATGCGGACATTTCAGGGATATCTGCTTCACTAAGTGGAGTTTTTACCCAGAATTCAAGTTCAGTAGCGGAAGTAAATACGATATCTTTTACATCTGCGCCATTGATGTGTTCTAAGCCGGAGATTTTAGCATTATTTTTAAAGAGGTCTAATAAACCTTTTTTTACATAAGTTAAAGTGTTAGCTAAGATGGAACGGGAGTCTACAGCTTTGCCATCATGAATAAGAGCTGCAGGAATGCGGAGAGTACCAACTGGTTTACCGAGTTCATCATCATAGCTTTCGATATTGTAATCAACGAACCAATTAACAGTAGGATCAATTGGCATATCTACTTTAGCATTATTTAATGTAGCAATACCTGTTAATACTACAGAAGAACCATCTGTTTGAACAGCAGAGCCATTATAGAAAGAGTCAATATCTTCAAGAAAAACTCTCATAGGAATTTTTTCATCAGTATCATTACCAGCTAAATCGATACCTACTAAAGAAACAAATTTAATTTCAGGATGTTGTTTCAATGTAGCAATAATATCTTCTTTTTTAGAATTTGCAGGAATAACATATAATAAATCGTTCATTAAAAGACCCACCTTTTATTAACAAAATTTATGTAGCAACTAAAAAAAGCCGTATGAAAACAAACCTGACTGCATTAATGTCATAAAAACCTATTAATAAAAATATATTGAATAGATATATTAATGCACAGATGTCTCATATGGCTCCCTTGCCTTTGCTGTTCTATTTTACGAGATTTATAATATCATATTCAAAAGTATTTGTCTAGTAGTTATTTTTTTATTTTTAATGTAACATTGTATTTTTATCATTGGCTTTTTACTAAAATTTGTTAAGACTTTTCGATAATATGATATTCTTAATTAACTAAAAAATAAAATAGCACCCTAAAATTAATCTTATTTTAGAGTGCTATTATTTAATTTAAAATTTATGCTTCCATTTTGCGAATTGGATTAAATGTGAATTCTTCACCGTTTACATTAATATCTACAGTGTCGCCTTCTTTGATATTACCTTTGATGATTTCTTTACTTAATTGAGTTTCTACAGTATGAGATAATAATCTACGAAGTGGACGAGCACCGAAGTTTGGTTCAAAGCCTTCATCTGCAAGTTTAGTCAAAGCTTCATCAGACCAAGAAAGTGAAATATTAACTTGATGTTGTAGACGTTTATTGAGATTTTCGAGCATGATGCGAGCAATTTGACGTACTTGTTCTTTAGCTAAAGCTTTAAATACGATAATATCATCAACACGATTTAAAAATTCAGGACGGAAATAATCTTTTAAGATATCACGTACTAATTTTTCAGCTGTAGCAAAATCTTCTTGATTTAAGATTTCATGACTGCCTAAGTTTGAAGTCATAATGATAACAGTATTTTTGAAGTTTACAACTCTACCTTTACCATCAGTTAAACGACCATCATCTAAGATTTGTAATAATACATTGAATACATCACGATGAGCTTTTTCGATTTCATCAAGTAAAATTACGCTATATGGACGACGGCGAACTGCTTCAGTGAGTTGACCGCCTTCATCATAGCCAACATATCCTGGAGGAGCCCCGATTAAACGAGCTACAGAATGTTTTTCCATATATTCGCTCATATCGATACGAATGATACTGCGTTCATCATCAAATAGACTTTCAGCTAAAGTTTTTGCAAGTTCAGTTTTACCTACACCTGTAGGGCCGAGGAAAATGAAAGAACCGATTGGACGATTAGGGTCTTTGATACCAGCACGAGCACGGATAATAGCTTCACTTACAGCTTTTACGGCTTCATCTTGACCGACAACACGTTCATGAAGAACATCTTCTAAATGCACGAGCTTTTCTCTTTCACCTGTGAGCATTTTAGTAACAGGAATACCAGTCCAACGACTTACTACTTGAGCGATATCTTCTTCAGATACTTCTTCTTTTAAGAGACGATTGCCTTCTTCATCATGAACAGCTTTTTCCATTTCTTCAAGTTCTTTTTGAAGTTGTGGTAATTTACCGTATTTGATTTCAGAAGCTTTGGCATAATCGCCACTGCGTTGAGCTTTTTCCATTTCAGTATTGGCACTATCCATTTCTTTTTTGATAGCACGTACACGAACAATACCTTGTTTTTCTTTATCCCATTTTGCTTTTAATTCATTTTCTTCATTTTGTAATTTAGTTTTTTCATCAATGAGTTTAGCAAGTTTTTCTTTAGATGCTTCATCAGTTTCTTTATTTAATGCTTCTTCTTCTATTTGTAATTGCATGATTTTACGACGTAATTTTTCAATAGGTTCTGGCATAGATTCGATTTCAGTACGAAGTTTAGCAGCAGCTTCATCAACTAAGTCGATAGCTTTATCTGGTAAAAATCTATCGGAGATATATCTATCAGATAATACAGCTGCAGAAACAAGTGCATTATCACGAATTCTTACACCGTGATGAACTTCATAACGTTCTTTTAAGCCACGCAAGATGGAGATAGTATCTTCTACAGATGGCTGACCTACCATTACAGGTTGGAAACGACGTTCAAGAGCTGTATCTTTTTCAATATATTTACGGTATTCATTTAAAGTAGTGGCACCAATACAGCGGAGTTGTCCACGTGCTAACATTGGTTTTAATAAGTTACCAGCGTCCATAGCACCTTCAGTTGCACCTGCACCTACTACAGTGTGAATTTCATCGATGAATAATAAAATCTGTCCATCGGATTTAGAGATTTCATTTAATACAGATTTTAGACGTTCTTCAAATTCACCACGATATTTAGCACCAGCGATTAATGAGCCCATATCGAGAGAATATAATGTTTTATTTTTTAGAGATTCTGGAACATCACCTGCTACGATACGGCGAGCTAGACCTTCAACGATAGCAGTTTTACCAACACCAGGTTCACCAATTAATACTGGGTTGTTTTTAGTACGACGAGATAAAATTTCAATAGTACGGCGGATTTCTTCATCACGGCCAATAACAGGGTCGAGTTTACCAACTCTTGCCATAGCTGTTAAATCACGACCGTATTTTTCAAGTGATTTATAACCACTTTCAGGATTATCACTATTTACATTTTGTTTACGTTCTGATTTGATTACAGATTGAATTTTATTTTGATGTAGATTAAATTCTCTACATAATGCTTGCATTTTGTCATCGCTATCGCTGACAATAGCTAATAATAAATGTTCTGTGCTTATATATTCATCGTTCATGTTTTCAGCGAGTTTTGCTGCTCTACCTAATACACGAACCATTTCTGTACTCATACCTAAACGACTTTGACCTTTTACGCTAGGAATTTTTTTGAGTATTTGTTCTAATTTTGCTTTGAGCATAGGTAAGTCTACTCTACATTCAGCAAAAATAGTAGCAAGTAAACCTTCTGGTTCTTTAATCAAAGCAGAAAGAACATGAGCAGATGTAATTTCTTGATGATAGCGAAGTGCTGCTTCTTGCTGTGCAGATTGCATAGCTTCTAAAACTTTTTGTGTATATTTTTCTTCACCCATGATTTATACCTCCAAGTCATGATGAGTAACATTTCGATTAATAATAGTATAAAAACAATAATATAGTAAACATAAATACTAAAGTAATAATTTATGTTATACTTTAGTTTCATATTTGCTTACAAAACATATTATAAAAGCTAAAAGTCAAATTGTCAAACATTATTTTGACTTTTTGACATTTATTTTTAAAAATTTTTTATCTATACTAAAAATCTTTATATTATAATAAGATAGAGGTGATTTTATTTATGGAAAGACTCATAGGATTTGCCCCATCTATTGATGAAAATTGTACAACTATTATCTTAGGTTCAATGCCAAGTGTGAAATCTTTGGAACAGCAACAATATTATGCTCATCCTCAAAATAGATTTTGGAAATTAATGGCTATATTTTTTAATGAAGGAATAATACCAACTATTTATCAAGAGCGATTAGAATTATTGAGAAAAAATCATATTGCGCTATGGGACTCTATAGATTCTTGTATTCGAGAAGGTAGTTTAGATAGTGCTATTTGCGATGAAGTGCCAAATGATTTTAAAGCTTTATTTGCTAAATATCCTAAAATAAAAACTATTTGTTTTAATGGCGGAAAATCTTTTCAGTGCTTTAAGAAATATAATAAAGATATTTTAAAAGATAAAACATATACTTTTTATACTTTGCCATCTACAAGTCCAGCAAATGCTAAATTTCGTTTGCCGATGCTTCAAGAAGTTTGGCAACAAGCTTTAGCTAGACATATAAACAATAAATAGATTTTATAAAATAAAAAAGGTACCTACAAAATATTTCATAGGTACCTTTTCGTTATTATCATGGTAATGTTCTTAATTTATCAAGTGGCCAGAAGATGAGTATTGCTTTACCTTTGATTAAATCAAATGGTACCATGCCTACATCAGCGAAACGACTATCTTCGGAATTATTGCGATTATCGCCCATTACAAAGATATGTCCTTCTGGTACAGTAGCCAGTGGATAATCTCCTCTAGTTGTGCTTAAGATATATGGTTCATTTTTTAATTCCCCATTTACATAAACATGACCATCTTTGATTTCAATAGTATCTCCAGGAATTGCAATTACACGTTTGATAAAATCACGGCTAGGGTCTTTTGGATATTGGAATACCAAGATATCACCGCGTTCAGGGTCATGTAAATTATAAATAAATTTATTAACGACTAAACGCTCTTGATTTTGTAATGTCGGACGCATAGAAGGTCCATCAACTAAATATAATTCTACTACAAAATGACGAATGAATAAGGCTAAGACAACAGCGATAGCTATAGAAATAACCCAATCTTTAATTTCACTACCTAAAGATGACTCTTTTTTATCAGCCATGATAATCCTCCCTCTACTAGAACATACTAATAAAACAAAAGGGACTTGCCATAGGCAGTCCCTCTTATGAAGATATTAGCGTCTTTCTTTAATACGAGCAGCTTTACCAGTAAGGTTACGAAGATAATAAAGTTTTGCTCTACGAACAATACCTCTACGAGTAACTTCGATTTTTGCAAGGCGTGGGGAATGTACTGGGAAAGTACGTTCAATACCAACACCATAAGAAATTCTTCTTACTGTGAAGTTTTCACGAACGCCAGAACCTTGGCGAGCGATTACAACACCTTCGAACATCTGAATACGTTCGTTGGATCCTTCAACTACTTTTACATGTACGCGAACGCTATCGCCAGGGATGAATTTAGGGATATCGTTACGTAATTGTTCCTGTTCTAAAGCCTGAATAATATTCATTATTTTTCCTCCTTAATTCAAACGTTCATATAAGAATATCTCACAGCGGACCGTTTGTTGCATACTAGGCTATTTTATCATATAAAAATGGGCTATGCAATATATTTTTTGGAGATTTTTCGAGAATTTGACAAATATTTTAGGATAATTTATATTAAAGGCAGAATATGAAAAAGGGAGCTTGTAGACAGGCTGAGAGGAAGTTGTGAACTTCGACCTATGACCTGATTTGGATAATGCCAACGTAGGGAAATATTAGTTTGATTACGTATTTTCAAGGAAATGGCATGGCTATTTCCTTTTTTTATTTTTAAATATTTTTATTTTTTATGAGGTGATTTTTTGTCTACATTTTTTACATCAACAAATAATTCTAGTTTTAATGTATCGTTGATTTGGTTTGGTACAGCAGTTTCTGTGGCTGAAATCATGACAGGAACTTTTTTAGCACCACTTGGCATGAAAGATGGATTTTTAGCCATTTTAGTAGGTCATGTAATTGGTGGAATTATTCTTTATTTAGCAGGGATTATCGGTGCTAATAAACGTTGTAGTGCTTCTGAAAGTATTAATTTATCTTTTGGTAAGTTGGGTTCTGTTAGTTTCTCTCTATTAAATACTATTCAATTAATAGGTTGGACTTCTATAATGACCATCATTGGGGCACAAGCTTTCAACAAATTAATGGCATCTTTATGGAATATAGGAGAAAATACTATTTTATGGACAATTATCATAGGTCTTTTTCCTTGCATTTGGATTTTTAGTACAATGGATTTTGTAAGTAAGATAAATAAAGTAGTAATGCTTTGTTTATTGCTTGCTTCTTTATATTTAGGTTTTGGGGCTGTAGTTTCTGCAAATGAAGTGGTAACTTCTTTAGATGAAAGTATGAGCTTTGGCATGGCGGTAGAATTAAATATTGCTATGTGTTTATCATGGATGCCAGTTATTTCAGATTATACAAGAACGCTTAAAAATCAATCTACAGGTACATTGAGCTGTGTAGTGGCATATTGTTTTGGCAGTATTTTAATGTATACAATTGGTTTAGGTAGTGCTGTTCATTATGGGATAACAGATATTTGTGATATTTTTATGTTATCTGGATTGGGTGTTATTTCTTTAGTTGTTATTTTATTATCTACAGTAACAACTAATTTTATTACGATAAATTCTTCAAGTATTTGTTTAAATCATATTAGTAATCAATTAGATGTAAAATATACAGCGTTTTTTGTATGTATAATTTCTACATTGCTTGCTATTTTCTTATCCATGGAACAATATGAAACTTTCCTTTATTTTATAGCAGCAACTTTTGCACCGTTATTTGCTATTGCTTTTTCTGAATATTTCTTTAGCCATAATATTTATCATCAAAATTCACTTATCACTGGTAAAAATTGTCTTTTATGGTTAATTGGTTTTATAGCTTATGAATTGTTGATTGATTATAGCACTTTTATTGGGATTACTGTGCCAGTTATGTTAGCTATAGCCATTATTAATATTTTTGTTAATCAATTGATTGGAGCAAAAAAATTTAGTTTAAATAAGAGATATTAAAAGTATTTTATTATTTAGCCATAAATCTAAAAGTAAACAACATAAATATATTGACAAGGATTTTTTCTTTTGCTAGACTTTATGTACAGCAATGAACTAGAAAAGTAACTTTAATCAGCGAGTAGTGATGGTGTAAGACTACAAAAAGTGAATGGCACTAGGGAGCTTTATAATAATAAATAACATTCTAAAGAGGACTTAAATATATTTAAGTCAATCAGGGTGGAACCGCGGGAATACATCTCGTCCCTGTAACATTTTGTTGTTACATGGGCGAGATTTTTTATTTTGTCGCCCATGAATATCAAGGAGGTATATTTATGACATTTCAGGAAATTATCCTGACTTTGCAGGAATTTTGGTCTAAGCAAGGCTGTATTTTAGCTCAACCTTATGACGTGGAAAAAGGTGCAGGTACTATGAACCCTTCTACATTTTTACGTGTACTTGGCCCTGAACCTTGGCATGTAGCATATGTAGAACCATCTCGCCGTCCAGCTGATGGTCGTTATGGTGAAAATCCTAACCGTTTATTCCAACATCATCAATTTCAGGTAATTATGAAACCATCTCCTGATAATATTCAGGAACTTTATTTACAGAGCTTAGCAAAACTCGGTATCAATGAAAAAGAACATGATATCCGTTTTGTTGAAGATAACTGGGAATCTCCAACACTTGGTGCTTGGGGTCTTGGTTGGGAAGTTTGGCTTGATGGTATGGAAATCACACAGTTTACTTATTTCCAACAAGTAGGTAGTGTTGATGTAAAACCTGTAGCTTCTGAAATCACTTATGGTCTTGAACGTATTGCAATGTATATTCAAGAAAAAGAAAATGTTTATGATATTGATTGGAATGGCACATACACTTATGGTGATGTATTCCATCAAAATGAATTTGAACAATCCACTTACAACTTTGAACTTGCAGATACTGCTCTTTTATTTGACCTTTTCGATAAATACGAAAAAGAAGCTGTTCGCGTAATTGAGCTTGGCTATGTTCATCCAGCATATGATTATGTATTGAAATGTTCTCATACATTTAACTTGCTTGATTCTCGTGGAGCAATCAGCGTATCTGAACGTACAGCGTTTATTTCTCGTGTACGTAATCTTGCTCGTCTTTGTGCTCAATGTTATTTAAAACAGCGTGAAGAACTCGGCTATCCTCTCTTGAAGAAAGGAGCAAAATAATAATGGCTAAAGATTTATTATTAGAAATTGGTACAGAAGAAGTTCCTGCTCATTTTATGCCAGGAATTTTAGCTCAATTAAAAGAAAAAGCAACTGCAAAATTTCAAGAAATGCGTCTTGATTTTGATGAAGTAACAACTCTTGGTACACCTCGCAGAACTGCACTTTTAGTAAAAAATCTTGCAGAAACTCAGCAAGGTGCATCTAGTGAATATAAAGGTCCATCTACTGCTATCGCCTTTGATAAAGATGGCAATCCTACAAAAGCAGCTATCGGTTTTGCTCGTGGCAAAAAAGTAGATGTTGCTGATTTAGTAGTAAAAGATGGTTATGTATATGCTGTTTCCAGCGAAGAAGGCAAACAGACTGTAGAACTTTTACCTACTTTATTAAAAGAATTAGTAGAAGGTTTGAATTTCCCTAAAAATATGCGTTGGGGCGATTTAGATTTCCGCTTTGTACGTCCACTTCGTTGGCTCGTAGCTTTATATGATGAAGAAGTAATTGATTTTACAGTAGCTAATGTAACATCTGGTCGTGTATCTCGTGGTCATCGTTTCTTAAGTGAAGGCGATTTCACAATCAATAAAGCAAGTGATTATGAACAAGCTTGTAAAGATGCATTTATTATTGTAGACCAAGAAAAACGTCGCGATATCATCAAAGCACAGATTGAAGAAATTGCAAAAGCTCATAATGGTCATGCAGAAATCACGGAAGATTTATTAGAAGAAGTAATTTATCTTGTAGAATATCCAACAGCACTTTGTGGAACTTTTGAAGATAAATATCTTAAATTACCAAAAGAAGCAGTAATGACTCCAATGAGAGATCATCAGCGTTATTTCCCTGTTTTAGATGATAATAACAATTTATTACCATTATTTATCACAGTTCGTAACGGTGGCGATTATTGCTTAGATAAAGTACAGCATGGTAATGAACGTGTACTTCGTGCAAGACTTGCTGATGCTCAATTCTTCTTTGATGAAGATAGAAAACATAGTCTTTATGACTATGTAGAAAAATTAAAAACTGTAGTATTCCAAGAAGGTCTTGGTACAATTTATGATAAAGCTAATCGTTTAGCAGAACTTTCTGCTTTCATTGGCGAAAAAGTAAATGCTACAGAAGCTGAAATAAAAACAACTAAACGTGCTGCAATTTTAGCAAAAGCTGACCTTGTATCTGCTATGGTTTGTGAGTTCACTGAACTTCAAGGTATCATGGGCCGTGAATATGCACTTTTAGATGGTGAAGGTCAAGAAGTAGCAACTGCTATTTATGAACATTATATGCCACGTTTTGCAGGTGATGCAGAACCAGCTAGCGTAGCAGGTCGTCTTGTTTCTTTAGCTGATAAAATGGATAATATCGTAGCTACATTCAGTCGTGGACTTGTGCCAACTGGTTCTCAAGATCCATTTGCACTCCGTCGTCAAGCTCTTGGTATTGTGCATACAATTATTGAAGCAAACTACACTATTTCTATCAGTGAAATTGCAGATAAAGCAATGGATTTACTCAATATCACTGATAGTGAAAAACGTGCTGAAATCCAGAAAAATGTAGCAGAATTCTTCACTTTACGTCTTAAAAATGTACTTGGCGATAACGATGTTCGCTATGATATTATTGACGCTGTACTTGAAAATGCAGATGAAATTGCAGGCACTTATGCTAAAGCTTGTGTAACAGCTCAAGAAATCGCTTCTGGCGTATTAAATGATGCAATTCAAGCTTTTGTACGTGTAGGTAACATCAGTAAAAAAGCAGAAAATAATGTTATTAATGAAGCATTATTTACATTAGATGAAGAAAAAGCTCTTTATAATACTTATGTAGCAGTAGCTAAAGATGTAGAAACTGCTTTAAATAATAAAGATTATAAAACAGCTATTGATAAAATGCAGGAACTTACTGCACCAATCAATAATTTCTTTGATAATGTAATGGTTATGGATAAAGACGAACAAATCAAAAATAATCGTCTTGCACTTCTTAAAAATATTGATACACTTATTAAATCTATTGCAGATTTCGGTAAAATTGTATTATAAGAATGATTGATAAAAGGCTAGGTAGTTAAATGTTAGGTTTAACTATCTAGCTTTTTGTTATTAAAAATAAAATAAAACTAAATAAAATAATAAGAAGACTTGTTATAGGTATTTTTCTATAGCAAGTCTTTTTTTTGTAGATATTTACTAATGCTAAAATCAGAGAAAAAAGCAGGATTTATATAATATGGTGTTTAAGAATATAAAGATGAGTTGTAAATTCTATTGATTTGGGAAAATGAATTATAGATTTAATTTAAAAAGTAGAGGATATATAAATGAAGGAAAAAGAAATTCTAATCAAAGGTGCTTTACTGCATGATATAGGAAAAGTATGTTATCGTGCAATGAACAAAAGGATAAATCATTCTAAATTAGGTGGAGATTTTTTAGAGCAGTATTTAAAACCAAATGAAGAAGCAGAGCGTTTATTGAATTGTGTGAGATATCATCATAAAGATTATCTCCAAAAAGCCAAGTTAGATAAAAATGATTTAGCATATATTGTTTATGAAGCAGATAATATTGCTTCAGGCATGGATAGACGAGAAAATGAAGGAGAAGAAAAGGGTTTTGATCCGAAATTAAATTTGGATAGTATATTTAGTGTTTTTTATAGTGATAAAGAAATACAAGTAGCAAATAAATATCCTTTAATATACAAAGATATAAATAAAGCGTTTAATTATCCACGAAAAGATATTTCTTTGGCAACGAATAGTAATTATGAAGCTTTATTGAATAAGATAAAATCGCATTTTATCACGAAAGATATAAGTCAGATATCGATAAATCAATTATTGCAAATTCTAGAAGAAGGATTTTCCTATGTACCATCGAGTACAAATAGAGCAGAAGTTTGTGATATTTCATTATATGTTCATTCAAAAATAACATCAGCAGTGGCTAGTTGTATGAAATTATATTTTGATGAACAACAGATACAAGATTATAAAAAATATTGTTTTAATAGTGGAAGTAAAATTTTTAGAAATGAAAAAATATATCTTTTGATTTCTGGTGATATATCAGGTATACAGGATTTTATTTATACTATTCCGTCAAAAGGTGCTTTGAAAACCTTGAGAGGTCGCTCGCTTTATATTGATTTATTATTAGAAGAATTTATAGATGAATATTTAGAGCAAATAGGACTATCAAGAGCAAATGTATTATATTCTGGTGGAGGGCATTTTTATATTTTAGCTCCGAATATAGAAGATACAAAAAAAGCTATAGATAAATTACAAGCAAAGATGAATAGATGGCTGATGGAAAATATAGGCATTAATCTATATTTAGCTATCGGTATGGCTGAATGCAGTGCTAATAATTTGATGAAATCTGAGGCTCAAGGAAATTTATTTGCTATAGTTAATAAAAAATTAAAAGATGATAAAACTATACGATATAGTAAAGATGAAGATTTTTTAGAGTATATATTTAATGTAGAAAAGGAAAAAGATACAGCTAAAAAAGAATGTAATATCTGTCATAATTTAGTGGATAAACTTTGGAAATATAATAGTGATGAAGAAATTGCTTGTGAATTTTGTCTGAATTTATATAAATTAGGACAAGATATATTGACACAAGATTTAGTTTTTGTCATCAGTGAGGAAAAAATAGATGGTGGCATCAAAATTTTTGGCAAAGATAAAGATTTATATATGTATGCTGTAAATATAGAAGATATAGATATGTTTAAAGGAAAAGTCCTGCGTATTTATAGCAAAAATAATCTTTTAGAAAATGATTTGGCTATACGTTTATATTTAGCAGATTATAGTGCCAAAAATGAAAATGATGAGGTTATGACTTTTGATGATTTGGCAAAGAGTAGTTGTAAAACAGATAAAGGTATAAAAAGATTAGGCGTATTGCGATTAGATATAGATGATTTAGGTATAGCTTTTAGCAGTGGTTTTGTAAGCGATAAAGATAAAATAGAAGATAATTTAAGATACGCTACCTTATCTCGCTATGCGGATTTATCAAAAGATATATCTATGTTTTTTAAAGTGGCGATAAATAAAATTTGTGCTGGCGATTTAACAGGGTGCGTAGATTTTGAAGAGAAAGCTTTTAATATTTTTGGCATAGCTAAAGCCCCAAAACGCAAAGTAAATATTATTTATGCTGGCGGTGATGATTTATTTTTAGTTGGTGCATGGGATGAAGTATTGGAAGTAGCAATAGATATAAATAGAGCTTTTAAACAATTTACTAATGGAAAATTGACACTTAGTGCAGGTATGGCAATGTTTAGTCCGACATATCCTATTAGTAAGATGGCAGAGATTGCAGGTTTATTAGTACAAATGAGCAAGAATAGGAAAGATAAAAATAGCATAGCTTTATTTGGTATGGAAACGAATTTAAAAGCAAATGCTCAGCTAGAGTGCAAGCATATATATACATGGGCGGATTTTGAGATGAAGGTCTGCAAAGAGAAGATGAATTATTTATTAGCTCGTCTTTCTTTTGATGGTGATAAATTTAATAAATTATCTATAGGAAAGAGTTTAGTTTATAGATTGATGGATTTAATACAATTAGCAGATGAAGATAAATTGAATATAGCAAGATTTGCTTATGTATTGGCGAGAATGCAACCTAAACAAGATAAAGATGAGCAAAAAAGAAAAGTATATGAAGATTTTGTAAGTAAAATGTATCAATGGATAAATAATAATGAAGATAAAAAGCAATTAGCGACTGCTTTAAATTTATTAGTATATTATTTAAGAGATAAAAAGGAGTAAATATTTATGGAAAATATAGTGGATAAAGCGGAATTAGCAATAAAATCTATACGTAAACCAAATAAAAAAAATCATGATAAATTAGTTATAGAATTAAAAACTAATCAAATAAGAAAAATTTTGACAGCGGTGAATATCTTAAAAAATAAGGTGGATATCTATAAAATAGCTAAGTCTAAAGAGAAAAAATTAGATGAAGAATTGCAAATGGAAATAGAATTTTTGCGTGTGAATATGTCTTATCAAGCAGGTAGAGATAATTTAGTTAGGGAATTTATAGAAAAAGCAGATTTATTGAATATGGTAAAAGACATCAATGGCGATATAAAAGCTTTTGAGAATTTTTGTAGATATATAGAGGCTTTAGTGGCATTTCATAAATTTTATGGAGGACAAGAATAATGATGAATATACAAGGACAAAGACAATTACAGGGAAAATTATTTATTACGGCAAATTTAAAGCTCATAACAGGTATGCATATAGGGGCAAATAGTGATTTTGCACCTATTGGGGCGGTAGATAGTCCATTTATTCGCGATTGTCTGACTCATGAACCAATCATTCCTGGTAGTTCTTTGAAGGGAAAAATTCGCACTTTATTAGCTAAGAGTAGATGTAAAAATTTGATTTTAAATAATATAGATGACGATGATGAAGTGATATCGCGTTTATTTGGTTCAGCAGGGAAAAAAGGAGCTTGTTTTGCAAGATTGCAGTTTTTTGATTTATTTTTGACTCGTGAAAGTGTAGAAGTATTTAAAAGTCTCGATACAGATACGTATATTGGCGAGATAAAATGGGAAAATACCATAACGAGATTGACAGGCTCGGCAAATCCTCGTCAGATTGAAAGAGTACCAGCTGGGGCAGAATTTGAATTTAAACTTGTTTATAATATTGAAGATGAAGAGCAGATAGATGAAGATATGAAGATTTTAGCTCAAGGTTTTCAATTATTACAGATGGATTATCTTGGCGGACATGGTTCTCGTGGATATGGTAGAGTGAAATTCAGTGATTTTAAAGTTAAAGCTATAAATAAGAAAATTGATGCTGATGAATATGAATATTTTTTTGAAGGGAAATGTTCATAATGAAATATAGAGCTTATTTTTTAGAGTTTTTGACACCTGTGCATTTTGCGGATAATAATTTTGGCGGAGATTTAGAAAAAGTTAGTTTTTATTGTAGTGCAGATACTTATTTTAGTGCCATTTGTTCAGAAGCTAATTTAATTTCTAAGGAAATACTACAAAGCATTATGGAAAAATTTGAGCAGAGAAAATTAGCGATATCCAGTTTATTTCCTTATTATTATTCTGCTCAAAATGATGATTTACAATTATATTTGCCAAAGATATATTTATCTGTCGATAATTTATCGAAGATAGACTCTTATCCTGAACAGAAAAAATACAGTAGATTATGGAAGCAAAATGATAAAGAAAATTTTATCCGTATTAGTGAAATTAAAAATTGGCTACAATCTATAAATGATAAAGAAGTATATAGCATAGATAACCCTATTTTTGCCATAGAAAATACAATGGAAAAAGTAGCTTGTAGAGGTCAAGAACCTTTGCCTTATTTTGTGAATAGCTATAAATTCAATGATAATGCAGGATTGTATTTTATCTTGGGTTATGAAGATGATGATGACGCTATTATTATGGAAAAAATAATAGAAAGTCTGGGTTATAGTGGTATTGGTGGCAAAAAAAGCAGTGGCTATGGTAAATATAAATTTTTTGATGATTTTATAGAATTAAGTGAAACAGATAGTATTTATAAAGATGATTTGATTTTAACTAAAATGATAAATATGGATATGAGTGTAAATAAGGGCAGAAAATTATGTATAGCACCATTATTGCCTAAAAAAGAAGATGTAAAATATATATCTGTTGGCAATTATAAGATTGTAAAACGCAGTGGTTTTATCTATGACCAAAATACACATAATAAGAAGCGAAAAAATAATCTATATATGGTAGTAGAAGGTTCTTGTTTGATGAAGTATTTAGAAGGCATGATGCTAAAAGAAGAATATGAGGGCATATCTTATCCTATTTATCGAAATGGTATGGGTATGTTTGTGGGGATAGATTATGAATAATACGAATTTGATAGAATTTAATAAAATGTGTCTGGATATCATCACACCTGTTAATATAGCCAGTAATGAAAAATTAAATACTACAGATTATATATATGATAGTAAAAATCAAGTAGCATATTTTTTAAATCCTTTATTGTGGCATAAATTTATTTATACGAAAAAATTATTTCCTGCTTATATGGATTTTATCAATGATAAGACTAAACCACGAAAAATATTATATAAATGGTTGATAGAGCAAGGTTATAATATCAAGGATATAAAAGAAGTCGTAAAATATAAATTAATAGCACATGAAAATATAGATAAGATAAGTAAAGATAGTTTAAATGATATTATTTTGCAGACAAAATTAATAGATGGCAGTGCTTATATACCAGGTAGTACGCTAAAAGGCTTGATAAGAACGGCTATTTTATATGATTTATTGCAAAAAAATCCGCATTTAAAACAAAGACTTTGGCAAAGTTTGGAAAGAGCTATAAATAGTAATAAATCTTATGATGAAATAAAAAGGGTTGAAAAGAATTTAAATAGATTATTGACGGCTGAAATAGAAGGTACAGGAAAGAGAGAATATACGAAATACGATAAGAAAAGTACAAAAATTGAGTATTATAATTTTATGCAGGGAATAAAATTAAGTGATGCTATAGCAGAGATAAAGCATAATAACTTAGTTTTATTAAAAAAAATTGATTTGGCAGTGAAGGATAATTATATAAAAGAAAATTCGCTAAGTGTTTATCGTGAATGTATAGAGCCGAAGACAAGATTTTATTTTGATATGCAGATAGAAAAAAGATTTACGCAAAAGTTAAATATAAATTCAGCAGAAGATATTTTAATAATGATACAAACTTTCTTTGACGCTAGTAATAAATTATTATCATCTGCTTTTGGCAAAGATTATGGATTTTTATTTAATGATACGAACTTAGGCAATACTTATATCGGTGGTGGTACAGGCTTTTTGACAAAAACTTTAGTGGCTTATCTAGCACCTACAAAGATGAAAGCAAAAGAATTTATCAGTAGATATTTAAATATGAAATTCAAACAAAGAGTAAAGCCTGGTATAAGAGATACGAAGATTGCTCCACGAACATTGAAGGCTACAAAATATAATGGAAAATTGACTTTGCTAGGTATAGCGAAGATAGGTAAAGTATAATTATGTTGAAAATAATTGAGATAGTATTAAAAGCTAAAGCTGATGAAGAAATACAAAAAACAGGAAAATCTTTAGCGTCAATTATGAATGATATTTTGATGCAATATGTAGACGACAAGTATCGAGAATATTTATCTATGCAGATGATAAAGCCATATATACAATATATAATAAAAGATATAGAGGCTGAAGATATATATTATTGGCGGATTGCAACACTAAATCAAGAAGCTACAGAAAATATAGCTTATAGATTGATGGATAAATTGACGAAGGAAAATTGTGAGTTTATAACAGTTGATAAGATAATATTTCAGATAGAGAAGAAAAATTATATTCATAGTGCTACATATAAGCAATTAGTAACGAAATATTTTACACGTAGATTGAAAAGTAGCTATATTGAATTTAATTTTTTGACACCGACTTTATTGTTTGGCGAAGAAGACAAAATGATTTGTCAACCGCACGATATAATAATGAATTTAGTCGCTATCTGGAATTTATTTGCCATTGATGAAAAATTGTATGAACAAGATTTAATTGAAAATCTAGCACAAGAAATACAACTAGATGATTATGAAGTCGTTTTAAGACCACAGCTGATAAATGGCAAAAAAAGACCTACATTTCAAGGAAAATGTAGGTTTAGTTTAAAAAATAATATAATGGCAAATAAAATAATCTTAATGCTGGCAGAATTTTCCCAGTATACATCAATAGGAGTAAATACACATCTAGGCATGGGAGCAATACAGATAAAATTAAATTAAGACAAAATAAAAAGGCTTGTTATAGAAAAATAACTATAACAAGTCTTTTTTTATACAGTAACTGTTGATATTTATCTAATGCAGAAAAAGGTATATGGAAAAAATTATATGTTTTCGTACAGTATCTGTTGATATTTATCAGCATTGTACGATTTTGTCGATATTGGCAAAATGGGGTTTTCGTACAGTATCTGTTGATATTTATCCCCTTAAAGATTAAGGTTTATAAAATATATTATATATGAAAATAGTGATTTTATCAAGGTTTAGGGATTTTTTACCAGCGAAAAGGATTTTGAGAATTTAATGACGAATTTTTGTTATAATTATTGATATATCAGCATTTTTAAATAAAGATGAATATATCACTTGGTAAATTCAAAGAAAGGGGTATTTTGATGAAAGTTTATCAAATACGCATAAAATTATATTTATTAAAAGATATCATGGCACAAGATGTGCAAATCATGTTGACTAGATTTATTGATAAAAGCTTATTTGAAAAAGAAAATCTAGGAAAATTACATAATACAAATACATATAAAAATTATTGTTATGATTTATTATCGCCATTGGAAAAAGATAAAATCTATAAAAAAGGCAAGATATATACTTTGACCATCAGAACTATTGATGAGGATATGGCAGAATTTTTCTATGAAGTTTGTCCAAATATAAATACTAGAGAATTTAAAGGTCTGACAGCAGAAAAAAGAGTTTTGCCACGAAAGATAATAGAGTTTATCTATACTTTGACACCAATGATAATCAAGGCAGAAAATGGTTATTGGAAAAATTGCATGAGTCAAGAAGAATTTGAACAGCGATTTATCATTAATTTAACTAAGAAAATAAATAATTTTAAAGGCGATATAAATGATAATGATGAAATAAATATGGAAAAATTTTATTCCACTATAGAATTTTTAAATAAAACACCTGTGCCAATGAAATATAAAAATATAAAACTTCTCGGCGATAAAGTACGTCTTGCTGTCTTAGATGATGAAAAATCTCAAGAAATGGCATATTTATCTTTAGGCGTGGGCTTAGGTGAGATGAATTCACGAGGAGCAGGTTTTGTGAATTATCGTTGGCTATAAATTTAAACTAGATGATTGAGGAAAAAACTTGATTGTCTAGTTTTTTTATAGAAAGATTTATATATATAATTAGGAAAAAACTTTATTATAATAATGGTTTTGAAGTTGCTTTATCTAGGATTTATGCCTATAATAAAGTATTGATATATCTTTGATGAGGTGGTCAAATGGCAAGTAAAGCTTTTTTAGTAGCACTACAGTATGGAATGCTTCTTTGTATCTGTGGTTATATTTTTGTAACTGTAAAATCCATGTTCAAAGATTTGAAAAGCACTTCCAGCTTAAAGCCAGTGAAAGAAGAATCTGCACAAAATGAAGTGGCTTTAATAGTGCTAGAAGCAGCAGATCCTAAATTGGCTAATAAGAAAATATCTTTTTCAGGTCAAATCTCTATCGGTAGAGGTAAAGAAAATAATATTGTATTAGATGATATTTACGTATCACATCATCATGCTGTTATTAGTCCAGTTCGCAATCTTTATCAGATTGAGGATTTACAAAGTCGAAATCACACCTATATAAATGGTAATATTCTTAATGGCAAAGAATTTTTACAAAATGGTGATGTTATAAAAATAGGTTGTGTATCATTCCGTTTTGAGAGGTGAGAGCTATGATAATTACTCATGCTACTGATATTGGTTGTGTACGTACTACAAATGAAGATAGTTATCTTTGTATTGAACCACATATTTATGCAGTTGCAGATGGCATGGGAGGACATGCAGCTGGAGAGATTGCCAGTCGCATAATGGTGGATACTATAAAATTTCATTTGGAGAATAAAAATCCTGATGAATGTAGTGAAGAATGTTTAAAATCTGTTGTCTTAGAAGCGAATAAACAAATTATGAAAGCTTCTAGTGAAAATCCTGATTATAATGGCATGGGGACTACGATTAGTCTATTTTATGTTCATTATGGATATGCCACATGGGCTCATGTAGGTGATAGCAGAATTTACTTATTGCGCAATGGTCAAATTTATCAATTGACAAATGACCATTCTTTGGTGAATGAATTATTAAAACAAAATAAAATCACAGCACAGGAAGCTGAAAATTATCCACATAAGAATATTTTAACAAGAGCAGCTGGTGTTTCTGTGAATTTAAATGTAGATACAGGTTATTGTGATATTTTACAAGCAGATAAATTCCTTATTTGCTCTGATGGCCTTACAAATATGATAGATAATGAGGAGCTAAAAAATATCTGTTATGATAGTAATATAAAAGATAAAGCTCAACATTTAGTACAAAGAGCAATTAATTATGGTGGAAAAGACAATATTACATGTATCGTGGTGGAAATATCATGATAAAAAAGGGATATATTACATTAGTATTTTCAATTTTATTATTATTTTTGGGTACATTATTAATCAATATCAAAAATAATACTTTGACTAATGAAGCATTTATTCCAGCTGGAATATTATCTGTTATTTTTATCGTAGTACAGATAATAAGCGTCAAATTGCGAAAAAATGCGGATAATTATTTATTATCATTAGTCATGTTTATGTCGAGTATCAGTGCTATCATGATTTTGCGATTGAAGCCAGATTTATATATGCATCAGATAGTATGGATATGTATAGGGCTTATTGTATTTTTGATAATTGTAACAGTATCTGATAGGTTGTTAGAATTATTGGATTATCCTTATGTACTAGGATTTGGAGCTTTGATAATTATTTGTTCTGTACTTATATTTGGGACAGATATCGGTGGTAACCGCAACTGGATTATCTTAGGGCCTATTCAAGTACAGCCTTCAGAATTTGCGAAATTATTGATTATAGCCTTTTTATCTTCGTTTTTATCCGAAAATAAAAATGTCTTAGTATTGCCTAGTCGTGGCTGGAAATTCATTCATTTACCGCCATTTAGATTTTTAGCTCCATTGTTATTGATATGGAGTGCATCAATTTTGATGTTTGTAAGTCTTCGAGATTTAGGCTCAGCATTATTATTTTTTGGCATAGTTGTCATCATGACTTATGTAGCTACAGGTAAAAAATTATATGTAGCGATAGCATTATTTTTCTTTTCATTATCTTCATATATAAGTTATTTATTGTTTGCTCACGTGCAAACTCGTGTAGCTATTTGGTTACATCCTTGGGACGACCCGATGGGCAGTGCTTATCAAATAGTACAATCATTATTTGCTTTTGGCTATGGCGGAGTTTTTGGCACAGGATATACATCTGGCTTTCCTCGTTTAATACCAGAAGTTCATACTGATTTTATTTTTGCTGCTATTGGAGAAGAATTTGGTTTAATAGGTGTAACCTTTTTATTGTTGGCATATTTATTATTATTTATGCGAGGCATAAAAGCTGCCTTACTTTTGACTAATGAAAAATATAAATTGATGGCATTTGGCTTAGCTATAACTTTATTATTACAGACATTTATCATATTAGCTGGTGTAACTAAGCTGTTACCACTCACAGGTATTACTTTACCTTTTATTAGTTATGGTGGTAGTTCTATGGTTTCATCTTTCATTTCACTAGGGCTATTATATGCTCTCAGTAGTAAGGAGAGATAAGTTTGCATAGACAAAATAGTATAGATAAACATATATATACAATCGTAAAAGTATTTATTGGCTTATTTGCAATAATCTTTATTAATCTAGCATATATTCAAATATATCAAGCTGAAGATTTATTAAAAGATAGTCATAATTCACATGTAGCAGAAAAAGCATTACAAGTACAACGCGGTAAAATTTTAGATAGAAATGGCGTGGTGCTTGCAGATACTACAGTGGAAAAAGATGGATTTAAAAGGGTATATCCTTATGGCGAGATTTTCGCTTCGCCAATTGGTTATGTAAGTGATAAATTAGGTTATGCTGGCATAGAAAGTACGCAAAATACTTATCTTGCTGGTAATAATTTAGTATTGCATGCATTAGGGCCTATTTCTCAAATTTTTGAACAAAATGTGGGCAATGATGTTCATTTAACACTCAATGCAGATTATCAACAAGCAGCTTATGACGCTTTAGGTAATCGCAAAGGGGCAGTTGTAGTTTTAAATCGTAAAACTGGTGAAGTATTAGCAATGGTTAGTAGACCAATGTTTAATCCAAATACAATTGATGAAGATTGGGATAATCTTCGTGTAGATGAAAATAGTCCTTTATTAAATCGTGCTAGTCAAGGTTTATATCCACCAGGTTCAGTAATCAAGCCTATGATAGGTGATGGTGTATTGACAAGTGGAGTAGCGACTACAGATACTGTGGTTAATTGTACAGGGGCTTTGCAATTAAGCGGAGGATATTCTCTATCAGATAGTAGCGGAGAAGTTCACGGTGGTGTGAATTTAGCCAAAGCTATAGAAGAATCTTGTAATAGTTATTTTGGTACAATGGGTATACGTTTAGGTAGTGATGGTTTAAAAGAAACTTTTTCTCGTTTTGGTTATGACCAAGAATTAGATACAGATTTTATCAACAATAAACCACAATTACCTGATTTTGATAATTTAAGTGATGGAGAACTTGCTCAAGTAGGTATTGGGCAATCTACTTTACTCGTAACACCGCTTCGCATGGCTATGTTAGCTGGAAGTATAGGGAATGAAGGTATCATGATGAAACCTTTCGTAGTAAATGCCATTACAGCTCCAGATAATAGTATTTTAGAACAACATCAACCAATGACTTGGCGACAAGTATCTTCACCAGAAACAATAAATATCATCTATGAAGATATGAAAAATGTTATTAATCATGGTACAGGTACAAGAGCCAAAGTTCCTGGTATTGAAATGATAGGTAAAACAGGTACTGCTGAAAATTCTACAGGCAAAGACCACGCTTGGTTTATTGGTTGTGCAAATATGCCAAATGAAGATATTGCATTTGCTGTTATCGTAGAAAATAGCGGATTTGGTGGTAGTGAGGCTGCACCTATTATAAAAAATATACTCACAAGTATTTTAGCAAAGGAAGGGAAGTAAAATGTCTACGCTCTTAGACAATCGTTATGAATTAATTGAACGTATAGGCGACGGTGGTATGGCAGAAGTTTATCGCGCTCATGATAAGATGTTAGACCGTTTCGTGGCTGTTAAAATTTTACATCCGCAATTTACAAGTGATGAATCATTTGTAACAAGATTTCGTCGTGAAGCTCAAGGAGCTGCTAAATTATCACATCCGAATATTGTTAGTATTTATGATGTAGGCTCTTGTGATGGTAAATACTATATAGTAATGGAATATATAAAAGGAGAAACTTTAAAAGATAAAATAAATCGTGAAGCTCCTTTACCAATAGATGTAACACTTAAAATTGTACAGGAAATAGCAGAAGCTTTAGAAAATGCCCATGCAAACCATCTTGTACATTGTGATATTAAACCGCATAATATTTTAATTAATGAAGCAGGTCATGTAAAAGTAGCTGATTTTGGTATAGCTAGAGCTACATCATCATCAACAATAACATATACAGGTACAATTGTAGGTTCTGTACATTATTTTTCTCCAGAACAAGCAAAAGGTCATACTATTAGCCCTAAATCAGATATTTATTCTTTAGGTGTAGTAATGTATGAAATGCTTACAGGTAAAGTTCCTTTTACAGGTGAAACTGCTGTTAGTATTGCGATAAAACATCTTCAAGAACCACCAATTCCACCGCATGAATTGCGTCCAGATATACCAGCAATTGTTGAAGCTATAGTATTAAAAGCAATGGATAAAAATCCAGATAATCGTTTCTCTAGTACAGAAATGATTAAAGAAATTGAACAGGCAAAAAGAAAACCATTTGCAAAAGTTAATGTACCAACAGAAGACCCATTTGCAACAAGAGTGCTTACTAGTGAAGAAATAGAACAATTACAAAATATTGAGCCTAAGAAAACAACAGTAACACCAAATTATAGTCAGCCTGTATACCAAGAAAATAAAGTAGAACCACAGAGAAAATCAAAGAATTCGTTTAATAAAACATTTATTATGGGCTTGATTTTTATTCTAGTGTTAGGTTTTGGTGTAGGTGCATTTTTATCCTATGGTGATTTTTGGAGCAGTAAAACGGTAGAAGTGCCAAATGTAGTAGGTATGAGTCAAGCACAGGCTGAAGAAACTTTGAAAGCAGAAAACTTGCGTGTAGAAGTAGCAGAAACCTTTGATGAGTCAGTGCCAGTAGGAAAAGTTGCTTCACAAACTCCAGAAGCTGGTAAAACTGTAAAAGAATCTCGCTTAGTTACTATTTATATAAGTAAAGGCGGAGAAGAAATCAATATGATTAATTTAGTAGGTTTGAGCCAAAGTGAGGCAGAAAATCAACTTGCTAAATTGAAATTGAAGATTGGTCAAGTTACAGCAGAGTATTCTGATAAACCAAGTGGAACAGTATTAAAACAATCTATATCTGCTAATAATAAAGTTAAAAAAGGTGCTAATATAGATATTGTAGTAAGTAAAGGTAAAGAAGTTAAAAAAGTATCTGTACCAAATGTAGTTGGACAATCTGTAGATTCTGCAAGAGCTACACTAGAAGCGCAAGGATTTAATGTAAGTGCAAGTGCTTCATCTGGTAGTGTAACAGCACAAAGCGTATCAGCTGGTTCTCAAGTAGAAACAGGTGCTACTATTGAATTGACTGTATCTTCTGGTAGTGCAGATAGACATGAAAATAGCACAAATACAAATGTACCAGATAAAAATGAACAAACAAATACTACTAATACGGGAACAACTAATACAACAACACCAGAAAAACCAGCGATAGAAGTTCCACAAAGACAAAGAGATTAGTATAATAGAATTAAATTAGTTTTATGAAATAAATATTAAAGGAGGATTTTTAATGAATGCTGTTATTTTATTATCAGGTGGATTAGATTCTACAACTTGTATGGCAGTGGCAAAACAGCAGGGTTATGATTTATATCCTATAAGTTTTGACTATCATCAACGTAATAAAATTGAATTAGAAGGTGCTAAAGAAATTGCTAAATTCTTTGGTGCTAAAAGACATTTAATTATTGATACAAATATGAATGCTATTGGCGGTTCAGCCTTAACTGATGAGAATATTGAAGTGCCAAAAGGAAATGTTGATCGAAAAGATAATGATGTACCAGTAACATATGTACCATCAAGAAATTTGATTTTCTTAAGCTATGCTTTAGGTTATGCTGAAGTAGTAAAAGCTGATGCTATCTTTATCGGTGTCAATGCAGTTGATTTTTCTGGATATCCTGATTGCAGACCAGAATTTATCCAAAAATTCCAGGATATGGCAGATTATGCTTGCAAAACTACGGCTGTTGATGGCAAAAAAATAAAGATTGTAACACCTCTACAATCTTTATCTAAAAAAGAAATCATTCAATTGGGTACAAAATTAGGAGCACCATATCATTTAACTCGCAGTTGCTATAATGGTAGAGAAAAAGCTTGTGGTGTTTGCGATAGCTGTAAACTTCGTTTAAGAGGTTTTGCTGAAGCAGGAATAAAAGACCCTATAGCTTATGAAAAAAATTATAATGATGTAACTAAAAATCATATTGCTTATGAAAACGGAGAGTGAAAATTTGCAAGATGTACAAAATAGAGTAGATAAACGAGGCATTGCCATTCAACGAGTGGGTATTAGCGATGTTTATTTACCTTTACAAATAAAGCAAGAACAGCATAGCCAGTCAGTTATGGCTAGATTAAAATTTACTGTGGATTTGCCTATGGAGTATAAAGGTACACATATGAGCCGTTTTCAAGAAATTTTGACGAAATGGCATACCAATCCTATTGGGCAAGCGGAAATAGGCAATATTTTAGATGAAGCTATCACTAAATTAAGTTCTAATTCAGCGCATTTGTCCATGAGTTTTAAATATTTTATAGAAAAAATTGCTCCAGTTAGTGGTAAAAAATCTTTATTGGATTTAGATTGCAAAGTAAGTGCTGTAAAAACAGCTAGTAAAAACTCTATGCCATTTACACTAGCTATAAAAATACCAGTAACGTCTCTTTGCCCATGCAGTAAAGAAATCTCAGCATATGGGGCACATAATCAACGCAGTATTATTTCTGTAAAAATAAATTATGATGGAAAAAAAACAGCTATAAATATTAAAGATATTGTAAGCTTGATAGAAGCACAAGCTTCTTGTCCATTATATCCATTATTAAAACGTGAAGATGAAAAATATGTAACAGAAAAAGCATATGAAAATCCGAAGTTTGTAGAAGATATTTTACGTGATTGTGTTTTAGCACTTAGAACATTAGATGATATTCATTACTTCTCTGTGGAATGTGAAAACTTTGAGTCCATTCATAATCATAATGCTTATGCTAGTCATGTAGAATATTTAAAATAAAAATCAAAGCCTAGATTATAGTTTTATAGTCTAGGCTATTTTTTTATAAAAGACATTTAGCAATGTTTATAATTTATGTAATCATGGTATTTTTGGCTTTTAAAGTATATAATTTTCTCATAATTAATAATAAAACAAAAATTATGAGGTGAGTTTATGTTAAAGAATATATTAAAAATAAATAGACCGGATTTTATTGAGTTGACTACAGAAACAAAAACTGTAACTGCTAAATGGGAAAATGATGATTATAATTTAGATGATATAAATGTTAAGCTAAATCAGGATAATGAACATTTAGCTATTTTTCTTACTGCTCAAACTTCAAAAGTGAAATGGATAAAATTGAGATGGAATAATTTGAGTTGGGATAAAAGTGTTCGTTTTTTAGGTGATGCATGGGAACGTGGATATGGTGATATGGAATGGAAAGGTATGAATCCTAATCGTTTTATGCCATGGTATTTCTGTGCTAAAAGTGAAGCAAAATCTATTTGTTATGGGGTAAAAGTAAGACCTTCAGCAATGTGTTTTTGGCAAGTGGATTCTTTAGGTATGACTTTATTTTTAGATGTTCGCTGTGGTGGTAGCGGTGTAAATCTAAAAGGTAGAGTGATTAAGCTTGCTGATGTTATAGCTTGTGAAATGCGTGATTGCACTAGTTTTGAAGCTATGCAAGAATTTTGCGGTCAGATGTGTGAAGACCCAATATTACCTAAATATCCTGTTTATGGTAGCAATAACTGGTATTATGCTTATGGCAAAAGTTCAGAAAGTGAAATTCTAGCTGATTGTGATTATATTTTAAATTTAACAAAAGATATAGAAAATAAACCATATATGGTTATTGATGATTGTTGGCAAGAACATCACCGTTTAAATGAATATAATGGTGGTCCATGGACAAAGGGAAATGAAAAATTCCCTGATATGAAAGCTTTAGCTGATAAATTAGTGCAAAAAGGTGTGCGTCCAGGTATTTGGGTGAGATTATTATTAAATGAAGATGAAAATATAAAAAATGAGTGGAGATTATCACACAATAATTGTATCGACCCAACTAATCCAGAAGCACTCAATTATATTAAAGAAGATATCAAGAGAATTTGTAATTGGGGATATACTTTAATCAAACATGATTTTTCTACTTTTGATTTATTTGGCAAATGGGGCTTTCAAATGAGTCCACTTGTAACAGATGATGGTTGGCATTTTTATGATGATAGTTTGACAAGTGCCGAAGTGGTGAAATTATTATATAAAGCTATTTTAGATGCAAGTGTGGAAGCTTCTAATGGAGAAGCTTTGATACTTGGCTGTAATACTATAGGTCATTTAGGTGCAGGTTATATGCATATTAATCGTACAGGTGATGATACAAGTGGTGTTATTTGGGAAAGAACTAGATTTATGGGTGTAAATACATTAGCTTTTCGTTTACCACAACATGGTAAATTCTATGAAATTGATGCTGATTGTGTAGGTATTGATGGCGGTATTTCATGGTCAATGAATAAACAATGGGCAGATGTATTAGCGAAAAGTGGAACACCTTTATTTATTTCTGTTAGACCAAATATTTTAGATGAAACAGAAAAACAAGAATTACATGAGATTTTAAAGGTAGCATCTAAGCAAGAATATCATGTAATTCCTGTTGATTGGGAAGAAACTACTTGCCCAGAGCATTGGCAGGATAAAGACCATGATATAGATTGCAAATATCAATGGTTTGAAGAAACTGGTTTGAAATTTAATCCAAATTCAATACGTTATCAAACTTTCTTAGCTATGGTTGAATGATTTAATATTTTACTAAATCGTTTGGTTGGAGATAGTGTTGACGATATTCTCGTGGAGAGATATTCGTAACTTGTTTAAATGCACGTGAAAAAGCAAAAGCATTTTTATAGCCACATGATAAAGCTACGCTATAAATAGGAATTTTCGTTTTGCTTAAAAGTTCACGTGCATTTGCTATTTTGGCATTAGTTAAGAATTGTTGTGGCGAAGTATTTAATTCTTGTTTAAATAATGCATATAAATGACTTCTGCTGATATTGAGATATCTAGCGATATCATTTACACTTAGATTAGTAAAAGTATTTTTTTCAATATATTCAATTGCTTTGGTTACATAAAAACTATTATTTAATTCGACTTTGTTATAAACACTTTGTAAAGCCTCATGAAGTTTGGCGAAAATGAGATATAATTTACTTTGTAGATAACATTCATTTGCAGGTGTGAGTTGATGATAAGAGAGCATTTCTTTGATTATTTCATAGATGGTTTGATTGCAAGATAGATTGATGATGGGATTATCCGTATTTAAATTTGATTGTTTAAGTAGGTGGGGCACATAATCGCCATTGAAACAAATCCATGTATAAGTCCATGGATTTGTAGGTTCTGCTTTATATAAAGTTACTGTTCCAGGTTCTGTGAGAAAACATTGATTTTCATTTAATTTATAATGTTTATTATTTAGATAATAATGACCTTGACCTTTCAAGATAAAATGAAGCATATAATAATTGCGAACAGCTGGTCCATAAGAATGTGTAGCACCACATTTTTCCCAGCCACAGGATACTAAATATAAATCTTTAGAACTAGTTTTATATTCCATAATTGCAACATCAGCCATAAGTACACCTCATTTTTAAAATATATTTATATTATTTATCCTAAAGTTAACAAGAGATGATGTCAATTAAAAGAATTGGGAAAATATTTTATTTAATTGGCTTTAATTATAATGAAAATAAGTGTAAGATTAATAATATGATTAATTTTTGTAAATAAAATATATAAGGGAGGACAATAATGTGATTGATTTGCATGTACATTCTACAATGTCTGATGGAACGTATACTCCTAGTCAATTGATAAAATTGGCTAAAGATAAAGGGTTAAAGGCTATAGCCTTGACTGACCATGATACTATATATGGTAATAAAGAAGCTCGTGAGGCTGCTAAAAAATATGATATGGAATTTATTCATGGTATGGAACTTAGCTTGAATTATAATAATCATCAAATCCATGTAGTAGCTTTAGGTTTTGATGAAGAAAGTAAGGCTTTTAAAGATTTTTATCATGAATTAAGACAGAAAAAACAATCTTCTATAGTATCTGTTATTGATTATTTACAAAAACAAGGATTAGATATTTCAGTAGAAAAAGTAGAGCCTTTTATAGCTGGCGGTGCATTAGATAAATATGCTATTTTGCGCTATTTAGTATCTGATAAATCAAAAGCCGGCGATATTCAGTATTTATGGGATAGATACATTGACCCTGCTTTTAATAATTTGAATTTGAAGATAACAGAAAATCCAAAGGCAGAAGATGCAATCCAAGCTATGAAAAAAGCTGGGGCTGTTACATCTTTAGCTCATTTTCATAAAAAGATAGGTTTTAAAAATTATACAAGAGAAGAACAAGAAGCAAATATAAAGTATTTACATGAAATTGGTTTAGATGGTATGGAAGCATATTATCCAAATTATAGTGAAGATGATGAAAAATTTGCTCATTATTTGATTGAAAAATATGGTTTAGTGCCAACTGGTGGTACTGATTTTCATGGTGCTAATCGACCATCTGTAGATTTAGGCAGTGGTACAAATAATAATTTAGATGTACCATATGAATTTTATCAAAATATTTGTAAGTTAATAAAGCGTTAGTTTTAATAAATATTTAAAATATAATTATTTGTGGATAATAATTAATATTAATAGTTGACAAAGAGAAGTATTAATTATATTATATAAATATAATATGAAATGAATTTAGTATATAAAAGCTAAGACAAATAAAATATATTGGAGGCTATTAATTATGAAAAAATGGGTTTGTACTGTATGCGGTTGGGTTTATGATGAAGAACTTGGAGATCAAGATTATGATTTAGCTCCTGGTGTAGCTTTTGAAGATTTACCAGAAGATTTTGTATGCCCATTATGCGGTGTTGGTAAAGACCAATTTGAAGAAGAAGCTTAATTAAATTTTATAAAATTAAGACATTAACGCAGTATTGCCAATTTTTTAGTTGGTATACTGCGTTATTTAGTTTATCTAGTGAGGTGTAATTTTGTTTAAAAGAAAATATCATCATAATGCTTCATCAGAAGATTGTAATAAACTTTGTTGTACCAAAATAGAAAATTTTTCAGCTCATGCTGGAGATACAGAAATATTTACAGATGTGAATATGCATATTCATTGTGGACAATTAACAGCTTTAATCGGGCCAAATGGAGCAGGAAAATCTACATTATTAAAATGTATTTTAGGGCAAGTACCTCATAGTGGGAAATTACATTATGTAGATGCTAAAGGAAAACATACAGGAAATCCTATTATAGGTTATGTACCACAGTATTTGCGTTTTGACCGTACTTCGCCTACTAGTGTAATGGATTTTTTTGCAGCCTGTTTATCAAAATATCCTGTATGGCTCTGTAGTATGAAAAAATTAAGACCAAAAGTTTTAGAAAGTTTGCGTAGGGTAAAAGCTGAACATTTAATTGATAGAAGATTAGGAGCTTTATCTGGCGGTGAAATGCAACGTGTATTATTATCTCTAGCTTTAAATCCAATGCCAGATTTATTATTGTTAGATGAGCCAGTATCTGGGGTAGATCACAATGGTTTGAAATTATTCTATGAGATTGTATCCGAGCTTAGAGAAAAAGAAGATATGGCAATTGTTTTGATATCACATGATTTACCACTTGTAGCTCAATATGCTGACCAAGTTGTTTTGTTGAATAAAAAAGTGATTTGTAAAGGAACACCACAAGAAGTATTCAATCGCAAAGAAACAAAAGCGTTATTTGGTAATATTGTAGCTCCATTAGAAGAGGAGGCAGAATAATGTTAGATATTATTTATAATGGTTTAGATGTGATTTTGCCTTTTGCCTGGATAAATCATGTATTTATGAAAAATGCTTTTTTGGCAGTGTTGATGATTACACCACTTTTGGGAATTTTAAGCACTATGGTTGTCAGCAATCGCATGGCATTTTTTTCTGATTCATTAGGTCATGGAGCATTTACAGGTGTTGCTGTAGGTGTATTATTAGGCAGTGGTGAGCCACTTGTTTCGTTGATTATATTTTCGATAATTTTTGCGGCTCTAATCACATATATTAAACATCGCAGTAGTGCTTCAACAGATACAATTATTGGTGTCTTTTCTTCGGCAGGTATAGCGATAGGTCTTATCTTGATGTCGCATGGTGGTAATTTTAGTAATTATACTTCATATTTTATTGGTGATATTTTAAGCATTACAGCTAATGAACTTGTATATTTATTCATAACTTTTATTGTCGTTGTGATTGCATGGTGTTTCTTATTCAATCAGATTTTGATAATTAGTATAAATGATGGTTTTGCTGCTAGTAGAGGTATTAAGACTTTATATATTGAAATGATTTTTGCAGCTATTGTAGCTGTAGTTGTTTCTATAAGTATTCAATGGGTAGGCTTATTGATTATAAATTCATTGTTGATTTTGCCAGCGGCAGCGGCTAGAAATATAGCAGTTAATGCTAGACAATATCATGCGTTATCTATTTGCTTTGCTATTTGTGCAGGGCTTTTAGGTCTTGTGATTTCTTATTATGCTGATATTGCAACTGGGGCAACCATTGCTATTTTTGCGGCAATTATATTTTTCATTACATTATTTCTACGACCATATTTTCAAAATTAATATATTTAGTTTGTAATTTTACTAGATTTAATATTTTTATTGTGATATACTTAGGTTTACAAGTTTACTTTAATGTATAAAAATGAGGTTTTTATGAAAATAACTAAAAAAATAAAAGATGAAATGTTGGAGATTTTAGAAACGACGTATAAAGATGCTAAGCCAGCTTTAATTTTTAATAATCCTTTTGAATTGTTGATTGCAGTTATATTATCAGCACAATGTACGGATAAACGCGTGAATATAACTACCGCTCGTTTATTTGCTAAGGCAAATACTCCAGAAAAGATTTTGGAAATGGGTGTTACTGCTTTAGAAGAAGAAATACGCGATTGCGGATTATTTAGAAATAAGGCAAAGAATATAATAGCTACTTGTCATAAATTATGTAGTGATTATAATGGTGAAGTGCCTGAGCAATTTGAAGAATTATTGAAGTTGCCAGGTGTGGGAAGAAAAACGGCAAATGTTGTTTCAAGCATTGCGTTTAATCGTCCTGCTATAGCTGTGGATACACATGTATTTAGAGTATCCAATCGTTTGAAATTAGCTGTAGGTAATACACCTGATGAAGTGGAAAAAGGATTGCAAAAGGCAATACCGATGGAAAAATGGTCAGATGCACATCATTGGCTTATTTGGCATGGTCGTAAACTTTGTAGAGCAAGAAATCCTCTATGTGGTGATTGTCCACTTAAAGATATTTGCCCTTCTGCATTATTGCAAGCTTGATATAATTATATTGAGGAGATGTTTTAATGATTTATCGCAAGGCTACATTTAACGATGTTGAAGAAATATATAATTTAGTAAATTTATATGCTCAAGAAGGAGTAATGTTAGCACGTTCTCGAAATACTTTATATGAAACTTTGAGAGATATGTATGTTGCTGAAGAAGATGGTGAAATACTAGGTGTGGGAGGTCTGCATATAGTTTGGGATGAATTGGCAGAAGTTCGCACTTTAGCAGTAGCTAAAAAAGCTTTGCGTCGTCATATTGGTGCAAATATCGTGGAACATCTCATTGAAGAAGGAAAAGCTTTAGGTATAAGAAAAGTTTTCACATTGACATATCAAGATAAATTTTTTGGCAGTTTAGGATTTAAAGTGGTAACGAAAGATGATTTGCCACAAAAAGTTTGGAAAGATTGTATAGATTGTCCAAAATTCCCAAACTGCGACGAGATTGCCATGGAAATGTATATTTGATAGATTAAATAAAAGCTGGCTATTGAGTCAGCTTTATTTTTTTGTCTTTATAAAAATCAAGGTTTAAGCTAAAATTGAATTATAAATTATAGATATTTGAAATTGATACATAATATAAGTTTAAGATATAAATTTTTCGGTGATTTTTATATAGGAGATGATTTTTTGCAAGCAGGAGAAACAACTTTAAATAAATTATTAAATACATCTCGTCAATTTATAGTACCTATTTTTCAAAGAAATTATAGTTGGCAAAAAAATCAATATGAACAATTATGGTTTGATATTTTACGTGCTAGTAAATTTAAAGAAAAACAAAATCATTTTATTGGCTCTATTGTATATATTGATATGGGAACACCAGCAGGACGTCCACAACAATTATTATTGATTGATGGTCAACAACGTTTAACGACAATTTCTATTTTATTATGTGCGATAAAAGATTATGTGCAGAAATTCAATTTAGAAACTAAACTCATCAATTTAGCAAAGATAAAAAATCAATTTTTATATAATAGTGATGAAATAGATGAAGATAGATATAAATTATTATTGAATGTACAAGATAAGGAAACGTATATAAAATTAATAGATAATACAATATTTACAGTGAATAAGCCTACTACAAATATCATTAAATGTTATGAGTTTTTTTATGAACGTATAGAAGATTTTATAAAACAACATGGGCAGATTGATGAAATTTATGCAGGGATTTTTAAATTGAGTTTAGTGTCAATATCTTTGGATAAAGATAGCGACAATCCTCAAATGATTTTTGAAAGTATGAATTCCACAGGTAAAGATTTGTCGCAGACGGATTTATTGCGCAATTATTTATTGATGGATTTGACGCCGGAAAAGCAAACTAGATTGTATAAAACATATTGGAAATCTATGGAAGAATTATTTGGCGAAGACATTTATAAAAATGATGTAAATAAATTTGATTATTTTATCCGTGATTTTTTAACCTTAAAGAGTGATACAGGTTATATTTGTAAGATAAATAATGTATATGAGAATTTTAAGCGTTATTATTTAGATAATAATTGTGAGAAATTCGCAGTTTTAAAGGATTTATTTACTTATGCCAAATATTATGCTTGGATTGATTTATTGCAAGAAAATGATGATGAGCTTAAACTATATTGGCAAGAATTTAAGAAACTAGATAGTCATGTAGTATATCCATTTTTATTGAAATTGTATGATGATTATAGTCGTCAGATATTGATTAAAGAAGATTTTAAAAAGATTTTGCAAGTAGTGATAAGTTATTTATGGCGTAGAGCTATTTGTGAAATACCGACAAATTCACTTAGCAAAACTTTTGCTACTTTATATCAAGCTGTGGATAAAGATGATTATGTAAATAGTGTTATCAAGGCTTTTGTATTTAAATCAAGTTATAAACGATTTCCGTCTGATTATGAAGTTCGAGAAAAATTGCAAACGAAGGATATATATCATTTTCGCTTGCGTAAATATCTATTAGAAGCGTTAGAAAATTATTATCATAAAGAGCCAATTGATTTAAATACAGCAAATTACACTATAGAGCATATTATGCCTCAAAATATAGAACATAATCTGTCGTGGCAACAAATGTTAGGCGAAGATTGGCAAGAAGTGCATAGTCTGTATTTGCATACTTTGGGCAATTTGACGATAACGGGATATAATGCAGAAATGAGCAATAAATCTTTTTGGGAAAAAGTAAATGGTGAGAGTGGATTTAAGCATAGCCATTTAAAATTAAATGAAAGCATTGCTCAATCTGATGTATGGAATAAAAAAGCTATTCAACGAAGAACAAATATATTGACGGATATAATTTTAAAAATATGGAAATATCCAGAGTTTTGAAGTGTTGTTAAGATAAGTATTGATTTAAATAAATTAATGAGGTGATTTTATGAAATATTGTCCATACTGTAATCAAATGGTTTCTCCAGTGAAAAGACCATCATGGTTTTTATTTATATTTTTATCAGTAATTACTGGTGGCAGTTGGATTTTTATCTATGCTATATATTATTTTTTGTTTAAAAAAGAACAATGCCCTATTTGCGGTGGAAAAGATTTAAGGAAGAGATAGAATATATAAGCCCTAGAAACTTTTATTTATTAGATTTTGGGGCTTATTATTTTTAGAAGGTGAAATGATGCATGATATATGGAATATCATGCATTATTTCATCTTCTTTTTTATTTAAAGCTTTACAATCGTTATAAATAAAGGTTTTAGGGCAAGTATATATCACTTTTAATATTTAATTTTAAGCTTTATGTGCCATGTTGTGTGCCTTAATTATTTTATAGTGCTATACTATCCAATTTATTAGCTAATTCTTCTTTATGTTTTTTAGTTATGTGTAAATAAATATTTTCTGTTATCTTATCATCACTATGCCCTAATCTTTCTTTTATAGCTGGTAAACTACAACCCATTTCAGCCAACAAAGAAACATGGGTATGTCTAAAAGTATGAGCATGAATATATGGCTCATTAATTTCGATTGCTATATTTTTTATCCACTGTGAAATGGTTCTTATTTTAAACGGCTTACCTGGAGTCCTTATTGAATTGAACACAAAATCACATCCGTTATTTTCCCATATTGCACTATGGGCTATTTTATATTCTAAAAATTGTTTTCGATATATCTTTAATTCACTAACTAATATATCCGGTATGATAATTTCTCTTATGCTAGTTTTTGTTTTCGGAGTCTGTAAAATAAAATTACCAGCTTTAAAAAACACATCATGTTTTACATAAATTATTTTATTTTTTAGGTCAATATTTTCCCACTGTAAAGCCAATACTTCACCTATTCTCATTCCTGTATATGCCAATATCATAGCAATAGCATAAAACGGAAAAGAATTTTTATTGCTTTTCGTAGCATCTAAAAACTTTTTCAAAACATCTTTTTCCATATATAATTGTTTTTCATTTTCAGAATTTAAAATCATTTTCTCTTTTTCTTGTCGTGTATATTTAGGTAAATAAACAAATTCTGCTGGATTATAGGATAATATTTTTTCTACCAATACAGCATATTTAAAAACCATCTTCAAATATATTAGTGTAGTTTTTGCAGATGACCTGCTAAGTTTTAAATCATTCAATAATGCAATGGTTAAATTAGTGCAGATAACCGGCGTTACGTCTTTTAATTTTAATTTTATTCCTAATATCTTATCTACACGTTTAAGACAGGTTTTTATGTTATCGTGTGTAGCTAGTTTTACATAGTCTTTTTTATACTCCAGCCAATTATCCCACATAAAATCGTGCAAAGTTATATTTGTTACTGTTGGAACAATGCCTTTATCAAGATTGTTTTCAAACTCTCTAGCGGCTTTTTTAGCGTCTTTTTCTCTTAAAAAACCACCTCTAACTATACGTTTGCGTTTTCCATTTTCTTTGGTGTTTATAGAAAAACACCATTTATTATTTTGTTTATATATTCTAGCCATAATATCACCTCAAAAATTTAATATTATGCCTAGTTTTACATCATCATTTTTAGCGTAGTTCAAGCTATAAAAATTGTCAAGAAATTTTCTAGTTATGTGCTTTTGGTCAACAAAGCCCTATCATTAACGTGGTGGGGCTTTTTTATTGCCTTCTTGGTAGATATAAGATATATTAATATCAAGAGCAATGATGATAAGCCTGTGGGTAAATCATGGAGCCTTGCCAATCTGCGGAGCGGTAAGGCTCTTTTGTTTTATAAAAACAGCTATTTTTGTAAAATGGCGGGTATCCACTTTATAAAAAATAGCCATTTTGTAATATCATCAACCTTAAATTTAGTATTTAGCTACTAACTTATCTGCAATTCGATACATTTTGTATCGTTAAAACTACATAATAACAAAAAGAAAAGCCTACTCATTATCGAGCAGGCTTTTTTGCTAGAGTTTTTTAACATACCACTTAAAAAAATGAAAACTTATAATATTACTTCCTTTTCTTCTTGGTCTATTTCACCATTAACAATAGCTCTTTTTTCGTCTGGCGTAAGTTTATTGTCTGGTTTAGGGGCAAATTCATTAATTTGACATACATTATTGTTAGCTTCTTGTTTTTTAGTTTCCACAGGACTACTAGCAAAGATAACTCTCATTAAAGATACAAATTTCTTTCTATCTTCGGAGTCTAATTCCATATAGTGCCTAATAATACTCATGTCGTACTTATCAAGATTGTACTTTTCAGCCAATTTATCAAGTAGACTTACTTTTGTTTCCGTGAACATTTCACCTTCGCCAGTTAGCAACCATTGTTCATTTACATTAAATTTAATACATATTAATTTTACAAATGAGTCATCAGGCACAACCGCACCAGCTTCATATTTATTGTAAGCTGTTCTTGATTTTCCGCACAAATTAGCGAATTGTTCTTGAGTTTTCTTAAAATGTTTTCTTATTAATTTTAATCTTTCTTTCATGGTTTAAACCTCCTTTAAAAATATAATATCATGTAAAAATACCCTTGTAAACCCATTTTTTTATAAAAATATTTTAAAAATACGTTGACAAGGGTATTTTAATGTTCTATAATAACCTTGTAAGGACAAAACAGAACAAACGGAGGTGCGAATATGAACAACTTAGAAAAAGAATTGCTCGATAGCATTATTCCTATTCTTACACAAAATGCTGATAAAACAGCAGATAAAATTCTGTTAGACGGAATTGCAATCGGCATGAAAATTAAAGCTGATGAATTAAAGAATGAGAAAATCGCCTAGTTAATTCTAGGCGATTAGAAAGGAGAGATATTAATGTTAAGCAAAAGTTTCAAAAGCAACAAATTCTATGAAGTAACTCGTTATTGGTTCAAATATGGTAATGAAGATGATGCTTTAGAAAACACAGTAACTGTTTGGGATAGTTTTGAAAAAGCTATAGCGTATATTGAAAGATACGCAACAGGCTTGAAATTCGCCAGTGCTGATATTGAAGAAGTAGTTGTTGATAGAGAAATAACTGCTAACGATTATAAACATGGTGATTATGAATATGTATCTACTCAAAAAATCTATGACGTAACTGATGATTGCGTTGAAAATTTTACAAAAGAAGAAATTTGCTACTTCAAAAAATCTGAACAAGCTGATGAAACAGCAGTAGAAGAAAAATCAGAACCAGTGAACGAAGTTGAACAAGCTGACGAGGACGAAAAAAGATTTTCAATCGTTAAAAGCTCTTGTGGATATGTTACTTATCTTGATGGTAATCCTATCATGGCTAGCAGAACATTCAAAGATGCTGAAACGATAAAGAAACATTTTCTAAAAGATGTAAGGAAACATAAATCTAGGGATAAGCCACCATGATTTATCGTACACGATTGAACGATAAAATGCTCGATAACCTGTTTTATAAATAATAAAAGGAGAAAACACATGAATGAATTACAAATTTTCAATAGTCCAGAGTTTGGACAGGTTAGAACAATAGTTATAGATAATGAGGTTTGGTTTGTTGGTAAAGATGTCGCTGAAGCTTTAGGTTATAGTGATACTAACCAAGCTATAAGAAAACATATATATGAAGAAGATAAGCTAACCCGTCAAATCGACGGCATAGGTCAAAAACGTGAAATGTACATTATTAATGAATCTGGTTTATATTCATTAGTTCTTTCAAGTAAATTGTCAACAGCAAAAAAATTCAAACGTTGGATTACAAAAGAAGTTATACCTTCAATTAGAAAACATGGCGGTTATCTTACACCAGCAAAAATTGAAGAAGTTTTAAGCAATCCAGATACAATCATTAAACTTGCCACTGAACTTAAAAAATTAAGAACTGAAAATCAAATGCAAGCTCAACAGATTGCAGAATTTAAACCAATTAAAGAATATGTCGATATCATTCTACAGTCAACCGATACAGTAACAATAACACAGATTGCAGCAGATTATGGCTTGGGTGTTAAAAAATTAAATAAAATCCTAAACGAAGAAAAAATTCAACACAAAGTAAATGACCAGTGGATTTTATACAGCAACATGATGAATAAAGGTTATACAAAATCTGAAACTATAGATATCGAACGAAGTGATGGAAGAATTGAAACAAAAATGTATACACGTTGGACTCAAAAAGGAAGATTAAAAATACATGAAATCTTAACTGGTTTAGGATTTATAGCCAACTATGACAGAGAACAGCAAAGATTGTTTGCATAACAGATAAAAAAATACAGGCAAAGGTTGAAAAGTTTGCCTTAGCCTGCAAGTAAAAAATTAGAAATAAAAATTTTAGAAACGAAGTTTGTCTTAAGACATAACTTATTATAGCACAGACCAAATAAACTATGGTCAAACTCGCCTAGTTTTACATCATCATCAATTTGGGTGCGACCATTTTTCCAACGTTGGCAAAATCGAAGAAAGGAATTTTATTATGAAAGCTTATAACAACGACTTAATTGAAACTGCATTAAAAAGATATGGTTTTGAAATTGATACACGTTTAAAAATAAAAATTAACGGTAAATATCTTGTATATCACCGCTTATATGACAAATTCAGAATATCTCATTCATATGACAATGGGTATGAATTAGTTGTAGATGAACACCCAGAATACAAACTAGATTTATTAAAAATTTTATTCAGTGGAGATGATATCGAAGTGGAGCTATTAGAAGAACCGTTTCATCTAACTGCAAGTATAATGGCTTCAAGACATAGAAAACTCAGACCATCTTCAGATGGAAGGTATGATTTACCTACAGATTTTTTCCAAAGAAACTGTTGTTTAGATTTAATTGAAGAAAGAGAGGATTAATACAATGTGGTTTCAAATTAAAGATGGTTTTGTTAACGCAAATAAACTCACAGATATACGCTATTGCGCAGGGAAAGAAAACGACGTTAATACGTTATCTGTTTACGCTAGATTGTATTCTGGCGGTACCAGAGGTGGTGAAACGCTACTGATATATAAAGATGATATTACAAATAGATTTAATTATGTAGAAGATAACTTAATTGAGGTTATAAAGCAAAAGCTTATTTTAAACAACACAGAGGTATTAGACCTATATACAGAAGCACTTAGATTTCAAACTGAATACGACTGCATGACAGAGCTTTAGAGGGGTGATTAAATGGAAAACTTGATAATTGAGCTTATGGCTCTAAAATCAAGGCTTCAAAAGGATATAGATTTTAAATCGGATGCTATCTCTTGCATTGATAAAGCTATTCAAGAGCTAAACAAACACAGTGATGATTTTAGTGATGAATATAAATTGCTAGAGGTATCACAGGTGGCTCAATGGCTTCATAGTAGCAATAGCTTCGTTATAGATAGCTTTAAGTCCAAAGGTATACCTCTAGTTAAAAAATCCATTGAGAGGGACAGCCAGAAGCCTAAATATCTAATCCCCGTTGCTTCGTATAAGCAATATGTAAAAGCGTGCCAAATTTAAAAAGGACTAACCGAAGCTAGCCCTTATTGAGATGATGTATATATAAACGTTATCTCTATTATAACATTAATCTGGTGCGTAGCAAATACCATAGCAGATAATTCGTTATTAACATGACAAAAAATATTAAAGAAAGAAAAAATGGCAAATCTTAAACGATAATCTTCTTAACAAATTTTTATGGTAGGGGGTTTGCAAAGCGGTCTGCTATGGTGCTTAGTACGCACCAGAAAACAGGAGGAAAAACAATGAATAATGATATCAGAACTGTAAATATACCTTTAAAAAGCGAGTTTAGCAAGGATATCAAGCGACTCAAACAACGTAGAATAAGCGACAATATCTGCAAATATTCTTTAGTATTTGTGGCAGTCGTAGGCGTTATCTTAACAGGAATTTTAATGGCGGGGTGATGATGTGTTTACAGTTAAAAAGATAGATAACACAGAATGCTATTTAGTTAAAGAAGAAGGCTCTTTCTTTAATTCAGCATACTTCTTTTTGAATGACAAGCAAGGGAAATTAAGTGTTTTATCTAATTATGGACATTTTACTCTTGATTGGGGCACAAGCATAAGAGAACTTTTATTAAATACCGACCTAGAGCGTTTTATGTGGTATTTATCTGCAAAAGAATTTGATTTTAATGAAACTATAAAGAACATTAGAAAATATATATTAGAACGTAGAAAAACTAGACGTTGCGATAAATGTGGTGCTTCTTTTGCTTGGGAATTAATTAACGACATAGATGAAAATTTTCATAATTGTGATGTGGAATTCTTTTTAGGATATATGACAGCACATTACCCAGAATTGGAATTAAATTTAAAATGTGAGTTTAGTTATATATTGGCACTATTAATGGCTTATAAATGGAGCGATAACGATGAGTTTTTTAAGAATAAATTTTTAAAACCATTTATCGAACAGTTAAAAAGAGGAGTGGGAGCATGAATGAAAAACTATGGGGCTTTTAATCTAAGGCATTTAGCAAAAGGTATTAAATATATAAACAATTTAAAACCAGAAGAATTAGGAATAACAGCAAATCAAGTAAAAGTTTTAAAAAGCTGGCTTAAAGTAACTGGTTTGAGTGATGGCAAGAAGTTAACATCACTAGGAAGCATCATAAAAAAATATGATAGGTTCCTTGAAGAAGATATAACCATGCAGGTTCTTCATTATAAAATTTTAACTGCTGATAAAGACAGTATTTGGCAGTTTATATTTAAACTAGATGATTTTGATAAGCAATATATCATGAAGGAGTTATCTGACCAGTACGATTTTAAAACAGATTTAATAATTGCAGATTTAAACACCTTGTTAAATATGTATATTCCTAAGATAGCAGAAAAAGAAAATTTAAATAAGGCTATATTGCCATTAATAAGAAAACAAGGTGGCTTCTATTGTAAAAGAGAGTACAAACCTAATATATGGGTAGCATTAGCAATTATAGTAAACAATTTACCAGAATTAACACTAGATAAACAAATACTAAAACTAGACTTCAAAACAACATATGCTAATTTTAAAAATATTTTCGGTTTAGAATATAGAACCTTAGAAGATATCTTGCATAAACTACAGGAAATGGGGGTTATAAAACATACAGAATTTGGCATAGAAATATTATGCGATTACACATTTATGGAGTGTATAGAAAAGGCATACCAAGAATTAGAGGTGTAAACATGAAATGCTGGAGATGTGGCAAAAAGCTAAAACCAAATAATGTACAAATATTACATCTTATAAGCGGTTTATCTGTGCCAGTATGTTCAGACGATAGAAACTGCTATTCACCAGCACAGATATCGAAGAAAAGGAGCAAGAAATAATGGGTTTAGAAAAATGCAATGATTGTCTGTATAAATTTAAATTAAATACAGATGAGCCATGTTCTTATTGTAAAGAAATAGATTTGGAGTCTGATATAAAGAGCAGTGAATATATAAAATTTAATTCCAAATGTTCAACTTGCTTATATAAAGACAACGATAAAAAAGTATTGCCCTGCGATGAATGCACAGTTATAAAACCTGATGGTGCAAGCTGTGAATATGAAGAAAGCAACAATAAAAAAGATGAGGTTATAGAAAAAGGTCTTACAGAAACAAAGCTTTGTGGAAATTGCATAAACAGACACAAACCAATCAATGAAAAACCTTGTGATGATTGTTATCGATTTACTGATAAACCAAGCTTTAAATTTGATATCAGAATAATAAAACAAAATAAATCTGTTAAAGCACCTAGTCATAAAAATTATGATGAGCATTACCAAACAGAACACCAGCCAATTGAAGTAATGCAAGCGAATATGACGCAAGATGAATTTATCGGATATCTAAAGGGTAATATTACTAAGTACATCTTACGAATGGGGCGTAAAGATGATGTAAAAAAAGAAGCTGCTAAAATTCGCCGTTATGCCCAGTGGTTAGAACAAGCAGTAAACGGTGAAACAATAAATCCTAGAAAGTGAGAGATGATATGTATAAGTTATTAAACAAAAGAACAGCCATTCTACAATGGGCATTAGGATATTGGGTTTATGTTAAAGATACAAATCCAGATAAAAATACAAATTATGGTGAACATTGGTATCGAATGGGAGATGATGGGACTATATATGATGAAGATAATCTTGCCTATGATATAAGTGATTTTGGCATAAATGAAGAATATTATAGTTCTGAAATTGAAGAAATGAAATTATAAGGAGATAGATAGTATGATTTTAAAAGTTATGGCATTTATTTTATTAGTAATAGCTGGTTTTGGTGATGATATTACAGCTATTCGTGTAGGATTGGTTTTTAGTGGAATTTTTATGATGGCTGATATTATTGATTATAAACATAAAAAAACCTTTATCCGGACAGATAAAGGGAAAAATAAAAATAAAATTTGCAACTTGATTTTAACACATATAATTGAGGCATTCAATAGAGTGCCTCAAAAAAATAAATCTGTGAGGTGAATTATATGGAAGCACCAGCATATTATGCCATAATTCCAGCTAATGTCAGATATGATGATAATTTGCCACCAAATGCAAAGCTTTTGTATGGAGAAATAACAGCACTTTGTAATAAAGAAGGTTATTGTTGGGCTAGTAATGATTATTTCGCCAATTTATATAGTGTGTCTATACGTTCTATAAAATCGTGGGTAAAAGCGTTATCAGATAATGGTTATATTGATTGTGAAATTATATATAAAACAAATAGTAAAGAAGTAGATAAACGAATTATTAGACTTAGTTACTCCGTGAAAAAATCTTCACTACCTCGTGAAAATAACTTCACGACATCTAGTGAAAAAAACTGCACGGATAATATTACAAGTATTAATACTACAATTAATAATATAACCCCTATATCCCCTAAAGGGGACAGACAGAAGAAAAAAGAGGTTGACATGATTTTAGAAAATAGGTTTGAAATATTTTGGAATGCTTATCCTAAAAAGGTTGGAAAAAAGGTAGCAAAAAAAGCATGGCTAAAACTTAAACCTACAGACAACCTCTTAAATATAATGTTAAAGGCAATAGCTATATGTAAACTTAGTAGACAATGGCAAAGTGATGATGGTAGATATATTCCAAATCCTTCAACATGGTTAAATCAGGAACGTTGGAAAGATGAAGTTTCAGAAGTAAAGAAAAAGATTTTATCTGATGAATACGATATAGGAATTTAGGTGGGTGAATATGTTAGTAGCTGTAAAAGATATGAATTTAAAAAAGAAAATTTATCAAGCTATGGCAAAACAAAAGTTATATAAACGAAATAATCTTATATTAAAAGAAAATGAAAAACATTATGAATGTAGCATTTGTAAAGACCATTATTTTGTGCTTAATGAAAATTTAGATGCTGTAGAATGCAAGTGTAGAGCTGGAATGATTATGAGAACAAGACTGGCTAAAGCTGGAATAAGCATTGAAGAATATAGTAAAAGAAATATAAATTGTTTTCCAACAGATAGACTAGAAGCTCAAAATATGAAAAGTTTAGCAATTAAATTTTTGGCGGATCATAAGCGAGGAGAAAGCATTATCTATACTGGTAAATCTGGAACAATGAAAACAAGTATTTTAATGGCAATATGTTTAGAACTAACTACTAAACATAATCAAAATCACAAATATTTTAGTTATAGGGACGAAATACCATTACTAAAATGGCAGATGTTTAATAAAGCTGATGAATATCAGAAACATATTAAAGAATTGATTACTTGTGAGAATTTGTTTATTGATGATTTATTTAAGTCTGGAAAATCAGCAACAGATACTAAGATGAACACAGCGAAAATAGATATTTCATCAACAGATATTCAAATAATGTTTCAAATAGTAAATGGAAGATATATAAATCATAAAACGACATTATTTTCATCAGAATATAAGTTAAGTCAAATAATAAATGAATTAGATGAGGCTACGGGAACAAGAATTTATGAAATGTGTAAAAAATATAGCATGAGTTGTACAGATATAAACAGAAGATTGATGAGAAGAAAGGAAAAAAATAATGAATGAGATTAAGCCAATTTTAAGATGGCCAGGAGCTAAGTGGAGAATAGCACAATGGATAACAAACTATTTCCCAATGCATGGCACATACTTAGAACCGTTCTTTGGAAGCGGTGCCGTTTTCTTTACCAAAACTCCATCAGGAACAGAAACCATAAACGACATCGATAATAATCTTATAAATTTATTCAAGGTATGTAGAAATTATCCAGCTGAATTATCAAAACAAGTAGAACTAACACCATATTCAAAAAGTGAATATGAGTTCTGCAGAAAAAAATTATTCTGATAAAAAATGCGATGAAATTGAACAAGCTAGAAGGTACTTAGTTGCTATATGGCAAGGGTTCGGCGGTAAAACATACCAGGAAACAAGCTGGGCTCACGATAGAACAAATAGCGTATTCCGTCCTAAATATTGGGCAGAATTACCAGATAGAATACTAAATATAGTTGGTCGTCTTAAAATGGCTCAAATAGAGAATAGAAACGCTTTTGAGCTAATTGAAATGTATAACAAAAAGAATTGCTTGTTATATCTAGACCCACCTTATTTAAAAGAAACACGTTCTAACTTACATTATAAATATGAAATGGCAACAAATAATGAACATAAGCAGTTATTAGAATTAATTTTAAAACATAAAGGACCTGTAGTTATAAGTAGCTACAGTAATAAACTTTATGATGAATTTCTTATTTTAGAACATGGATGGGATAAACATTCTATACGAGTTCAGACAAATGCTGGACATAGTAGCATAGAGTGTATATACCTAAATTCAATATGTAATAGAGAAATAAATTTATTTTAGAAGATAGTTGGAAGAACGGATGACTTTGAGTAAACATTTAGTATGTATATTAATAACAACACATATGATAATGCTGTATATTATGGTCTGTCATATGTGTTATAACCTTAAAACAATTACTATAAATAAATTATATTTCACACTTATTGTATCTTTTATTTTAGGATGCATAGTTGGAATGATATTAAAAATATAAGTTGAGGAATAGAGATAAAAAATGATTTGTAATTTAAAACCTACTAAATTTAATGCAACAATATTAGGGCAATGTTTAAAGATACAAGAAGAATATGAAGAATTAAAAGAAGCAGTTATAGAAGACGATGAAAAACATATAGGTGAAGAATGTTGTGATGTTATTGTAGCCTGCCTTACGTTATTAGAACATAATTTTACAGATAAACAGATAGAAGATTTATTTGAAATGGTAAATGAGAAAAATAGAAAACGTGGTTATTTAAAAGATGGTGAATGATATGCAGTGTGATGAGCAATATTACGAGGCTGACACAGGGTATATGTGTTGGTTGACAAAAGAAAAATGCAATAAGGATAAATGTATGTTGAAATTAAAGCAAGCAAAAGAATTTGCAAGGGCAGTAGGTAATGAACTAGAAAAAGAAAGTGATAAGCTATGATTAATATTTTTATAACTAAAGATAAATTAAATAAAATTTTTTTTAAAGATGATAAAGATGAAAAAATTATTATAGAGTTTGGCGATATTAATACTCATATGTGTACAAATGTTACAGGAAAAAATGATAATTCATATATACCTAAATTAGATTATGAAGGCGAAATTACTTTTAAAATAAAACCTAATAATCGTGTAAGTCCTAAAAGAAGATATATAACACTACATGAAGCTGAAAGGCTGGCGAAAAAATGATAGACAAAATAAATCCATTAACTAACGCAGGAGAATGCAAAGATACAACATATAAAAAAGCGGTAGAGAAAAAGAATAGAGAAAGTTTCTTCTATGCGTTTTGTAGAAGAGTTTTTAGATTAGCAAATAAGCATTTAATGAAGAAACATAATATAAGAATTTTAAAAATAGTATTTTGGGATATGGAAACTAATAGTATTAAGTCTGTGAGGGCAACAAAATATGAATAAAGTAATATTAGCAGGTAGATTAACAAAAGACCCAGATGTAAGGTATACACAAACTGGAGTAGCAGTAGCAAGTTTCACTTTGGCGGTAAATAGAAGATTTAGTAAAGAAAAAGTAGCGGATTTTATTCCAATTGTTGTATGGGATAAGATAGCGGAAGTTGTAGGTAATAATTTAGTAAAAGGGAGTCAAGTTTTGATTGAAGGTCGTATTCAGATCGTAGTTATGATGCACAAGATGGAAGTAAACGCTATGTAACGGAAGTAATTGCTCATGATATCGAGTTTATGGGAAGTAAACCAAAACTCGATGGCGATGCTGTACCAGAAGTAGCCAAAAGTTTTGGTAATGAAGTTCCGCCTGATGAAGAAATACCCTTTTAAGAGAAAAAGAAACTATCTTAAAGCCAAGAATTGAATAAAAATTCTTGGCTATATAGTTTTAAACGAAGTATAGCGTATAAATTATCTAAAAAAGGTTATAAATTAATCAATATTGACGTTAAATTAGAGAATAAATAATGGATATAAGTGAAGAGGAATAAGAGAATAGATAAAAATATTTAAAAGATAGACCATTTTTTCAACATAGGAGAAATGGTCTAAAGCTATTTAAAAACAAGTTGGAGGTATCATATGGTTACTATAGAAAAAGCACAAGAATTTTTAAATCAGGCATATGAAGCTAGAAATAATGCGGTTACAATAGCTTATGAGTTAGCAGAAATGAAAAAAACTTCACGAAAATTAGTAGCGAGTTTTGAGCTTATTCCTGGTGGTGTTAATAAATATGATATAAGTAATGATATTGCTAGAATTGAAGTTAAAACCGAAGAATTACGTAAAAAACAAGAATTATGGATAGAAAAAACCAAAATAATAGAAGATTGTATTAATAATTTACCAGTAAATATAAAGATAAAAAGAGTTTTGTCATTACGATATTTAAGTTTTCAAAAATGGAATAAAATTAAAGAAGAAATGTGCTATTCTGAACGTCATGTGATGCGACTCCATTTATTAGGATTAGAAGCAACTGCAAAAAAATTATAAAAATGTCAGTATTATGTCAGTAAATGTCAGTATCATGTCAGTATAAAAATGTGATATTATTATAATCAATAAAATAAAAAATTGAACCGTTGGTTAGGATACCAGCGGTTTTTTTATACTCATTTTTAAGAAGGTGAGGTTATGTTTCAAAAACAAAAACGTGTAAAGCTCTATGGTAAGAAATTAAAAGCCTTAAATAAAGCAATATTTGAGAGAGATAATTTCTCTTGTATCATATGTGGTGCATATGTAAGTGATGAACATAAGTTTCATCACGAACCTTGTGGTCAAGAAAAGTCAGATATAATTTCTGGCGGTGTAGTGCTATGTGATAATTGTCATTATGCTCGTCATAATACAGATAAACTTAAACTAATTAAAACTAAATGTGAAGAATATTTGAGGGATTTATATGGATAATGAATTTAAGATATCTAATAATCCGACAGGGCAAGAGTTAATAGATGATATTGCTCTGATAACAAATACAATAGCAATGTTATCTGAATATGTGGCGAAGACTAAAAACATACTGGCACAAGCAGATGATGCATATAAGCAGATATGGGATGAAAAGTATCTTATGTATTCTGAACAATATCCTAAGTCTAATCAAATAAAAATAAAAGCAATGGTTAATACAGATGATGATGTAGTACGAGCAAAAGCAGTATTATTAGATGCTAAAGAAAAATCTGTCTTGGCGGATAGTAAATATAAAAGTTGGGACAATCGTTTTATAGCAGTACGAAAAATTGCAAGTATCAAAACAACAGAAATGCAAACAATAGAAAAGTAGGGAAAAATGAAATGGGAAATTTTAATTTCAATGAATTTGCTTGTATAAAAATAAACAATGAATTTCCACGCTATTATAGAGGTGTCGGGAATATAGCAATAAGAGAAAACTATATTGATATTTATATACAAGGAATATTTAAAGCTAGAATTTATTTGGAGAATGTTATTTACATCGAGGTTGATAATGGCAAAAGAGTTCGCAAGGAAGTTTTATAACAGTACAAGATGGCGGAAATGTGCTAAAGCTTTTGCACAATCTAAATTGTATATTTGTGAGATGTGTCATAACAAGACTGTCGCTCGCAAGGGTACAGACGGACAACGCTTTATTGTACATCATAAAGTTTCGCTTACTCCACAGAATATAAATAACTTTGATATTGCTTATGGTTGGGATAACCTAATGCTATTATGTCTTGAGTGTCATAACAAGATACATAGCAAAGATAACAATACAAGAACAATGCACTTTGATGAGGACGGCAACCTTGTTGCTGTTGATGAACCTGTCAGAGTTGATGAGTAAGTAAGGTTAGACCGTTTTGCTTTGCTTGCTACGTATCAACACCCCCGTATTTAATAAATTGTCTGACAATTCACTAGACCGGAGGGTCCACGTTCGTATAAAATACACGATATCGCCGAGAGGGGTGTGGTCTATTTTTCAGAAAATTTACTAGAAAGGAGATGTATTTTTGTGTCAAAAGTAAGTGAAAAAACTTTGAAAAAGCGAAGATTGGCGCAATATAGAGAGGCTTTTAAAAATATTGATGATGATAAAATGGCAATAGTTGAAAGAACAATTGATTTTGCTATTGACCTAGAATTTAGGCTTGATAACCTGCAAAAAAACCTCGATAAAGATGGTTTTATCGAGGAATATTGCAATGGAAAAGACCAATACGGCACAAAAGAGTCTACTGCTAGTAAAGCATATTCTACAGCTTTAAAAAATTATAATTCATTAATCCGAACGTTGCTATCTTGTATGCCACAAAAAACTTCTGATGATGTTGATGATGGTTTTGAAGCTTTTGTTGGTACATTGAAAAAGTAGTGATTATATGAATTATATTGAGGTTTACTATGGAAAGATAAACAATGGTGATGTAGTAGTTTCAGAAAAAGTAGCGAAATTATTTAAGCATTTACATGATAAGCTTGATGATAACAATGGTCGTTATATTTTTGATGAACAAAGAGCCAATCATGCCATAGATTTCATTGAACGATATTGCAAACACTCTAAAGGTAAATGGGCTGGTAAACCTGTTATATTGGAAGTGTGGCAAAAAGCTATACTTTCGGCACTGTTTGGTTTTGTAGATAAAAATACAGGACTTAGACAATATCGAGAATTAATTTTAATCGTAGCTCGTAAAAATGGTAAGTCTACATTATCCAGTGGAATAGGTCTTTATTTGTTATTTGCTGATGGTGAAGCAGGTCCTGAAATTTATAGTGTAGCGACAAAAAGAGACCAAGCAAAAATAATATGGTTAGAATCTAAAAGAATGGTAAAAAAATCACCATCATTAGCTAAACGCTCTAAATCATTAGTGTCTGAAATACAGTGTAATTTTAATGATGGAACATTTAAGGCACTGGCAAGTGATAGCGATAGTTTAGATGGTCTTAATGTCCATGGTGCTTTAATTGATGAATTACATGCTATCAAAGATAAAAATCTTTATGATGTAGTAATTGATGGTATGACAGCACGTGAACAACCATTATCTATTATTACTTCAACGGCAGGTACAGTACGTGAAGGTATTTTTGACCTAAAGTATGAAGAAGCAGCTAATATTATTGCCGATTTCGACAATGAAGAAGGCTATAAAGTAGATACTATTTTACCAGTGATTTATGAACTGGATAGAAGAAGTGAATGGACTAATCCAAAATATTGGGCAAAGGCTAATCCTGCACTTGGAACAATTAAAAGCCGTGAACAGCTTGAAGATAAAGTAAATCGTGCAAAGGCTAATCCTCATTATGTTAAAAATTTATTATGTAAAGATTTTAATGTGCGAGAAACTGCTACAGAAGCTTTTTTGACTTTTGAACAGTTAAATAATGAAGCAACATTTGATATAGAAATTTTAAAACCTAGATATGGCATTGGCGGTATAGACTTATCTGCTACAACTGATTTAACTTGTGCTACTATGCTGTTTAAAACTCCTGAAGATGAAAAACGTTTTTATGTAGAACAGATGTACTGGATACCAGAAGAATTACTTGAAAAGCGAGTACATGAGGATAAAGTACCTTATGATATTTGGTTAAAACGTGGATTTGTGAGAGTAAGTCCTGGTAATAGCATAGATTATCGCTTAATTGTTGAATGGTTTGAAGAAATGCAGAATGAAAAAGATGTGTATTTGTTTAAATGTGGCTATGATAGTTGGTCTGCAAAATATTTTGTACAAGATATGATAAATACTTTTGGTGAGCCAACAATGGAGCCAGTAATACAAGGTAAAAAGACTTTATCTGGTCCAATGAAAGCATTAGGGGCAGATTTAGAAGCTAAACTTATAAACTATAACAATAATCCTGTACTTAAATGGTGCATGGCAAATGTTAGTGTGGATATGGATAAAAATGGTAATATCCAACCATGTAAATTACAAAACCCAAGACAACGAATTGATGGATTTGCGTCTCTTTTAGATGCATATGTAGTTTATGAGAGAAATAAAGATGACTATATGAATATTATTTAAAAGGTGGTGAGACATTGCAATTTAGAAGTTTATTTAGCAAAATCTTTGGTAATCAAAAAGAATATAAAGATGTTACAGCTTTAAAATTGTTAAATGGTTATACAAATATGTATACACCTTTTTCAGGAAATGCTTATGATGACGCTACAGTACGAGATTGTATAGATACTATTGCAAGGCATTTTGGAAAAATGCGACCAAAACATGTAATTAAGGATAATGGAAAAATAAAAAATGTGCCTAATGATAGGTTGAATTATTTATTAAGTTCGTATCCCAATCCAATGATGACTGCTAGTGAATTTTTAGAAAAGTTTATAGCACAGTATTTTACGTATAATAATGCTTTTATTTATATACAATGGGACGAATTTACAGGCAGTATAAAAGCTGTATATCCATTAGATTTCCCTCTTTTGGAAATACTAGAAGACAAAACATATAATCTTTATGCTAGATTTACTTTTGGTGCAGGTGAAAGAGTTACTATTCCTTATGAAAATCTTATTCACATTCGTAGACATTTTAATCGCGATGAAATATTTGGCGATGATAATTCAAAGATAATGATTGAAGATTTATCAACGCTAAAGGCAGTGAGAGCTTCTATTATTAATGCAGTTAAAAATTTTACAGCACTGCGTGGATATTTAAAATGGATTTCATCTCTTAGACCAGAAGATATGAAAAAAGTACATGATGATTTCGTACGAACATATGCTAGTAATAATCCTTCAGGTATAGCTAGTTTGGATAATAAAGTAGAATTTCATGAATTAAACAGTAAGATAACTACCTTTAATAGTCAACAAATGAGTTATGCTAGAGATTGTATTTATAAACATTTTGGACTTAATGAAAATATCATCATGGGCAAATATACAGAAGATGAGTATATAGCTTTTTATGAGTCAGTACTTGAGCCTGTAGCTATAAAATTAGCTCAAGAAATGACAGACAAATTATTTACAAGACGAGAAAGAGGCTTTGGTAATGAAATTATTTTGGAAAGTAATAGATTAAACTTTATGTCTGTAGCATCTAAAATTAAAATCTGTGAAACACTTATTCCTACTGGCGGACTTACAATCAATGAAATTCGTGAAATCTTTGGTTATGCTGGTATTGAAGGTGGTGATGAACGTCTTATCAGTTTAAACTTTGTAAAAGCTAAGGACCAAAGTTTATATCAAACAGGTAATAATGATAATTCATTGAAAGGTGGTGAAGATAATGGGGAAAATGGAAATGAGAATGGCACTACTAGAGCCAGCTAATAATGATGATGAAAATAAGCAACTTGTAGAAGGATATGCAGCAGTTTTTAATCAAAGGGCATTAATATGGGAAAGTGAGTGGAGCGGTTGGAAATATATGGAAGTAATAGACCGCAATGCTTTTAATGGTGCAGATATGAGCGATACTGTCTTTAAGTATAATCATGGCGATGTAGCAATGATACTCGCTAGAGCAAGTAATAATACATTAACCATGAATACTGATGATAAAGGTCTTAGAATTAGTGCTGATATTATTGATACCAATAATGGTACAGATGTATATAAACTTATTAAACGTGGTGATTTAAACAAAATGAGTTTTGCTTTTACTGTAAAAAGTGAACGAACTGAAGTTGACAAAGAAAATAAGATTTATACACGTACAATAACTGCTTTTGATAAAATTTATGATGTGGCGGTTGTAGATTTTCCAGCATATGATGGAACATCTATACAGGCACGAAGTAAAGAATATTTTGTGGACCTAGAAAAGGATTTACAAGAAAAGCAAAGACGAAAAAAATTATTATTAATGACTTATTTATAATGCACGTTTAAACGTGCTTTTTTTATGCTGATTTTTAGATATAAGGAGAAAAAATATGAATAAACGATTAGAAGAAATTTTACAAAGAAAAGAAGAAATTCGCTCTTTGTTAGCTGATGAAACTAATAAAAATATTAATTTTGATGAAATTGAAAAAGAACTTCGAGAACTTGACGAAGAAGAAAAAGAAATTCGCAGACGTCAAACAATTATTGATGGTATGGGTACAATGATAACTAGAACAGCAGGTCAACCAGCTAAAAAAACAAATGTTTTTGATAGTGAAGAATATAGACAAGCGTTTATGAATTATGTTTGTCGTGGTGAAAAAATTCCTCAAGAATTTAGAAGTGATGAAGTAACTGCTACAACAGATATCGGTGCATTGGTGCCACCTGTTACACTCAATAAAATTATCGAAAAACTTGAAGCATACGGTATGATTTTGCCACTTGTAACACGTACAGCTTATAAAACAGGTATTTCTATTCCAACTTCTAACGTAAAACCAGAAGCTACATGGGTAGCAGAAGGTGCTGGTAGTGATAAACAGAAAAAGACTTTATCTGGTACTATTACTTTTAGTCATTTCAAATTGCGTTGTGCTGTAGCTGTTACTTTAGAAACAGAAAATATGGCATATAGTGCGTTTGAAACAACACTTGTTAATAATGTAGTAGAAGCAATGGCAAAAGCATTAGAAAAAGCAATTATTTCTGGTACAGGTGTTGGACAGCCAACAGGTATTCTAAAAGAAGATGCCAAAGGTACAAAAATAGAGGTAAGCAAAATTGACTATAAAACTTTGGTAAACGCTGAAGCTGAACTTCCTATGGAGTACGAATCGGGTGCAGTTTGGTGTATGACTAAAAAAACATTTATGGCATTTATTGGTATGACAGATACAAACGGTCAACCTATTGCACGTGTTAACTATGGATTTGGCGGAAGAGCAGAACGTAGCTTATTAGGTAGAACTGTAGTGCTTACAAACTATTTAGAAAAATTCTCTGATACTTTAGAAGCAGGAAAAACATTTGCTTTTCTTTATAATTTTGCAGACTACACATTAAATACAAACTTCCAAGTCGGTATGAAGACATATGAAGATAACGATACAGACGATATTGTTCGTAAAAGTATTATAGTTTGTGATGGTAAACCTATTATCTATGATAGTCTTGTTAAATTGGTGAAATCGGGAGAGTAATAGCCCCACACCTGCAATAGTAGGTAAGGCAATAGTGGGGCAAACAATACTAGGAAAAGAAAGTTAAATAAAAGTGAGGTAAATAATTATGTATACAAAAACTAATTGGGTAGATAATGAAACTCCAGTAAATGCTGAAAATATGAATAAAATTGAAACTGCACTTGAAACACATGAAAATGCAATTGAAGATAAATTAGATAAACCAGAAGTAGATGGTACTGAAAATCAAATTTTAGCTCGTGGAGCAGATGGAAAATTAATTTATATTGATAAACCAAAAGACGGAGAACAAGGTCCTCAAGGAGAAAAAGGTGAAAAAGGTGATGTTGGACAGCAAGGTCCAAAAGGGGAGACAGGTGAGCAAGGAACAGCAGGAGCAAAAGGAGATACTGGTGCAAAGATAACAAGTATAGAACTTACTATCACTGGCGGAACTATTACGGGTACAGCTCATCTTGATGATGAAAGTACAGCTTCTATTACAGGTACTTATTCTGCTAGTTAAGGAGTAATTTAATATGGCTGTTACACTAAAACAAACAAAAGATTATTTGCGAATTGATGAAGATTTAACTGAAGATGATGAACTCATAGGAAGTTTAATCGAAGCTGCTACTGATTATTTAGAGCAGACTACCGGAAAAAAGTATAGTGATAACAGCCAGCTTTTTGTCTTGGCTGTTAAAATGCTGGTAGCACACTGGTATGAAAATAGAAGTGTTTTTTCTACAAAAACCAATGTAAACAATTTACCACACTCTATAGAAGCTATAATTACGCATATTTCTCTGGCACAGTATTATAAACCATTAGGAAGTGAAACATCATGATTAATATTGAAGAAATTGGTACATTAGATAAACGTGTAACAATTTTAAAATATGAAGATGTTGAAACGCAGTATAATCTGACGCAGAAAAAATTAATACCGTTTTTAAAAGTATGGGCAAGAATTGAGCCACTTAGAGGTAGAGCTTATTATGAGCAATACAAAGAAAAAACGGAAGATTTAAGTAAAATAACTATTCGATATCGGGATAATATTGATAATTCTATGGTGGTACAGTATAAAAACAGATTGTACCGAATAAATGCCGTTATAGACCCTTATGAATCACATGTAAAATTGGAATTAATGTGTAGCATAAAGAAAGTAGGGGTTGATGATGGGAATTAGTTTTGAAGAATTTATTGGTAGATTGGAAACTGTGCAAAAAGATTTTACAGATGATGTTGAAATTGTTTTAAATCGTGGTGCTAATCGCATGGTTAGGGCTTTAAAAACAAATAGTCCAGATAGTGGGAACGACCATAAAGGAAAATTAAATAAAAGTTGGAAAAAGAAAATTGAAGGCTATGGCAAGGATATTCATGCTAATATTTATTCCACTGCACCACATTTTCATCTAGTTGATAGAGGACATAAAATAATGGATAAAAAGGGACATGAAAAAGGCTTTGTACAAGGAAAACATTTTCTGCAAAAAACCATAGATGAACAGCAAGATGATTTACAAGAATATATGTGGAAAGGTGTATATAAGCGGGTAAAAGATAAATTAGATGGCTGATGTAGTAAAACAGATAGATATCTTAAATCAAATTGGCAGAATGCTGAAAGCAGAATTTAAAAGCACGGTTTATAGTGATGAAATCTTAGAAGATTTCGCTAAACCGTGCTTTTTTATTAAATGTTTATGTACAAATATCCCACAGACTAAAAATATAACAAAGAAAAGATTGTCTATTATATTGACATATTTCCCGAAAGATA
>OGZV01000119.1_pt1 | contig 82552 bp, 69 predicted proteins | sample 1576861 | NCBI WGS metagenome assembly OGZV01 (sample SAMEA3541501, study PRJEB24748) | human gut metagenome | biome: human gut; feature: human-associated habitat; material: faeces | place: China | collected 2012
CCATTGGATGCCATCGAGTAACAATGTCAGAAAAGTCACCTCCGAGAACTATCCTGCAGACGCAGGGCGGGAGGGAGAAGCAATCTTCCACCGTGTGTATGGTCTGGCGGGCAGCAAACTCCCGGTCAAACGGCTGTGGATCAGCAGCATGGAAGATGCCGCTATCCAGCAGGGCTTTGATTCCTTAAAGGATGGCACAGAATATGACAACCTGTTTGCCGCTTCGGAGTGCAGGGCAAAGGCAGACTGGCTGATCGGCATGAACGGCACACGGGCCTTTACCAAGAAATACGGCAGGCGGCAGACCATTGGACGGGTGCAGACTCCAACACTGGCAATGCTGACGGAACGGCAGAACAAAATCCAGAACTTTGTGAAAGAGCCGTACTACAAGGTGGAAATCACGGGAAATGGCATCGCGGCAGAATCGGAACGGATGGTACAGGAGCAGGATGCGGATACCGTGCAGGCAGCTTGTGATGGACAATGTGCCGTGGTCGGCAGTATTGAGCACAAGCGGAAAGAGCAGTCCGCCCCGAAGCTGTACGACTTAACGACCTTGCAGCGAGAAGCCAACCGCTATTATGGCTTTACCGCCAGTCAGACTTTGAAGATCGTACAGGAGTTGTATGAAGAAAAGCTGGTGACATACCCGCGAACGGACAGCCAGTACATCACGGAAGATATGCAGCAGACTATGGCAGATTTGCTCAAACACTATGGCGGCAAAGCAGATGGAGTAAAGCAGGTGGTCAATAACAAAAAGGTCACTGACCACCATGCGATTCTGCCGACACTGGAAAGCTGCAAGCGTGGGTCAAACAGCCTGTCCGGGGATAAGGAAAAGGTCTTTGCTCTCATCGTCTGGAAGATGCAACAGGCAGTACAGCCGCCATACATCTATGAAGATGTTCTGGTAACAGTATGCTGTCAGGACAGGAAATTCACTGCAAAATACAAAAATGTCTTGCAGGCGGGACATACCGCAATGCCTGTTCCGTTTGCAGAACAGGAAAAAAGCAAGGATATGGCATTCCCCAAGAAACTGGAACAGGGCGAGGTGATTCCTGTGGTGAGCGCGGAGAAAAAGCAGGGCTTTACATCTCCGCCGAAAGCATTTACTGAAGACACCCTGCTTTCTGCAATGGAAAGCGCAGGCAACAAGGAGTTTGAAAAAGACACGGAAAAGAAAGGACTGGGAACACCTGCGACCCGTGCAGCGATTCTGGAAAAGCTGGTATCTTCCGGCTATGTGGAACGCAAAGGCAAGCAGATTCTTCCCAGTGCAGAGGGGGTTACGGCAATCGCAAATATCCCGGATTACCTGAAATCGGCAAGCATGACCGCTGAGTGGGAAAATGAACTGCTGCGGATGGAACGGGGCGAAACAAAGCCCGCCGACTTCATGCAGGGCATCGGTGGATTGCTGGAACGAATGCTGGCAGACCTCCGGCAAATTCCGACCGTACAGGAATCACCTATTTATAATAAGGTATCTATCGGGAACTGCCCGGTATGTGGAAAGCCCGTCTGTGAAGGCAAGCTGAATTTCTATTGCTCTGACCGGGACTGTAAATTTGCCCTCTGGAAAGAAAGTAAATACCTTTCCGGCATGAAAAAGACGCTCACAAAGAAGATGGCAACTGACCTTTTGAAGAAAGGACGTACCTATGCAAAAGACTTCTACTCTGCCAAAAAGGACAAGACCTTTGCCGCAGACCTTGTTATGGCAATAGAAAATGGCAGGGCGCAGTACAGTCTTGAATTTCCGAAAACACCAGCTAAGAAGTAAGGAGGGAACGATTGGCGAAATTTAACGATATTCGGGAACTTGCCCAGCAGAACGCACGGTGGGTAAGCAATTCTCCGAAAGACTGGATGAACTATCTGGATGTGGCGGCACGGCTGTACCGCTATTCGTTCAAAGATACTCTGCTGATCCATGCTCAGCGTCCTGATGCGACCGCCTGTGCAGAGCTGGAAGTCTGGAACAAGAAAATGAACCGCTGGGTAAACCGTGGCGCAAAAGGCATTGCGCTTTTGGACGATGCCAGCCCACGGGCAAAGCTGCGCTATGTGTTCGACATTGCGGACACGCATCTGGTGCAGGGCGGCAGAACGCCGATCCTCTGGCGCATTGATAATTCGGAACACCAGCAGATGATCCTCGACCATCTGGCAGATACTTATGCTCTGACGCAGACGGACAGCATGAATGCTGCGCTGATGGAACTGGCACAGCAGTTGACCGCTGAAAATCTGGAAGAAGCGATGGATGGTCTGGAATATGAGGTGGCAGACACTTTTCTGGAAGGACTGGATGAAGATAACCTCCGTGTCCGTTTCCGGGAGTTAATGACCAACAGTATTTTCTATACCCTTTCCCGACGCTGCGAACAGGAACCGCTGGAAGTTTTGGAAGATGAGGATTTTATCCGTATTGTGGATTTCAACCAGCTTCCGGTTTTGACGTTCCTGGGCAATGCTGTTTCGGAACAATGTGAAGCGGTTCTCCGTGACATCGGACGGGAAATGCAGAAAATTTACCGAAAAGAAGTCACAGAACATCTTGCAAAAACTGCCGACAGCTTGTATAATACCAGTACAGACTTTAGCACATTAAAGCGTGAAACTGAAACGAACATCACTGAAGGAGGAAAACCGTATGGAACTGACTTATCACCGCAAGGGGGACTACCTGTTTCCGAACCTGACCGTACAGGACGAGCCGATGAGCATTGGGAAGTACGGGATGCTGCGCAGGACTTATCTGAGGGAAAACAAGAAGAACTGGTATCAGAGTATGCTGATGAGCGGCAGGCTGAATCAGCATCTGGCGCAGATCGACGAGCAGGCGGAGAACCGGATGGAAGAACTGATCGAGAGCCTGAACGAGAAGTATCCGGCTCCGAACAAGGAAACCGAACAGATGGCATGGGTGGCACATCAGAACAATCTGACCGCGATGGCGGAAGAGATCGTGCTGAAGGAATTGGTGTACAACTAACCGCTGACACAACCGAACAGGATTTGAGCGAAGCAGAGGAAGAAATTGCCTCTGCTTTTTCTCTGCCCAGTCTGCCGACCGTGGAACAGCAGATTCGGGCAATCGAAGCCCCGATGCAGGCCCAGTATGCCGATGAGATCACGATTCCGGCAGAAGTTGTGGATGAAATCCTGCGGACGGGAAGCAATCGAAGCAAAAGCCAGCTCCGTCTTATCTATAACTTTATGACCGAACAGACCCCGGAAGAGTATACTGCTTTCGTCAAAAAAGAGTATGGCGAGGGCGGCAAGGGCTTTGAGATCGGCGGCACAAAATATGCAGTCTGGTTCGATGAGTTGGGTATGCAGATCGCCGTTGGAGATACGGTTCGGAACGACCCCAAAAACAAAGCATTTCTGTCCTGGGAAGATGTCAGCTGCAGAATCCATCAGCTTCTGCAGCAGGGAGAGTACGCACCAAAGTCTGTCCTGGATGCAGCCCGTGGCAATGCTCTGCATGAACACGCAGAAGCCCTAAGCTATATGGAACGCGATATGGCAGAGGGCGTGGCAGAGATGGTCTTTGCCGATACGTCCATCTTCTCCGGCGGATACCCGGAACTTACAGAACGACTTGCAAAGTTGATTGAGCAGCCGGAATTTCTGGCTGACCTGAACGAACGTCTTTTGGGACTGGCAGAAGCCTACGCCGAAGATAAAAGCGTGATGCGGATGCCGTTCTATCGCCCGGACAAAGTATCCGAACAGTTTCAGAAGTTTGCCCTCCCGTTCCAGCCGTATCAGGCAAGAGAGGGCTTTCAGTGGAATGAGCAGGAAGTCTTTATCACGGAAGATGAGATCAATGCTTTCCTTGCAGGCGGCGGGCCGTATTCGGATGGCAGGCTGGCAACGTACAGTTTCTTCCTTACCCATACAGAGAAAGCAGAACGCGCGGCATTTCTGAAAGACCGATACGGTGTGGGCGGCAGCAGTCATGCACTTTCCCGTGCAGATAATTCCCATGCCAGCTATGACGGCAGAGGTCTTGAACTGGCACGGGGCATCTATGGAAAGCCGGATGCGCTGGTAAAGCTGAACTGGAACCAGGCGGCTGAACGAGTTGCAAAGCTCATTGACCAGAGTTTGTATCTGAAGCCTGCGGATTACAGCCGGATGCCGAGTTACGAGCGTGAGCAGATGGCAAATCGGGTAATCGGTTTCTACCATCGTTTGCCCGATGAAGTAGAGCGTCCATTTAAGCGGGAATTGCTGAATGAGGATGCCAGAAAGAAACTGCCCACCATGCTGGCTGACCCGGAACAGGCGGTAGAGCTTCTGGAAAAGATGGATGCAGCACTTCTTTCCGTGCCGCTGGATTCCCCGGAATATGCGGAAAAATCAAAGACGCTTGCTGAACTGCACCAGTATGTTGAGGGAACGTACACGATCTTCCCGGAAAAGAAAAAGGCTGTTGAGATTTCTGTTTCTGAGACAGGACAAATATCGCTTTTCGATATTTGGGCGCAGGAACAGGAATCGAAAGAGCATTCAACCACCGCAGTGGTTGAAGAACCCCAGAAGCAGGCGGCAAAGTACAGCAGAAATGTCGGGGATTATCTCTATCTGGAAGATGACCGCCTTTATAAAATCGAACGTGTTACGGATTCTCTGATCTATCTGAAAGATATGGAGCGTCCTGCATGGGCGGCGCGGGTGCTTCGACCGAACCAGTATGATGCAGAACTGGCAAAGAATCCGCTGAATGATTATCTTCTGGCAGGGCAGGAATCTGCATTGAAAGATAGTCGCTGTGTTTACAAAGAATGTCTGTATTCCATGCTGGATGCGGTGCAGCAGAGTGAAATCTATCCGTATCTCCGCGACCGCGATGTGGATGCAGACGAAGCGGAAAAGGAACTTCGGAACAAGATTGACGAGCTGTTAGAGCAGAATGCGAAAACTGCTCCGCTGTATCTGGAAGCAAGCCAGAACTGGGAAAACTTCAAAGACTGGTTGGTAGAAGATATTTTCCAGCGCACCTATCAGGACGTTATTACGGACAGACGGGATGCCGTTGCACTGTATCAGGATAGCAAGGACGCACCGCAGTGGGTGCGCGGCATTATGGTTCCGTATGCAGCGGAAGAAAAGGCCGTTGAGCCGACCTTGCAGCCCCTGCCGCTGGATGCCGTAAACGAATATAACGCGCTGAAAGAGCGTTACCCGGATGCTCTGGTCGGCTATGAGCAGTACGGCAACTTTGAGTTCTACGGCGAGGATGCGAAGCGCGTTTCAGAACTTCTTGGCAGCAAGCTGTTGGAAAAGGAAACCGCACTCGGCAAGGTTGAGGTGTCTGGTTTTCCACGTGAACAGTGGGCTTCTCAGGCAATGAAGCTCTGGAAGCAGGGGGAGAGCGTCTATCTGTCCGGCCAGCAGGAAGATGGAACCCATGCGCAGACAAAGTATTTCCGCAGAGAGGAATATCTGCCAGTCAATACCATCATTGAACTGGACGATAGAGAGTTCCGTGTGGATTCGGTCAACTTTGAGCAGGGGACGGTCAGCTTGCAGGACATGACCCTTGCGAAAGAAGCCCGGTATCCGATCTTCCGAACGGAACCGCTGGAGTACATTCGGCATCTGTACGAACAGGCCGATGTGCCGATGAAAGAAGCGATAGAAACCACAGTCTTTACTGCTCTACACAATGCTGGTGTGGCTTACGAGGATTTTTCCCCGGAGCAGATGGATGTGATCTATTCGGTGGCAGAATCGGGCGGCGAGTTAGAAGAACTGCTGAATCCCGACTTCTCGCCGGAACAGATGCAGCTGATCGCGGATGTGCAGACCCGGACAGATGCCATCCATCGTTCGGCAGTGGACGATGTTTTGAATCCTCTTACTAGTAAGCCTATGACCCCGGAAGAGGTCAACCATGCACGGCGGCAGCACAACCTTCCGCTGGACAGTGGAGCCGAAACGGAACAGCCTGCACAGCCGAAACAGGAGCCTATGAACTTCCGTATTACGGACGATGATCTCGGCGCAGGAGGAGCCAAGACAAAATTCAAAGCAAACATCGAAGCCATCCGGTTGCTGCAAACGCTGGATGCAGAACAGCGGCAGGCAACCGCAGAAGAACAGGAAGTTCTCTCCCGGTATGTCGGCTGGGGCGGCATTCCGCAGGCGTTCGACGAGAAGAATGCGGACTGGGTAAAGGAGTATGCGGAACTGAAATCTCTGCTCCCGGCAGATAAGTACAGCGAAGCGCGGGCATCCACGCTGAATGCTTTCTACACTTCGCCTACGGTTATCAAGGCAATGTATGAAGCCCTTTCCAACATGGGTCTGAGCAAAGGCAATGTACTGGAACCGTCCTGCGGTGTCGGTAACTTCATGGGTCTTGTGCCTGAAAGCATGGAGAACATCAAGATGTATGGTGTGGAGCTGGACAACGTATCAGGACGCATTGCACAGCAGCTTTATCAGAAGAACAAAATTGCAGTGCAGGGCTTTGAAACAATGCAGTTCCCGGACAGTTTCTTTGATTGTGTGGTGGGTAATGTGCCGTTCGGCAATTACAAAGTGCCGGATAAGCGGTATGACCGCCACAACTTCCTCATCCATGATTACTTTATTGCAAAAAGTCTTGACCTTGTTCGTCCGGGCGGCGTGGTGGCGGTAGTCACTTCCAGCGGTACGATGGATAAAAAGGATTCCTCTGTCCGAGAGTATCTTGCCAACCGTGCCGATCTGGTCGGTGCAATTCGCCTGCCAAACAATGCGTTCCAGCGCAATGCGAACATAAGTGTTGTAGCTGACATTTTGTTCCTGCAAAAGCGTGACCGGGCGGCAGTGGAGCGGGCAGAGTGGGTAGACCTTGGCACAACGCCGGAGGGATACCCCATCAACCAGTATTTTGCGCAGCATCCTGAAATGGTGCTGGGTGAGATCACGACTGAAAGTACACAGTACGGCAAACAGGAAACCACGGTCAAGCCCATCGAGGGCGCAGACCTTGCACAACAGTTGAAAGCAGCCGTTGAGAACATCCATGCGGAAATCACTGAGCCGGAAATCACGGACGATGAACTTGACCAGAACGCAGAACCACTTCCGGCAGACCCAAACGTGAAGAATTTCGGTTACACCAATGTGGACGGACAGGTCTATTACCGTGAAAACTCCTATATGAACAAGGTTGACCTGCCTGCGGTCACGGCAGAGCGTGTGCTGGGGATGATTGCCCTGCGGGAAACCACACAGAAATTGCTGGACTGCCAGTTGCACGATGGTACGGATGCCGAAGTGGAACTGCTGCAAGGAAAGCTGAAAGACCAGTATAAGCGGTTCACAGCGCAGTATGGTCTGATCAACAGCACCGCCAACAAACGGGCATTCCGGCAGGATAGCAGCTATTGTCTGCTGGCATCTCTTGAGATTCTGGACGAGGATAAAAACCTCAAGCGGCTGGCAGATATTTTCACGAAACGCACTATTCGCAAGCCGGAACCCGTCACCTCTGTGGATACTCCGAGTGAAGCCCTGGCACTCTCCATTGGAGAAAAAGCAAAGGTCGATGTGCTGTTTATGGCAGAACTTTGCGGAAAGACAGAGCAGGAAGTGACCGAAGAACTGGCAGGTGTTATCTTCCGAAATCCTGTCACACAGGCGTGGGTGACGGCGGACGAATATCTGTCCGGCAACGTCCGGGAAAAGCTGGCAACGGCAGAAACCTTTGCTGCAAACCACCCGGAGTATCAGGTCAATGTCGAGTATCTCAAGCGAGTACAGCCGAAAGATTTGAATGCTTCGGAGATTGAAGTGCGGCTTGGTGCAAACTGGATCAAGACAGAGTACATTACGGACTTCATGGAGCGGGTGTTCAAAACGCCGAGTTACTATATCGGAAGTTCCATCAAGGCAACCTATTCGGAAATCAGCGGCGCATGGAACATCAGCGGAAAGTCACTTGACCGGAGTAATCCCCGTGTGACGAACACCTATGGCACAATGCGGGTCAACGGCTATCGACTGCTGGAAGATGCGCTGAATCTCCGGGATACCAAAATTTACGATACCATCTATGAGGATGGAAAAGAAAGGAGAGTGCTGAACAAAAAAGAAACCATGCTGGCGCAGCAGGCACAGGAAGCGATTCGGGATGCGTTCAAGCAGTGGATTTTCAAGGATTTAGACCGCAGAGAGGAACTTTGCAAGGTCTACAATGAGCGGTTCAATGCGATTCGTCCCCGTGAATACGATGGCAGTCACATCAAGTTCGTGGGCATGACCCCGGAAATCAGCTTGATGCCGCACCAGAAAAATGCAGTGGCGCATATCCTGTATGGCAATAATACGCTGCTGGCGCATTGCGTGGGTGCTGGCAAGACCTTCCAGATGATCGCTGCCGGCATGGAAAGCCGCCGTCTGGGTCTAGCGCAGAAGAATCTTTATGTTGTGCCGAACCATCTGACGGAGCAGTGGGGCGCGGATTTCCTGCGGCTGTATCCGAATGCCAATGTGCTGGTGGCAACGAAAAAGGATTTTGAGCCAGCCAACCGGAAAAAGTTCTGTTCCCGAATCGCCACAGGTGATTACGATGCTATCATCATCGGGCATTCGCAGTTTGAGCGGATTCCGCTTTCCCCGGAACGGCAGAAATCCATGATCGAGCGGCAGATTCAGGACATCACCTTTGCGATTGCAGAAGCAAAGGCAGAGGACGATGGCAAGAGTTTCACGGTCAAGCAGATGGAGAAAACGAAGAAAACCTTGCAGGCAAAACTCCAGAAGCTGAACGACCAGAGCCGCAAGGATGATGTAGTCACATTTGAGCAGCTTGGTGTTGACCGCCTGTTTGTAGACGAGAGCCATTTCTATAAAAATATGTTCCTCTACACAAAAATGCGGAACATCGCTGGTATTGCTCAGACCGATGCACAGAAGTCCTCGGATATGTTTGCAAAATGTCAGTATCTCGATGAAATCACTGGCGGCAAGGGTGTGACCTTTGCAACAGGTACGCCTGTATCGAACAGCATGGTAGAGCTGTATACCATTATGCGCTACTTGCAGTATGACACCTTGCAGAAACTTCATCTTGGACATTTCGATAGCTGGGCGGCTTCGTTTGGCGAAACCGTAACGGCAATCGAGTTGTCCCCAGAGGGAACGGGCTACCGTGCAAAGACGCGGTTCGCCCGGTTTTTCAATCTCCCTGAATTGATTTCACTGTTCAAGGAGTCCGCAGACGTACAGACGGCAGATATGCTGAATCTGCCTGTGCCAGAAGCAGAGTACATCAATGAGGTGCTGAAACCCAGTGAAACGCAGCAGGAAATGGTGAGCAGCTTTGCCGACCGTGCAGAGCGTGTGCGGAACGGAAATGTCGATCCGAGAACCGATAATATGCTCAAAATCACGAACGACGGCAGAAAGCTGGCCTTGGATCAGCGGCTTATCAATGACCTGCTGCCGGATGAGCCGGAAAGTAAGGTCAACCTCTGCGTGGAGAATGCCTATCAGGTATGGGAAGAATCCACGCCCGACAAATCCACCCAGTTGATTTTCTGCGACTTATCGACCCCGAAAGCAGACGGAACATTCAATGTGTACGATGATGTCCGGGAAAAACTGGTGGCAAAGGGAATCCCCCGTGAGGAGATTGCTTTTATCCATGAGGCAAATACCGAAACCAAAAAGGCAGAACTGTTTGCAAAGGTGCGCTCCGGTCAGGTGCGTATCCTGCTTGGTTCGACCCCGAAACTTGGTGCTGGTACAAACATTCAGGACAGACTGATCGCCCTGCATCATCTGGACTGCCCGTGGAAGCCCTCTGATCTGGAACAGCAGGAAGGACGCATTCTTCGTCAGGGAAACCGCAACCAGAAAGTGAAGATTTTCCGTTACGTCACAGAGAATACGTTCGATTCGTATATGTGGCAAATTCTGGAAAATAAACAGAAGTTCATCTCGCAGATCATGACCTCGAAATCTCCTGTTCGTGCCTGCGATGATGTGGACGATACCGCGCTGACCTATGCAGAAATCAAAGCATTGGCAACGGGAAATCCCTACATCAAGGAAAAGATGGATTTGGATATTCAGGTCAGCAAACTGAAGCTGATGCGGGCCAACCACACCAGCCAGATTTACAGCCTGGAATCGGATATTGCACGGCGGTATCCGGCAGAGATCACGGCAGCGAAAGAGCGCATAGCAGGTCTGAAAGCTGACCTTGCAGTGGCAAAGCCGTTGCTGGAACAGGACAAGGAGAAGTTCTCCATCACGGTGGAGGACAGGGTTTATACCGACCGCAAGGAAGCAGGCTCGGCAATTCTTGCAGCCTGTGCCGCAATGAAGATCGCTAAGACAGAGGGGCAAATCGCAGATTTGGGAGGGTTTGCAATCAGTTCCCGGTTTGATGCGTTCGCCCAGACATTCAAGCTGACCATCAAGCGGCAGAGCAGTTATACGATTGAACTTGGCAGTGATCCGGCTGGCAATATCCAGCGTATTCTCAATGCGCTGGCATCTATCGAAAAGACACTGCCGCAGGTGGAGCGCAGATTGGAAACCTTACAGCAGCAGTTGGCAGAAGCAAAGGAAGAAGTGCAGCGTCCGTTCCCGCAGGAGGCGGAATTAAACGAAAAATCTGCACGGCTTGCAGAATTGAATGCCCTGCTGGATATGGACGAAAAGGGGGATGATGCGGCTCTTGGCATGGATGAGGAGGTAACGGATAGCGAACTTCCTGCGCCGAAACGTGAGATTGAGCGGAGTGCAGACAGCGTAAAACGTCCGTCGATCCTTGCACAGCTTCACGAAAAGCAGGCAGAACGCATGGCAGAGCCGAAACCGCAGAAAAAGAAAAGTCACGATATGGAACTATAACTGAGAATGCCCCGTCAGATCTCCGAAAGGGAATCTGATGGGGCAGATTTTGTAAAGGAGGGCATGAATGGCAGATAAGCGGGCAGACCAGCTCAAAGAAATCACGGAACGGTTGGAACAGGGCGTAAAGGACATTTTTACTTCGGAAATGTATACGAAGTACCTGCTTACAATGTCGAAATTCCACAATTACAGCTTCAATAATACGCTGCTGATCGCAATGCAGCGTCCAGATGCTACGTTGGTGGCTGGGTACAATGCCTGGAAAAATAAGTTTAACCGCTATGTGAAAAAGGGTGAAAAGGGCATCCAGATCATCGCGCCTGCCCCGGTAAAGGAACGGGAAGAGAGGGAGAAAATCGACAAGGACACCGGGCTTACGGTGCTAAATGAGAGCGGGGAGCCGGAAATCGAAGTGGTGGAGAGGGTGATTCCCCGGTTCCGGGTAACAACGGTTTTCGATTATGCCCAGACAGACGGAGAACCGCTGCCTACGCTGGAAGTGAATGAACTGACTGCCCGTGTCAAGGATTATACCCTGCTGAAAGAGGCAATCGAACAGGTATCTCCTGTGCCAATTCGTTTTGGAGAGATCGAGGGCAACGCAAAAGGTTATTACAGCCACGTGGACAAAGAAATCTGTGTTCGTGCCGATATGGGTGAGAGCCAGACCATCAAGACGATGATCCATGAGGTTGCTCATGCCATGCTGCATGACAGCGACCAGATGAAACAGCGCGGCGAGGAAAAAGACCAGCTTACCAAAGAAACAGAAGCGGAAAGCATTGCATTTACGGTTTGCTCGGCACTTGGCATTGATACTTCGGACTACTCGTTCCCGTATGTAGCAAGCTGGGCAAGCGGCAAGGAACTGAAAGAATTGAAAGATTCGATGGATACGATTCGATTGACCGCTGCTGATTTTCTTGAAAAACTGGAAACGGCGGTGGCAGAAAGGAGTGTGGAGCGCATGACGGCGATGGAATATGCTGAAAAGCTGATTGCGGACAAGGAACGGGACAAAACCGTTTTTGACAACAGCCAGCGAAATCTCATTGTAAACTTTGCTTACAAGCTGGATGACCGGGCGGCAACGGAAGAACTTGCCAACAATCTGGCGGCTGCGGTTGCGGCTGAAAACACGGAAGAAATCAATCGCCTGATGTGGGAAGCAGAGGAGAAGATCGAAAGTCTGCCGGATGGCATGATCGGTCTTTCGGAAATGCACGAATATGGGTATCTGAAAGATGATGTTCTGCCGCTGACAAAGGAAGGCGCACGGGAGTGGCATCGGCTGGGCGAACGGATTTACCCGCTGTTTCAGGATGGCACGGCAGGAGATTTCGCCAGTCAGGAAGAGATTGAACAGCATGATGGCATTTTCGGAATCAAGGCGGACGCATGGAGTGCAATTTTGCTGGAAAAGAACGAAGAGTATCTGGAAGATGAGTATGCCCGCCCGGACGCTGCACTGACGGTGATAAGCCGGGAGCAGGCTCTGCGGCTGTTTGATGAGGGCAAGCAGATTTATCTTATCCGTATCAGCCCGTGGCCAGTTCTTGTCACAGGGCGTGAAGAAATCGAACGTGGAAGTGACTATTTCCAAATTGCCAAGGAAGATTTGGAAAAGGACAAGCAGAAAGCAATGGAAAACAGCGAGAAAGCACCCGTTGAAAAGCTGGCAGCAGACCTTGATGAGTTCGCCTTTGACTTCGATTTCTACCACTATAAGGACAGCGTGGAGGATCGGGAGCAGGCGGTTGAAGCACTGAAAGAACAGATTCAGGCTGGGGATGTTCAGCCGATCAGGGAATGGCTGCAAGACGCAGTGGAGGAATCAGAGGGAGAGTCCGCAGAAAAGGCGGCAGAGCTGATAACCCGGCTGGATGCGTTGGTCAAGGAGCAGAAGCTGCTTTCTGGCAGCGAAAAGCAGTTTGGCATCTACCAGATCACTGCCCGTGACCAGGAACACGACTACCGCTTTATGAATCTGGACTTTGTAAAGCGGCACGGGATGGAAGTAAACCGTGCAGACTATGAACTGGTCTATACCGCGCCTCTTACGGAAAAAGATACGCTGGAAGCCATTTACGAACGCTTCAATATCCAGCGTCCAGCGGATTTTACAGGGCATTCGCTTTCCGTCAGTGATGTTGTGGTGCTGAACGATGGCAAGTCGATCAAAGCCTGCTATGTTGACAGCATCGGCTTTGCAGAACTGCCGGATTTTTTCAAGGAAAGGAAGATTGATTTGCAGAAAGAAACGATTCTGGATGAACAGTTGCAGGAAATTGAAATCTTTGATAAGCCCGGTCTTTTCAGCAACGGCAGACTGCGGGATGAAGATGTACCGGAGGGATTGTACCGCTATGACCTGCGTGGGTCGGACTATGATCCGGGACAGCCGATTCTGGTGGAGAAAACGGTAATTGTAAACCATGCGGCATCCGTCCTGATGGCAGAAGAACTTGACCTTGGTGCAGATGGTCGGCTGGAACTGGGCGAGGAAGGTCTGAACTTTACGGGTGGATTGCTGACCGTCCGGGAGTTTATGAAAGAGCAGGAAGAGAAAAACAATGGACTGCTTCACGGCGATTCCTATAACATTACGGTCGAGGGTCATATTGGCACATGGTATGCGATTGACGAAACGGAGGTCAACGGCGAGAAGTTCTTCCTGCTGGAGCATGAGGAATACGGGGATGAAGCTGCCTGCGTTGCGGTCAATGAGCAGGGAAAACTGGTGGCGGAAGATTTGTGGAACGGCTTTGATGAGGACTTTCAGGATGCCGTAAAGGAGTATTTTGCAGAAAAGAATCCGGCATTCCAAAAGGAAGCACAGGCTGTGCCTGTGGCGGAGGAAAGTCGCATGGATAATTCAGATGTTCCGGTCTATTACGAATCTTTCAGCTATGCGGCAGAGAATGGTGAGGTGGATTTGTACCGCATTTCCAGACAGCTCAATGAAGAGTGCAGAAACGCCATTGAAGAAGCGATTGCAGACAATTTTGACGGAATGCACCTTGCAGATGATGCCACAAAATCCGTTGTTGAACAGTTCGGCATGGAGCGCATGGGCTATATTCTGGCGTACACACTGAATTATAACAACCACGACGGACGGTATTCGCACAGTAATAAGGAATGGGCAGACACCACCTGCAAGGGAGAACGGGGCAGCAATATCCGCACCGGCTGGATCGTGCGCAGTCATCCGGCTGTGCTGAACGGGTTTGTGAATATGTACCGCAAAGAACTTGCGGTTGAACAGCAGCGGGAGCCGGAAAAGCCGTTTGTGCAGCAGTTCTATGTTGTGACGGATTTGCAGACCAATCCGATGAAAATTGAGAAGTTCGGGAATCTCGATGATGCAATGTTCTGCTATCAGCAGGTTCCGAATTTTCATCTGAAAGCCCTTGGCGTAGAGAAAACGCCTGATCCACTTCCGGGCAGTCTGGATATTGTGCAGTGCAAGAACGGTATTGATACGATCGTGGAGGATTACAAGAAAGTTCCGGGCTGGGATAATCCGTACATCCAGAACCATGTGGTCGCACTGGTGGCAGAAGCGTTGAAAGTGCAGGATGTGGCGGTAGCCTATGAGATCAACGATGGCTATTTTCACATCCAGACCAGCGAGGATGGCTGCGACTATACCTTATATAATAAGGACTTCACAGTAATGGACGGCGGTATCATCGAAGTGGATGGATACAGACCCGTGCAGGAAGTGATGGAAGAAGTTCTGGCAGAACACGGACACAGCGTTTCTGAGTGTGGTGTGATTAGTGCCGAGTATCTTCAGGAACAGTCATACCGCGCAGAAACACAGCGGGCAGAAGCAATGAAAGAAAAGCTGGCGGCAGAGAAGCCTGCGCCGGAAGCAAGCATCAGCTTTTATGTGGCAGAGTGTGCGGAGTTCCCGGTGATGGGTGAGTTCCATGACAATCTGACATTGGAACAGGCATTGGAAGTCTACGATAAGATTCCGGCGGAGCGGATGAACGGAATCAAGAGCATTGGCTTTTCTCTTGAAGATGGAAGCATCTATTCGGGAATGTTTGACCTGATGGTAGGCGGAGAAGTGCAGGCAGAGGTCGTCAACCATATCCAGCATTACCGGGAAAGCCCGCTGGTGCAGAAAGCAATTTCGGATATGAAAACGCTTCTGGAAAAGCGGCAGGCAAGCAAGGAGTTAGAGGAACGCCCCAACATCCGTCAGTCTGTTCGTGAAGCGTTGAAGAACCGCAAAAAGGCGCAGGAGCAGCAGCCCAATCAGGAACAGGTAAAACCGAAGAAGGCAAAGAAGAAAGGAGAAATGGAACTGTGAGCAAGATGAAGTTTAATGCAGATGAGATGATGGTTATGGCAATGTTTGAGCAGGATACGGCTGAAAATACGAAAAAGGAACTGGAAGCGGTTCTTCCTTATGTTGTAGATGATATGGCAGTCAGGCTGCTGGTGGAGCAGGTAATCTCTAAAATGGAGAATCTGCCGGATGAGCAGTTCATGAATCTGGAACTGGATTTGTACAGACCGGATGCCCCGGAAGAGGAGAAAGCGTGATGAGTGCTAATCTTTTTATGATTTACCAGATCAATGATTTGGAAAAGAGTCGGGACTATCGCTGCCGCCCGTATGAGTACCAGATTGAAAACAGCTTTATGGTGACAAGCGAGAACTATGTTCTGGGCTATAAAGCATCTCTGATTCAAGGCGTTACACCGGTGCAGATTCGGGAACGCATGGAAAAGCTGAATCCTGATAGATTCAGAGTCCGAAAATTCGGTGTCAGTGATGTGATCGTAACATCCATTGGCGGCAAAACGCAGTCCTATTATGTGAATCCAAAGGAACTTATCAAGTTCAATGGTTTTTTCACGAAGTTGCCAAATGGCGAGTACCTGCTTCTGAACGAGGAAGGCTATCAGGTTGAGGGGCAGAAAGGAACGTGGACGGTAACGGATGAGAAAACCATAGACGAGCAACGCTTTGTTCTGATGGTGAATGACCAGAAACCGGACTTGCTGCCTAGCATTGTAGTACAGTCGGATGGAAAATTCATAACATCGACTGCCAGTGGATTTGACAATGCGACTGTCCGAAAAGTCCGGGAGCTGCTTCACCATGAAAAGTTTTTGGAAAATGGTACGGCAGAAAGAGCAAGGGAGTCTGGCACAGAGCAGAACTACAACATGATAGACGGCTGCGTGAACAATGTGCCTAAGAAGCCCAGAGTGATCGGCGGTAGGGTGTCTGTTCTGGATCGCCTGCATATCAAACAGGCGGAAAGAGCGCGAAAGGACAATGCGCAGGTTCAGCAGCAGGAACGAACACGCAAGAACTGATAATCCGTAATGAGAGAAAGGTGGCTTCCCTAAAAAGGAAGCTGCCTTTTTTCGATTGCCTACAATAGCGGGCTTGATATTTCAGAGAAAAGTGGGTATAATGATAACAGAACAGAAAACTCGATACACGATGTTGTGACAGGAGGAAAGTATGGAAACTTTATATGAATACCTATTAGATAACTATAAAGAAAATGAGCCGATTTTCCTTGCAGACCTTCAAGTTGATGGAATGACCCGCACGAATGTCCGGCAGCAAATCAAGAAGTTGACAGATACAGGTAAAGTAAAACGCTTTGATAATGGAATTTACTTTTTACCCAAAAAGACAATCTTTAAGTCCGGCTCACAGCTTGCACCGGAAAAAGTTCTGGAATGTAAGTATCTGCGGGATAAAGATGAACGCTGTGGCTATGTGAGCGGCCTGATGTTCTTTAACCAGATGGGGCTTACTACGCAGGTCCCTATGATGTATGAGGTTGTGTCGAACAAGGCAACAAATGATTATCGAGAAACCTCTCTGGCGAAATCCCGCGTGATCGTGCGAAAGCCGAAAGTGCCTGTAACAGAGAAAAATTATAAAGCACTTCAATTTTTGGATATGCTGAAAGATGTAGATGTATATTCGGAAGTAACGGGAAAGCCATTGCAGGATCGACTGTATCGTTATATGGATGATGCAAACTTGAGCATTTCGGAGATGGAACCGTACTTTGCTTATTATCCTGATAAGCTATATAAAAATCTGGTGGAAACGAGGGTGATTTACAATGGCTTACTTGCACAATGATAGGGAACAATTTAAGGATGCAATTTATCTCGCGTATGACCAGACCGGAATTATGGTTCAGGCCATCGAGAAAGACTACTATGTGACGATGCTCCTAAAAATTTTGTCGGAGAAGATTCCGTATATCGTTTTCAAGGGCGGCACATCGCTCAGCAAGTGCCACAAGGTCATTAAGCGATTTTCGGAAGATATTGATATAACTATCGACACAACGCTTTCGCAGGGACAGAAGAAAAAGGTAAAACAGGCAATCGTGGATTCGGCAGATGAACTGGGTATGGTAATTGAAAATCTGGAAGATACCCGCAGCCGTCGTGACTATAACCGCTATGTGATTGCTTATGATTCGGTGATTCCAATGGAGAGTGCTGCGCTGAAATCAGCAGTGCTGCTGGAAACATCTTATACGGCAGTATCGTTCCCAACGGTTTTGCTCCCCGTACACAGTTATATCGGAGAGATGATGGAGAAAGAAGCTCCTGATGCAATTTCGGATTTTATGCTGACTCCGTTTGAAATGAAGGTGCAGGGCATTGACCGCACCCTTGCAGACAAGGTTTTTGCTGTGTGTGACTATTATCTGGAAGGAAAAGTGACGAAGCATTCCAGACACTTATATGACATTTATAAGCTTCTTCCACTTGTGCCTCAGAATGAGGACTTCAAAGAATTAGTACATGAAGTTCGAGAAGTCCGTTCGCATTCCAGCATTTGTCCATCGGCGGCGGCAGAGGTGGATATACCAAAGCTGATTGAGAAAATCATAGAAGAAAAAGCATACAAACCAGATTATGATGCACTGACTACGCAGCTCTTGGAAGAGAAAGTATCGTATGATACCGTGATTGGTGCGCTGAAGCAGATTGCAGAAAGTGATTGGTTCAAAGAGTAAACGAATAGGGAGATAAAATGCCTACATCAAGTATCTTTACAAATATTGTGATTAACGATCCAGAAAAAGTAGAGAAATTTATAGATGCACTTGAGGCATCTAGTCATGATCCCGCATGGCAAGCGGCCTCGCCAATAAAACAACCACTGACAGATATTGAAAAGGTTCGTGAGCTAATGGCAAAGCGAGGGTACGGTAAATAAGAATTCCGCCTTGGTCTGGAAAACCAAGGCGGAAATTTCTTTATATGGAGTGTTCCGACTGATGTGATTTTTTCTGCTCTTGCTGTTTGGTTTGTGAGGCATCAAGGATGTGATTTACATTTTCGCAGACCGTTTGTAACTCACGATGGTAGTCTCTGAAATACTGGTGGGTTTCATATTGTGCGCTTTTCTGCTGTACCAGAAGTTCTTTTTCAGAACGCAAATCTTTCATGGTCGGAAGTTTCCCGTCTGGTGAATTTTGCTTTAGAAATTGCAACGCTTCTTCATATTTGGCAATCTCATCCGCATGGTTCTGCCGGAAATCCTTTTTATTGGTGGATTTCAAAAAATCAGCGTAGACCGATTTTGTAGAAAGATACTGTCCCAGATAATGAATCTGTTCGTTCACTTTTTTCAGTTTGGCTTCAGTGAGCTTGGCATCGCTGCGGGCTTTTGCCATTTTGGACTGAATCGTATCTGTGGTGTCTTGCAATTTTTTCTGAGTATCATACCCATGCTCCTGAATGTAGGCAACCGTTTTAGCCATTTGCTGCAAATTGCTGATTTTTACTTTCTGGGCATAAGCTCGGCTTTGCTGTGCCTTAATGCAATTCTGTAAATCAACCACAAGACGCAGGTCGGATTTGATGAACAGAATGGTGATAGGATCGTCCTGTGCCCATTGTGCCTGATTCTGTTCAGCGGCGAGTGCATTTTCTTCAAAGAGCTGCAAAAGGTATTCTCGGTCATAGTGGCTTCCCAGTTTCCGGGCAGATATGTACTTCTGCCGATCCGATGTAAGATAGCTGAATCGCCCCCGATGGTCTTTGACTTGTATTCCGTATTCTGCTTTGAGTAGACGCTGAAATTCTTCAAAAGATTTCGCACGTTCCGCAATGTCGTTGATGGCATTGCGGATTTTTTCTTTGTTGGTTTCAAATTTTGTTTTCATGGGCGCGATGCCTTCTGCCATTATCTCCATGTTGGCCATATCAAGATTTAGCTGTCCTCTGCGCTGGGCATGATATTCCTGCTGTGTGATTTTTTCTGCGGCAGGAGAGAGCAGATCGACCTGATACAATCCCTCGCGTTGGCAGATGTCCATAAGAGAACCTTGTAAATGACGGAGATACTCTTTTGTTAGATGGTGCTTATATCCTGCTTTGCGGTCGATGGCACGTTCAGTATAAGGCTGAGGGGCTATATCTTCTTTTCGTAGACTGTTGATAATGATATGGGTATGGATATTACCGGAGTTGTTGCTGCCGTCTGTATGAGTGCAGACAAGTGCCTGATGCCCCGGAAAATTTGCTTCTGCGTATTCCATGCCAATAGCTTGTGCTTGCTCCCCGGTCAAACCATGATCGGCAACATCCATGGGATCGTGGCTGATAATGTAATGGTGGCATTTGATTTCATCGTATCTTTGATTTTTATGGTATTGCTGGTTGAGCAATTCACACTCAAGATCGAATGCTTCAGGATTGCAGTTCAATCCATCAAAATAAAACTCATCCCGGAGCATGGAATTGCCGTTTTCATCAAGGATGGGAACGAGGTGAAACTCATCATGCTGGTATTTCAAGTAATCAATAACAGCACCATAGTCAGCGTTTTTTACTGCGAAGTGTTTTAGGATTGCCATAGATTCCTCCCAAGTGAACAATTTCTCGACGAAGTTCCCGAATTTCTGTGATGCACTTTTTGATTTCGTCTACGATACTGACGGTGATTTTTCCACCGCTGTGCAAATAGCGGGTAATCTGATTCAGATTGTTTCCGATGCCAGCAGCGATTGTAACTAGCTGATGGATTTCTGATGTGTCCGCAACGATGTAATGAGTGCTTGCTGGTGCTTCCTTGAGAAAACACTTTCGGATATATGTGCTGGTGGGTAGTCCTGCACTTTCCGCGTAGCCGGATACGATTTCATATTCCATCTCGCTGCAGCGGATATGAATATCGTGGGTTCTCTGAATGGGCTGCTTGTTTTTTGGTCTTGCCATAGTGCTATCCTCCTGATTTTTTGAGAAAAGATTTATCCCGACAAGCCGTAGGCGGTCGGCTGCGACCACTTTAGTGGAAGCCAGATAGCCAAAATCTGTGATTTTGCGCGTGCCGTGGGAATGGGGAACGGAATCCCCATCAAGATTGCCGGAGAACAAAAATCCCTAAAGGGAGTTTTTGGTCTACGCAGGCGAATCTTGCGCTACTTACGGTGGAAGCCGTAGTCTTACGCATTTTTCGGGTTCTTCTATCTTTAGAATCGGGCAGAGCGTGTTTCGCAAGGTGTTTTTGAAAAAAGACAAAAAATTTTTTGAAATACCTTGCGAAATGGCCTTTCTCCAATTCTATAAGTGAAAGAGGCTGACAGACCACCCCAAAAACAGAAAGGAATGAGTGAATGACCGAAACAACTGCACGAACCTATCACACCATGGAAAGCCTGCGCCAGATGGCACAGACCAATCTCCGTAATGTGAACCGCAAGGAACTGGTAGACATCAACGAAGTGGAAATTAGAAAAGACTTGTCGCAGCGGGAGCGGATGGTCGATTTCATTTCGCAGATCAAGAACCCTTATTGCTATCTCGACAAGGGCATGGTAGTGAAGATCAGCTTTGCGGGAGAGAACCGATTAGAGGACACACTGAAAAAATGCGCACGGACGCATCGGAGATAAAAAAGAAGAAAGCAGAAGAAAATTTACACTTTAGCACATTAAAGCGTTGACATGGACCGCGAAATATGAGATAATGGCTTTGGGTCAAAACAGAATATGCTAACTAAAGCCGATAATTTTCTTGGTTTATTGTCAGAACGACAAATAGATTAAGGAGGTTATCGGCTTTTTATGTTTTTTCAGGAAAATGGACAATATCGCTGTGCTGTGTATCTTCGATTGTCACGTTCGGACGGCGATCAGCAGGAAAGCAACAGCATCAAAAATCAAAGAGCTTTACTGAATGATTATCTGGGAAAGCACCCGGAACTGCATAAGGTCGATGAGTATGTAGACGATGGATACAGTGGTACGAATTTTGAACGCCCGGATTTCAAACGGATGATACAGGACATTGAGAATCGGAAAATCAACTGTATTATCGTCAAGGACTTATCACGATTCGGCAGAAACTACATTGAAACAGGACGTTATCTGGAAAGAATCTTTCCATTTATGGGAGTCCGGTTCATCGCCATCAACGATCATTATGACAGTGCGGAAGAAAACGATGATAAGGGACGTATCCTGATTCCGTTCAACAATCTTATCAACGATACCTATTGCCGTGACATTTCGATGCGTGTCAGAAGTCACTTGGATGTGAAACGGAAAGAAGGTCAGTTCATTGGCAGCTTTGCAGGATACGGGTATCAGAAAGACCCGAAAGACAAGAATCATCTGATTATAGATGAATACGCTGCGGGCATTGTGCAGGAAATATTCAAGCAGAAATTGAACGGAATGAGTTCACAGCGCATTGCCAGTCACTTGAACGAACTGGGTGTCCTGCCGCCAAACGAGTATAAGAGAGCCAATGGATTCAACTATACCTGCGGTTTTCAGGCTGGGCTGAATCAGAAGTGGACAGTGGTTTCCGTCAATCGTATTTTGAAAAATGAATCCTATACGGGAACATTGATTCAGGGTAAACGCAGGAAAATCAATTACAAAGTAAAAAAGAGCCATGATGTTGGAAGTGAAAACTGGATTCGGGTGGAAGATGCGCATGATGCCATTATCAGCAAAGGCGAGTTCCAGCAAGTACAACAGTTGTTGGAACTGGACACTCGTACCGCACCATCGCAGACAACAGTTTATCCATTATCAGGTTTTCTGCGCTGTGCAGACTGCGGGCAGAATATGATTCGCCGCACGGTGACGAAAAACGGGAAGAAGTATCAATACTATCACTGCTCTACCTATAAGAATGGCGGCGGCTGCACACCGCACATGATAAACAGTGAGAAGTTGACGGAAAGTGTTCTGGCTGCGATCCGGCATCAAGTGACACTTCTTGTAGAAGCGGAAAAGGTACTCTCCAATGCAGAGTTGGCAAGCGGCGAACAGATTGGCATAAAGATTCTGGACAGCCAGATCACTGCACTGGAAGCTGAATTAGAACGGTACAGTAATTTAAAAATCCGTCTGTATCAGGACTTATGCGATGATGTTGTCAGTCGGGAAGAGTACGGAGAAATGAATACTCGCTTTGCGCAGAAGATAAAAGAGGCACAGGATAAGATTCAGGAAATCCGCGAAAAGAAGCAGGAGGCATTAAAGCACGACACACTGCTTCCTACTTGGTTGGAAGAATTTAAGCAGTACGAACATATCAAAACGCTCGAACGCAGGGTCGTGGTGGAACTGATCGACCACATAGATGTTCATAGCAAAACAGAGATTGAAATTCATTTCTGCTTCGAGGATGAACTGCACAGTATCACAGAAAAATTTATGGAATATCAAGCACATCATGGAAATGAGGTGGCAGAGGAATGAAATGGGTCAGTTATACAAGGTCGATTTCCAGCAGGATCGGAGAAGAAAATCCATCCAATACGATTGCGGAACAGAATGAGCGCATTGCACGGTATCTAAAAAAGTGCGGGTGCAGCGTATCCGAAAAATACAGTGACCGCAGGAGAACAGCAGAAGCCACGGAGGGCTTTGACAAATTGGTACAGGATGGGATGGCTCGGAAATTTGATGCAGTTGTTGTGGATTCTATCTTCCGCTGTGGAAGAACCCTTCCGTTTGCCATTGAAGCACTGCAGAGGACGTTCTATCCGCTTGGTATCCAATTTGCAGTTGTGGAAGATGACTTTTGCAGCATAGACAAAACTGCCGAAGAGGTTGCAGAGTATTTCAATGGAAAGACCATTGATAAGATTCGTTCGGAATTTATTACCAATCGCCAGAATCACTTTGAAGAAGGTACATTGACCCATCGACAGGCTAAATATGGTTATGCGCTGTCGGAAGATCGCAGAAGCCTTGTTCTTAATCCTGAAAGCGCACAGGTTGTAAAGCTGATTTTTCAGATGTATCTGGAAGATATGAAAATCCCGGAAATCGCAAGAGCATTGGATGTACAGGGCGTTCAAACACCGCAAGTCCAGATGGCAAAGAAAAAAAGATCAAGAACAAAAAATAAGTGGCAGGATTCAACAATTCGCTCGATTTTGAAAAATCCACTCTATATCGGAAAGTGTACGCTGACACTGGCAAAGGCAAAGCGAGAATTGGAGGTTCCGGCGATTGTTTCAAAGACGGAATTTCAGAAAGCTCAGAAAAAGTTGGAATCTACGAGGTTGCCTTCGAGAAAAAAGGCTCGAAAAAAACCAAATCTGCTCTTCAAAAAAATCTATGACAAGGAAAGTGGAAAAGGTCTGCTGTGCAGAACATCAGAAGATGAAAGCCAGCAAATCTATTCGTTTGACAAGGGGTATAGATGCTTCTCTGGAAAAGCCCCTTTCATCGAAAGCGAGAAAATCTTTCGAGAGATTCTTTCAGCTTTGGAAAAAGAAAAAATGCAAGCTGCGCATATTGATAGGGTGCTGGACTTGAATCCTGAGAAAGTCAAGCAGTGCATGGATGCTGGACTGTTGCAGTACAGAAAAAGAGCAAATGAGATCGTTGCGCACTTGATGGCCAAGGACGATGAACGAACAGCAGTTTATCGGCAATACGAGCAGGGATCAATTTTACTAGAACAGGTAGAGGAGTATGAACATCAGTATCAGGTGGCGATCCAGAAGCAGGAAGCGGCTTTTAAAAAAGTAATGCTGGCTGTTAATGACATAGAAAAAGCATTTAGCCATGGAAATCCCTGGTTGATGAAGTTCCGAGCGATTTCAATTCCTGAAAAATTGGAGCGCACACATCTTAAAGAATGGCTTGACCATGTATGGATCGTAGATTTTGAACAGGTAGAAGTGATCCTACAAGAAAGTGAGTGGAAGAGATTCTTCCCGGAAGAATGGCTGAACAACGGAGAGGAAGATTGTAATGGCAAGAAAGAGTAGAAAGAATATGATGCCGCAGGCTGCTGTGCAGGAGGCCGTACAGCAAAACGAAAAAGAACTTCTGCGCACGGCAGCGTATGCGCGGCTGTCGGTTGAGAACGGCGGGCATGAAACAGAAGATTCCCTGCACACACAGATTTTGCAAATTCATAATTATATCAGGGAAAACCCGGAACTGACGCTGACCGATACCTATGCAGACAATGGTTTTACGGGAACACGTTTTGACCGACCAGAATTTGAGCGTATGATGCAGGATATACGGACAGGCAAAATTCAGTGCATCGTAGTGAAGGACTTATCTCGATTTGGTCGTGACTATATCGAAACGGGAAGCTATCTGGAAACTATTTTCCCGATGCTCCATGTTCGTTTTATCGCCATCAACGATGATTTTGACAACATCCGGCAGTCGGATGTGGATAGTCTTGCGGTTCCCATCAAGAACATGGTAAACAGCTTGTACGCGAAGGACATTTCAAAGAAAATCAGCCTTAGTTACCAGATGCGCCGCGAGAAGGGAATCCCTACATCGTGGTGTACACCGTATGGCTATCAGTTGAACCAACAGGGAAATAAGCTTGAAGCGACTGAGGATGCGAAGTGGGTCAAACTGATCTATCAATGGTATCTTGCAGGAGTGAGTACAAACGAAATTGCCCGCAGGTTGGAATTTTTAGAAGTAGCAAGGCCGAACGAACGGCTGAATCGCAAATTACATGAGGGAGATGACCCTACCTATAATAAATGGCACCCCAGTACGGTTCTTCGTATTTTAAACAGCAGTGCCTATATTGGAGAACTGGTATCTGGAAAAACGCAAACTGCATCATACAAAGGGATTGGCCTCCATCCAGTGGAAAAGAAGGAATGGCATATTGTTGAAAACGCGCATGAAGCAATCATTCTGAAATCGGATTTTGAAAAAGTGCAGGCACGGCGGGAACAGAATAAGGAAAAACGGGAAATGGCGATGGCTCGTTCCAAGGCAACCAGAGAAAAGTGTTATAACCATCTCTCAGGAATGGTTTACTGTGGCTGTTGCAGACGCAACATGACGTTTGAACGGAGAGTGCATGGTACGGTGAAAGAAACGCACTATGGAGTGTTCATTTGCAAAAGAAAGAAGAACACGACTCCCTGCGCCTATCATGCGGTGCCGGAGAAAATGCTGATGATGGTGGCGATGGATCAGATTCATCATCTGGTGTCTACCATGTGTGAAGAAGAAAAGCTGGTAAAAGACATGATGCGCAGCAGCAATCTGGATTCGGCTCGTTCCATCAAAATGAAAGAAAACTCTATCCTGTTTCGGATTCAGGAAGCTGAAGAACGGCGGTTGCGCTTATATGAGGACTATAAAGCTGAAATTCTGGACGAAGATGAATACAGTCAGCTAAAGGAACACTACATAGCAGAAAAGCAGCGGTTGGAACATGAACTGCAAAAGCAGCGTCAACGTGCATTGGAACTGGAAAAAAGAATCAAAATCTGCGATGCGCAGATGGAGCGGATGCGCGGGATTCTGAATCAAAATGAATTTGATGAAGAACTGGTGCATGAACTTATCAAGAGAATCTATGTAGGAATGGACAATTCTGTGGAGGTCGAATTTAAGTGTAGCGACCCCTATCAGGAAGTGCTTGCAATCATGTCGGAGGTTCAGAATGAATGATAAAATTGCAATCTATCTCCGCTTATCATTGGCAGACGGAGATTTGAAAAAAGGCAGCAAGGATGAAAGTAACAGCATTGAGAACCAACGGATGCTGCTCCACGATTACATTGGGAAGCAGGAAGATTTGTTTGGCGAGATTGTAGAATATGTAGATGATGGCTATACTGGAACAAATTTTAATCGTCCGGCTTTTCAGAAAATGATCGTGGATTTGAAGCAGGGCGATATAAAAGTCATCATGGTAAAGGATTTATCCCGCCTTGGTCGTGACTATATCGGTGTTGGCGATTACATTGAACAGATTTTTCCGTTGATGGGAGTTCGGTTTATTGCTGTGAATAATTCCTTTGACAGCATGAAACTGAACAACGGAACACCGGGAATCGAAGTGGCGGTCAGCAATCTGGTGAATAATATGTATAGCCGGGATATTGCGAAAAAGATTCGGGCTGCTCTGGAAACGAACTGGAAGAACGGGAAAGCCACCTGCACGAATGTCCCTTTTGGATATGTGTGGAACAAGAAAGGTGGGCAGCGGTGGGAGATTGACCCGGAGGCAGCACCCTGCGTGAAAAAAGTATTTGAATTAGCATTGTCCGGCCGCAATACAACGCAGATCGCCTACGGCATGAACGAATTAAATCTTCCTACGCCGGGATTGTATGCGAAACGAAAGAATCTGCTGATGGGCAGCAATCCTATTATTGCCCCGGACAGTGAAATGTTATGGAACGCGGCAATCGTGTGGAGAATCCTTAGACGGTATGAATACACTGGTGCGTTGGTTATGGGGAGAAGAAAGAAAATTGATGTGAATACTACCTCTGTTCGGACGCTCCCGGAGGATAAGTGGATCATCGCAGAAAACGCTCATGAGGCCATCGTGACAAAAGATGAATACTACCAGGCACAGAAAGCAATCCGTAACGTAACTCCAATTCAATATAAGGTGGATGATGATTTTGCGTTAAAAGGAAAAATCTGCTGCGGAAACTGTAATCGGCAGCTTCGCCACGAAAGGCAATATGGGGAAATGGTTTTCTATTGCGGCTATAAACGGTCAGCCGGAAAGTTCTCTAAATGCTACGGCGGCTATTACAGAGAATATTCGGTGAATGCAAAAGTGGCTCGTGCGATAAAAACTGTGTTCTATGCGCTGGATGTGGTAAATCAGGGAATGCAAGAAAAGCAGTCTATCACGGTGCGCTGCATGGATATTGAGGACTTGGAAAAGCAAGCAGAAGCCATTCGGGTGGAGCAGATCAAACTATATGAATCGTATGCGGACGGTGTACTGCTGCGGGATGCGTACATGGAAAAGAAAAAGGCTCTTTCGGAAAAGCTGGCTGCATTACAGGATAACATACGGACAGAAAAGGAAGAACAGGAGTGTGCCGATGAACTGGATGAAGAAATCCGCAACCTGACAAAGCAGGCAAGTCAAAAAACATACATAGGCGGTCTGACCAAGGAATGTGTAGATGCTTTTGTCAGCATGGTTTATCTGTATGACGATCAGACGATGAAAGTTGAGTTTAACTGTGAGGATGTGATTCGGAGAGCATTGGAAAAGTATGGCGCATAACTGCATAGAAACAGCAAGGTGAGCAAAAAGAATGCCCGTCTGGTTGAGAGGATTCGTAAATCTTCTCGATCAGGCGGGCATTTCATTCCGTAGGAATGACTTTGACCGCATAAGCCACAGACAGCACCCCGGTGTAATCCGAAGTGCAGCTGTGTCTTATGCGGGCTTTTTTTTTGTTATATGATCAGCGGGCTACAAAATCAGATTCCCAAACCGTACAGTATGGCTTTCATCTCTCTTACCATCCGAGTGAGAATTTCCTGTTCGATTTCATTGCAGTCCAAGAGAAGACGGTGAATTTCGGAATTTGAGGTTGAAGTCGAGTGCATCAAACTATCTACCAGCAAATCATCAGTCGATACGTCAAGAGCATTGGCAATATCAACCAGTGCATCAAGACTTGGGCGTTTGATAGCGGATTCGATTACGCTAATATGTTTTCGTGTCATGTTAAGCTGCTCTCCAAGGGCCTCTTGCGTGATACCAGCTTGTTTTCGGGCATTTGAAATGCGCTTGCCCAAAGCTTTATAATCAGTAGCCATGTGCTTTTCTCCTTATGATTCCCCGCATAAGGCAGTACAATTATCTCGCATGATGGTAGGCAGAGCAACTCTATATCAAAGGTTCTAAGACCGCAAAGGGACACACTGCTAGCTGCTCTGTGGTCTTAGGCTGTTTTGCTACCTACTGGGTAGCAAAAGGCAACTCATGCTACCTGATGGGTAGCAGTCAAAACGCAACGAATGCTTTATAATAGAGGTAGGAAAAGACTGCAAATAGGAAGGAAAGACGATGGCGGACAAGGTAGAAAAAAGAATTCTTACATTATATAGTGATGTGCAGGCAACTTCTGTTCACTGGTTGTGGTATCCATTCATTGCAGTGGGAAAGATAACATTGCTACAAGGCGATCCCGGCGATGGAAAGTCAACCATGATGATGAATCTGATTGCGGAACTTTCTAAGGGTGGGAAAACACCGGATGGAAAGCCTGTTGGGACGCCGCAGAGGGTTATCTACCAGTGTTCGGAAGATGGAGTATCAGATACCATTAAACCCAGACTGGAAAGATGTGGCGCAGATTGTAGAAAAGTAGCTTTTATCAATGAAGAAACATACAGTGGTCTAACACTGGATGATGAGCGTATCCGTCAGGCAATCATTGAATTTCGCCCACGGCTTGTAGTTATAGACCCGATTCAGGCGTATTTAGGAAGTGATTCTGACCTCCAGATTGCAGGGAGAGCCAGAAAACTGATGCAGCGTCTCGGAATGTGGGCTTCAGTATATGATTGTGCCATTGTGCTGATTGGTCATCTCAATAAGAAAGAGGGAACGAAAGGTTTGTACCGAAGCCTTGGCAGCATAGATGTGGTTGCTGCTGCGCGAAGTGTTTTGCAGGTGGAGCGTGACCAGAAAGATACAGATATTCGTATTGTTCGGCAGATAAAAAACAGTTTGGCTCCGTCTGATGGAGAAATTCGGTTTTCTATAACAGCGGAGATGGGTTTTCAATGGTTGGAGTGCAAGAGCACATTCGTTTCATCGGAACAACCGAAAGTGCCGGAATTTGAGTCAAAAACAGAAAAGGCAGCATATCTGATAAAAAAGTTGCTTTCTGATGGCGATATGAGAGCAAGAGAAATCTATATGCGGATGAAAGATGAAGGAATCAGCCGCAGAACCGCAGAAAATACGAAGAAAGAACTCGGTATCCGAAGTTATCGGAAGATGCGACAGTGGTATTGGAGCATCCATACGGGAGAATGAGGAAAAGCACATGATTACCGGTGAAGTAGAAGCAGTAGACCGTAAGCAAAAAATCAGAGACCGCTATAAGGGCGTAGATATATCGGAATTGGAAGTCATTCCCGCCAAAATCATAGAGGATTTGGAAACAAGTTCTGTGATTCGGCGTGTGGCAGCATATATCCGTGTTTCCACGGATAATGATGAACAGACTTCTTCGTATGAACTTCAGAAAAACTATTATACGGATTATATTCAGGCACAGCCGGGATGGGTATTTGTTGGAATCTATGCGGATGAGGGCATCAGCGGCACATCTCTGGAACACCGAAAAGGGATGCAGCAGTTGATTGAGGACTGCAAGGCAGGCAAGATTGACCTTGTTCTTACAAAATCCATTGCCCGTTTTGCTCGAAATATCGTTGACTGCCTTTCTGTGATTGAACTTCTGAAAAATCTGAATCCGCCTGTGGGTGTGAAATTTGAAGCAGATAATATCTATACGCTGGACAGCAATGGACGCATGATTCTGACGATTCTGGCATCTGTGGCAGAGGAAGAATCGCATTCCAAATCTATCATTATGAACTGGTCGATTGATCGGCGGTTCAGCCGTGGCCTGTTCCTGACCCCTGCATTGCTTGGATACGATAAAGACGAGGAAGGCAACCTTGTAATTAACCCGGAGGAAGCACAGACGGTAAAGGTGATTTACTACCTGTACCTGAATGGATATTCGCTTACGGAGATTGCAACTCTTTTGATGGAGTATAGCCGTAAGACGAAGTTGGGACGTGTGGAGTGGAATCCCGGTACACTTGCAGGTGTTCTGGCAAATGAGCGCCATTGTGGTGATGTACTGGCAAGAAAGACCTTTACACCGAACTTTTTGACGCATAAATCAAAGAAAAACAACAATGATCGGACACAGTACAGGCAGAAGAATCACCATGAAGCCATTGTTTCCAGAGAAGTTTTTAATGCAGCCAATCATCTGCGGGCATCCCGCAATTATTCAAAGAAAAACAGACCCTTGCCCGTGTTGAGCGTGGTTGAAGATGGGATTTTGCGAGGATATGTGCCTTTTGATAAGGATTGGACAGGTTTTTCGGCAGAAGAATACAGGGAAGCCTCTGAAAGCGTGATGAAAGAACCGGATGTCACTGTTACTGCGGATGTGAAAAAGCGTCTTGATCTGACGGGCTATGAAATAGTCAGGGTACAGTATTTTTCTACTATGCAGAATCCGGCTATGACGATTTCTAATGGACGATTGCGCTTTAACACCGCTTGCTTGAAAAAGTTTGAAAATGTTGAATATGTGGAGCTGCTGCTAAATTCTGTTGAACGCTGCATTGCCATTCGCCCCTGTGACAAGAATAATCCAAACGCGATCCGTTGGGGCAGACTGAAAGAGGGACGTTGGTGTGCAAGCACTTTGGGCTGTCGTGGACTTGCAAAGACTTTATTTGACATTATGGAATGGGATGAGGATTTGCGTTATCGGTTCCGTGGCCAGTTTTTGGAGCAGGGCGATAACAAAATGATGCTGTTCGCATTTGATGAGCCTGAAATGATTAAGGTGGAAGAAATCGTTCTGCCTCCAAAGGAAAACACCGAAGAAGATGAGGGCGAAACGGTCAAAAAGAAGATTTACATTTTTCCACCAGAGTGGGCTGGAACATTTGGACAGCCGATTACAAGTATAGCACAGGTGGGTATCTTACGGCAGGAGCATTATGCCGGAAACTGGGATGTATTTCGTCCTGCGACGGAGATAGAGGAAATGAACATATTTACGGCAGAAAGTCTAAATGAGTTGCTCCGTGAAGCGGAGAAGATAATGGAAGGATGGACTGATTATAGATGAATGAAGAAAACACAACAATCATGCCGCCAGAGAAGCAGATTGTGCAGGATGATAGAGACGCACGGGCGGAAGAACTGGAAAGTGCCTTTTCGTATGATGGCTACCAGGTCGTGCGAAAGGAATTGTTTGCCCATCTGCGTGACCCGGCAATCGTGATTCGTAAAGATAGTATCACATTCAATACAGCCTGTATCACAGGGCTGGAGGATGTGGTCTACGTTCATGTCATGTTCAACAATGATTTGAAGCGTATCGTTGTTCGTGGGTGTGATGAAAATGACAAGGACGCTCTGCGTTGGTGCGTGGCAAAACCGGATAAGCGCAAAAGCCGGAAGATGTCCTGCAAGCCATTTGCGACTTTAGTTTATCAGAAAATGGGATGGGACAGCGAGTGCCGATATAAAATGCTGGGGTACAGGATTACCTTTGAGGGTGAAACTCTGTATGTTTTTGATCTGCTTGTGCCAGAAATTTTTCATGAAGGACAGAGAAAAAAGAACGCAGTCGATTCGCAGGATAATGCTGCGTCAACAAAACCTGTGAACAGCCGAAAGGGATTTTACCTGGATGATATTGTGGGAACTTTTGGTGTGCCTGTGGAAGAACACCGGAAAGAATCTGAAGTCAAGCAAATGGATGGGTATGTGTCAATGGGGATTCTGACAGGAAAGATTGCTCCTGAAGCTGGAAAGGACTAATTGACAGGTTGTACAAGGGGAGGGTCTGTCCATTTGTGGGAGGTGAGCAATATGCAAAAAACAGAACAGAAAACGGAGCAACAGGCAGGACTTGGCATGAGTTTCTGCGAGGAAGAGGGACGAATCACGGTCTTCAGAAAAACGCTGGAAGCGTTAGAATGGCCGTCACACTATCGGTTTCTGTATAATCGTAAAATGAAACAGATAGCTGTACAGGCGTGTGGAGCAGAAGAATCAGGAGCGCATCGTGTGGGAAAACCAGACGAATCTAATAGCGGCGAAATCAAGTGTATGGCATTGGTTCGCATGATTTACGGGGATTCTGGGTGGGACAAGAAAATGTCCTATCGGCTGATCGGAAGAGCTTTTCCACAGCAGCGACTTGTTTCGTTTAAGATAACGGATGCGATGCAGATAGAAAACGGGAGAGTACTGACTGAAATGTGAATCTCACATTAGTGGGTTCTGAAATAATTAGTTGCCTATGATATAACAGTGGCGAAGAATGCAATAATATGGACAACTCCGTGCAAGGAAAGTTTACAGTTGGTTGCTTGATATGGGCGGTGAATTATGGTAAGATGGAAGTACGATAGGAGAGTTTACGCTCTTGTTGAATCTACTGCGAGGAAGTGAATGCCGATGGAAAAACAAGGCACGGTGGAAAATCAGCTTGCCCACACGATAGATCAGACAGAGTATGATTCGAGGTATGACAGAACAGCGAAAAAGCTGTTGGCAAACAAACAGATTCTGGCACAGATCATGAAAGGCTGTGTGAATGAATACAGCGATTGCACCGTAGATGATATTGTTGAGAAATACATCGAGGGAACCCCGGAGGTTGGCTCTGTTGGTGTTCATGTCGATGATACGAACAGACCCAAAAAGTCAACAGATGTAATCAAGGGTAGTAACAACGAGGACTCTACGCTGACCGAGGGAACATTGTTCTACGATGTTCGCTTTGACGCAATCGCACCGAAATCTGCGGACAGTGCAGAACAGGAAGAAGTCATTCGTCTGATTATCAATGTGGAAGCACAGACAAAATTCAAGCCGGGATACCCATTGACGAAACGGGCAATCTATTATTGTAGCAGAATGATTTCTGCACAGCACGGTCCGATTTTTACAAAATCTGAATATGGGAAGATTCGTAAGGTCTACTCCATCTGGATTTGTACTCAGCCGTCAGATGGTTTTGAAAATACGCTTACCCGGTACTCCATCAAACCCGAACAGTTGATTGGAGAAGCGCAGGAAGAAACCGAAAACTACGATTTGATGAGTGTCGTAATGATTTGTTTAGGCAAGCCAGGGACGGAGAATCATAAGGGTATCCTGAAATTTATGGAAGTGCTGTTATCTTCCACAAGATCAGGTTCGGAGAAAAAGAAGATTCTGGAAGAAGAGTTTGGCGTTGCAATGAGCGAAGAACTGGAAAGAGAGGTGCTTGAAGTGTGCAATCTTAGTCAAGGCGTAAGAGCCGAAGGCCGTGAAGAAGGCCGTCAGGAAGGCAGAATCGAAGGCATCGGAATTGGCGAGATTCGGATGCTGGTTCAGCTTGTTCGAGAGGGTGATTTACCGCTGGAGCGTGCTGCGGCAAAAGCAAAGATGACAGTTGAGCAGTTTAAGGAAACAATGGAGAACACCCCATTACAGGCAGTGTGAAAATAAAATAGCATAAGATAACGGATAGCCCTACAAGGCCCTGATGATTCAAAGAATTGTCAGAAAAGCCTTGTGGGGCTTATTTTTTTGCTTTTTTTGAGAATTTTTTTGTCCCTATCTTGACATCAGGGGGCTATGTTGGTTTGTCGATTGCCACATTGCTCTCCCAGCACCATCAGGTGACTGCTGTGGATATTATCCCGGAGAAGGTGGACATGATCAACAACCGTAAGTCCCCAATTCAGGATGACTATATCGAGAAGTATCTCGCAGAAAAAGAATTGAACCTGACCGCAACTCTGGATGCAAAGGCTGCATACTCTGATGCGGACTTTGTTGTTATAGCGGCTCCTACGAACTACGACAGCCACACGCAGCATTTCGACACATCTGCGGTTGAAGCTGTGATCAAGCTGGTCATGGAGTACAATCCGGAAGCCATCATGGTTATCAAGTCCACCATCCCTGTGGGCTACACAGCATCTGCTCGTGAGAAGTTCAACAGTAAGAATATCATCTTCAGCCCGGAGTTCCTGCGTGAGTCCAAGGCTGGCTAAGTTCAAAGAAATGAGCCATGCCATGGTCAAGGAGTACCGCGATGCTTACGGTATGTTCGCTGTCAACGGCATCCTGTTCAACCATGAGTCTGAGCGCCGTGGCGAGAACTTTGTCACCCGTAAGATCACGCTGGCTGCTGGTCGTATCGCCGAGGGCCTGCAGGATCATCTGGAGCTGGGCAACATGGATTCTCTGCGTGACTGGGGCTATGCCAAGGATTACGTTGAGTGCATGTGGCTGATCATGCAGCAGGATAAGCCGGAAGACTTCGTCATCGCTACCGGCGTGCAGCACACTGTCCGCGACTTCACCGAGAAGGCTTTCGCAGCCAACGGCATCACCATCCGCTGGGAGGGCACCGGCATCGATGAGAAGGGCTATGATGCAGCTACCGGCAAGATGCTGGTCTGCGTGAATCCTCAGTGGTTCCGCCCGACCGATGTGGATAACCTGTGGGGCGACCCCACCAAGGCTAAGACCGTTCTGGGCTGGAACCCGCAGTCCACTACTTACGAGCAGCTGGTGGAGATCATGGCAAAGCACGATCGTGAGCGTGCAAAGCGCGAAAAGGCACTCAAGGCAGTTCTGTAATTTGGAAAGAAGGCAATTCTATTATGATGGAAAAGAATGCTAAGATTTATGTCGCAGGTCATCGCGGCATGGTGGGCTCTGCAATCGTTCGTGAACTGCAGCGTCAGGGTTACACCAATATCATCACCCGCACCCACAAGGAACTGGACCTGACCCGTCAGGATGCTGTGGAAGAGTTCTTCGCACAGGAGAAGCCGGAGTATGTGTTCCTTGCGGCTGCCAAGGTCGGCGGCATCGTGGCAAACCAGGAAGCACTGGCCGATTTCATGTATGACAACATGACGCTGGAGATGAATGCTATCCACTCGGCATGGAAGAACGGCTGCAAGAAGCTGGAATTCCTCGGCTCCTCCTGCATCTACCCCCGCATGGCTCCTCAGCCCATGAAGGAAGATTGCCTGCTGACCAGCGAGCTGGAAAAGACCAACGAGGCCTATGCACTGGCAAAGATCTCCGGTCTGAAGTACTGCGAGTTCCTGAACCGTCAGTATGGCACCGACTACATCAGCGTCATGCCCACTAACCTCTATGGCCCCAACGACAACTATCACCCCACCCACAGCCACGTGGTTCCGGCGCTGATCCGTCGTTTCCATGAGGCCAAGGAGCAGAACCTGCCCAGCGTTACCTGCTGGGGCGATGGCTCTCCGCTGCGTGAGTTCTTGTATGTGGACGATCTGGCAAACCTGTGCGTCTTCCTGATGAACAACTACTCCGGCAATGAGACTGTCAATGCTGGTACCGGCAAGGAGCTGACCATCAAGGAGCTGACCGAGCTGGTTGCAAAGGTCGTGGGTTACACCGGCGAGATCAAGTGGGATACCACCAAGCCCAACGGCACTCCCCGCAAGCTGCTGGATGTGTCTAAGGCTACCAATCTGGGCTGGACTTACAAGACCGAGCTGGAAGATGGCCTGCGCCTGTCCTACGAGGACTTCCTGAACAACCCGATGCGTGCAGAACGCTAAACGCAAAACTAAAATAAACGATTTGAAAAGGTCGTGTGTCCGTGCAGGGCCACGGCCTTTTTTGCAAGATAACAGGAGAAAAAATTATGAATCTGGTGTTATTGTCCGGTGGTTCCGGCCAGCGTCTGTGGCCGCTTTCCAATGATATTCGTTCCAAGCAGTTCATTAAGATCTTCCACCGGGAAGACGGTGAACTGGAATCCATGGTGCAGCGCGTCTACCGTCAGATCAAGGCTGTCGATACCGATGCAACGGTCACCATCGCTACCTCTAAGTCTCAGGTCTCGGCCATCCACAATCAGCTGGGCGAGGAAGTGGGCATCAGCGTGGAGCCTTGCCGCCGGGATACGTTTCCGGCTATCGCTCTGGCCGCAGCCTACCTGAAGGACGTGCAGGGCGTCGGCGAGGAAGAATCTGTAGTTGTCTGCCCGGTAGACCCCTATGTGGAGAACGACTACTTTGAGGCACTGAAAGCACTGGGCGACCGTGCCACTGTCAGCAGCGCAAATCTGGTCCTGATGGGTATTGAGCCGACCTACCCCAGCGAGAAATACGGTTATATCATCCCCCTCGGCAAAGAGCAGCTCAGCAAGGTGTCCATGTTCAAGGAAAAGCCGACACAGGAAGTAGCAAAGGACTACATTGCAAAGGGCGCGCTCTGGAATGGCGGCGTGTTCGCATTCAAGCTGGGCTATGTGCTGAACCGCGCCCATGAACTCATCGATTTTGTAGACTATGATGACCTGTTCAATAAATACGATACCCTGAATAAGATCAGCTTCGACTATGCCGTTGTGGAGCACGAGCCGGAGATCGAGGTCATGCGCTTTGCAGGCACATGGAAAGACCTTGGTACTTGGAACACTCTGACCGAGGCGATGGACAGCCACGCGGTGGGCGAGGCACTGTTTAATGAGCAGTGTGAGAACGTTCATGTGGTCAATGAGCTGGATGTGCCTATCCTCTGCATGGGTCTGAAGGATGTGGTGGTCTCTGCAAGCCCGGAGGGTATTCTGGTTTCGGATAAGGAGCAGTCCAGCTACATCAAGCCCTATGTCAACACGCTGGACCACCGGGTCATGTTTGCTGAAAAATCGTGGGGCAGCTTTAAAGTCATCGATATCGACAAGGCTTCGATGACTATCAAAGTGACCCTGAATGCAGGCCATCAGATGAATTACCACAGCCATCAGCACCGTGATGAGGTCTGGACGGTCATTGCAGGCAAGGGCAAGACCATTGTGGATGGCATGGAGCAGAACGTGAAAGCGGGCGACGTCATCACCATGTCCGCGGGCTGCCGCCATACCATCATCGCCGAGACTGAGCTGAAGCTGATCGAAGTGCAACTGGGTGAAGCAATCGACGTCCACGACAAGCAGAAATTTGAGCTGGAATATTGAGACACAACAGGAGGCAGTTATGCAAAACAAGAATAAGCCTCTTTTGCTCCGACCGTCCGGCAAGGATTATCTTTGGGGCGGTAGTCGTTTAAATGATGAATTTGAAAAAAACATTGACCTGACCCCGTTAGCAGAGACATGGGAATGCTCCACGCACCCCGATGGCCCCAGCTATGTGGTCGGCGGTGTCTTCGATGGACAGGAACTGGCAGAGGTGCTGAGAGCGCATCCGGAGTATCTGGGCGAGCGTCATAAGGGCGAAAATGCACTGCCGATCCTTATCAAATTCATCGACGCCAAGAAAGATCTGTCGGTGCAGGTACATCCCACCGATGCCTATGCGCAGGAGCGTGAAAACGGGCAGCTTGGAAAGACCGAGATGTGGTATGTGCTGGACGCCAGCAAGAACGCAAAGCTCGTGTATGGTTTGAAGCGGGAGCGCACCGAACAGCAGATGCGGGAAGCCATCGCCAAAGGAACCCTGATGAAGGACTTGCAGTGGGTCCCAGTCAAGAAGGATGATCTGTTTTTTATTGAGGCGGGGACCATCCATGCCATCGGAGCCGGTGCATTGGTGGCGGAAATTCAGGAAAACTCCAACCTGACCTACCGCCTGTACGATTATGACCGTGTAGGCAAGGACGGCAAAAAGCGGGAGCTGCATATCGACAAAGCGTTGGATGTAGCAAATCTGAAGGGCAGTGCAGAACCGAAGCAGCCTCTTCGGGTGCTGAAATACCGGCAGGGCATTGCCTCTGAGCTTCTGACCCGCTGCAAGTATTTTGAGGTGTACCGTATGATCGTCAACACCGAGCGGCGGCAGAAGGTGCATTACCGCGCAGATGAAATTGCCTTCCGGGTGCTGCTCTGCGTCAATGGCTGCGGCACGATCTCCTATCAGGGCGGCACAATCCCGTTCTATAAGGGTGACTGCATCTTTGTCCCGGCGGATTCCGAGACACTGACGATTCATGGACAGGCACAATTTCTCGATGTGAGAGGGTAAATAATATGGATATCAAAAAAGAATATGAACGCTGGTTGGAAAATGCCACTGCAGATTCCGATGTAGTGACAGAACTGAAAACGCTGGATGATACCAAAATCGAAGACGCATTCTATCGTGACCTTGCCTTTGGTACGGGTGGTCTGCGTGGCGTCATCGGGGCGGGCACTAACCGCATGAACGTTTACACGGTGGCAAAGGCCTCTCAGGGCTTGGCTGACTATCTGAAGAAGAACTATGCAGAGCCGTCCGTGGCCATCGGTTACGACAGTCGTATCAAGAGCGATGTGTTTGCAAAAGTCGCCGCAGGGGTGTTTGCGGCTAATGGCGTCAAGGTCAACATCTGGCCTGTCCTGATGCCGGTTCCTACCGTGTCCTTTGCGACCCGCTATCTGCACACTTCTGCCGGTGTCATGGTGACGGCGTCCCACAACCCCAGCAAGTACAACGGCTACAAGGTCTACGGCGCGGACGGCTGCCAGATCACCACCGAGGCAGCAGCAGAAATTCTGGCTGAGATCGAGAAGCTGGACATCTTTGCGGACGTCAAGACCAGCGACTTTGAAGCAGGTGTGGCAAACGGCAGCATCCAGTACATCCCGGACGAGGTCTACACTGCATTCGTGGAGCAGGTCAAGAACCAGTCTGTCCTGCTTGGAGAAGAAGTCGATAAGAATGTGGCTATCGTGTACAGCCCGCTGAACGGCACCGGTCTGAAGCCTGTGACCCGCACCCTGAAAGAGATGGGCTATACCAACATCACCGTGGTCAAAGAGCAGGAGCAGCCGGACGGCAATTTCCCGACCTGCCCATACCCCAACCCGGAGATCAAGGAAGCCATGGCGCTGGGCATGGAGTATGCCAAGAAGTGCAACGCCGATTTGCTGCTGGCAACCGACCCCGACTGCGACCGTGTGGGCATCGCCGTCAAGAACAAGGCAGGGGAGTACGAGCTGTTGACGGGCAACCAGACCGGTATGCTGTTGTTGGACTATATCTGCAGCCAGCGCGTCAAGCACGGTAAGATGCCTGATAATCCGGTCATGGTCAAGACGATCGTCACTATGGATATGGGCGAGCAGATCGCTACGCACTATGGCCTGCGCACCATCAATGTGCTGACCGGCTTCAAGTTCATCGGTGAGCAGATTGGCAAGCTGGAAAAGCAGGGCAAGGCAGACAGCTATGTGTTCGGCTTTGAGGAGAGCTACGGCTACTTGACCGGCTCCTATGTCCGCGACAAGGACGGTGTGGACGGTGCTTACATGATCTGCGAGATGTTCAGCTACTATGCGACCAAGGGCATCAGCCTGCTGGACAAGCTGGACGAGCTGTACAAGACCTACGGCTACTGCCTGAACACGCTGCACAGTTATGAGTTCGACGGCAGCGCCGGTTTTGCCAAGATGCAGAGCATTATGCAGGCATTCCGGGGCGACATCAAGGAGTTCGGCGGCAAGAAGGTCGTGAAGCTGCTGGACTACGCTCCGGGTCTGGATGGTCTGCCCAAGTCCGATGTGCTCAAGTTCCTGCTGGAAGACAACTGCTCCATCGTGGTGCGCCCCTCCGGCACCGAGCCGAAGCTCAAGACCTATATTTCTGTCAGCGCGGAAAACAAAGAAGCCGCTGAGAAGATAGAGTCAGAAATTTGTAAGAGTGCTGAAGAGTTCCTGAAATAAGGTTGCAAACCATAAAATATTCTTCATCACAAGGATGATTTAAAAATGAACTTGTGATATACTGGAGCCATGGGAAACCGTGGCTCCCTACACCGCTCGAAACTTTGCACACCTCTCCGTGGTGGGCGGCAGGCAACGATCTTATTGCAGTATGGTCGGCTGAGATGCAGGAACAACAATAAAGAAAAAATGATAACGCCCAATAGAATAGGGGAAACTATGGGAATTTTATCGCTGTTTCAAAGAAAACAAAAAAGTACACAGGCAATTTCAAATACCAATGCTTCTCTAGAAAAGGTAACGGACAGTATTCTTAATAAAAGAGGACAACAAATAATAGATGGGTTAAATAAGCCTACAGCGAGTACCGGAACGCCAATGAAAAAGTTGCATGGCGGTGCAAAGAAAATGGCTCAAATGTCAAATATAGGTGGCGGCTCAAAGGCAACTGGTGGCGGTGGTGTTGACGAAGGAATGAAAGCAATGCTACAGTATACACAGGCTAATACTGTGAAAAAAATGGCGGCGCAGAATGTGAAGAAAAAAATTACTGGTAAGAAGTAAAATCGCTATAATATTGTCCACACATCAATACAGTGCTATAATTAAACCACAATAACACAGAAAAGAGGTTGACTACTATGCCCCGTCCCAAAGGAAGCAAGAACAAGCCCAAGACCGTAAAAGCAACCGTTGACTTCGCTGCACAGATCACTGAAAAGCAGGCTGCAAAGGAAACTGTCACTGCTGAGATTGCATCCATTACCGCGAACATCGATGCGCTGAAAGCCGACCTGAAGACCAAGAAAGCTGCGCTGAAATCTATCGACAAGGAAATCGCCAGAATCGAAGCCAAAAAGATCAAAGCTGAAACTAAGGCAGCAGAATCCGCAAAGAAAGCTGAAGCAGAGGACGTGCTGAAAACGCTACTGGCCAGCGGCGTGAGTGCAGACGAAATCCTCGCAAAACTGAAATAATCTTTTCAAAATCCAAAACCGTGTGGACGGAGTTGAAAAATCCCATCCATACGGTTTTCTAATGGAGCAATCGCTTCATATCAAACAAATACACTCGTTTCTCATTCCATCCCTCAAAATCACTTCCGGTGAAATTTCAGCAGATGAACGGCAGGGGAGAACACAGGCAAAGTATGGACTGAGCAAATAAACAGTAATGAACAGCACAGACAAGAAGCTATCAAGGTAATCAGCGCACCAAAACAACTTCAATCGCTTCAAAAGTATTTTTCAAAAAACAGAGGTAACCCATCGTCCAAGCCAGTCTATCAATACCCCTATCAAACTATCACCCACCCGGAGGAGCGCATCTGGGCAGAGCAAACGCCCCCGGCGGTGCTCCGGGCCCCGGACGCTCCGAAGATCAAGCACGACAGGATGAAACAATTTTACATGATTGACATGGAGCGAAAAAGATGGTAATATTATCTTGTCAAAAAAAGCGAATCCCTCTCGCTCGCGAAGGAAAAATCTCTCTCGCAATGAAAAATCAAACGATACAACGAATGAAAATTGACTTTGCCGAAGGCTGGCAGACACGAGGGACTTAAAATCCCTTTCTGGCGACAGAGTGCGGGTTCAAGCCCCGCCGGTGGCATGAGAAAGCCCAGAATTATTCGATGACTCGAATGATTCTGGGCTTTCTTGGTTCTTTGTCAAATGTTTGGCTGAAGCAGGTAAAAACGGCAAACAGGAACCAGTGGTATGACATTCAAGAGACGATACGCCTTTTTTATTAGGGTGTATCTGAAAACACCCAAAGGAGAAACCGCATGACATACACAAAACAGACCCTCCAGCAGGATCTTGCTGCCATGGGGCTGACCGGCACCGAGACGATTCTCATCCACTCCTCCATGAAAGCCATCGGTGTTGTCGAAGGCGGCGCGGACACAGTTCTGGATGTTTGCATTGCTGGCGCTGAATTTTGCAAACCGATAAGAATGCAACGATACCTCTGCGGTTCTGGATGCACCGCAGGGGTCTTTTTTGTGCAGGTCCTTTCCGAAAAGGGAAAATCATGGTATACTGTGTTGAAGAGAATTTGAATCTGGAGGAACAAAGATGAATGATATGAAGGCAAAGACAGGTGCACTGCTGAAAGAGATGGCCGTCCTGACCGGGGCGGTCGCGATCATTGCGGCGGGCGTCTACTTTTTTCTGGTGCCGAGCCATACATCCGTCAGCAGCATTTCCGGCCTTGGCATCGTGCTGTCCAATTTTGTGCCGCTGCCCTTGTCGGTCATTACGATGATCCTGAACGTTGTGCTTCTCATTGTCGGGTTCTTTACCTGCGGCAGAGAGTTTGGCGCAAAGACCGTTTACACCAGTGTGCTGCTGCCAGTGTTTCTGGGGCTATTTGAAAAGCTGTTCCCGGAGGCTGGCTCGATGACTGGCAGTCAGGAGCTGGACGTGGTGTGCTATATCCTGGTGGTCAGCATCGGGTTGAGCATTTTGTTCAACCGCAACGCGTCCTCCGGCGGGCTGGATATCGTGGCGAAAATCATGAACAAGTACCTGCACATGGAATTGGGAAAAGCCATGTCTCTGTCGGGGATGTGCATAGCGCTTTCCGCAGCGCTGGTCTATGATAAGAAAACGGTGGTCCTGAGCATTCTGGGCACCTATTTCAACGGCATCGTGCTGGACCATTTCATCTTCGACAACAGCATCAAACGCCGCGTCTGCATCATCACCGAAAAAGAGGAGGCGCTACGGCAGTTTATCATCAACGATCTGCACAGTGGTGCGACCATGTACGAGGCCATCGGTGCATACAATCTGGAAAAACACAACGAGATCATTACCATCGTGGACAAGAGCGAATATCAGAAGCTGATGAACTTTATCAACCGGGAAGACCCCAAGGCTTTTGTTACCATTTACAATGTGTCCAGCATGCAGTATCAGCCCAAGACCTGAGCGCCGGTGTGAAAGGAGACCCTATGAACATTACAGTTTATCTTGGAGCAAACGAAGGAAACACCCCGGCACTGAAAGCGGCTGTGCAGGAGCTTGGCCGCTGGATCGGGGAGAGCGGGAATGCGCTGATCTACGGCGGGTCCCGAAGCGGCCTGATGGGTGCACTGGCGGACAGTGTGCTGGCTGCGGGCGGAGAGGTGACCGGCGTAGAGCCGGAGTTCTTTGTCAAAGGGGAACTTCAACACGATGGCCTCACAGAGCTGATCGTCACAAAGGATATGACCGAACGGAAGACGAAGATGATCGAGCTGGGCGATGCGTTCATTGCGTTTCCCGGCGGGACAGGTACGCTGGAAGAGATCGCAGAGGTGATGTCTAAAGTCTCACTGAAGCATCTGGATGCGCCCTGCATTCTGTACGACCTGGATGGCTATTATACAGGCCTTCGGATGCTGCTGAGCCACATGATCGAAACAGGCCTGTCGTCTGAAGAACGGCAGAAAGGAATCTATTTTGCAAAGGATCTCGCGGAGATCAAGACGATTTTGAACCGTTGATTTCTCAAAACGAACCGGATTGAAATAACGAAGATGCGATTGAAACCGAGAAAATAAAACAAAGAGTAAATCGCGAGAAAGCGGTCCGCAACAAAATTTCATCTACATCAAAAACGCATAGAATGAAAAGAATACAAATCGTATAGCTTGTTTGAGTGGCACATTTCTACAGCGAAAAATTGACTCGAATGCAGCGCCGTTTTATGCTATAATAGTCCATAGAAAAGGAGCGTGGAGTATTTGGAACTGGAGCAAGCGCAGAAGCGCGTGGAAGAACTGCGCGCGGTGATCGAAAAGAACAACCGCCTTTATTACGATCAGGATGCCCCTGAACTGGAGGATTTTGAATACGATGCCCTGACACGGGAGCTGAAAGAATTGGAAGCACAGTTCCCGCAGCTGGTCACACCCAACTCACCGACGCAGCATGTCGGCGGGACCCCCAGCGGACGGTTTGCCAAGGTCACACATGCGGTCAAAATGGAAAGTCTGTTGGATGCGTTTTCGTTTGACGAACTGCGCGACTTTGACCGCCGGGTGCGTGAAGCAGGCGTCGAACCGGAATACGTGGTGGAGATCAAGATCGATGGCCTTTCGTGCAGCCTGGAATACGAAAACGGTACGCTGGTGCGGGCTTCCACCCGCGGCGATGGTGTGGTCGGTGAAGACGTGACGGCCAATGTCAAAGCCATCCGGAAGATCCCCAAACAGCTGAAGGATGCACCGGAGTTTCTGGAAGTGCGCGGTGAGGTGTATATGCCGCATGAAGCGTTCCAGCACCTTTGCGCCGAGCAGGAATTGCAGGGGGCGGCCCCCTTTAAGAATCCGCGCAATGCAGCCGCCGGTTCGCTGCGCCAGAAGGATTCAAAAATCACCGGGAGCCGTGGGCTGTCGATCTTTATCTTCAATGTGCAGCAGATCCGCGGCAAGGAACTGACTACCCATGCAGAGAGTCTGGACTACCTCAAGAGCCTGGGCCTGCCGGTCTCGCCGCGCTATCACGTGGTGCACAACATCGAAGACGCCATTGCTGAGATCGAGCAGATCGGCCAGAACCGTTCGAAGCTCGATTTTGATATGGACGGTGCCGTCATCAAAGTAAATGCTTTTGCACAGCGCGATTTGATGGGTTCGACCAACAAATTCCCGCGCTGGGCCATTGCGTTCAAGTACCCGCCGGAGGTCAAGGAGACGACGCTGCGCAGCATTGAAGTGGCTGTGGGCCGCACAGGCGTTCTGACCCCGACGGCCTGCTTTGACCCGGTCTTTCTGGCGGGGACTACCGTAGCACGTGCGACGCTCCACAACGAGGACTTCATCCATCAGTTCGGCCTCTGCATCGGGGATACCATTCAGGTGCGCAAAGCCGGTGATATCATTCCGGAGGTCATCGGTGTGACCCGCCATGAGGAAGGCGCACAGCCCTATGAGATGCCCACAGTCTGCCCGTCCTGCGGCGCACCGGTTGTGCATCTGGAAGATGAGGCGGCACTGCGCTGCGTCAACCCGGAATGCCCGGCACAGGCACTCCGCAACATCATCCATTTTGCTTCCCGCGATGCCATGGACATCGACGGCCTCGGTACGGCGGTTGCAACGCAGCTGGTGGATAAGGGGCTGGTGCACTCGGCGGCTGACCTTTACACCCTCACGCTGGAGCAGCTGCTGACGCTGGAAAAATTCAAGGAAAAGAGTGCGACCAATCTGCTGCAAGCCATCGCGCACTCCAGGGAAAACAATCTGGACAAGCTGCTGTTTGGCTTTGGCATCCGGAACATCGGCGATAAGGCTGCGGCTCTGCTGGCGGAACATTTCGGTTCGCTGGAAGCCATCCGGGAGGCGACCGAGGAGCAGATCAGCGAGATCGATGGCTTTGGCGGTGTGATGGCCCAGAGCGTGACCGAGTTCTTTGCAAAAGACGGCACGACCGACCTTGTCCATCGTCTGGCGGATGCCGGATTGAATATGCAGTGGAAGGGAGAGCCCAAGGGCGACAAACTTGCCGGAAAAACGCTGGTCGTGACCGGCACACTGGAGACCCTTTCCCGCAATGAGGCGGAAGCACTGATCGTAAAGAACGGCGGCAAGGCCAGCGGTTCCGTCTCGAAAAAGACGGCCTATGTGGTGGCCGGAACAGCGGCAGGCTCGAAGCTGACCAAGGCACAGGCCCTTGGTGTGCCGGTGCTGACCGAAGCAGAGTTCCTCGCCTTGTTGAACGAGGAACCAAAGCCGGAAGCCTGAATCTTTCCGGAGTCCTGAATAAAAGAAGAACCCCATCAAACGCCCGTACAGTGGAACACGCTGTGCGGGCGTTTGTGCTGCCCGGTTCTATCTTCCGCCCGGCTGCATACAGTGATGACAAGAGACGCGGAAGGAGAATGCAGGATGGACGAGTATTATCAGGTGGTTCAATCGCTGCCAAGCTGGCTGGCTCGGCCGCTTCTGGACATGCCGTCGGCCCTTGCACCCGATGTGCAGGAGCTTCGGCTGCGGGTGGGCTGTGCACCAGCGTTCACGATGCGCGGGGCAGTCTGCACACCGCAGGAAACAGCGCGGGAGCTTGCCTCCTTGCAGCGGATGCTTCTGACGCCGCAGCAGATGGAGGAGATCTTGTTCACGCTGTGCGGCGGGTCGGTCCACACGCATCAGACGGAGATCGCGCAGGGGTATGTGACGGGTCCCTCCGGGTGCCGGGCGGGCCTTGGTGGGCGCTTTCTGCAAAACCCGGAACAGGGCGTCGTTTTGCAGGAACTGACCTCCGTCAACCTGCGCGTTGCGCGGGAGAAAACCATCCCGCTCCCACAGGAACTGTGTGTAGCCTTGCAGACGCATTTCATCGGGATGCTTCTCGTAGGCGAGCCGGGCAGCGGCAAAACGACGCTTCTGCGCAGCATGGCGCGGGAGCTTGTCTGCCAGAAAAAGCTGGTCTCGGTCATCGACGAGCGGCGGGAGCTGTTTTCGGGCAGCTCCCGGCGGAAGACGCCCGGTGAAGCGCTGGATGTGATCGCCGGTATCCCGAAGGGACAGGCTGTGCAGATGGCGTTGCGGACACTCTCGCCGCAGATCCTTTTGTTGGACGAGCTGGGCGGTCTGGATGAGGTGACAGCGCTCGAACAGGGGCTTTTCAGCGGCGTGGACTTTATCGCAACGCTCCATGCAGCGTCCCCGGAAGAAGCGGTCGGACGCCCCCAGGTGCAGGCGCTGCAGGCGCGGGGTGCACTCCATGTGCTGGTCTGGCTCAAAGGGCGGGCGGAGCCGGGGCAGGTGCGGGAGGTGCGGTTTTTATGAGCAGTCTCTTTTTGCATGGCATCGGGGCGGTCTGCCTGGTATTCTGCGGCTGGTGCGTTGGTGATGGGGTCTGCATCCGTGCAGAGGCACATCGGCAGGCACTGCAAAAGACCATTGCCCTACTGGAACGCATCCGCCGGGAGATCGAATTTCGGCGTACGGATCTGAGAGCTTTGCTTTGTGCTATGCAGCGGGAGGGTCTTGTGGGGCAGACAGAGCATTCGCTGCAAACGCTGGCTCCCGATCCGGCACTGACCCGGCGGGAGCAGAACGCATTCCGGGCGTGCATGGCAGGTCTGGGCCATGCAGAAGCAGCGCAGGAATGCCAGAAGCTTGCATTTTACATTCAGCAGTTCGAGGTGTTTCAGACAGAGCTTGCACCGCAGCTGCGGCAAACAAACGAGCTTTCGCATAAGCTTGGCCTTGCGTTGGGGCTGGCGGCTGCAATTTTGCTGATTTGAGAGGATGAAAAAGATGGAGATCGACCTGATCTTTAAGATCGCGGCCATTGGCATCATCGTAGCGGTGCTGAACCAATTGCTGATCCGCTCCGGGCGGGAGGACCAGGCGATGATGACGACACTGGCGGGGCTGGTCGTGGTCCTGTCCATTCTGGTGAAACAGATCAGCGCCCTGTTCGTGACCATCAAATCCCTGTTCGCACTATGAGTGCGGCGGCAGCGGCCTTTGGTCTGGCGCTTGTGGCAGCATTGCTTTATACAGTGCTCAGGCGCAGTGTCCCATCCTACGCGCTGCTGCTTTCGCTGGGGGCGGCACTGGTGCTTCTGGTGCGGGTCGGGTCTGCGTTCCGGGCGGCGCTCCTCGGCATCGTCCGCCTGGGGGAGCAGACGAACGGCGCAGCCTTTTCGTGCCTGATGAAGAGCGCGGTCGTCCTGCTTCTGACGGACTATACCCACACCCTCTGCGAAGAAGCCGGAGCGGAATCGCTGGCGTGGTGTGTCGGGCTGGCCGGCCGCTGTCTGGTGCTTGCGGCAGCGTGGCCGCTGCTGGAAGAGATTTTACAGCGAATCGGGAGTATGACGGGATGAACAACTGGGATGTGCGCCTTCCGGGCGCGGAGATGTGGGGGCCTTATCTGGAACAAAGCCCGGTACCGCCTGCGGCGTTCGCAGAAAACCCCTGGGAGGCTCTGCGCAGTTTTCTGCCGGAGTCCCTGCCCTCGGTTCTGCATACCGCTGCAAGCGGATATGCGGCGGTTCTGACCTTTCTGGTGCTGGGCGCTGTCATCGCACTGCTGTTGGGCGGCCATGCGGATGGAACACTGCTGGACCTCGTCTGCGCAGGGGGCTGCGGGGTCCTGCTATGGGAAAAGCTCGTGGCCCTTTCCGAAACGCTCTGCACCCAGATCGAAATCTGGAACCGGTTTCTTCTGGGTTTTCTGCCAGTGTATGCAGGGGTCCTGACCCTGGGCGGCGAGAGCGTGGCAGGCGCTTCGGCAGGCGGTTTTCTTCTGACGCTGCTGTGTGCTCTGGCGCAGGGGCTCACGGTGCTGGTGCCGCCGCTGCTCCAATGCTATCTGGCCTTGAGCATGGCCTGCTGCATCTGTGCGGAAACCGGGCTGGGGAGCTTTTGCAAGGCGGTTGGCAGTGCGCTGGAAAAGCTGCTGGGGTGGGCGGGCAAACTTCTGGTTGCTCTTTTGGGTCTGGAGCGCATCTCAACGCTGCAGCTGGACCGTGCGGCCCTTCGCACCGGGCAGCTTCTGACCGGGACGGTGCCGATCATCGGGGAGACGCTGCGCGATGCCTCGGAGACGGTGCTGTCAAGCCTTCAGCTTTTGAAAAGCGGGCTGGGGCTGGCTGCGCTGTTGACCATTGCAGCAGAATTCGTGCCGGTCTATCTGGGAATGCTGATCCAGCTGGGCCTGCTTTCCGGATGCGGACTTCTATGCGGACTGATGGGCAGTGAGCGCTGCCAGAGCCTTCTGGAATGCTTTGCTGAGGCGCTCCGCTGCATGATGGCGGTGACGGCGCTGTTTGCGGGGCTTGCTATTGCAGGCACGGCACTGCTCTTTGTGGTAGGGGGTGGATGAAGTGCAGAACATCAAAGCGGCGGTGGCAGTTTTCTGCACGGCGTGTATCTGCGCGGAGCTGACCGCACAGCTCACAGGGCAGGGGTGGGCCCGGCGCAGCATAAAAGCGGTGGCTGGGTTATATATTTTAGCAGTGGTCCTCTGTGTGCTTCCGCGGGCAAAAGGGGAGTGGCAGACGTTCGCTCTCCCGGCGGCGTCTTCGGTGGAGCTGGGAACACAGAAGGAGACCGTGCTTCGTGCGGCGGCGTCTCAGCTGGAAGACACCTTGGAAGCTCGCTGCCGTGAGGAGTTGGGCGCAGAGGTCGTCATCCGCATCGAGCTGGAAGAAACATCGGAGGGCGTACAGGTCCATTCCCTGACGGTAACGCCGATGGGAGAGGCGGAAGAAACGCGGGATGCGGTAGAGGAACTTCTTCAACATACGCTGGGCGTATCGCCTGTGTGGAACGTACCCGGCGGGGAGAATGCGCCATGAAACAGCGGGGAGAAGGGACATTATTCGATTTCCGGGCACTGCTGGAAAAGCAGAACCGCACCCGACTGGCCGTGGTGCTGGGCGGCGCGGCGATGCTGTTGCTGCTGCTCTCCGAACTGCTGCCCGCAACGCCGCCTGCGGAACCATCCGCGGCGTCGGCTTCCCAGGCGTCAGCCTACCGGGAGCAGCTGGAAGCACAGCTCCAGGACCTGATCGGGCAGATCGACGGGGCCGGGGCCACGACCGTGATGGTGACACTGGAAACCGGGGAGGAGACCGTCTATGCTACGGACACGCAGTCGGGACAGACCCAAAGCCAGGAAACGCATGTGCTGTTGGATGACGGCACGGCTCTAGCGCAGACGGTCTATTATCCGCAGGTGTGCGGGGTCGCGGTCGTCTGTGACGGCGGGGGAGATGTCCGGGTCGCTGCACGGATCACCGAGCTTGTGCGGGCATTGCTGGATATTTCGTCTACCCGGATCTGTGTAGAACAACGCCGGCCCTGACCGGCTGTTTCCGAACCATTAAGTCGCAGAGACAAGGAGGAACATTTCCATGAGAGCTATTTCCAAGAACACCCGAAAAGTGACGGCGCTTACCCTGGCGGCGGCTCTGGTCGTTGCGGTCTATCTGAACTGGCAGTATGCGCGGGCGGGCGTCACGCTGGAGGAAAATGCCGTCCAGGTCGCGGCAGGAGCAGATACGGCGGACGAAGCCTCCGCGCCCATTCTGGACGGCCTGATGACCGAGGCGGAAGCCGTTTCCAGCGCCAACAAGAATTATGGAGAAGCACAGCTCGTCAGCGTGGCAAATCACAGCGGTTCTAAGTTTTTTGAGGAGGCCCGGCTCAAGCGGACCAAGGCACACGACGAAGCAATGGACGCCGTGCAGAAAGCTTTGAAATCGTCGTCGCTCTCCGCAGAAGAGAAAAAGAGCTACACCCAGCAGTTGACCGGCAATCTGGAAGACCTCCATGCAGAAAATGAGATCGAAACGATGGTCAAGGCCAAAGGCTTCGCAGACTGCCTCTGCTTTTTGCAGTCCGGTCGGGCAGACCTGACGGTGATGACCTCCGGCGACGCACTGACAGCAGCGCAGGTGGCGCAGATTCGGGATATCGTCCTGAGCAAAAGCAGTGTGACGGCGCAGAACATCACCATCGTAGAGGTAAAATAAGAGAGCGGTTGCGGGGGCCAACCGGATGTGGTAATATAAAGAAGAACAAACAAAGCGGGCCTGCCGCCCGGCGGGCCCCACAGGAGCGTTTATGAAAGAACCAAAACTGAAGACTGTTTACGTCTGTTCCAACTGCGGGGAGACCAGCCCGCGCTGGATGGGCCGCTGCCCCAGCTGCGGCAGCTGGAACACCATGAACGAAGATGTGGTCGCAGAGGCCCCCAAGGCGGGGCTTACCGGCGGAAAAGCCGCTGCCCCTGCCCGGCAGGAGGGAGTGACCTCGCTGACGGCCAGGCGCCTGTCGGAGATCAGCACGACCGAGGAGAAAAGCCGCATTCTGACCGGCATCTCCGAACTGGACCGTGTGCTGGGCGGCGGCATCGTACTGGGCGGCGTGGTCCTGCTCAGCGGTGAGCCAGGCGTGGGCAAATCCACCATGCTGCTGCAGCTTTGTGGTGCCATCTCCAACCAGCATACAGTTTTGTATATTACGGGGGAAGAGTCAGTGCGGCAGGTCAAGCTGCGTGCCGCGCGGCTCAAGATCCCGCAGGAGAACATCTATCTGGTAGCCGAAAACGACGTGGACGAGATCTGCGGCCTGATCGAAAAGGAAAAACCGGACCTTGTGGTCATCGACTCCATCCAGACCATGCGCTGCATGGACATCTCCTCTTCGTCCGGCACGGTCAGCCAGGTGAAGGAAAGCGCGGCCCGGCTGCTGGCAGTGGCCAAAAAGCAGGAGATTCCGATGTTCATTGTGGGCCATGTCAACAAGGATGGTGCCATTGCCGGCCCCAAGGTCATGGAGCACATCGTGGATACGGTGCTATACTTTGAGGGCGACAAAATGCTGCCTTACCGCATCCTGCGGGCGGCCAAAAACCGCTATGGCTCCACGAATGAGCTGGGCATGTTCGATATGACGGGGCAGGGGCTGGAAGAGATCGAAAACCCCTCGCAGATGCTTCTGGAAGGCCGTCCGCTCGGCGTTTCCGGCAACTGCGTCGCCTGCACGATGGAGGGCAGCCGCCCCATTTTGAGCGAAATTCAGGCGCTAGCGACGAAAACGAATTTCCCGGCACCGCGCCGCACCTGCAGCGGCTACGATTACAACCGCATGAACCTTCTCATTGCGGTCCTTGAAAAGCGCGCTGGGTATTTCTTCGGCAATCTGGATGTTTATATCAACATCGTCAGCGGCATCACGCTGCGGGATACGGCCTGCGACCTGGCGGTCTGCCTCAGCATGGTCTCATCGCTGCTGGACTGCCCGGTTAGTGATAAATTGATTGCCATCGGTGAAGTCGGTCTGGGCGGCGAGGTGCGCAGTGTGCCCAACCTGGAACAACGTCTGCGGGAGGCGGAACGCATCGGTTTTGAACGTGCCGTCGTGCCGAAGCACAGCCTTGCGCATCTGAACCCGGCGGATTATCCGGGTATGAAGCTCGTAGGGGCGGCTTATATCTCGGATGCGATCCATGCTTTGAAAAACGACCGCCTTTAATGGAAATGATAAGGAAACGATATGTCCATCTATCTTGATGAAAAGAATCCCAGCAAGCACAAACCGTTCGAGGATGCTTCGGCGGACATTGTGGAGTATGTGCGTTATCTGGAAGTGATCGCAGGCAAAAGCGCGAACACCGCGTTCAGCTATTACTGTGACCTGCGCGGCTTCAGCCGCTTTATGAAGCGCCGCAGGGGCCTTGTGGTAGAGGATGCGGAACTGAAAGAGATCGACCCCAAAGGGCTCGACACCGCATTCTGGGGCAGCGTGACAAAAGAGGACGTCTACGAATATCTGTATTTTCTGAACCGTGAATGCGGAAACAAAAAGTCCTCCACCGCCCGGCGGCTGGCCAGCCTGCATGGGTTTTATGACTATCTGGTCAATCAGGTCAACCGCCTTTCGCAGGACCCGACGGCCTCCATCAAACCGCCCAAGCAGGATAAAGTTCTGCCAAAATATCTGACGGCGGAGCAATCCATGCAGCTGCTGGAAAGCACCCAGCATCAGAGCGATTTCCCGGAGCGGGATTACTGTATGGTCGTGCTGTTTCTGAACTGCGGGATGCGTCTGGCAGAACTGGTCGGGATGGACCTTGGCGACATTGACCTGGAACAGCGGCAGATCCGGCTGTTCGGCAAAGGCCACAAGGAGCGCATGGTCTACCTGAATGATGCCTGTATCGAAGCGCTGCAATTGTACCTGAAGAAACGGAACACGATGGAAGGTCTGGACCCCAAGGAAAAGGCCGTTTTTGTGACTCGCCGCATGAAAGACCGCATCTCGAACCGCCGCGTGGAACAGCTGGTGACAGGTGCCATGAAGGCGGCAGGGCTGAAGGGTTTTTCGACACATAAGCTGCGGCATACAGCAGCTACGCTGATGTACCAGACCGGCAATGTGGATATTCTGACGCTCAAGCAGCTGCTCGGCCACAGCAGTGTGGGAACGACCCAGATCTATACGCACCTGCAAGAATTTCAGGTCCGCGCAGCCATTGAGCAGAACCCGCTGGGTGAAGTCCGGAAGACAAACTTGGATACAACGAAACAGGAAGCGGGGGAGACCCACGGGGGAATTTCGCCGAACAGTGCAGAAATGGACGCAGGAGCGAAGGATGCTCCGGATGACGCAGCCGAAACGCCGACCGGGCCGATGGAAGCCTTTGATGGGGCGGCCAAAGACGGTTTCCGCGTAGATGTTTCGGCGCTGCGTGAGCCGGAGGCAAGCGAAAAAACGGAGCACTAAAATGGATTATACGAAATTTTCAGGCACTTATACGGTGCGACGACTGCTCCGTGACGATATTCCGTCCATTTTTGCGATTTGTGAGAAAAATCCGCAGTATTATGAGCATTGTCCGCCGTTTGTGACGCCGGAAAAGATCGAAGCCGATCTGAAGGCCATGCCGCAGCGCAAGGCCGGCCAGGAACAGGATAAGTATTATCTGGGCTACTTTGACGTCCACCAGCGGCTTGTGGCGGTGATGGATTTCATCGACCATTATCCGGATGCGCAAAGTGGGTTCATCGGATTCTTTATGATGGAGAAAGACCTGCAAGGAACCGGCGTCGGAAGCTCGATCATCACTGAGCTGTGTGCCTGTCTGGCGCAATGGGATTATCAATACATTCGTTTGGGTTATGTGGATGGAAACGAACAAAGCAGATCGTTCTGGCTGAAGAATCAATTCACAGATACCGGTTTGAGAGATCATACAAACGATTACACCGTCGTTGTGATGAATCGTTTCTTGACAAAAGAGTAAATCAAAACGCAGAAAAAACATACTACAAATTGCATTCACATACACCAACCGCAAAAAGGCCGCTGGGGTTCAAAATCGAGCCCAGCGGCCTTAATTGGCAAAAATTGGAGAAAAGAGGGCTTTTTCACTCCCCTATATTTCACATAACGTGCATTATACGAAACTTATATCGTTGAAAAACAGGCCCCCTCTTCTGCTGTGTTCCACGCGCACAGCTTTGCCGGGAGGCTCATTTTTCGTTTCAGTTTCAGGACGCACACCGTTGCAGGTTCAGGCTATGTGTGTTGCGCCGGGTCTTGTTTATTCCGGCAGCGGCGTGATCTCAAAATATGTACAGATGGCTTCATAGTAAGCGCGGGCGGTTCGCCTGCAACCCTCTTCACTGCCAAACTGTGTAACATCGGCGGCACTGGTCACAAAGCACTGCTCTGCCAGAACGGCCGGACAATTTACATCTTCCAGAATGGTAAAGCTGCGCTCTGCCCGCACTTCGGCGTGGCTGGTCTCGACCAGCTGCTTTGCTTCTCCGATGTAATAAATGTAACGGACTCCCCCGCGCCCCCGCAGACTGGCCCCGGCAGAACGCATGGCGCTGGCCAGGCGTTTCGCGAAATAATAGCTTTCCTGATGCCAGGTGCGGCCCGGCACACTGGGATAGCACTCGAACCCGGAGGCTGTGGAGCCTTCCGGTGCAGAGTTCCCGTGGATGGAAAGCAGCAGGTCCGGCGAGAGCGCATTGGCCGCGGCGGCGCGTTCTACTGGCTTTGCCGTGGCGTCATAGCTTTCGCGGGTCTGGAGCGGGATAAAATTTGGGTCTGCCTCCAGCCACCCGCGCAGTGCTTCGGCGGTAGCTGCCGTCATCTCCTTTTCCGTTACGATCCCCTGTGCGCCTGGGTCTGAACCGCCGTGCCCGGCGTCGATCGCAATGCGATAAGGCGGCGGGCCGAAGGTAGGGCGGAAATCATCATCGTCTACAGCGGGTGTTCCCTGCCCGATCGTAAAGGCTGCATACCACAAATAAAGGCCGAAACAGATCCCGATGAAACAGAGGCAGAGGACGACCGCGTGACGAAATGAAAAGGCCTGATTTTTCTGTTTCTTTTTGCGATGGACTGCATGTTTTTCCATATAGACTTCCCTGCTTTGAATAAAACAAAACCTGCCCGCGAAATCGCTTCAGGGGCAGGTTTCCGGGAAATGCCCGGAGAAATTTTACTTCAGTTCGACCACGGTCACGCCGCTCTCACCCTCGCCGTAGCGGCCAAGGCGGAAGCTCTTGACCATGCGGTTTCCGCGCAGATGCTTGTGGATGGCCGTGCGCAGTGCACCGGTGCCGTTGCCATGAATCAGATAGACCACGGTCTGGCCGTTCAGGATGGCGCGGTCGATGAAGGAATCCACCTCCGGCAGTGCCTCATCGACCGTCAGGCCCAGCAGATTGCATTCCATTTTGGCGCTGCGCTGCACCCGCTCTACCCTGCCGTTCGGGCGGTTGGCGTCACCGGTCAGGCGGGAATACCGCTGCTGCGCCTTGGTCTTGGCCTGCGGTTCCTTGACCAGCTTTTCGGGCTGCTTCAGGCCCAGGAGCGGAACTTTGGTCTTGATGATTCCGGCGCGAACGAGGACATCGCCGTTTTTATCCGGCAGAGCCAGCACCGTTGCCAGCTGATTCAGCTCGGCAATACAGACCTCCTGCCCCACCTTGACCTCCTTCAGCGGCACAAATTCCTTGACCGGGTTGTGCACGACCTCGGTGCCGATGAAGAGTTTTTCGGATTCCTTTTTGGCGATCTCCCGCGCGCGCTGGGCTTTCTGCTGAGTGCTCATCCGCTCATCCTTCTGGAGCTGACGCAGCTCATCCGTCAAAGCGTATGCTTTGCTTTCCACCTGATGCGCCAGTGCACGGGCCTTGGCGCGGGCTGCTTCCAGCTCATTTTCGCCCTGCTGGATGAGTTCGTCCCGCTTTTTGCGGGCGGCATCCAGCTGATGGGCAGCCTCATTGCGAAGCTCTTCCACCTCGTCCTGGCTTTCCTTGAGCTGCAGTTTCAGGTCGTCCAGCTGGCCCAGAACCGCATCCAGACGCTTGTCCTCTGCCGAAAGATGCTGCTGTGCCGCTTCAATGACACGCTCTGGGATGCCGAGCTTCTCGCTGATGAGGAAAGCGTTGGATTTGCCGGGAACGCCGACGCTCAGCTTGTATGTGGGGCGCAGCGTCTCAAGGTCAAATTCACAGCTGGCATTGACGACGCCTTTCGTCTCCAGAGCGAAGACCTTCAGCTCTGCATAGTGGGTGGTCGCCATCAGCAGCACACCACGGCGGCGCAACTCCTCGATGATGGCGACTGCCAGCGCAGCACCCTCGGCGGGGTCTGTGCCTGCTCCAAATTCGTCCAGCAGGACCAGTGTGCGGGGCATGGCCAGTTCCAAGATGCCTGTGATCTTCTTCATGTGGCCGGAGAAGGTGGACAGGCTCTGTTCGATGCTCTGCTCGTCGCCGATGTCCACGAGAAACTCGTCAAATACGCAGATCTCGCTGCGCTCGTCGGCAGGAATAAGGAAGCCGCATTGTGCCATGGCACACAGCAGACCGGCTGTTTTCAGGGTGACCGTCTTGCCGCCGGTGTTCGGGCCGGTAATGATGAGCGAATCGTAGTCTCTGCCCAGCGCGATATCCACCGGAACGCATTTTTTGGGGTCGATGAGCGGATGCCGTGCCCGGATGAGTGAGAAGGACGAATCGGTCCGCACGGCAGGCTTGAAGGCCTTCATGTCCAGTGCCAGCCGCGCTTTGGCCAGCAGGACGTCAATTTCCAGCATGGCCTTATAGCTGTACTGGAATTGCGGCTCAATGGCGGCGACCTGTGCCGTGAAGGCAACCAGAATGCGCTCGATCTCCTGCGCCTCCTGAGCGCGGTATTGCAGGATGCGGGCATTTGCTTCCACGACGGCCTGCGGCTCCACAAAGACCGTTGCGCCCGTGGAGGAGACATCGTGGATGATGCCGCTCACTTCGCCGCGGTATTCACTTTTGACCGGGACGACATACCGGCCGTTTCGCATAGAAACGACGCTCTCTTGCAGATATTTGGAGGTATCCATGTTGCGGACCATAGTTTCCAGACGGTCGCGGATGCTGTTTTCAGTGGCGTGGATCTTCTTGCGCAGCTCATTCAACGTGCGGGAAGCCGTGTCAGCCATGGCATCCGGTGTCAGAATGGCGCTGGAGATCTGCTGCTCCAGGCCGGGCTGCGGGGCCAGCGCGTAGAACAGGTCGTCTGTCGGCAGCGCTTCGTGATCCGAGGAACCGTACCAGCTGCTCAGATTCTGGAAGTTGCGGAGTGCGCCAGCCACCATCAGCAGTTCTCCCATCGAGAGGACACCGCCCTTGACAGCGCGGGTCACCAGCTGGCTGACACCCTCCACACCGCCGAACCGGGGCGAACCGTTTTTGATGAGCAGGCTGTTGATGGCGTCCGTCTGTTCCAGCGAATAGCGGACCTCGTCCGGGTCGCACTGGGGCTCCAGCGCCAGCATCTGCGCTTTGGCCTCCCGGCAGACACAGCCCTCGGCTGCGCGGGCAATGATCTTATCAAGCTCAAGTGTTTTTAAGTAGCTTGTTTCCATAGTACTCCTTCTAACCCTATATAATTGACGTTACATCGTAATATCAGACCGCGCGATGTAGGAATAAAAATGACGTCCAACTGCTGCTGTAGGAGTCGCAATTCCTACACTGCGCATCCATTACGTGTCAAAGGCACGATTCATCCATATCATAAAATAGTATACCATACTCCCTCAAAAAAGAAAACACCCTGTCAAAACTGCGTTCCCCGACCCGATCGTCGGAGCCTCTCAGTCTGGCAGGGTGTTTTGTTATTTCGTCAACTCCGGTTCTTCTCCCGGACCCGTTCAAAGGTCTTGTCCGCCTCGATAGCAGCTTCCGTGAACGAATTATTATACCACCAGTTCACGATGGCCGTCACGATGGTCACCCCAGCGGTCACGAGCTGGTTCACGGTCTCGTTGTCGATGGGGATCACACTGTGCCCGCCCGCACTGAGCAGCTGGTTGACCAGAGCCAGAGCGAGGCAGACGGTCCGGACGATGGTCGCGGTCGATGCTTTGTGTTCCATTTTGAAATCCTCCGTTATACGGTGTGGATGGGCAGGGCCTTGGCTCGGTTGTAAAGTTCCGTGCCGGTGCCGTTCCCGCCCATCATGTGGTAAGTCTTATATAGGTATCCCAGGTTTCGCAGACCGTCCTGCGTGATGTACCCCAGCTCCATGAACCGGTAGCATTCGGTGTAGATGCGGTCGTGCAGCAGTGCCAATACTGCGTTCCAGAGGGCCTTGATCTTCGGCAGCGCAGCCAGAATGCCCGCACCGATCAGCGTACAGACCCATTGGGCCCAGTATTCCATGAGAAACTGCCACATCGGTGTCACGCCTCCTTCATTCGGGTCAGCCCGGCCCGTTTGAGGATGCCGGGGTAGTCCTTGTAGGCATGGCTGAGGTCTACGCCGTTTTTCACGCCGGGCACACTCCCCTTGCTCGTGTATTGCCACATCCCATGCTTGCGGGAGGGGCGCTTGCCGCGGTAGTCCGCGATCCACAGATCGAAGTCGGTCAGCTCGTGAAGTGCCAGCGCCGTGTCGGCGAAGTTCGTGTAGGTGTACACCATGGCATACAGTCCCCACGCTTCGATCTGTTTCGCCTCCATTTTGACGAGCTTCGCCAGCTCCTCCGGCCGCAGGGCTTTCAGGCTGGGGTCTTCCACGTCCACGGCAATGGGCATCGTAAAGTCCTTGCCCTCCAATGCAACTTGCAGTTTTGCCAACTCCTGTGCGGCATAGAGGGCCGTGGTGGCTTTGGTGTAGTAGTACGCGCCCACCGGCAGTCCTGCCTCTACACAGCCCCAGTAATTTTTCTCAAATGTCGGGTCAATGTAAATGCCGCCGTATACCGGGCTGGTCGAGACCGTCCGCAGCATCACGCCGTCCACTTTTCCGCTGGCCTTGACTTTCTTCCAGTCTACATTCCCCTGCCAGCGGGAAACGTCTAAGATCTCCATTTTGAAATTTCGCCTCCTTAGGTCGCAACTGCGTAGCTGTAATAATCGATGTTCACCTTCAGGGTATTGCCATACCAAGCATAGTTGTCAGTGAGTTCTCTGTCACAGGTTGCAGTCACTCTACCATCTGTCGTAAAGTCCCAGCGTACATACAGGTAATGGTAGTAGCTACCAGGATCATCGTATACACTCCATAGCAGATTCACCGAGGAGGAGCCACGAAGAAGCTTACCTACCGTATCAATTTTAACAAATGCCACCTCGCTGCCAAAGGTCGCCATCGTGTGGGTCGCACCTTTATACAGGGTGTCACCCTTGATGGCCGGGCTTACGACTGTTCCAAGAAGAACTTCCGTCGTCTTGGCAATGGCTTGATACTTCTGTTCCAGTGTGGAGATGCGGGTGGTGGCTTCCCGCAGCAGATCATCCAACGTGGCATAGTCTACGTTGTTGTCCGTGAACACAGGTACCCAGGTCGTCCCGCTTACAGTGGCACGGTTTTTCCGCAGGGTGTGGTTGTTCCACTGGGTGGCGCTGCCGGTCAGGTTGCCTTTGATGCCGCCTTCCGCTTTCAATTCGCCGGTCATGGTGCCGCCGCTCAGCAGCAGGTACTTCACGATGCGGTCGTTCAGGCTCTTGATGCCCTGTTCCGCCGCGCTCATCCGGGTGCCGGTCGCTTTGGCGTCGGCGGGCATGTTCTCCTGGGTCAGGGTCGGGTCGGTCAGCAGCGACAGCGTCGCCTGGTTGCCGACACTCATGGGTCCAAATGCCATTTTGAATTTTCCTCCTTACGCTGCATACTTGTAATAGTCGATGTTCACCTTCAGGGTATTGGCATGCCAAGCATAGTTGTCAGTGAGTTCTCTGTCACAGGTTGCAGTCACTCTACCATCTGTCGTAAAGTCCCAGCGTACATACAGGTAATGGTAGTAGCTACCAGGATCATCGTATACACTCCATAGCAGATTCACCGAGGAGGAGCCACGAAGAAGCTTACCTACCGTATCAATTTTAACAAATGCCACCTCGCTGCCAAAGGTCGCCATCGTGTGGGTCGCACCTTTATACAGGGTGTCACCCTTGATGGCCGGGCTTACGACCGTTCCAAGAAGAACTTCGGTCACCCCGCCAATGGCCTTGATCTTCTGTTCGCAGGTCGCGATACGGATGATCGCATCGTTTAGGTTGGTGTTCAGGGCCTTCCCCATCGCGGCGCTCAGCGAATCGCTCGTGGAGTCGCTGCTCAGGTTGTTCTGGATGCCGCGCCAGCTGTTCGTGTCCTGTCCGGGAATGCCCAGTGCCGTGATATCACTCTTTGTGATGCCAGCCACGCTGGAAACATGCCCCTGTCCGTCCACAGCCAGCTTGTAAAGCCCCAGTCCGTGCCCGGTGTAGCCGGGATGGATGTAGACGGTATCCTGTCCAGGGATACCCAGCGACGTGATATCACTCTTCGTGATGCCAGCCACGCTGGAAACATGGCCAAGTGCGTCCACGGCGATCTTGTAGAGCCCCGTTCCGCGCGCCGTGTACTTCGGGTGGGTGTAGACGGTATCCTGTCCGGGGATGCCCAGTGCCGTGATATCGCTCTTCACAGCCTTTGCTGCGCTCGTCACGTGACCCAGGTTGTCCACTACGATCTTATACAGTCCCGACCCGTATGCCGTGTGGCTGGGGTGGACGTAGGCATTCGCCTTGATGGCCGCGAGAACATCCGCGTTCGTCTGGTATCCTGCATCGTTCACCAGGTTGTTTGTACCGGTTGGAATGGTAATGCTCACGCGTTTCTGACTGTCCACCGGCATTTTTGTGCCGTTCAGCAGCACCTGCTCGATGACGTTCTCCTGAAACTTTTTGTCGTTGTCCAGGTCTGAGATCTTGGTAGGGATCGTTATCCGAACGGCTTTTTCGCGGTCAGGGAACAGTTGCGTCCCGTTTACAAGGATCTTTTCCAGAACATTGTCTTCGCCGCCCCGTTCGTCGATGGCCTTCACCTGTGCCTGCAATGCCTTCAGCACCATGCCGATCGAACAAGCCATCTGATGCAGCTGTTCTAATTTTGCGTAGATCACATCCGCCATCCGTCTACCTCCCCGAAAGCGTCCTGCATTGCAGTCCGGAACTCTTCATTCGTTGCCCCGCGTGTCGAAATGCGTCCAGCCGCTGTCACGTCCATGCCGTCACCGATCATCACAAGGCCCAGCTCCGTCTTGGTGGCCGGGCGGTTCACAGGCTCTTCCCGCTTGAGCAGGATGACGTTCACATGGATGTTCGCCTCCGGTCTGCGCACGGCATAGAACCGCACGTAGCCGTCGCCGGTGCTCAGAACACTTGCCATGCCTGCGTTCTCTGCTTCCTCCCAGTTCACAAGGTCGGTCATGCCCAGCGGGATCATGTCGGAGGTGCAGTTCTTCACGGCCACATCGCAGTAATACTGGTTCGGGCCAATGGTCGGCCGCAGCGGCGTCCAGTCGGCCGTCGGCACCGCCAGAAAATAATTCAGGGTGCCCACGCCGAACAACGTCAGGATGATGTCCAGGTCTGCGTCCGGGATGCGGCGGGAAAACAGCCGAAGACAGCCCTTCCGGCTCTCCACACTGCATGCCACACCGGCCGCCGTGGCCGAGGCGTAGCTTTCCAGCGTCATGGCGGCAAACGGCGTGAACCGCTCGGTCAGGTCTTCGACCGGGATGTCGCAGTAATAGGTGAAGATGCCCTGCGCCTGCGGCAGGGTGCCCCACTTGTTCCGGTAGGCCACCAGGTTGAAGGTCTTATAGTACCCGCCTTTGTAGTCATTTTGAAAATCGTTGACGATGTCCCGCGACCGTTCCGAGTAGAGCTTCGAGCTTTCCTCACTCAGCTTCGAGTTTTTGGCGCTCTTGGCCGAGGCTGCGGCGCTTGCCTTCGATTCTGCCGCGCTCGCTGCACTGGCATCTGCACTTGCTTTCGAGCTCGCTGCGCTGGCCGCACTCTGGCTGGCGCTCTCCTTTGATTCCGCTGCGCTCTTGGCCGAGGCCGTGGCGCTCCGCTGGGCATCCTGGGCGTAGTGCTTGGCCCATTCGAGCCAGTTCTTCATCTGCTCGACCTGTTCGGTCACCCAGTCTCTCACCCACTGGATCGCATAGGCGAAGTATTCGCGCACCTCGCGTCCGTACAGCGCTTTCCGGATGCCCTCAATGATCTCATCGAAACTCATCATTTTGGAAAATCACCCCACTTTATTTGTTCAGCCAACTCAGCACGCCCCGCAATTGGTTCTTGATCGTCTTCTGGTTTGTAGTGTTCGCGTTCTGCTGATCGGTCAGTTTTCTTGGCGGCAGGCCATATTCATACCGCTTGTTGTCCGGTGCATCCAGTGTCAGGGCTGTTTTGGTGCAAACATACCACCCGTCTATTCCATGAGGTTCGGACACCACATGGGTCTTTTTCAGAAATTGCAGCCGGTCCAGGTCCCGCCCTGTGTCTTTGTAGTCGAACGCTTCGATCATCAAACTCGGTTCTACGTTCTGCTTGTATTCCTTCAGCTGCTTGTCCGCCGTTTCCTGCAAGCTGGCTTCGGTCGTATCCCCATCCACGGTCACGATCTTCTCCACGACGCCGTATTTGCTTTCCGCTTCTTCGTTCTTTGCCACCGCCACTATGGCCGATGTGGAGTATTTCTTCCAGATCCACCACCCGTGCGATTCCGTCTTTGAGCCATACGCCGTGATCCGGGTCGCAAAGTCATTGGGGATCTTCTCGGTATAGGTCAGGTCCAGCAGATTCGAGCCGTAATAAATCGCCTGCCGGGTCGTCTCTTCGATGTCCAGCAGGTAATCCACGCAAATGCGCCACACATCGCCGGATGTTTCGATGCGCGTTCGCAGATATCCGTCGTATTCGTCCAGAAAGAGCGTGTTCAACAGGTTCCAGTGGGTGTCGATCTGGGTGCCCTTGTCGGTCGTATCAATGGTCTTTTCGTTTTGCACCGTCACTTTCCCGATGCAGATCAACCCGCAGTCAGCCCTTCCAAGAGCGAACAGCTGATTGAACAGAGTGTCTGCATAATACGTATCGAACCATTTTGAAGTTTCGCTCCGAGCCTTCGTCAGGGTGTAAGTCGCCGGGTCCAGTTTCCAGCTCTCGTCCTGCATCACACCAAGAGCCCCCTCGGCGTATACACGCCAGCTCCGGTCAAACTGCTTTTCCAGTTCTGTCACCCGCCCAACGAAGATGGGCTTGTCGTCTTCTTCCACGCATACCCAGCTCTTGCGCAGCTTCAGCGCGTCGTACACAGGGTTCCGGATCGTAGCAAACGGCGTCTCGATCTCATATGGGATGCTGCACTCAAAGCTGTTCAGCTGGTTTTTCTCCTGCGTCAGCACCGGGTCCAGCACGACCTGTCCGGGGACATCTCCTTCAATGTGGTCGCCTGCCGCGTCGTAAAGCGTTACCCGGTCTACCCATCGGAACCCGACCCAGCTCCCCTCGCGAAAGGCTCCTTCCGCCCGCTCGATGCTTCCAGCATATACCCGATATCCCATTTTGAAAAACTCCTTATAAGTATGCTGGCAGGTAGGTCACATTGACCACCTGTCGGATCAGGGTCATGTTCTTCAGCTTCAGTTCATACACGTCATATCGCAGGTCGTCGTCGATGACGCCAAGCGCGATCTCTATGTTGTTTACCAGTCGGTGCTCTGTGTGGTCCGTGTAGAGTCCTGCAAGCCCTGCATACCGGTACGGCAGGGTACGGCTTTTGTAGAGCCCTGCGACCACTCCGCCCCCTCCTCTGGCCCGCACGACGCTTGGCTTTTCGGACGGCGGCAGATACAGATTTACCTGCTCCTGTCCTTTCAGCACCAGGTTCTTTGCATACGGCAGCGCCAGGTCGGTCGTAAAGTTGAATGGGTCCCAGAGCCAATCGTCCTGAATGTTGTTGTATAAATATTTGAACGGGTAAAGGCTGTATTTCAGCGTAATGACCGTATGGTCATTCTGCTGCTTGATACCTCCGCTCACCCAGACTCTTCCAAAATAAAAGAACGCCGGGTCATCCTCCAGCCGCACAGACTGCTTCATCGGCTTTGCGATGTCTTCGTTCAGTGCTTTTGCAAGATGATCCAGCGCCTGTTTTCCAACTGGCGAGGAACCATACCGTCCTCTCCAGGATTCGGTATCCAGATAAAACTCCCAGCTTCCTTCACGGGCCTTGAATACCGCCTCGCCCGTGACACTTTTGGAAAGATACACCGCCCCGTTCCGTCCTTCGACGTCCAGGGAGATGGTCTTTTCGACCGGGGGAGCGATCACCGGGGGAGTGACCGGGATCATGTGCCAGTCATCCCAGGTGTTCTTGTCGCCAATGGTGATGGAATGATACATGCTGCTCCCTCCATTTCGAAATTTCGGTTATTGTCGTTCTTCGTTCTGGGGCGCGAAGTTGTAACTGATGGCAAATACCATCTTTCCTTCGTTGGGTTTCACACTGCTCACCCAGCACCGCCCCTCGTATTCGGCATCTCTCGGCCCGCTTACAGCCGTGGCATCCACGTGCATCCGCACTTTGCAGTCTTTTCCCTGAATAAACCGCATCAGTCGGTAGTAGGTGCTGCTCCACTCGCCGGTTCGGGTATGCCATCCGTGATATAGCTTCAGGCTCGTTTCGTTCGGTCCGGGAATGCCGCATCGCATCCGCACCTTCACCCAGTCTTTCAGGCTGTTTGCGCCATAGTCATCCCAGCTCGCATGCAGGGTTCCGTCCTGGACGTAATAAAACTCCCAGGTTCCCGTCGCGTTCTTATACACCCGTCTCAGGGCAGCCGGATACTCCGGTGCTCCGTGCATCGCGGGGATGCTGACGGTCTTGCAGTTTTCTTCAAATGCGTTTACATGCAGCGGGCTCAACGGCACCAGATTCAGGTCTTTTGTCGAACAACTTTCGTACTGCCCTGCACCGTTCTTTACCAGGAACGTAACCGACGCATACTCCGCCAGCGGGTTTCCGCCGATGTACAGGCGCAACAGATCTACGCTATTCATCGCCGTCTCCGTTCTGCCCGTTCCATGAGCTTCGTATCCACATCCTCGATGATCTCTCCGACCAGCTTTCTCCGGTCAATGGAAAGCTTCATGTTCCGCACCGCCTCACTCACCGCGTCCACCCGGCTGCCCAGGCTCTCAATGGCTGCCACGACGTCGTCGTTGCCGCTTGCGGCAGCTGCTGTCGGTTCTCCATTTTGAATTTCCCGGCGCTTGGCAAAGCTGCGCATCAGCTGGGTGGGCTGTTCGAAGCGGGCGTTCAGGGTCCCGTCCGGGTCTGCGAAGGCGCTCTGCATCCAGTTGGCACTGTTGCGCACCCCTTCCAGATCCACCACGGGCGTGATGGTCGGGCTGAAGTCCGCGTCCTCGTCAAAGCAACTCAGGATCATGTCGGCGCTCATCTGCGCAGCGCTCAGCGCAGAGCGCATCACGTCGTTCATGCTCCGGTCCACAGCGTTCCCGCTGTCCGCGATGCCATTGGCAAAGCCAAGGCTCATGTATTCGCCCAGCTGGGCCATCACGGTCGAGGGCGAGTGGATGCCGAAGAAGCTCTTCACCCTGTTCACAAGGCCTGTGCACAGGTTTCGAATGCCGTCACCCACAGCATTCGCTGCCCCGGTGATGCCTTCCCACAGTCCCTTGACGAGGTTCTTGCCGACCTCCACGAACTTCGAGAACAGGTTCCGCAGCCAGTCCAGCGCCCTGCCGAAGAAGTTCTTCACCTTGTCCCAGTTCTTCACCAGCAAGGTGATGACCACTGCACCGGCTGCAACGACCGCCGCTATGAGCAGACCATGCGGGCCGATCGATGCCGCCAGCGCCGCCAGCTTTGCACCGACCGTAGCCAGGATGCCGCCTTCTCCGCCGATGGTCGCTGCCAGTCCGGCCAGTTTGGTGCCGATCGTGGTCAGAAGCCCGCCTTCGCTCACCACACCGCCCAGTGTCGCGGCCAGTGTGCCGCTCAGCTTCTTGCCAGCGGTCGCCAGCATCGGACCGACGGTGTCCAGCACAGTCTTTCCGAAGTCGCTGCCCATAAAGTCCAGCACGGCCGCAATGCCGCTCGTCAGAGCCTGTCCCCAGTCTCCGCCCACCGCTGCGGTGATCATGCTGTACATGTCGGTGATGACTTCGGTCGCGCCTTCCCGCACCACCAGCCCGAAGGCGTTGGCCATGTTCTGTGCGGCCTGCGGGAATTTGGTCTGTACCTTCTGCCAGACGTCCTGGAATCCCTTTTGGATCGGCTTCCAGTTCCGGGCGATGGCATAGCCCAGCTGCATGGTCATCCGCTTGCCGCTGTCGTCCAGATCGAACGCCGTGGCCAGATCTTCGGCAAAGCCCACGAAGTTATACTGTTCACCCTGCCACTCGGCCAGCGCATCCAGCGCCGCTTCGCTGTCCTTGCCGCTCTGCTTGACGGCTTCGTTGTATTTGTTCTGTTTGTTCGTCAGCTTCTTGACCGAATAGGCCATGCTGTCCAGAGCCGTACCAACGCCCAGAATGGCGGTCATCGTACCCTGGGTGGAGGCGAGGCGCGCCTCCTTGCTGTCTGCACCGTACTGCTTGACCGCTGCCTTGTAGGCTTCCTCCCGCTGCGAGAGGTCGCCGTCGTTGTAGATCTTTTGCAGCATGTTCTGCCGGTTTGTGAGGATCTTTTCCTGCTTTTCCAGCATGGCCAGCGCATCGTCAAAGGCGTCCAGCTGGGCCTGGTTCATCTCGTTGATGAGGTCCTGCTGTTCCTTCTGCTCTTCCAGCCACTGCCGGTAGGCTTCCTGTGTCTTCAGGCTCTCTTCGCCGAACTCGGCTTTCAGCGTGGTGTACTCCTCTTCGGCGGCCGTCACGACCTTCGCCTGGATGCCGATCTTCTTGTTCAGGTTCTCGATCTTCTTGTTTGACTTTTCCTCCACCGTGGCCGTGTCTTCGTACAGGCTCGCCCACAGCTCGTATTCGTCCGTCGCGGTGCTGGCTTCGTCGTCATACCGGTCTTTGATCACCTGGAACAACGTTGCCTGCTTCTTGCCTTTCAGCTCAGCCAGCGTCTTCTCCTCGTTGAGGTAGGTCGCATACGCATCGCTCTTCTGGGTATCGGTGGAGCTCTTCTCTGCAAGGATCTTGTCGTACTGTTCCTTCGCGATGGCCACCCGGTCGGTCTGGTCCGCGATAGCCTGCGTCAGGCTGTCGGTCTTCTTTTCCACCAGGGCTTCCACGCTCGACGTGTCGCCTTCGGTCAGCTCCCACAGTGCATATTCCTTGTCGGCGGCGTCCATCTTGGCCTTGTTCGCCTTCAGCTTCTTAGTGTACTCGTCCACCAGCTTGTCCGCCTCGGTCTTGGTCGACTTCGCGGTGCCGCCGCCCTTGGGTTTCTTGCCGGTAGCCGGGGTCGGGGTCGTCGGTGTTTCGGTGGGGTTCTTGTACAGGTCCTCAAACCACGACATGTCGCCGCCCAGGACCGTGTCTTTCACCGCGAGCAGGTTCTTTCCCGCGTCCGTGGTCAACCATTTTGAACCCATGTCGAACTTCCCGGTCCCGCTTCCGGTCCCTTTGAATCCGTTCGCAAATGCGGTCAGTGCATTCTCGCCTGCGGTCTTTGCCTTTCCAGTCAGGCTGTTCAGCTTGCCAGCGGCAGCATCTACCACATTGCCCATGGCGTCCACGACGGTCTGCTTGGTGTCGTTGAGGCCGTTCGCAGTGCCCTGGTTGATGTTTTCACCGTATCCGTACGAGACTTCGCTCGGCGAGTGGATCTTCCAGAATCCGGTGAACACGTTCGCCACGGCGGTTGCCGCGTTGTGCATGGCGTTCTTGACCTTGGCCAGTGCACCTTCATCCTGCAAGCCTTCCTGCAAACCTGCTAGAACATATCGGCCATTTTCGGCCATCACGGTTGAGGGGGAGTTAATGCCGAATACCTCTTTGAATTTGTCGATGGCAGCACCGCCGATTTTTCCAATAAACCGGACTAATGCCCCAATCGGGCGGTCTTCATTGAAGATCTCCATCCACCAATCGCCACTGCCAAATGGTGCAAACAAGTCCTTGATCATCTGCCATATCGTCGATGCAACGGACTCCAGAATGACCCGAACGGTTTCACAAATCACCGGCACTTCTGCTTGGAGCGTGTTGCAGATGATTTCGATCAAGGCCTTCAGTGCGTTCGTGAGTGGCTCTGCACACTGCATGATCACATTGCACAGCATGTTTATCACGGCAACGAGCGCCTGCTCGATGTCGGGAGCTGCATTGATGATCGCCTGACAGATCGGCCCGGCAAACATCGAGAGCACACCCAGAATGGCAGTTGCTCCGGCCAGTTTCAAGGCAGCGGATGCGAACTTATCGAACGCAGTTGCCAGTGCGGTAAATCCCACGCTGACCACTGGAAGTTTCGTTGCCAGCCACCCGGCTCCAAACAGGATGGCAATCAATCCGCCCAATGCCACGGCGGCAACCTTCAATGCGTCCCAGTTGACCACATTGAAAATGACGCACGCCGCTGCCAGCTTGATCATGCCTGTAGAAAGTGTGTTGATCGTCCATGCAGCTTGCAGGGCATCACCAGACATTTTGGACAGCGCAAAAACAGCCACGTACATTCCGGCAAGTGCAACCCCGCACTTGAGCATTGCGCTCCATGCTCCGTCGCCGAGCTTTTCATAAACCGCCACAGCTCCCGCCAGCACCAGCATCGCCGTAGACATTGCCATAATAGCCATTGCTCCGTCCGCCCCAGCGGCTTGCGATGCAATGCTCAATGCGGTCAGTCCGGCAGAAACTTTGATCAGTCCATCGATTGCCTCATCGCCCATTACGGCAAACAGCTCTACTGCTCCGGCCAGAACGATCAAGGACGATGACATCATGAAGATAGCCGCGCCGGAAGTAAACTTTGTCTTGGCGGACAGTGCCGACATCGTGGTTATCAGCAGCATCAGGGTCTTGATGCTCGTCATAGCCGCGTCGAGGTTGACCCGTTTGATATTTGCAATGCTGGATACTGCCTGTGCCGCGATCCAGATGCCGCTTGCCATTGCTGCGATTGCAGCTCCATTTTGAAATCCGGTGGGGCCGATCAGCTTCTGTACCGCAGCCAGAACGGTCGCCATGCTCGTCAGCAGTCCGCCAAGCGAAACTACCGCCAGTCCTGCTTTCGCAAGGCTTGCGAACTTGATCTTACTCAGCGGTTCCAACGCCGTGGAAACGATCTTGATGGCGGTTCCCAGCGCGATCATCTCTGCCGCCGTGGAAAGCAGCACCTTGTGGTTGATGACTTTTTCGCCGATCACCAATGCCTTACTCAGTTCTCCCATAGCCAACATAAGGGCAACCACTGCGGCTGCCGCGATTGCCAGGGCTGCGGCATTTGCTGCAATGTCCCCTTCGTTCAATGCTGCTACAAGGTTCGATAAGCCTTTTGCAATGGAGCCTACCGCAACGCCAAGCCCGATCAGTGCCGCCGCCGTTCCCCACAAGGTCGCTGCGTTCAGCATGCTGGATTTCAGGCTGTCAAATGCCTTATCGAATTTCTTTGCCGTCGGTTCCAGCAGCTTGGCTGCACCGGCGAGCAAAACAATGCTCAACATCGTGACGGCTGCAACGGACTTAAACCGATCGGGGTCGATTCGGCTCATCACGTACATTGCTCCGGCCAAGATCAGCACAGCACTTGCCATGCTCACCAAGGTCTTGCTGGCGTTGTTCTTCTGCCACGTCTTGATGGCGCTCGTCAACTGCTTGAAGGTGCCGGAGATGGAATCCAGCATTCCCGTCAGCGGCGTTTGCAGCATCTTCTTCAGGCTGTTCATCGCCTTCGCGAACTGCCCGATGCTGAACGCCAGCAGTCCCACGTCGATCAAGCTCAGCAGGCGGTAAACATCCGTTCCGCTGATGGAGTCGAAGCCCACCTTCAGCGCCTCGAAGAACTTCTTCACCGGGTCTACCACGGTGTCCGCCGTCGCTTCGATGCTTGAAATGTTCTTCTTGAAGGTCGTCGCAAAGGTCGTCACGGCCTCTCCGATCTTCACCGGCAGATTCGTCAGGGTCGTCTCCAGACTGTCTGCACCATCCAGCTGGCCCTTCACCCATTTTTTGAGGAAGTCCGCTGTCTCGCCCAGTTTCGCGATCACCCCTCCAGCCACCGCGCCGAGGACGCCCAGCAGGGTCAGACCGCCGCCTGCCGCCTGTCCCGCCAGCACGATCAGAGGTTTCAGCACTTTCTGCGCATTCTCGGAAAGCCCGCTGATCCAGCTCAGGTTCCCGCCGCTCTGCACGAGGGCGTCCAGCTGCTCTTTCAGTCCGGCCAGCGAGAAGTTCTTTGCGAGGTCTTTCAGGTCCCCCAGCGGGCTCAGCAGCTTTTTCAGGCTGGCCCGGATGGTGTCGAACCGCTCCCCCAGGGTCTTCGTGCCAGTCAGCGCTTCGCCCACTTCGGTCACAAAATCCCCGAAACCTCCCGCCACGTCAAGGATGCTGTCTTTCACCGGCTTCAGCACGTCCGCCAGTCCACCCAGCAGCTTCACCGCCGTCTTCACGACCTTTGCGATGGTGTCGGTGCCGACCCGGATGACCCGGAACAGTCCCGTAAAGGCGCCCCTGATCTTTGTGGCGGTCTCCTCGCCGATGATGAGCTTGCTCGTGGCGTAATCCAGCCCTTCCGCAAAGCTCTTGATCTGCTTGCCGCTCGTCGGCGGGAAGATCTCCTGGAACGCATCGTGGATGGGCTGCACCAGAGCGCTCAGTGCATCCATGATGTTCCACAGACTCTGCATCAGGTGTTCGCGGCCCGAAAGCTCGCTCATACCGGCGGCATAGTCTGCCAGGCTGGCTTCTCCGGTCCGGAACTCCTCGTTCAACCGGCTCAGCGCTTCGTAGTCCCGCTCGATGGCTTCCTTGTCCAGGTTGCGGGCGTCCAGCTCCTCGTCACTCATGGCGAGGTACTTTTCCAGGCTGACGAGGGTCACGTCCAATCCATTTTGAAGCAGCTCGGCGTTGACACCGCCATCCCGCAATGCGTTCGCAAAGCTGCCCGCTTCTTCAATGGATTCTTCGGTCACCGCCCCGCTGGCCAGTGCCACTTTTTGCAGCACGGTGTCGTAGGTCTCCGCCTGGTCGCCCAGCTTGTCGTTCAGCTGTTTCCAGCCGGTGTCGAGACCCTCTTTCAGCCGTTCGTTCAGCGCGTCGATGGACGGTACGAAAATATCGTACAGCCGGTTCGCCAGTTCCGTCCAGGTCTCGGTCGCTTCCTCCTTGTTGCCGAAGAAGGTCTCGAAGACTTTCATCCAGGAGGAGCTGACCGCGTCCTTCGTGGAGTCGATGGCCTGCTCGAAGCTCGTTGCCTGTTGAGCCGCCAACGCCGCGCGCTCTGCCAGCTCGCCGTATTGCCCGCTCAGTTTCTCCAGCGCCTCGGAGCTGGTCATGCCAGGGTTCTGCTGCACCATATCGTACGCAGCTTCCATCATGGAGGCGTACTTTTCGAAGGTCTTTTCCATGACCTTCGTGTCAGCCCACTTTTTCGAAAGGGTGCTTTCGAAGGTGGCAATGGTCACCTCGCCCTCTTTCAGTTTGCCCATCTCCACAGCCGTGTCGATGAGTTCCTGTTTCAGAGCCTTGGTGGCCGTGCCCATCAGGTTGAGGCTCTTCCAGTCCTGCAATTGCAGGTGACCGGCGCTGTAACTCTGGGTCAGGTTTCGGATAGTGCTCTGGAACGCAAAGCCCGTTTTACCGGCGTCGGCGGTGGCGTTGGCGATGCCCATGATCATGGGGATCATCTTCTTGATGTCGCCGCCTGCCGCAGTCATCTGCGAAAGGGCACTCGTCATCTCACTGAAGCTGTAACTCGTCTCGTCCGAGTACCACATCAGCTTGTTCAGGTAGCCGTTGACGTTGTCGATGCTTTCGCCCGTCGCGTTCATGATGGTCTGCACATTCGAGGTCTTCTCGATGTACTTATTCCATCCGCTGGCCACCTGGTCCACCGAAAGGCTCTTCACCAACCGTTCGCCGGTGTCCACGATCTTGTTCGTGATGTTGGTCAGTGCGGCCACAGCCATCACGTCCAGCGCGTTGAACTTCACCTTCAGGGTGTCCAGTGCGCCTTCCATCTCGTCGAAGTTCACGTTCCGCTGGGCTTTTTCGATGTTTTCGAAGCCCTTGTCCACGTCCTTGAACTGCAACTTTTCCTGGAGCCGGTCCAGAGTCTTCATGCTCTCGCGCGTGTTCTTCTCAAACTGTGCGTTGTCAAACCGCATTTCGACCACGCGCTGGTCTACTTCTCTGCTCATCCTCTCTGCACCTCCCTCCATGCTTTGCGGGCGATCTCCTCAAAGATCGGCTTCATGGCCGGGTTGATATAATCAACGCCTTCCACATAGCCGCCGTTCCGTGTGCTGTGCCCGTACTGTAAAATGACCGCGATCGGTACGTCGTCCACGACGTTCGTGTTCGACCAGGTGATTACGATGCTGTCGGCCCCTTTCGTCACCCGGTAATTCCAGCTCGCGGCGGTCTTTCCGGTGTCTTTCGGGGTCGCCTCAACCAGCGCTGCCACGCCCTTTTTGCCGTACTCATCCAGCACTGCATCCAGGTCCATCCGGCTCACCCGCTTCAAAAATCCGCTCGTCTTCTTAAACTTCCCCTTCTGACGAAATACAATGATTTTTGGCATTCATTACCCTCTCGTGCCATACTTCTTCATCCGCGCCGCGTTCAGCTCTCTGCGCTGGCGCAATGCGTCTTTCCGGCTCATCTTCCGGGGCGGAGCCTGCTCTTCCTGACAGACCCGGATCAGGGTCATCAGGCGGTTTAGATGCCACCGCTCACATTCAATGGGCACCCCGGCCTGGAACATCCGGGAATATAACACCTCGCTCGTCAGCACCTTTCCCGTGCCGGGCGGCCGCCTTCTTGCGCGGCGCTTTGCGGTGCCATTTTGATTTTTTTCGCCCGGTCTCCCTTCGCCTGCAAACCAGGTCGCGGTCATCGGGTCTTCCATATATCGGTAAATAGCATTCAGGTTTTCCACCGTCAGCCGGGCGTATACCGTCGGGTCCACACCCTGAGTCACCGTCATGCAGCGCACAAAGTCTTGCATCTGTTCCGGTGTCTTTTCCATGCTGTCGTCGAAAAACGGGATATGCCACTTGCTTTCCCATTTGGACAGGGAGACAAGCGAATACTCCAGCCGCAGCGTCACCGCCTTCGTGCTGGTAAATTCCGCCCGCCTCGCATCCCAGAGCTCCTCGCCGGGAATTGTGATCTCAAACATTCGTCTTATCTCCCTGTGGTTTCAAATGTGGGTCAGCCCTGTGCAGAGCTGGTCACTGCCAGCGTCACGGGCACGGCCTGCGCTGCCGGGTTTGCACCGGGCTTTGCACTGAACTTGCCATTCGGGGCAAGTGCGTTGATGAACTTGGTGGCCTTTTCGGTGTCGGTCGCCAGCGACATGTAGAAGTCAGAAAATGCCTGGGTCGCCGCAAAGTTTGCGAAGATCTCCGGGCTCTTCATGAACCGGCGGCCGTCGGCGCTCTTCTCGCCGTAGGCCTTCTCGATCACGGTCTTGAACAGTTCCACCAGCTCCTTCTGGCTCTTCGCCTTCACGATGCGGTCAACGTACTCCTGCAAGCCGCCCTCCACAGAGAGGCTCCATTCGGTGATCTCCGCCTCGGTCAGGTTGAAGTAGAAGTTTTCGGTGCGCTCCACACCGTCAAAGTCGGTGTAGGTAATGGGTTCACAGATCATGGTTTTCTCCTTTCAATAGCTGCCTGTCCGCTGCCGCGGAGCCCGGCATTTTACGCCCGGTCGGGCTTTTTTTCGTCCAGCACTCGCAACACCGCCCTGCCAATGGCTCCCCTATCAGGGGAGCTGGCGAGCGAAGCGAGACTGAGAGGTTACGCAGCGGCCTTCAGCAGCTCGATGACCTCGTCCGGGGTCGGCAGAGATGCGGTGGTGTTCTCGGTGCCATACAGCTTGTCCTCCAGGGCCTTCAGCTTGGCCGGGTCGGTCTTCAGGCTGTTGATCTCCATGTGCGCGGTGGGCTTGTAGCCTGCCACGTTCACCGGGGTGGTGTCACACTCCCAGCTGAAGGTGATGGCATCCGGGCTGTCGTTCACGGTCTCGTAGCTCTTCTCGCTGGGGGAAGCAGTCGAGTTCCATGCGATGTGGACGATGTAGCCGTCATCATCGTCCATCACGGTGTCGTTGCCGATGCTGGTCACCCAGCTGAAGCCAAAGGGCAGACGGCGCTGCTGGCCGATGGTCACGCCGGGCACGATCTCCGCGCTGCCGTCGCAGGCCTCGAACTCCGGCGGATACATGTAGGACTCAATGGTGTACTTGAACTCTTCCGCTGCGCGGAGACCGGCATACACCATATCGTCTGCGTGCAGCTTGGTCAGGTCTGCACCGTCGGGGCTCTCGGTCACGGCAGTCAGGCCGTTCCAGACCACACCCTTGGGGTAAGCACCCTTGTTATCCATCGGGTACAGCACGCCGTGCTTGGTACCAGTGTGGTAAAAGCGCTCACCAGTCTTATCCCATTCCAGTCTTGCCATAGGTTCATCCTCCTTAGTAGTAGATGGTAAATGTGTCGTGATGCAGCCCGTCCGAAACGAAGTGCCGGTCATGCCCGCACCTCGGCAGGCGCGAAGCCGCCAGCACCATCGGGCTGTCCGGTTTCGGGTCGATCACCGTCAGGGTATAAAAAAAGCGCTGCAGATAAACGTTGTCATCCGCAGCGACATTTCTGATCTTGCTCCGCTCATAGCAGATGCAGGGGTAGTTCATCGCCAGTCCGTTCTTCGGCTGGTAATAGACGTTCTCGCTCCCGCACCGCTCTTTTACGATGGCGCGCAGCAGCTTGTCCAGCGCCAGGCGCCGGTCCAGCAGGGTATCAGCCATGGTATTGCCCTCCCAGTGTCAGGATCAGCCGCGGGAACTGCACGTCCACGTTGTCGATGATCCACTTTGCGCCATAGAGCGTCGCATACCGCATGGCGTAGAAATGCTCCTGCGCAAAGGGGTCTGCCAGGATGCTCAGCTGGTTCGACACCGTCGTTTCACCGTTCACCTGGTCACCCAGATCAAAACGGCGGGTGTTCCGCACAAGGTCCCCATAGTAGTCCCGTTCCTTCATGGTCTCTTCGTATACGCTCGGTTCTGTCTCCAGTGTCTCAGCGTATCCGATCTTTCCAAACCACTTGCTCATTGCATTTCACTCCATTTTGAATCGTTCAGCACAGCACCGTCCGGTCGAGCACTGCCTCGTCCAGAACGGCGGGCCTTCAGGCCGGGTCGGTATCTGCGGCGGTGCAGGTCACAGCGGTGGTGCCGTCGGTCACGACCACACCGGCCGCCAGCAGTGCCACCGGCAGGTAGGTCTTGTCCGCACCCATGATGATCAGGCGGCCCAGCTTGAACGCCTTCTCCACGTCGGCCTTCTTTGCCTGGGTCTTGTGCGCCTCATCCTCATACAACTTCTTGTCGGTGTGCAGGTAGGCAACGTAGTTTGCCACATGCAGGTCATAACCGGTCTCATAAATGGTTTTCAGCATAACTCAATTCCTTTCTGCCTGCCCTCTGTCGCAGGGCCCGGCGTAAACCCTCTCCGTCTCGCTGTGGTTTTACGCAGCAAACTCGATGGCCATCGCGCTGAAGGGCACCGCCAGTGCGCCGGAGCAGCGGGTCTCGATCAGGTACTTCTGGGCGTTGTAATCGATGTCGAAGTCGTCGAACATCGCAACCGCACCGCCCTTGTCGGCACCCACGGTGTAGTCGGCCAGGTTCACGATCACGCCGATCAGCTCGCCACCCTTGGCGCCGGTGCGGCCCTCCATCTCAGGGATGGTTACGATCTCCTTCACGCGCAGCTTGCGGGCCAGAGCAGCAGTGTCTGCATACAGCGGGTGGCCGATGCCGTCTTCCAGCAGCAGCATCTCAGTCAGGATGTCCTCGGTGGTGAAGAAGGTCGGGGTGCCGGAGCCACGGTAGTTCTTGCGGCTGCGCAGGATCTGCTTGATGGTAGCCTGCATCTTATCCTCGATCTTGGTCAGACCGGCAGTGGAGACCTGGATCTTGATGGTGAACAGGTCCGCATCGTTCACGACGGGGCGGATGCAGTTCTCGTCGATCTTGTCCTCGCTGCCTGCGGGGCGGCCGTCGCCCAGAATGTAGCTCAGGGCCAGTTCCCGGTTCAGCTTGTAGCGCATCTCACTCCTCAGCCAGGAGACCACGTCAAAGCTGGTGATGTCGATCACATCGTCGCGGTCCAGCTTCTGCTTCTTGTAGACGGTGGTGGGGCTGGTGGAGCGGCGCAGCAGGCCGAAGACCTCTTCTTTCTTGAAGTTGCCCTTGATGTAGCCCTTGGCACGAGCCTCATCCTCGGTCAGGTCAGCAAACTGGCTCTTAAAGCGGCTGAAGGGGATGTGATGCACACCGCCCATCACCTTGCTCACCCAGTCATCCGGCTTCTCGATGATGCGGGGCGTGTTGTCGAGCAGGTGGTCATCCGGGAACAGCCAGTCGATGTTGTCGATGCTGTGGGCCAGTTCATCGGTGTCAATGCCAGCGTCCTCAAAGGCCTGCTTCAGCGTACCGTGGCTCTTGGCGCCCTTGATGATGCTGTTGATCTCTTCCATGTTGTGCTGGAGCACAGTTGCGCGGGTGTCCTTGTCAAAAACATTCTGCTTCACGGTTTCATCCTCCTCACCGTCGTCTTCGCCGCCGTTCTCCTCCAGGGCCAGTCCCACGAGGGCGTGGCAGCATTCCTTCTGCTCGTCGGTCATGCTGTTATAGACTTGTTCGAGCGTCTTACCGTCTTTCTTTTCGTCCGCCATTTTGGCTTCCTCCTGTTTTGCGTTGTCTCCGCCGTGGGCCAGTTCCTCCAGCGGATTGCCATCCGGGTCCATGCCGTGGGTCAGGCTCAGTCCTTCGTCGTTGTAGATGAAGGCCTCTCCGCCCTCGTAGTCCTCATCGGCGCTGTGCTTGATCACCTCGTCGATGAGTGCGCCGGGGTTGCAGCCTGCCAGCACGAGGCTCACTTCCCGGATGAAGCCATGCTTCACGGTCTTACCCACCTTCTGCACACCGTTTGCGAAGATGGAAAAGGCGTTCATGTCGCCGCTTTCCACGCATGCACGGGCGGTCTTGCCTGCCTCGGTGTCGTTGAACTTCGCGTAGGCATACACGCCGCCCGGCCGGTTCTCCAGCAGGCATTTGCCGATCACATTGCCGATGTCGCTGTGGTCGTGGTTGTAGACCATGGGCACCACCTTACCGTCGCATTCCTTGAACGCGTCCTGCGCAATGGTCAGCCCGTCGTAACAGCGGGTGTTCGCTTTCGTCGCCCAGCCGCTGCAATCATAGTCAAAATTCACCATTTTGAAAAATGTTTCTCCTTTCTACCCATTCACCAGCCGCTCCACGGTGTCCCGCCCGGCTGCCACCGGGTCCGGCGCCCCGCCGTCGTTCGGCTGCGAGATGTTCGCATTCCGCAGTCTGTCCGCATTCGGGTCTTTCGAGGGCTTCATGCCGATGATCTGCCGGAACTCGTTGCTCGTCATGATCTCGTTGCGGGTAAACTTGTCCGCCATCTCGGCCACCATGCTCACCGGGGCCAGCTTGAACGGGTCGCGGAAATAGAGCACGGATTCGCCGTTTGCCCGCGCTTCCTCGGTCAGAAACTTCCGCTTCAGCTCATCCACGGCAGCCGCCACCAACGGTTCAATGGTTCGGTTCTCGTAGTTGGTCATCACAGTGTCGTTCGCCGTACCGTTCATGATCTCCGGTGTAATGCCCAACTGACTGTATGCCATGTTTGTCAGGTATTCCACGGTCTTCAGAAGGTTGTTTTCGAGACTGCGGTTCAACTGCGTGATATGTTCCGTGCCGTCGGTATACGCGATGCCGTATTTGCTTCCCGCCAGCTGCCGTTCGATCTCGGCGCGGCGGTCTTCGGCCTCTTTCTTCCGGGCTTCGCTCCTGACGATGTAAGGCAGCTGGATGATGAGGTCGAGCTTGCCGCTGCCCAGCTGGTCATCCACCACGTCCATCAGGTTCAGTTTCCGGATGAGCCGCTGAACGGTGCTGTTCGGCTCGTTCATCACAGCATAGAACGGGTTCTCGATGATGGCCACCTGCGCTTTCGGCAGGGTCAGTTCCTCCCGCTGTCCGGTCCGGTCGTTGTACACTTCCAGCCGCACGTCGTCGGGGTACCATTCCTTGATCTTGCCCACCCGCATGGATTCGATCGTCACGTCCCCGGTCTTCTGGTCGGTGTCAACGTCCACCGGCACCAGCGCCACCGCGCCTTCGTCCAGCACCGAAAGAAACAGGTCGTACCGCAAAGCACGTCCCGTCTGGTCTTTGTTGCCGGATAGATTCAGGCATGAATTAAGGCCCGAATCAACGGTCTCGTCATAGCGTCCGTTTTCATCGAGCCTTACATGGTTGATGGTGATGCTGGCCGCATCCGTTGCGATGCGGGTATAGATCGCGGTCAGGATGGTCCGGTCATTTCCACGGTTCAGCCGCACCCGGTCAGGCCGGTAACTGTATCCTCCGCCGTAGGAACTCTTTCCGGGAGGGTCCCGGTTCGTAAAGGCATTCCAGGCCCGCTTCAGCCTGGAGCCAAATGTCTGCGCCATTTTGATTTTCCTCCCGGTCAGTTATCTTTCTTCTCGTCGTCTTTCTTCTGCTGCTGTCCGCCGCTGGCACCACCACTCACGATCGCGTTCGCCAGTTCCGGGTTCTTCAGCTCTTTCGTGATGAACTGCTTGGCACTGTAGCTCATCGCACCGGAAACTGCCTTAGTCAGAAACTGCTGGGAAGCATTGGTCATTACGGTCTTCACAAAGCTCTGACCCTCGTAAACATCCTTCCGCAGCTGCTTCACGTCCTTCTGGAGCTGGAGCCTCTCTTTCTCGGCTTTCAGTTCCTTGTTCGGGTCGTCGGCGCGGATGTTCGTCTGCCCCTGAAGATCGCGGTACTGCTTCTCCATCTGGAGCCGGTTGATGCGGCTTCGCAGCTCGTCGTCCGAGTAATCCTCTGCATTCCGGCCGGAGCGTTTCGGCGCATATTCCACCTTCGGTTCATCTTCTGAACCGGCGTTCCCATCTCCGGCATAGTGCTTTTTGCCTGCGGCCGTCAGGGTGCCGTCCTTGTTCTGATACCGCCGCACGCCCCACTTCATGCCTTTGATGCCCCAGTGGCAAAGCGCGCCATCGTCATATCTCCACATTTTCCGCTTTTCACCTCACTTCGCCTTCCGCGTATAAGCCCCCGGAACAAACAAGCTTTTGTGCCACCCGGCCTTCCGGTATGCTTTTTTCTCGGTTTTGTCGCTCGGCTTTTTCTTAAAGTCCATCTGCTTGCCCATGAGTCGGGCAACCGTCTGCATGCCTTTCTGCACCGCGATTTTACGCCGCGTCGTGGACATCTTCTTGTTGTAGCGCTTCCTGGCTTGCTTCATGCGCTTTTTCTTTTCCTTCGGCGTCTCTTTCAAAGCGCGTTCTCTGCGGTATTTGTCATTCCGCAGTTTATCCGCTTCTTCAGCAGAGATATACTTTTTCCGGAGCTCTGTTTGACCGTCCGTATCGACATACTGCTCCGTTGCGACATGCGCTGTCCTGCCGTTGGCGTGATGTTCCAGCCGGTATGCTCCGGTTAGTTTTTTCTTTCCACTGCGGATATAAGCTTCGTAGTCCGCCTTGGAATAGAAATAACGATATACGTTCTTTCCATTCTTCGTTCCGGCTGATACACGCATGTAATATTTATGATTTCCCTTCGCACTGCCCTTCTGGTTTCCCCAGAAGCCATGCTCCAGGTAGTCCCACCAATCGTTCACTCTATCGCTCCTTTTCGCTAATTTACTTTTTCGGTTCTCTGTGCTATTCTTGTAATAAGACGTACTTGAATATGATACGGAGGTTTTCATCATGACAAACGAGGAACAGGCTTTGTATGATCGTGTAAAATCTGGCGAGTTTGACGGAATGGTCGGCAATCTTTGGGAGAACAACTATGGTTCGACCTTTTACACGCTAATAAAAGATGGAAAGATTGCTCGTTACAAGCAAACGTCCAGTGGCAGATTCTTTAATGGCAAGGAAAATGAATCCTACGGTGGAAAGACAAAAATAGTGGAACAATGGAATACCGTTGAAGAAATTTTGTCTTTCCTTCAGAAATATGGCTGGCTCATAGCCGATGCCGCCGTAAATGCTTACAGCGCCAAATTCAAAGGAAAGAAATAAATTTCACTCAAACGCATCCCGGTTCAGTTTCCAAGCCACATAGGCGTCCATCATGGCCGCTACGGCGTCAATCTTCTGGTCCTGCCGCTGCTTGTACAGTTTCCGGTTTCCGTTCGTGTCCACCAGTGTGATGCAATTTCCCATGGCAAACTGCATCAGTTTTTCGTCAAAGACCAGTTTCCGCTGTTCGCTCAGCTTCTTCAGTTCCCCAAGCGGCACGCTTTCCGTCTTTGCACCCTGGATCACCTTGGTGATGCCGAAGCTGCCGTTCTCCAGCGCCCAGCGCTCCACGAATTCCTTCGCGTTATAGGGGTCATAGCCAAAAGCCCGCACGTCGTACTCGTTCTCCTGGATGAACCGGTCCAGATCGTCGTAGACCTGCATCATGTCCAGCACCGTGCCGTCGAATACGAACAGTGTCCCTTCGTTCATGAACTCCTCGTATTGGTTCCGGCGGCTCATCGGCAGCTGGCTCAGGGTGTAGCTCGTGATGTAGTCCCGCGTTTTCACGCCGAAATATCCGTTCGACAGCGGGAACAGGAAGGTGAACGAACAGAAGTCGTCGCCCATCGAAAGGTCTGCTCCCATCGCACAGGGCATCTGCCAGTAATTCCGGCGGCGGTGGCACAGTGTCTCCTCGTAAGGGAAGAAATAGGTGTATCCTTCCATCGGCAGGTTGAACCGCTTGGCCAGAATGTCGTTCCGGGCGCTGGGCGATTTCTCGGCGCGCTCCACATCCAGCTGGTAGGTCTCGTAGCTCACGGTCTTGCCCAGATTCGGGTTTGCCTTCAGCCACATCTCCGGCTGCCCCACCTCGTCGAGGGAGTCCAGCTTGTAGTACCAGATGCTCACATGCGGGTTGATGTACTCCCCTTTCAGGATCTGCATCAACTCCATTTTGATGTCATCACCGCAGCCGTTGCGCACAGTGCCTTCCGAGCTTGCAGCCACGATGAGATAGTTCTCGTTCTTGGCCGCGCCCTGCTCGATGGCGCCGATGGGGTCTTCCCGGATGTCACACGAGAGCCACTCGTCCACGGTCGCCACTGTGTCGCGCCGTCCCTGCAATTTCTCAATGGTCATCGGGCGCACTTCCAGCAGGCTGTTCGTCAGGAAGTTCTCGATGCCCTTCTTTGTGCTGGCCATCTTGACGCGGTCGGCCTTCGAGCCTGTCGTGTTCTGCAAACTGCCTTCTGTCATGAACTTCAGCACCGGGCCCTTTGCCCGCGCCAGCGCGGTGCGCATCGGGGCCAGCACCTCTTCGGCCTGTTTCATGGTCGGGGCGGTCGTCAGCTGCTGGGTCGTCGTGGTGTATGCCGTCAGGAAATAGGCCTGCAAAAACTCCAGATACATCGTCTTTGCCGCCGAACGGGTGATGATGAGATACTGCTTCGTCACCAGCCGTTTCTTGATGCGCCGGGTCTCATAGTGCCCGCCCGCACTGTGCTCGTTTGGCACAAAGACGCTCCGCTCCACGAAGTAATACCAGCCGAAGATCTCCTCCGCCCACAGCTTGAAGCTCTCCAGCATCTTCACATCGGTGCCGTCGGTCAGGGTCAGCTCGTCCTCGCAGAATGCAATAAAGCCGTTCACTGCCTTGTCATCGTACCAGATGCCAGGGTTTGCGATCAGGTCGTCGATCCGGTTCATCTCCATGGAGATTTCCCGGCAGACCGGGATCTCGCCACGCATCACGGCCTCCCGAAAGCGGCCGTAGTAGATCGGCGTGGCCGTGTTCGAGAGTGCCATGATTTATGCTCCTTCATTATTGCAGCGTGCTTGGCGCGTCGCTCAGGTTGTGCACGATGCCGTACCAGCGGCAGTTCGTCTGCTTGCTCAGGTCCACATCGCTGAACTTGGTCACGCCCGAACCGTTGATGTCCGCGCCAAAGACCTTGTACATTGCCTGCCCGGTCGGGTTGGCCGGGAAGACATAGGCCGTCAGGCCGGTGGGCCAGGTTTCAGCAGCAATATACCATCTGAAGTTCGTGATATAGGCAAGGGTCCGCCCGTCGTAGAATTTGAATCCTCTCTGGTAGGTGTCGCAGTAGCAGTCCGAGAAGCGGGGGCCATTCACGCGAATGTACGCAAAGACCGTGTTCTCCAGAAGGGCCTTCTTGGTGTCGTTGTCGCTGTAATTGTAATCGAAGCACCAGGCGTGAACGTTGTGAAAGATGCTGCTGCCGCTGCACGAGAGCGCCGTCTTCACGTTCATGATGACGATATCGGTGTACATGGAGTCGCCGGTGTCGTAAATGCCCACTGCATCCGGATAGATCAGCGACGTCTCGATCAGACAGTTGCGCACCATCAGCTCATACGAGAGGTTGCCTTCCGTCTGGCCGTCGCTGTTGGTCATCGAAGCGTCGTTGAATTTGCCGCAGATGCCGTACCGCTGGAAGTTTTGGATGGAGATGTGGTCCAGCAGGGTGCATTTCTGCCGTGCCACGGCGATGCAGTCGTCTGCCTTGAAGTTCGCGTTGACTTTACCGTTGCCCCGGATGAACATGTCCTGTTGGGGCGTTTCAGGCGGGGTCATCTTGCCGCGGATCTCGATAAAGCGGTTCACTTTGGTGGCCGCCGTGCACTTCAACTCAGCGTTGTCGAGCACCATGTAGCAGAGGTCGAGCACCAGCTTGCCGGAAAACGCATACACACCCTTCGGGAAATACAGTGTTTCGCCGGGGCGCGCGGCCACCAGATCGTTGAATGCGGCCAGGTTGTCGGTGGTGCCGTCTCCCTTGAAGCCATAGTCCAGCACGTTCAGCATCCCGCTGCCGCCGCCTGTGCTCAGGGTGGTGCCATTCAGGTCGTATACCATATCAGTTTGCCTCCATCAGGGTCGTGATC
>OGZV01000120.1_pt1 | contig 81962 bp, 74 predicted proteins | sample 1576861 | NCBI WGS metagenome assembly OGZV01 (sample SAMEA3541501, study PRJEB24748) | human gut metagenome | biome: human gut; feature: human-associated habitat; material: faeces | place: China | collected 2012
CGATACCCTTCTTCGTGAAAATCTCAAGAAGCAGGCATGTCCGTCTATGGCATATGCCCTCAGGATTTCTTCATCTAGTGGGAGTAAATGCCGCCATCTGTATAGTTTATTACGGTGCGGATAAACAAACGCGCTTCGCTTGAACGAGTTTATCCACACCGCCCTTTTACATCTGGCGGCATTAACTCCCATACGATTCGAAATATTCGGGCGTATACCATAGACGGACACAGCGGCGTAGTTTTATGCTGAATGAAAACAGTATGCGAAAGATAAAAAGGCAGGGCAGCTTCATGTATAATTCTCCTGGTATGTACAATACTAGAGTGTGGAGGGAGTTGTTATGTCAGAGAAGATTTATTTGAAGATTGACCAGCAGAGATATGTTAAGAAACCGAAGGTTGATATTGGGGATGTGATGACTGTTTATTGCAGTGATAAGGATATGATTGAAAAAATCGGACATATAACACTTGTGGAGTTTACGCTGGGCAAGTATGACCGGAAGGTGTTTGACGCACTTGATGTTGTGGGGATTATTCAGAAGGACTATCCGGATGCAGATATTGAATGTCTTGGGGAATGTGATTTTGTTGTTGAGTACAAGAAGCCGGAGAAGGAAGGCACTGTGCATTGGCTTAAGGTGGCTGTTATATGTTTTATAACAATGGTTGGAAGCGGATATGGAATTATTGCGTACAACAATGACGTAAGTACGACGGATATATTTGACCGGGTGTACGAGCTTCTTGGAGCTTCTGCATATAAGGCAACAAATGCAATGGAGATTGCCTATGCTGTGGGATTGTTTATTGGAATTGTTATATTTTATGATCATTTTGCAGGACAAAAGCTGTCAAAAGCACCAACACCGCTTGAGGTTGAAATGGATAAATATGACAAAGATATATCAGAATCTGTTATTGACAGGGAAGGTGGAAAATGATAGCGGTTATTATTCTTATTGGGGCTATGTCGGGAGTGTTTACTGCAGCAGGACTTTTTGCACTTATAACCAGCGTTGGTGTTATTAACAGATATGCTGATGTCAGCGGGACGAGCAGACATGTGTCTCTGTATGAGGAATGTATAATAATCGGTGCGACGGCAGCTAATGCTGTATATGTTCTTGGAATCACGGTTAGAATAGGAATGACGGGCTGTATTATATTCGGGTTGATATCCGGGATATTTATAGGCACATTTTTAATAAGCCTTGCAGAGACAGTTAAAGCATTGCCTATATTCGTTCACAGAGCAAAGGCAGGCACCGGTCTTGGTTTTATTGTGGCGGCGACAGCGGCAGGAAAAGCACTAGGACAGCTTGTATATTACTTATATATGTATTGATTTTGCATTGCAAAAAGGGAGGATGTATGCACGATATTAATTCTGAAAGCGGTACTAAAGCTGATATTGAAAAAAGAAATGAAAGCTATAATGCTTATGTAAAAAATGTTACGCCTAAAGGAAGCTGTGTGGCAAAATGCTTTAAGGCATTCATTGTTGGTGGCTGTATATGTGTTGCAGGACAGATTATTTTAAATGTATGCAAGTGGATGAAAGTGCCTGACACGGATGCAGCATCTTATACAACACTTATACTGGTATTTTTAAGTGTAATTCTTACCGGACTTAATATTTATCCGTCTATAACCACATTTGGCGGAGCAGGAAGTCTTGTTCCGATTACAGGATTTGCAAACAGCGTTGCTGCACCTGCGATTGAGTATAAGAAGGAGGGCCGGGTGTTCGGTATTGGCTGCAAGATATTCACGATTGCCGGTCCTGTTATTCTATATGGAATATTTTTTAGCTGGTGTGCAGGACTTATATATCTGGCTTTAAAGCTTATACATGTACTGTGATTCTTGATTAAGAAACATCTGTATGGTAGAATCATAGGAACTGTTTTAAAGAAATGCGCAGGATACGAGGATAATATGGGAACTTTTTTAGAAGATTATTATAATAAATTTAATGAAGAAAAAAGACTGACTTCAAGACACGGACAGATTGAATTCCGTACATCGATTCATTATATACATGAGTGTATTGAAGAATTAAAGAGAGAAGGCAGAGAGAATATAAAGATTATGGATATAGGTGCCGGAACAGGCAGATACAGCGTTGCACTGGCTGAGGAAGGCTTTGATGTAACTGCAGTTGAACTGGTAAAGCACAATCTTGGAATATTGAAATCCAAGAATTCGTCAGTTAAGGCTTATCAGGGCAATGCACTTAAGTTAAAGCGTTTCGAGGATGAAACATTTGACATAACCCTGCTGTTCGGGCCGATGTATCATCTGTTCGGACAGGAGGATAAGGTTAAGGCATTAAAGGAGGCGGCCCGTATTACAAGGAAAGGTGGCTTTATTCTTGTCGCTTATGTCATGAACGAGTATGGTGTAATTACATATGCATTTAAGGAAAGACATATTAAAGAGTGCATGGAACAGGGCAGACTGACAGAGGATTTCCACACGATATCTACAGAGCAGGATCTGTATGATTATGTGCGTCTTGAAGATATTACAAAAGTTAATGAAGCAGCAGGATGTGAACGGGTGAAGATTGTGACACCGGATGGACCGGCTAATTACATAAGACAGTTTGTGAATCAGCTTGATGAGGAGGAATACGAGATATTTTACAGGTATCATCTTGCAACCTGTGAAAGAGCTGATCTGCTTGGTGCTGCAGCACATACGCTTGACATAATACGAAAATAATACATAATTAATACATTTTTGGACAGACTACTTATAAAGACTAATGGCACATGAGTATGTGCGGAAACGAGGATTATGACTGGAAAGCAGAGTCTGTTATTTGACAAAGATGTATATGTGAGATGCACTGCGACAGTGGTTGGAAAGAAAGAGGCTGATGGTCCGCTTGGCGAAATGTTTGATGTGGCAGTAGAAGATGATATGTTTGGCAAGAAAAGCTGGGAGGAGGCTGAGAGCCACATTCAGGAGATGGCGGTTGACAAGCTGCTTATTAAAAGCGGCATGGCTGCGTCAGACATAGATTATATCTATGCCGGAGACCTTCTTGGACAGCTTATTGCTACATCTTTCGGACTTATGAAATATGAAGTACCGATGTTTGGTCTGTACGGAGCATGTTCAACGATGGGCGAGGCGTTATCACTTGGTGCAATGTGTGTTAATGCCGGATATGCGCAAAATGTAATTGCCATTGCGTCAAGCCATTTTGCAAGTGCGGAAAAGCAGTTCCGTTATCCGCTCGAGTATGGAAACCAGAGACCAATTGCATCTACATGGACAGTTACAGGAGCAGGGGCGTATATCGTCGGTGATAAACCTCTGGATAAGAAAAAATGTGTTCTCATAAAGGGCATTACAACAGGAAAGATTGTTGATTACGGTGTCAAGGATTCAATGAATATGGGGGCCTGTATGGCTCCAGCAGCAGCAGAGCTTATAGAAGCTAATTTCAAAGACCTTGATGTTGATAAGGACTATTACGACGCAATATTTACAGGCGACTTAGGAGAGATTGGCAACAGGATATTGTCTGAGCTTCTAAAAGAGAAAGGCATTGATATTGCTGACAAACTGTATGACTGTGGAATGCTTATATACGAAGGGGAAACTAAGTGTTCAGGTGGAAGCGGCTGCGGCTGCAGTGCAGTTGTTCTTGGAAGCTGTATTATGGACAGGCTTATAAGAGGAGAATATAAAAGAGTTCTTTTTGTTCCTACAGGAGCTTTGTTATCTACCGTAAGCTACAATGAAGGAAAAAGTGTGCCGGGTATAGCCCATGGTGTAATTCTTGAAGGAAAGGAGAGTTAAAGCCATGGATTTTGTTAAAGCATTTGTATGCGGGGGATTAATATGTGTTCTTACACAGATTCTTATGGAAAAGACAAAGCTTATGCCGGGAAGGATAATGGTCATTCTTGTAACAACAGGAGTTGTACTTGGAGCAGTTGGAATATACGAGCCGTTTGTTAAATTTGCAGGAGCGGGAGCAACAGTTCCTCTTACGGGATTTGGCAATGTCTTATGGAAGGGGATGAAGAAAGCAATAGATGAGCAGGGATTTCTGGGGCTTTTTACAGGTGGATTTACCTCATGTGCAGTTGGAGTGTCAGCAGCACTTATATTTGGATTTATTGCGTCGCTTATATTTGAACCTAAGATGAAGAAAGAATAAAATAAAAGGATAGTGGTCCAATTGACCACTATCCTTTTTTGATGATTAAGGTCGTTTGTCAGATGACAAGCCGGATGAATCAGTTTTACCAGATGTCTCTGATGAGGCAGCAGTTGTTTCTTTAGAATTGTTCTTGTTGCTGCCTGTTCCGGTTGTAACCTTGGAAGGCTTGGTTGCTGCACTGTGAATAGTGCATAACTTAGATAACTCAGTATCTGTAATTGAGATATCAGCATCCCATGTTTTAAACTCAGAACCGTCTTTATCCTCGCCAAGTTTATCGGCAGAAGATTTCTTTCGCATAATCTTAGTTGATACACTTGGACACCCAGAGGTTGCAATATCTCCTGATTCGTTGCATATTGACACTTTAACGTGTGTTGTACAGTATTCAGTAGGAACTGTGTCTTCAGTGAAATATTCTGTTATAACACAGTTTCCTTCAGGGTCATGGTCACATAAACCTTCAACAGGAAGAAGCCCTGACTTAGAGCATACAGCCACCTCTACAATACCGGATGGCTGTTCATAACTTCCGGTTGGAAGATTAAGATTTTCATGAATTGTCTGCATTATTGTACGCCATATAACATTGTGGTTGACAACATTTCCAAGTTCCTTGGAATTATCATCATAGCCTGCCCATATTACGGATGTGTAATATGGAGTGAAGCCACAGAACCATCTGTCGCTGTCGTACTGTGTAGTACCTGTCTTACCTGCTACAGGCTGGCTTGAAAAGTTAGCTGTACGTGCAGTACCGTCAGTAGCAACAGAACGTAATCCCTGGATAAGAAGCCAGTCAGAATTCTCATTAAGTACCTTATGTGTTTCTGGTACAGAATTATCGATAATAATGTTGCCTTCTGAATCAAGTACTTTGGTGTAGTAAATAGGTTTTGTGTAAGTTCCTTTATTAGCTATGGCTGCATAAGCGGCACACATATCAATATTGGAAACACCTCGTGTCATACCGCCAAGTGCAAGTGATTGCACAACATCGTGAGCGCCGTTGATTGCATTTTTAGGAGAAACCAACGTTGAAATACCGAATTTCTCAAGGTAATTATAACCAACCTGAGGCGTAAGCTTTGAAAGAATCTTAACAGCAGGTACATTCTGTGAAACAGTAAGAGCTTCTCTTAATGTCATCAGACCTCTGTATTCACCTTTTGTAAAGTTAGTAACAAGCTTGGCATCAGTTCCTGAATAATAATAAGGAGCATCATCAATAGCAGATGCAAGTGAATATGTTCCTGTATCAAGGGCAGGACCATATACAGCAAGTGGCTTGATACTTGAACCCGGCTGTCTTGCAATATCATTAGATGCACGGTTTAAGCTTCGGTTAAGAGTCTTATCACCTCGTCCGCCTACCATAACTTTAACCTGTCCTGTGATCTGATCCATTATAGTAAATGATATCTGTGGCTGTAATGTAAATGTAAGTGTTTCAGCATATATTTCACCACCCTCTTTAAGAAGCTCCTGCTTATATGCTTCAACATAACTTCTCGCAGCGTCTTCATCGGTCATCGTAAGACTGAAGCGGGTATCTCCAAGAGTCTTTGTGTACCAGTTGGCCATTGAATTATGTGAATAATATGAAAATGATCCATCAGTCTGCTTTATTGTTAAAGCATAATTGATAGAAAAATGTGTATTATCATTGTAGTTGCCAGGATCATTGATGACATCATCAGCAACCTGTTGCATCATTGTGTCCTGAGTTGAATAAACCCGAAGTCCGCCACGATATATAAGGCTTGTAGCCTGTGCTTCTGTATACCCCTTCTGTGACATAAGGTCAGAAGTAAGCTGGTTGATAAGTTCATCAACAAAATATGAATAAGTTGAAGTTGATGTTCCGGCAAGTTCAATACCTTCAAGTCTTGCATAGACATCATCAGCAATTGCTTCGTCATATTCTTCCTGGGATATATATCCCTGCTCTTTCATATTGAGAAGAACCTGACTCTGCCGGTCTTTGTTTCTGTCGGCGTGCCTTATTGGATTAAGACCGGTAGGACTTTTAGTGATGGATGCAATTACAGCACATTCACTGATAGAAAGCTCTGATACATCCTTGTTAAAATATCCTCTGGCAGCAGCCTGTACACCATAATATCCGTTACCAAGGTTAATGGTATTAAGATAATTCTCAAGAATGGCATCTTTAGACATTACTGTTTCAAGCTTTACAGCCAGATATTGTTCCTGAACCTTTCGCTTAATCTTTTCAATTGTAGATTCGTTGAAAGCATTGAAAACATTATTCTTCAGAAGCTGCTGTGTTATTGTACTTGCACCTTGTGACATCTCACCTGATGAAAGTGTAATTGAAGCAGCTCGTAAGATACCTCTCATATCGATACCATTATGCTCATAGAAACGCTCATCTTCTATAGCTATAAATGCATGCTGCAAATCTTTAGGTATCTGGTCAATTGTTACATATGTCCTGTTAGCTCCGGCAGAAGAAAGCGTCTGTATTTCATTCTCATCTGAATCATATATCTTAGTTGCAAAGCCTTCAGGCGAAACATTGACAGATGCAATGTCAGGGGCATTCTCTATAATTCCCTGAAAGGAACCTAATACAAGGCATGAACCGGAAACAACAACAGCTATAGCAGCAACTAAAGCCAGTTTTATGAAAAATATACCTAATTTGGTGCCCAGCTTGGTAGTAGCTGAATTAAGCAGTTTTTTCTTTTGTTTTATGCCTTTACCACCATAATTCATATATTGTCCTCCTTAATAAAGTCATGATATTATAACATAAAAAGGTATGACAGGCAATCAATAAGGCTGTATAATAACTAAATATACATATATAAGAAGGAATCAGATAATGAAGAAGATAATATCAGGTGGAACAGGTGAATTTACAGATAAGAAATCAAGATTTATAGCTAACATTTATCATATTGAAGATGAAGATATGGCAGTGAAAATAATAGAACAGCTTAGAAAGAAATATTGGGATGCACGACATAACTGTTATGCATATGTTTTAGGAGGCAAGAGCGAGATACAGAGATTTTCAGATGATGGTGAGCCGTCAGGCACAGCAGGTAAGCCGATACTGGAAGTAATTACGGGAAATGAATGTGGAAACTGTCTGTGTGTTGTGACAAGATATTTTGGAGGTGTTCTGCTTGGAACAGGAGGGCTTATAAGAGCGTATACTAATGCTGCCAAGGAAGCACTGTCCGTCTGCAGACTTGGTGAGCTTACAGAGGGTGTGCATGCATTCCTTGATGTTGATTATAATTATGTGGGAAAAGTGCAGTACATATGTGCACAGAATGATATAACAATAGTTAATACAGAATATGCCGATGGCGTTACGTTTGAACTGATGATGGAGAATGCAGCAAGAAATGTTTTGGAGAAGAATATGACAGAGATGTCATCGGGAAAGATATGCTTAAGGGATATATGCAGCATGCAGATGTACAGGGATGATACAGGGAAATTGTGCAGATGATACCTGAAATATGAATAAATTATTAACAGTGGTAAAAAATCACAATACAATGGTCGGAATCTGCTTAAAAGAGTATAGAATGTGTAAATGTGATGTAAAATAATCTAAAAAAGTCAGGGAGCATAGTGCATTTTTTACATAAAAACACAAAGATTATATGAAGAAAAACTATTCTCACAAAATAATTTTTGATAAAAAAATTGGAAAAATGAAAAAATTATGAATACGAGGAATGGCATAAATACTGGGTTTTCACAGAAAAAGCAAAAAAAATACAATAATTGTTAAAATTAGCCTTGTTAAAATAGTACAAAAATGCTAATATATCAATGTCTAAAAACGAAACGGGGAGATAATCCCCGCGAACCAAATTAAGGAGGGTTTTAAGGTTTATGAAAAAGACATTAAAGAAGTTTGCTGCAGTAGGTTTATCACTTACTTCAGTTATGGGCCTCGTAGCTTGTGGCTCTAACAGCGGCAATCAGGACACAACAAAAGCAACAGTTGATTGGGCTAACGTACAGAAGCCAGAGCAGTTCACAGTTATGGTTGATGGTACAGTAGTTAAGGAAACTAACGGTGCACAGGAATTCTACAAGTATCTTGGCGACCTTACAGGTCTTGATATTAAGTGGATTCGTCCAGAACATTCTAGCTACTATGATTCAGTTAAGAATGCATTCGCTTCAGGCGATATCCCTGATGTAGTTCTTCTTAGTTCAGATTACCTTGCTAACTTCGCATCTAACGGATATCTCTGGGATATGACAGATGCTTGGAATCAGTCAGCAACTAAGAACTCAGGAAGACTTATTGATCAGGCTGAGATTATTGAATCAGGAAATATGGTAGCTGGTCCAGACGGAGAGAAGGCTCTTTACGGATTCTCACCAGCCCGTGGTAATGGATGCTGTACATACATCAAGTCATCAGCTTTAACAGCTGCTGGATATAAGCCAGAGGAAGTTGCATCTAAGACACTTACATATGATGAGTATTACAAGATGCTTAAGGATATGAAGGCTGCATCAGCTAACCAGAACTTCGTTATCTCTTGTTCAGGTTTCGTAGCTGGTGGTAACTCTGGTACTCCAGAAGCTCCATATACTAACTATCTTCCAGAATTCTATCAGAATGCTAACTTCACATTCTACTATGATGAAGCAGCTAAGGAATACAAGGATGGATTCGCTCAGCAGGATATGAAGGATGCTCTTACAAGACTTAAGACAGCCGTTGATGATGGTATTCTTGATAAGGCTTCTCAGAACCAGACAACATCAGATGCTCGTAATAAGTGGAACGCTAAGGATGCTTCAACAGCTTCTTCAGTATTCACATACTGGGCTGGTACATGGGCTTATACACTTCAGAACTCTATAGCTGATAAGACAGATAAGATTATCGCTATTAAGCCTATTAAGGAGCTTGGTTCATATAAGGAGCGTCTTGCTACTGCTTGGTGTATTACATACAAGGCATATGAGAATGGTAAGGCTGAAGGAATCTTCAAGTACTTCATCGATACTATGCTTGATGGTGGAGATATCCAGATCGCATGGCAGTATGGTGCTAAGGGAACTCACTGGGATGATAAGGCTGAGACAGTTACAGTTTACAACTCAAAGGGTGAGGTTGATGAGAAGAAGACTAAGACATATGAAGAAGGTGTATTCCACTTCCTTCCAACTCCAGAGGATAATACAAAGCTTATGTCTAAGAACCACATTGATAAGAGCTTAGCTATTGCTACATTTGGTGATAACACAGATCCAGGTAACAAGAGCGTTGACCCACTTATCACAGAGAACTATGCAATGTTCAATGCTAACAGCAAGCTTGAGACTCCACTTTGGAACACAGAAGTACTTAGCAACAATATCTCTGATATCAATACTAAGAGACTTGAAGTTGTTTCACAGGTAGTTCTTGGCGAGAAGACATATGATGAAGCTATGGCTGATTACAAGAAGCAGGTTGGTGCTAAGTGTGATGCAGTAGTTGAGTCATTAAACGAAACACTTAAGAAGTAATTTAGACAATAATAATTATTAGATGTTTATACATCTTATGTTAGTATGGCGGCGCAGAGAAATCCGCGCCGTTTATACTGACAAAAAGGATTTGCTTATGAAATTTATTTAATAGGCATACGATAATAATTAGGAAAGAAGGTAAAAAAATGCAGTGTCCATCTTGTAACACAGAGCTTCCTAAGAAAGCTAAAATATGCCCTAAGTGCGGAACAGCAGTAGGAAAGCCAAAAGGAAATATTAAATTGATGGCCATCATCGGACTTATTATCATGCTCATTGCCAGTCTTTTACCTCTTGTTCAGTCAGGAGAGAAGATTAAAGAAGGCGTTTATCCTACAGCATATGCTTTCAGTTACATGAATATCAGTATGCCAGTATTATGGTATTTATTCATCGCATGTATCGTTGTTGGTATCATTCTTATTGTAGCCAGAAAAGAATTCTTTTCTATCATTACTACAGTAATCGCAACTGTTCTTACAGTTGTTTCTGTATTTGCAGTTCAGTTTACACTTGTTAATGGTAAGGTAGCAGGTGGTGGACTTAAGTACGTTAATGTTAACCTTCCAGATATTCTTAGCAATGGATATAATGGCAATTCATATCATATCGGTTGTGGATTTGTTGTACTCGCAATTGGTATTGTTATAGCAGTTGCTGGATGTTTTATTGATATTGTTAAGCCTTTCAAGAAAGATCTTCATGTTGATGCTAAGTATCTTTCTAATTCATTAAACCAGAGTCTCACAAATAAGATGTATTATTACAGAGGCTTCTACCTTATGTTCGTGCCAGTTTTCGTTATGATTATGTTATTCAACTACTGGCCAATGCTTGGTGTTCGTTATTCGTTCACAAAATATGTTATCGCTAATCCATACTACATTGGTCTGTATCATTTCCAGACTATGTTTACTAACGATATCTATTTCTGGCAGGCATTCAGAAACACATTAATTTTGTCATTAATTAAGTTGTTCTTAAATACAGGCGCAGCAGTTATTATCTCGCTTCTTCTGAATGAGATTACTAACATGATTTTCAAGAAGACAGTACAGACAATTATCTATCTTCCTCACTTCATGTCATGGGTAGTTGTTGCTTCAGTATTTAAGATGTTACTGGCTCCGTATGATACAGCTCCAGTCAACTCAATTCTTATAAATATGGGTGTTATTGATAGTGCAATTGATTTCATGAACAGTACAGCTTACTGGCGTGGAACATTCTATATCATGAATGTTTGGAAGGATACAGGTTGGGGAACAATCCTCTTCTTGGCTACATTGTCAGGTATCAGCCCAGACCTTTATGAAGCAGCCCAGATTGATGGTGCTAACAGATTCAAGAGACTGATATACATTACATTACCAGCTCTTGCTAATACAATTATTACAGTATTCATTCTTAACCTTGCTAAGGTTATGAACCTTTTTGAATCTGTATTCGTATTGCAGTCACCTATTACATATGCTAAATCACAGGTTTTACAGACATATGTATATACTAAGACATTCAGTGGTGGTAACTCAGATTATGGTTATACAACTGCTGTAGGTTTATTTAAGTCTTTCGTTGGTATGATCTTAGTTCTCGGTTGTAACTGGGCAAGTAAGAAAGTACGTGGACGAGGAATTGTATAGGAGGGAATAGATAATGAGTGATAATCAGACACTAGTTTATAAAAAGAAAAAGAAAAAATTCAAAGTATTCCCAATTGTTAATGCAATTTTATTCATTATTATTGCATGTGCAATTATGATTCCTATTTACAAAGTAATTATTACTTCAATAGATGCATATTCATCATATGATTTTAGATGGCTTCCTCAGAAGTTCTCTTGGGGTGGTTACCGTGCTATTATAACAAGATCAAACCTTTATCATCCATTTTTAATCTCAGTTATAACAACTATTATAGGTACATTCGTTGGACTTTTAGTTGTTACACTAGGTGGTTATGTATTAATCCAGTGGGAGATGCCAGGAAGAAACTTCTTCGCTTACATGCTTCTCTTCACAATGATTTTTGATGGTGGTATGATTCCTAAGTTCCTTGTTATCAAGCAGTTAGGATTAATCAATACTTTGTGGGCGGTTATTCTGCCAATGGCTATTAACGTATATAACTTGGTACTTATGAGAAACTTCTTCGAAGGTATTCCAGAGTCACTTTTTGAAGCAGCTCAGATTGATGGATGCTCACCAATGGGTATCTTCTTCAAGATTGTACTTCCTCTTTCAAAGGCAGCTCTTGCATCAATTGGTTTGATGTTCGCAGTAAGCTTCTGGAATGATTACACAAACTTCAAGTTATATATTAATAAGAATAATCTTTACAACTTCCAGATTCAGTTAAGAAGTATGGTTGTTGATAGTGATATTCCTAATGATGGTGCTGTTAACCCAACAACAATTTCTAATGCAGCAACTATCGTAGCTATCCTTCCTTTCATGATCATCTACCCATTCTGTCAGAAGTACTTCGTACAGGGTGTTAACGTAGGTGCCGTTAAGGAGTAATGTTAATATTTTGAATTTATTTTGGACGAGCCTTAAAAGGCTCGTCCTTTTTTGCGCGAGTAGCGAAAAAACTGTATTTTTATTCGTCATTACCAGTCAAATAGTGGAATAATACTGTTTAACATGTTACAATAAAATAAATATTGGTTAGGAGGAAAAAGGCTTGGATAAAAGTTTTGAAATTAAAGGATACATTAATAATGTATTAAAAGAAACCGGGCTTGAAGGAGCAGATGCATTTGATAAGGCACTTCTTCTTAATGCTTTAGGTAAACTTGAAGCAGCAGAGCATAGTGATGAATATAAGGATGTTATTACAGGTGAATTAGAGAAGCTTATACAGGATAATACTATTAATATAGGCGAGAATGACCTTGTTAATTACATGTATGGTAATGCATGCTATAGTGTTGGAAAGAATGATATTGCTGTTAATATTGCCAAGCAGACAGAGAGACAGTCAAGAACAGAAACAGGATATTTTACAGGAGCTGAAGGTAACAGATGCTTATGCACAGCATTTAAGGCACTGAGTTTCTATATGAATTATGAAACCAAAGATGGTGGGAAAGAACATTATAATGATATAATCGCGCAGTATAATGCAATATATGCAGAATGCTTTAAGAACGCAGGAAAGGCAGCACATGATGGTGATGCTAAGGCTGTAAAAGCACTTGCTTTATTTGCAGCAGGAGCAGTTGATACACTTGAAGTTATGGACCAGGCGTTGTATGAGATATTTGCAAGAATAAGAGAAATGTATAAAGCAGCAGTTTCAGTTCTTAATGATACGATTGATAATACAGATTCGCAGTTTGTAAAGCTTATATATGCATATGCAGTATTGAAAGGATGCCGTATGAAGCTTATACAGACAGAAAAATATGCATCCAAGGCTGAGGAAATCTTTGAAAAAGCTACTGATAAGCATGTTGCGGATAAGAGCGGTGTGGCTGTATCAGCGGCATACATAACAGCTTACAGTGAATATATAAGAAACAGGGATTATCAGGATTACGGACGCAGCAATGGAGGTGTATTATGGAGTTAAAGTTAGTTATCAAGACAGGAAGAAGTGCTGTAGTAGAATTTGATGACGGTGGAAAGTATTATTCTAAGGAAGAATACACACTCCTGATTAATGGAGAAGAATATGGCAAGACGGAAAAGGTTGTTACAACAATATATGGTCTTAAGCCAGATACAGAATATAAGATTACAGCGGTGTATGCAGGAAAAGAATATGGACCTGTTGAATTTAAGACGGATTATGAATATGTAACACTTAATGTCAGAGAATTTGGTGCGTATGGTGATGGAGAGCATGATGATACTAATGCAATCCAGTGTGCGATTATGGCAGCTCCTAAGGATTCCAGAGTATTAGTTCCAGAAGGTGTTTATAAGATATCAAGCATTTTCTTAAAAGATAATCTTAACCTTGAGCTTGCTAAAGGAGCGGTACTTTCAGCATTTACAGAAAGAGATAAGTTCCCTGTATTACCGGGACAGATTGAGACATACGATGAGAAAGATTATTACAACCTTGGTACATGGGAAGGCAATCCTCTGGATATGTTTTCAGCAATTGTATGTGGTATCAACTGTTCAAATGTTACAATTACAGGTGAAGGAACTATTGATGGATGCACAACACACGATAACTGGTGGAAGAATTGTAAGATAAGAAATACTGCGTGGAGACCAAGATTATTCTTTATCAATAACTGTAGTAATGTTACTATGCATGGAATTACAGTTCAGAATTCACCATCATGGACAATCCACCCATATTTTAGTAAACATCTTAAGTTTATTGATGTTAAGATTCTTAATCCTGCTAATTCACACAACACAGATGGTCTTGACCCGGAAAGCTGTCAGGATGTTCTTGTGCTTGGAACATACATTTCAGTTGGTGATGACTGTATAGCAATCAAGTCAGGCAAGATATATATGGCTCAGAAGGAAAAGACTCCTACAGAGGATATGACAGTACGCCAGTGCTGTATGAGAGACGGACATGGTGCAGTAACAGTAGGAAGCGAGATTGCAGCCGGAGTTAAAGATGTTCATATCAGAGACTGTATGTTCATGAATACAGACAGAGGTTTAAGAGTTAAGACAAGAAGAGGCCGTGGTAAATTATCTGTACTTGATGATATTTCATTTGAGAATATTGATATGGATAACGTTATGACACCATTTGTTGTTAACAGCTTCTATTTCTGTGATCCGGATGGAAAGACAGAATATGTTGGTTCTAGAAAGCCGCTTCCTGTTGATGACAGAACACCTTCAATCAAGAGCCTTACATTTAAGGATATCAATGCGAAAAACTGCCATGTTGCAGGTGCATATATATTTGGTCTGCCAGAGAGTAAAGTTGAGAAGCTTACATTTGAGAATATTAACTTCAGCTATGCTAAAGATGCAAAGCCGGGGGTAGCAGCAATGATGCTTGGCTGTGATGAAGCAAGCAGACAGGGACTTATTGTAAGTAATGTAGAAAAACTTATATTAAAGAATGTCAATATTGAGGGCTGCGATGGAGAAGCAATTGTGGCAGATAATGTTGATAAGATTGAAAGAGATTAGTATAAATATATGGAAAATGAGGAACAATCATGAATTTACATGCACCAAAGGGAATTGATGTTGAGAATTGGTTCATTGAGTGCTATAGGAAGTATAAGGGGCATCCGTTAAAGATACTTATAGGGCTTTATAAGGGAAATTATAATAAGTTCTTTCTTGCAGTATTATTTTTCTTTATAAAGCATGCCCCTGTGTGGGTGCTGCCAATTGTTACGGCTAATATTATTAATGATATTACAAGTGGTTCGCCAGAAACTGTACAGAATATTATTATTCAGGCAATAATTATGGTTGCATTAGTTGTTCTTAATGTGCCAATGAATTATCTGTATACAAGGTATAAATCATTAGCAACAAGGTATGCAGAAACAGGACTTAGAAAAGCACTTGTAAGGAAACTGCAGCAGCTTTCAATTTCGTACCACAAAGAGACACAGTCAGGCAGGCTGCAATCAAAGATAATGCGAGATGTAGAAGCGGTTGAGACGCTATCAACACAGATGTTTTTAAGCATATTAAATATTGCACTTAATATTGGAGTTGCACTTTTTGTTACGATATCAAAGAGCCTTATAGTGTTCTTATTCTTTCTTCTCACTACACCTCTTGCAGCGGCAACTATGGTATTTTTCAGAAATATTATGAAGAAGAGAAATACCGAGTTCCGTAAGGAGATGGAAGAGACATCTGCAAGGGTTATGGAGATGGTTGAGCTTATTCCGGTTACAAGGGCACATGCACTTGAAGAGGAGGAAGTAACCAAGATGAGCGGACAGCTTTTCGCAGTTGCGGAGAAAGGCTATAAGCTTGATGTTATACAGGCATTATTTGGCTCGGTTGGATGGGCAATATTCCAGGTTTTTCAGGTTGTGTGTCTGGGATTCACAGGATTTCTTGCTTTAAAGGGAAGTGTTGGTCCGGGAGACATTACACTTTACCAGAGTTATTTTGCAACAATAGTAAGTCAGGTATCATCACTTATGTCGCTTATACCAGTTATTGCCAAGGGAGTTGAGTCTGTTAATTCTATTGGAGAAGTACTTCTTGAAGAAGATATTGAATGCAATGACGGGAAAGAAGCACTTGATAGTATAGAAGGTGAGTTTGATTTTAAAAATGTCAGGTTTGCCTATAATAATACAGACAAACCAGTACTTCATGAGCTTAATCTTCATGTCAATAAGGGTGAGACGATTGCACTTGTCGGAGAATCAGGAGCTGGTAAATCTACAATTCTTAACCTTGTTATAGGCTTTAATTTTGCCACATACGGAGTTGTTACGATTGATGGACATGATATGAGAGATATTGATCTTAGAAGTTATAGAAAGCATCTGGCAGTTGTACCGCAGACATCAATATTATTCTCAGGAACTATAAGAGATAATATAACATATGGAATAGATGATTTCGATGAAGAAGCCCTTAATAAAGTTGTGGACGCAGCTAATTTAAGAGATCTTATAGATTCACTTCCGGATGGATTAGATACAGTTGTGGGAGAGCATGGTGGAAAGCTTTCAGGCGGACAGAGGCAGCGTGTATCGATTGCAAGAGCACTTATGAGAAATCCTGAAGTAATAGTTCTTGATGAGGCAACATCAGCATTAGACAGTATATCTGAGAAGCTTATTCAGGAGGCACTTAATAATCTTACTAAAGACAGGACAACATTTATAGTTGCACACAGATTATCGACTATAAAGGGTGCAGACAGAATAGCGGTAATAGCAGATGGTCACTGCGTTGAATATGGAACATATGATGAGCTTATGGAACTTAAAGGCGAATTCTATCAGATGAAATCAATACAGAGCTAAAAAATAAAAGGAGGCGGGAATATAACCCGTCTCCTTATTTATATGCCTGTCGGTTTTAATTACTTATTCTCAGCAAACCAGATTCTGAGTGTAGAGATAAGCTTTTCCTTAGAATCAACATCTAACTTCTGTACAATCTGCATGATTTCATTGTCAAGAGCTGTATTCTGGTATGACTTGTCAACGCTTCCTGCAAGATAATCAAGAGAAACTCCTGTAAGCTCTGCATAATATGAAAGCATTCTTAATGTCATAAGGTTACGGCCATTCTCAACGTTACTTATGTAACCAGGTGTAACCTCTAATGCCTTAGCAACGTCTTCCTGTGTAAGACCGTGTGCAATTCTTAACTTCTTAACTTTAGCTCCTAAATCGCTATCCATAATTCAAACCTCCTAAAATAATTACTTTTTGTTTGCTCTGTAACGAGCTGTGTGATCAAGAATCTTCTTACGGATTCTAAGACTCTTTGGTGTTACTTCAAGTAATTCGTCTGTGTCAATATAATCCAGTGCCTGCTCCAAGCTAAGAATTTTAGGTGGAACAAGACGGAGAGCCTCATCAGCACTTGAAGAACGAGTGTTGGTAAGATGCTTTGTCTTGCATACATTAACCTCAATATCCTCAGTACGAGGATTTTCGCCAACGATCATTCCGGCATATACCTTCTCACCAGGTCCGATGAAGAGAGTACCTCTTTCCTGCGCATTGAAAAGACCATAAGTGATAGCATCACCGCTTTCGTAAGCAATAAGAGAACCATTCTTTCTGTAAGAAATGTCTCCTTTGTATTCTTCATATCCTTCAAAAGAAGAATTGATAATACCGTTACCCTTAGTATCAGTAAGGAATTCACCTCTGTATCCGATAAGACCTCTTGAAGGGATAGAGAACTGAAGTCTTGTGTATCCACCGTTAATTGGCGACATACCAAGGAGTTCGCCCTTTCTCTGGCTTAATTTCTGGATAACAGATCCTGTGCAGTCATCTGGAACATCGATATAAGCAAGTTCCATAGGCTCAAGCTTCTTACCTCTCTCATCTGTGTGGTAGAGTACCTCGGCTTTACTTACTGCAAATTCATAACCTTCTCTTCTCATATTCTCAATAAGAACTGAAAGATGAAGCTCACCACGTCCTGAAACCTTAAATGAGTTCTCAACGCCAGGTGTTTCCTCAACTCTTAAACTAACATCTGTATTAAGTTCCTTGAAAAGTCTGTCTCTTAAATGTCTTGAAGTAACGAATTTACCTTCTTTACCTGCAAGAGGACTGTCATTAACCATGAAGTCCATAGAAAGAGTAGGCTCTGAAATCTTCTGGAAAGGAATGGCAACAGGGTTGTTAAGTGAACAGATTGTATCACCGATATGAATATCAGCAATACCTGATACAGCAACAATTTCACCGATTCCGGCTTCATTAACTTCTACCTTATTAAGTCCGTTAAATGTATAAAGCTTAGTAATTCTTACACGCTTCTTAACGCTTGGATCATGGTGGTTAACAATCATAACCTCCTGATTAACCTTAAGGCTTCCATTATCAATCTTACCTACGCCAATTCTACCAACGAATTCGTTGTAGTCAATAGTAGAGATAAGCATTTGTGTATCTGCATCAGGGTCACCCTCTGGTGCAGGAATGTTATTGACGATACAGTCAAAGAGTGGCTGCATGTCTTTCTTTTCATCATTAAGGTCAGCCATAGCATAGCCTGACTTAGCTGAAGCAAAGATGAATGGACAGTCAAGCTGATCTTCATTAGCATCAAGGTCAATGAAAAGCTCTAAGATCTCGTCAATAACTTCTTCAGGTCTTGCTTCTGGACGGTCTATTTTGTTAATACATACTATAACAGAAAGATTCATGTCAAGAGCTTTCTGTAAAACAAACTTTGTCTGAGGCATAACACCTTCGAATGCGTCAACAACAAGAATAACGCCGTTAACCATCTTAAGTACTCGCTCAACCTCGCCACCGAAATCAGCATGGCCAGGAGTATCAATAATGTTAATCTTAGTATCCTTATATGTGATAGCTGTATTCTTAGAAAGAATAGTGATTCCTCTTTCTCTTTCGATATCATTGGAATCCATAACTCGTTCAGCGACTTCCTGATTAGCTCTGAAAGTTCCGCTCTGCTTTAACAGCTCATCAACAAGGGTTGTCTTACCATGATCAACGTGGGCAATAATTGCAATATTACGAATATCTTCACGCTTTGTTTTCATTAATAATGTCCTTCCTGAATTAAACTTAAAATATCTTCTATGATTAGCAACTTTTATATTCTATCACAATATTCTTAAAAAACAATACTAAATATATAAAAATTTTTTTATTTTTTGAACACATATTATTCAAAAAGTTTTTGTAATATTTGCGAAAACGACATCATATACATATTAGAGAAAACAAAGCACATGCCACAACACATTGATAATAAGGTGGCAAAGAAGGGAGAAATACAGAATGCTTGATAAAGTAATTGAAAACAACAGAGTGTGTATCATTGGAGAGATTGTCTCAGAGTTCACTTTCAGCCATGAGGTCTTTGGAGAGGGCTTCTATATTGCTAATGTATCAGTGAACAGATTAAGTGATATGGTAGATGTCATACCACTTATGATATCTGAAAGGCTTATTGATGTTACTAAGGATTATAGAGGAATGAAGATTGAGGTTGCAGGACAGTTCCGTTCTTATAACAGACATGAAGGAACTAAGAATAAGCTGGTGCTCTCAATATTTGTAAGAGAATTAAGATTCTTAGAAGATGACGAGATGCCTGAAGAGCAGTCTAAGTCCAACCAGATATTCCTTGACGGATATGTATGCAAGCCTCCTATTTATAGAAAAACTCCATTAGGAAGAGAAATTGCAGATATCTTAGTGGCTGTAAACAGACCATATGGCAAGTCGGATTACATACCATGTATAGCATGGGGAAGAAATGCAAGATTTGCAGGAGGTCTTGAAGTAGGTGCACATCTTCAGGTTAGCGGACGTGTACAGAGCAGAGAGTACACTAAGAAAATAGGAGAAGAAGAGGTTGAGAGAAGAGTTGCTTATGAGGTATCAGTAAGCAAGATTGACCTTGTTGAAGATGAGGAATAATTAAGACAACATTTATGTTCTTTAGTTTAAGGATATATATTGACATAACATTATCAGAGTGATATAGTCACATTAACTGTAAGGGTTTCCCCTGCAGCAGGTAGAGGTCGCACGATTCAAGAGTAATTATCCTGATGTCCCGGAAGACATATGAAGGATAGTAAAAGGGGAAAGTGCCGAAGAGGATTGTTTCCGGAGCAGTCTTACTGGGCGTAGGATTAATAGTTTTACGACTGTCATCGAATAGATGGAGAGCTACTTAAAGGACTATTACTATGATTTCTTTAAGAGCCAGTCTGTTTGAGCAGATTGGCTCTTCTATGTTGTTGAGCTACTCACATGGGTAGCGATGAGAATAGACAGGAATCATGTACATAATAATAGCTGTTAACAGCGGAAAGAAGGATGGTATGTCAGTATTTACCGGAGCCGGTGTAGCGATTATTACACCAATGAAAGCTAATGGAGAAGTTAATTACGATAAGCTTGGAGAATTCCTTGATTACCAGATTAATAACTCAACAGATGCAATTATTATCTGTGGAACAACAGGAGAGGCATCAACACTTACACATGAGGAGCATGTAGAAACAATCAGATTTGCTGCTGATTATGTGAAGAAAAGAGTTCCTGTTATTGCAGGAACAGGTTCTAACTGCACAGAAACAGCTGTATGGCTTTCACAGGAAGCACAGAAGGCAGGAGTTGATGGATGTCTCGTAGTTACACCATATTATAATAAAGCAACACAGAAGGGTCTTATCCAGCACTATACAGCAGTTGCGAAGTCAGTAGACCTTCCTATCATTATGTATAATGTTCCAGGAAGAACAGGCTGCAATATCCAGCCAGAGACAGCAGCTAAGCTTGCTAAGGATGTTGACAATATCGTTGCTATTAAAGCTGCAACAGGTAATCTTGCACAGGAGAGCAAGACAATGGCATTAGCTGAGGGAAGACTTGATATGTACTCAGGTGAAGACGGACTTATTGTTCCTCTTATGTCAATTGGAGCAAAGGGTGTAATTTCAGTATTATCTAATGTTGCTCCTAAGCAGACACATGATATCTGCGCTACATTTGCAGCTGGAGATGTTGCTAAGGCTGCACAGTTACAGTTTAAGGCATTAGAGCTTGTAGATGCATTATTCTGTGAGGTTAATCCAATTCCTGTTAAGCATGCACTTAACCTTATGGGATGGGATATGGGACCACTCAGAAGCCCATTATGCGAGATGGAAGAGGCTAACCTTGAGAGATTAAAGAAAGCAATGGTTAACTACGGAATACTTTAATTGACAGGAGAATGAACATGACAAGAATAATTATGCATGGCTGTAACGGCCATATGGGACAGGTCATTACAGGAATAGTTGCTAACGATGCTAATGCACAGATAGTAGCAGGAATTGACCTTCGTGATGACGGACATAACTTATATCCGGTATTTGCTTCATTAGAAGAATGTAATGTTGAAGCAGATGTTATTATTGATTTCGCATCAGCTAAGGCAGAGGATACACTTGTTGACTATATTAAGAAAACTAAGATTCCTGCTGTAATATGTACAACAGGATTAAGCGATGAGCAGATTGCATCAATCAATGAAGCATCAAAGAGTGTTGCAATATTACGTTCAGCTAATATGTCACTTGGAATCAATACATTATTCAAGCTTTTACAGGATGCTGCCAAAGTGTTTGCGTCAGCAGGCTTTGATATTGAGATAGTTGAAAAGCACCACAACCAGAAGCTTGATGCGCCAAGTGGAACAGCTCTTGCACTTGCAGATTCAATGAAGGAAGTGCTTGATGATGATTATTTCTACAGATATGACAGAAGCCAGTTAAGACAGAAGCGTGATCCTAAGGAAATCGGAATCAGTGCCGTAAGAGGTGGAACTATTGTTGGAGAGCATGAAGTAATTTTTGCTGGAGAAGACGAGGTTATAGAATTCAAGCATACCGCACATTCTAAGGCTGTATTTGCAAAGGGTGCAGTTGAGGCTGCCAAGTTCCTTGCAGGAAAGCCGGCTGGAATGTACGATATGAGAGATGTTATTGCAGCTAAGAACTAGTTGTCAGAACAGTTAATATAATGATATTCAATGCGGCTTGCTTCGGCGAAGCCGCATTTTTTATATAATGCCACAGCTGCTTTGTTCCTGCTTGTTACATTAAGTACGAGTGGAAGTGAAGCAATGTTAAAGTAGTCTTTAAGAAAATGCTTCATAAGGCATGTACCAATGCCTTTCCCATGAAGCTTCTCATCAACGAATACGCCGTATACATTGACAAATGTGTTCTGTGTATCAAGATAAAGAAGTGCCACAGGTTCTTCATATTCCGGCAGATACATAAGATAATCATCACCCTCAAGATAGTATTCGGCATTGTCAGGCTCTGCAGCCTGTATTGATTCTAAGTTAAAATGTGCTTTATCAAGCTGGTACAGATATTCGTAGAAACATACATCACCACATAAAGAACAGTTAAGAAGTTCTCCACTTATAGGCGCAATAAGCTCTAAATTGCCAGCAGAGCTGCTTTTAAGCTTTCTGTAACAGATGGATAGCATATTACGAAAATGTCCTCTATGGCGAAAATCAGGTGCTACAAGACCTGAAACTTCAACATATCCGCATTCATCATTGATAAGCAGTCCAACAAAGCCATACATTACAGGTGAATCTGTGCTGTCATCAACAAGCGCACACTGGATAAAGCTGTCGTTATGGGAATCACAGTAATAAGGCTCGTAGCCGTCACATTTGTTAATAAGTTCTTCAAGAGCATTCATTAAAATGCTGTCCAGATAGTCAATCTCAATATATTTCATAGTGGTTCTCCAATAAAAGTTTATAAAAATATTACTTTGAAATAAGAAACATTTGTTTACAAAAGTGTCAAAATGCCTTACTATATAAAGGTATATACGGAAGTATAACAAAAAATATGATTTACTAGCAATAGGTTATTGGGAGGATTTACATGGGTAAAGTAGCAATACTTACAGACAGTAACAGTGGAATTACACAGGCTCAGTCTAAGGAGCTTGGAGTTAAAGTTATACCAATGCCATTCTTTATAGATGGAGAACAGTATTTTGAAGATATTAATCTTACACAGGAAGAGTTTTATGAGAAGTTAAAGCAGGATGCTGATATATCTACTTCACAGCCTTCTATTGGTGAGATACAGGACGCATTTGATGAGCTTCTTAAGGAATATGATGAACTTGTATATATTCCTATGTCAAGCGGGCTCAGCGGAACATGTCAGACAGCTACTATGGTTGCTGATGATTATGATGGAAAGGTTCAGGTTGTCAATAACCAGAGAATTTCTGTAACCATGAGACAGTCTGTTCTTGATGCGAAGGAGCTTGCTAAGAGAGGTAAGTCTGCAGCAGAGATTAAGGAGATTCTTGAGAAGCATAAGATGGAATCAAGTATATATATTACACTTGAGACTCTTAAGTATTTAAAGAAGGGCGGAAGAATAACTCCTGCGGCAGCAGCTATTGGAACTATGCTTAAGCTTAATCCTGTGCTTCAGATTCAGGGTGAGAAGTTAGATGCATTTGCCAAGGCGAGAGGTAAGGCTTCTGCGAAGAAGATTATGCTTAAGGCAATGCAGGATGATTTAGATACAAGATTTGCAGAGTTTGCAAAGAACGGAAAGATGCATATGGAGGTTGCTTATTCAGGCAATCCTGAGGAGGCAGAGGAATGGGCTGCGTTAGTTAAAGAGACTTTCCCACAGTTTGATTTCCATATGGATCCGCTTTCACTTTCAGTTGCCTGCCACATAGGACATGGTGCACTTGCGATAGCGACATCTGCTTATCTGCCAGAACTTGATTAATACGAATGATAAGCCTGTGACAGCGCATGAGTTGTTGCAGGCTTTTATTTATAAATGCGGATATTACCGCAGGTTAATATGAATGGAGGATTGTTATGCCAGCAAGAAGTGAGATTGATGATAAGTTTAAATGGGCTGTGAGTGATTTATACAGCTCTGATGAAGCATGGGAGAAGGATTATAACAGTATACTTGAACTGACTGACCAGCCAAGTGAGCTTAAGGGCAGGATGGGCGAGTCTGCCGGCATGCTTTACAAGGCGCTTAAGGAGTATGAACAGGTAGAATACATTACTGAAAGAGTGTATGTGTATGCATTTATGAAATATTATGAGGATACAGGCAATTCAAAGTATCAGGAAATATCTGGGAAAGCCCAGATGGCTGCGATGAAGGTGTCAGAGAAGTATGCATTTTTAGAGCCTGAGCTTATATCAATAGATGCTGATGTGCTTGATAAATATATCAGCGAGGATGAAAGACTTGGAATGTATAAACATTTTATAGATGACTGCCTCGCAGGGAAAGAGCATACGCTTTCTGAAAAGGAGGAAGCACTGCTTGCAAAGGCATCACAGATGTCAACTGTGCCTAATGAGGTATTTTCTAAGTTTAACAATGCTGATGTTAAGTTTGGCAAGGTGAAAAGAGAGAATGGACAGGAAGATGAGCTGACTAACGGCAATTTTGCCACATTTATGGAAAGTCATGACAGAGCTGTAAGAAAGGCGGCATTTGAGGCGTTGTATAAGCAGTATGGGGCGTATATCAACACGATTGCAGCAGCGTTTTATGGCAATGTCAAGCAGGCAATGTTCTATGCAGACGCAAGGGGTTACAAGTCAACACTGAACATGTATCTTGATGGTTCATTTATTCCGGAAAATGTATATAAGAATCTTATTAAGACTGTCAATGACAATCTTGACAAAATGTACTGCTATGTTGATATAAGAAAGAAGGCACTTGGTGTTGACGAGCTGCATTTTTATGATATATATGCACCGATGGTAGAGGATATTGACTGGAAGATAAGCTATGATGAGGCTAAGGACATTGTTGTGAAGGCACTTGCACCAATGGGTGAGGAGTATGTTTCACACATTAAAGAAGGCTTCAATAATGGCTGGGTAGATGTGTATGAGAATACCGGAAAGCGTTCGGGAGCATTTTCATGGGGCGCTTATGGCACACACCCATATGTATTTCTTAATTACTCAGATACACTCAATGATGTTTTTACGGTTATTCATGAGATGGGACATGCAATGCACACTTATTATTCCAACGCAAACCAGCCTTATATTTATGCAGGATATAAGATCTTTGTTGCGGAGGTTGCGTCAACCTGTAATGAAGCGATTCTTATGCAGTATATGTTAAAGAATACTGATGATGAGAAGAAGAAAAGATATCTGCTCAATCATTTCTTTGAGCAGTTTAAGGGGACTCTTTACAGACAGACTATGTTTGCAGAGTTCGAGATGGAGGCACATGCAAAGGCTGAACAGGGTGAAGTTTTATCAGCAGAGAGTCTTTGTGCCATGTACAAGATGCTGAATGAGAAGTATTTCGGCCCGGATATGGTTATTGATGATGAGATAGCACTTGAGTGGGCAAGAATACCACATTTTTACACACCATTCTACGTATACCAGTATGCAACAGGCTATTCCGCTGCAATTGCAATATCAACTAAGATACTTGCAGGTGATGAGCAGGTTATAGCAGGTTACAGAAAGTTCTTGTCAGGCGGCTCTTCAATGCACCCTATTGAGCTTCTTAAGCTGTGCGGAATAGATATGACAAGACCGGATGTTGTGCAGGAAGCACTGGATGTGTTTGGGGAATTACTAAAACAGTGGTAATGCTTAATGTGTTGTGAATATAAAGATGATTCTGGGAGATAATGCGTCTTCCAGAATTTTTTTATGGGATAAATGTAACTATTGCCGAAATAATCCGTCTCTAATTATGAAAGGGTTAACACTTTTAAAAAACATGGAGTATTTACAGTAATGGATGATAAACAGATAATCAATTTATTTTTTCGAAGAGATGAAGATGCAATTAAGGTGGTTGATGAAAAATATGGTTCTAAGTTAAATGCACTGGCAGCCAATATACTGCAATCAAGAGAGGATGGGCTGGAATGTGTCAATGACACGTATATGAAAGCATGGAATAGCATACCGCCTGCAAGACCAGAGTATTTATTCGCATTTCTGGCGGCATCTGCAAGAAATATTGCGATTGATATGATAAGAAAAAACAATGCGGGAAAGAGACAGGCCAAAGTTGTTGAATTGACAAAAGAACTGGAAGAATGTATAGGTGATGGCGGATTGCAGGCACATCTGGACAAGGAAGATATTGGAGAGATGTTATCACATTTTCTTGAAACAGTTGATAAAAATAAAAGAATTATATTTCTCAGGAGGTACTGGTACTCGGATTCAATTAAAGATATTTCAGAAAGGATGCAGATGAGCGAATCAGCAGTGAAAGTTACTCTTCACAGAACGAGAAAAGAATTAAGAAGATATATGGAAAGCGAGGGTTTATATCTATGAAAAAATCAGAGGCAATGGATTTATATGAAGGGCTTAATGGAATTAGTCCGAAAATGATTGATGAAGCGGAAAATTACAAGAAAACTGCTAGCGCGGATATCAGGCATAAAAAGAGCAATAATGTAAAGAAGATAATGGCAGCAGGTCTTGTGGCAGCAGCGGCTGTTGCTGCTGTATTGGGAGTCAGAGAATTGAAGCCTTCTGTGACAGAAAGCGGGAACCAGAGCAGTAATCAGCTGGCATCAGAGCAGACAGGATATAAAATTGCTCATGTAATGAATGTGTATGCGGCTGGGCTTGATGATACATCAGAATGTATTTTTTCTAATGATGAGAAAAATGCTGGTGTATCAGGAGTTGTGGCTGGAATTTCAAGCCAGGTTGGAGATTCATCTGTGATGGGACAGGTTATGGCTGGTATAAATGTAACGGGCGAAGATATCTCAAAGATTAAGTATTCTATAATGGAAAATGATTCAGATGTGACATATAATCTGGCGAGAATGAAAGAGGTTGACAAGGACAGTCCTGAATATCAGACATCTTCTGAAAAATTCAGAAAACAGACGGAGAACGGCTATGCATATTACATTATTGAAGATATCGGGGAAGAGTATGAGGAGAGCGGCAACAGTCAGAGCAAGGGCATACAGATTGTAAAGTTTTCAAAGCAGTTAGAAAAAGAATCTTTGTATCAGGACCGTCAGGTATACAATGAGATGGTTAAAAATATGTATGAAGGACTTACATTAAGTATAACTGTGACATATGGAGACGGAACAACAGAGATTGTTGATGTGGGATTAAAAGAAGTCGGTGGTGGCGACAATTCAGGAAAAGTATCAGATAAAGTGGCTGTTTATGTGAAGTGATGAGTGACAGCGTATTATTAGCAGATCTTAAACGAAGAGAAAGACATGGTGCCAGGTGGAGCCATGTCTTTTTGCATAAATAAAGGAAGCCAGATAAATACTGACTTCCTTACAAAATAAAAGAGCGCGAGACGGGGATCGAACCCGCGACCCCCTCCTTGGCAAGGAGGTGCTCCACCACTGAGCCACTCGCGCAAACACAATCTTCTCGCAAGAAAACTCTCTTGCGAACACAAACAAGATAATACACATAAAATATTAATCTGTCAAGTGCAAATTTAAAAAAGTTGAATCTTTTATGTTAATATTATAATATAAGAGCATGATAATATATGTTAAATAAAGATATAATAGGCAGAAATCTAGACATAAGGAGAATACGCGATGCTCAATATAGAATATGGCTCATATCAGAAATTATATGATAAATATGGAGAAGATTTTATATATGATCCTGATATGTATTTTAATAATACATATGATGAAAAATGGATTACATCAGATATAGCAAGAAAAATAATAAAAGATATAGATAAATCAGAAGTGCTTGGAGAGAATTGTATAGAAAGTCCAATACTTGGACAGATAAGTCCAAAAGATTTATCAGGTGGAGCAAAAACATTGATGTTAATTTATAATAATCCGAATTTGGTTATTAATGCTTCAGCTTGTGGAGATAATTGTGTAAAGTGGCTTTTACAGATGGCTGAAGAAAAAGATATATTTATAAGATTACTTCATAATATGAACTTTGGAACAGCATTTACAATAAAAGTTATGAATACAAATCAGGTTGTACATACTATGCCTGAATTGATACAGATAAACAGTGATATATTAAGAGGGTAAAGATGATTGGAAAATATGAGTTAGAGATTACTACACGAAGGGTTGATTATAAGCTTACACTTGAAAGAAATATAACAATATTAAGAGGAAATAGCGCAACTGGTAAATCAACATTATACAGAGCGGTAAAACAGTATGAAGATGATGGCAGAGCCAGTGGCATTAGAATTACATGTGATAAACCATGTGTAGTTCTTGAAGGGAAGAACTGGGAGAATGATTTAAGAGAAATCAATCAAAGTATAGTATTTGTGGATGAAGGGGCAAAATTCATCAATACAGAAGAATTTGCATCGGCTATAAAGAATTCTGATAATTATTATGTGTTGATAACAAGACAGGATTTATGTAATTTACCATATAGTATACATGAGATATATGAATTGAATACGGACAAAATAGGAAATAGGATGTTTTGCAAGCAGCAACGCATATATAAAAGTGATAACATTTCAGAAAATGTTATGGTATCAAATATTATAACAGAGGATTCAAAAACGGGATATGAGTTTTATAATGAATATGCTATATCACACAATATGATATGCGAGCATGCAGATGGTAAAACAAATGTATCTAAGAGAATTATAAATAAATCAAATTCAGATGTAACATTAATTGTGGTGGATGGAGCAGCGTATGGTTCAGAGATGAATAATACAATGATATTGATTAATAGTATTCCAGGGTACATATTATTTACACCAGAATCATTTGAATGGTTACTATTGAATTCAAACATTTTAAATAAGCCATATATACTGGATATACTAAAAGAACCATATAATTATATTGAAAGCAGTGAGTTTTTTAGCTGGGAAAACTATTTTACAGAGTTGCTGAATAAAGCTACAAGAGAAAGCGAAGTTGTTCCATACAGCAAGGGCAATAATAAATCCATAAGGATGTTCACAACAGAGAAGAATATGAAAAAAATTATTGAATCAAGTGATTTAAGATATTTGTTAAAGACATGATAAAAAGAGGAAGTCAGTATCTACTGGCTTCCTCTTTAAAATAAAAATAAAAGAGCGCGAGACGGGGATCGAACCCGCGACCCCCTCCTTGGCAAGGAGGTGCTCCACCACTGAGCCACTCGCGCAAACACATTTAAGATAATAATAGCAAAATGATATTTTGTCAACACTTTTTTAGGAAAAATATTTTAAATTCTAATTTCTGAAAAATTAATATATGGGAAAGGACGTCAGGGATTTCTATTTTTTTGATAATATGGTATACTTTGCATGCTGAGTAGCAGAATTAGAAAGAATGGAGATTATTATGAATCCAGCATCAATTATGAAGCTTATGAGTGCCAAGAACAAGTTTCAGAAGAACCATACGAAGTTCGTGGCATTTCTTAACAGATGTTTTGCAGGTGGTCTTAAGGAAGGAACTATAATTGAGATTACAGTTACTAATCCTGGAGAGGCACCTATAACATCTAATATAAAGGTACAGCAGTCTGACTTAGAGCTGCTTGAAGAATTAAAAGAAATGGGTAGATAGTTTGCTTCGCAAAATAATTGCGAAATAACAAGGAGGATTGGAATGTTTGGGAATGACAAGTCCAGAAAGAACGGACTTAATATTATAGTTGTAGGAGGCGGTAAGGTTGGTGCCACTCTTGTGGAGAGACTCAGCAGGGAGAACCATGATGTTACTCTTATTGATAAGAACAGAGTTAAGCTTGATGCAATAACAGGTGCATATGATGTTATGGGAGTTGAGGGCAATGGTGCAAGCTTTGCTGTTCAGAAAGAAGCCGGTATTGACTCAGCTGACCTTCTTATATCGGTAACTGATTCTGATGAGCTGAATCTTTTATGCTGTACACTTGCAAAGAGGGCTGGCAGATGTGAGGCAATTGCAAGAGTAAGAACACCTGAATACAGTCAGGAGGCTGCCTTTTTAAGAGACAGATTAGGCCTGGCAATGATTATTAATCCGGAATTTGAGGCTGCAAGTGAGATAGCACGTGTGCTTTACATGCCGACAGCACTTGAGATTGGAACATTCGCACATGGACAGGCAGAGATGATTAAGATAAAAGTCCCTGAGGGTAACCAGATGTGTGGCCATACTCTGGCGGAGATATCCAAGGCTTCATCATCTAAGGTTCTTATATGCGCAGTTGAGAGGGATGGAGAGGTGTTCATTCCATCAGGACATTTTATTATAAGGGCAGATGATAAGTTATCTTTCATTGCATCAAGAAAGAATGCAAGGACATTTCTTGCAAGTGTAGGTTTTCAGACACATCAGGTCAAGAGTACCATGATTGTCGGAGGTGGAAGAGTTGCATATTATCTTGCAAAACAGCTCCTTAACATGGGAATTGATGTAAAGATTATTGAGAATGACAAGGAACGCGCGTTAAAGTTAAGCGAGGAGCTGCCGGGAGCTGTTATTATTAATGGTGATGGTACTGACGAGAGTCTTTTAAGAGAAGAGGGGATTGAGTATGTGGAGAGCTTTGTCCCTCTTACAGGGATTGATGAAGAGAATGTAATGCTTACTCTATATGCAAGAAAAGTATCTGAAGCCAAATGTATTACGAAAATAACAAGAATGGGATTCAGCAGTGTTATTAACAGCCTTGATCTTGGCAGTGTGATTTATCCAAGATATATAACATCAGAAGCTATCATTGCTTATGTAAGAGCTAAGAAGGAGTCTATGGGAAGCAATAACATACAGACTTTGTATCATTTGTTTGACCAGAAGGCGGAAGCTATAGAGTTTAACGTTGATAAGGAATCAGGAGTTACGGGCAAGCAGTTTATGGAACTTAAGCTGAAGGATAATCTGCTTATAGCACTTATTAACCGTAATGGTAAGATTATTATTCCAAGTGGTACTGACAGCCTTATGGTTGGAGATACTGTGGTTATTGTAACAACTCATACAGGGTTTGATGCTATAACTGATATTCTTAGATAGGAAAGGCTGGGAACATTGATATGAACAGTTCTATAGTAAGATATATTCTTGGACATGTTTTAAAGATAGAAGCGGCTCTTATGGTCATTCCTGTGATTGTTGGCGTTATATACAGGGAGAAGGCAATATCTGCATTCTTGATAACAATGGCATTATGTGCTGTATGTGGGATTCTTATGACAATTAAAAAACCTGCCAATACAGTTTTTTATCTGAAGGAGGGGTGTGTTACAACTGCACTTAGCTGGATTCTTATGAGTATATTTGGCTGCCTGCCTTTTTTTATAAGCAGGGAAATTCCTTCATTTACAGATGCACTTTTTGAGACAATATCAGGATTTACAACAACAGGAGCAAGTATATTAAGTGAAGTTGAAGGGCTGTCTCAGAGCATTATGTTCTGGAGATGCTTTACTCACTGGATTGGTGGTATGGGAGTTCTGGTATTTCTGCTTGCAGTAATACCTCTTACAGGTGGCTCTAATATCAATCTTATGAAAGCAGAGAGTCCGGGACCATCAGTGGGTAAACTTGTTCCTAAGATCAGATATACAGCAAGAATACTGTATATTATATATTTTGGGATGACTGTACTTCAGACAATTCTTCTTCTTTTTGGAGGAATGACATTCCTTGATGCACTTAATACAGCAATGGGAACAGCCGGAACAGGTGGATTTGGTATCAGAAATGACAGCTTTACAAGCTTTTCACCTTATATCCAGTGGGTTGTAACCATATTTATGATATTGTTTGGAGTTAATTTCAACGCGTATTATCTTATTGTTCTAAGACAGTTTAAGAAGGCTGTTAAAGTAGAAGAGGTAAGATGTTATTTCGGAATTATTCTTGCAGCAACAGCAATTATATTTGTTAATATATACAGAAGCGTAGGTGCTGTTGAACTTACACTGAGACAGTCAATGTTTCAGGTCGCATCTATTATAACGACAACCGGATTTTCATCAGTGGATTTCGATATGTGGCCGTCACTGTCAAAGTCGGTGCTTGTTGTGCTTATGTTTGTGGGAGCATGTGCCGGAAGTACAGGTGGCGGAATTAAGGTTTCCAGGTTTATAATAGGGATAAAGACAATATTCAGAGAGATTCAGTCATATATTCATCCTAAGAGTGTTAAGGTGATTAAGACAGAAGGAAAGCCTGTTGATAGTGAAACATGCAGGTCGGTGAGTATATATTTCATAACATTTATGATGATATTCACAGCGTCTTTACTGCTAATATCTATTGAAGGAAAGGATATTGTGACGAATTTCACTGCAGTAGCAGCGACTATTAATAATATAGGTCCGGGGCTTTCGGCTGTCGGACCGACACAGAATTTTGGAAGTTATTCTGATTTCAGCAAATATGTACTGATGTTTGATATGCTTGCCGGACGACTGGAGTTATTTCCACTGATAATTCTGTTCACACCTTCAATATGGAAGGATCTTGTAACCAAGAAGGTTTCTGAAAGGAAAATGCGTAGAATAAGAAGGGGTTAAGTATGAGTAATGTATCTGATTATTTGAAATGGAGAGGTGACCTTGATTTTAGCCAGGCACCATTTAATGACGTGGACAATTTAATACTTGCGCAGATTGCATATGTTGATTTTACTGATATTGTACCGGCACCGGGAAGTATCGAGACTATTACAATTGCGGAAGCGGCAGACACATTTTTTGATACCCATGATGAGAAGGAGATTAAGAAATGCAAATCTTTCATAGGAAAAGCTCCGTATCTTTTAAGGGAGGCAGCAGCAACAAAAAGATTTGGTTCACTTATACTTACTAATTATGTTGATTATGTCGATGGCGGCAAAGAAGAACAGTTTGCAGCATTTCATGTAAGAATCGATAACAGACTTACGTATATTGCTTTCAGGGGAACTGATGATACACTTGTGGGCTGGAAAGAGGATTTTAACATGAGTTTCTTATCCCCTGTTCCATCGCAGAAGGATGCGGTAAGATATATTGACACAACCGTGCAGCGTTCAGAAGGAAAGCTGATTATTGGCGGACATTCCAAAGGTGGTAATCTGGCAGTATATGCATCAGTATTTGCAAGACCATCAGTGAAGAAAAGAATTATTACTGTTTATAATAATGATGGTCCGGGATTTGACAGTGATTTTGTAAAGCATCCGGATTATCTGGCAATTCTGCCTAAGATTAAGAGTATTGTTCCTTATGGCTCAGTTGTTGGAATGCTTCTTAATCATGATGGGGATTATGAGGTTGTAAAGAGCAGCCAGTCAGGTCTTATGCAGCATGATTCTATGTCATGGCAGGTTATAGGACCAGATTTTGAGACTGAGCAGGAGTTAAGCCCTAAGAGTAAAAGGTTAAATGCAGCACTGAGCGCATGGATAGACGGGCTTACAAGAGAACAGAGGGCAGAATTCGTAGATACATTATTCTCACTGGTAACTGCAAGTGGTGCAAAGAACCTTTCAGAGATAAGTACAGCCAGGTTTAAGAATATTAATGCCGTTCTTAAGTCTTTCAGGGAACTTGACAAATCAGAACGTGCAATGATACTTAAGATATTTGCTTCACTTACAGGTGAGATTGGAAAAGCTTATAAGAGCAATTAATAAGGAGATAAAGAATGGGACAGGTTATATCAGCAGGAATATTGTTAGTTGTGGTTGTTGCCATATATATTGCAGTTTCATATAAGCACGAAAAAAGCGGTCTTGGGAAGGGCTGTGATGGTAATTGCGGCTCATGTGGATTAAGAAGCTGTAAAACTGACAAGAAGTGAGGCTTTAATGCGTAATACGGGGGACAGGTTAAAAGAATGCCGCATTATGAAAGGCTTATCCAGAGGGGAAATGTCAGAAATGCTGAATGTCAGTACTGACTATCTTGCCCGTTTGGAGACAGGGACACAACCGGTTACATACAGGATTATAGAGAAGGTGGCAAAACTTGAAGGCTGGAACAGCGATTATATCCTGCATGGAATAGATAATAATAATCCATTTTCAGAGTTGCACACACTATGCCCTGATTTCAGGAAAAAAGTTTTTATAAGAAATCTGCTATGTTTGTTTGACAGCATGCTTCAATTCGGGTATAAGAAAGAAAGGGTAGTGGCATATTACCATAGAATGATACTTGAGATTGTTAATGGAATGGAACTGGATGTTCCAGATAATGTGCGGACAGGATATACACTTACAGAGATAAGACGGATACATGATATGAATAAAAAGGACATGGCAAATGTGCTTGGAATATCAGAGAGAAGCTATTGTACATTAGAGAATGGTTTGTCAAGACCAGATGTAAAGACTCTACAGATAGTATATGATATGTATGGATTTAATGTGCAATATTTTCTTACGCGTAATCCACTTGATTGTGAGGCTGTAAACAATATATACAGGTGTTTTGATGAACCGTTAAGAGATTTTATTATGAGACGCATCAGGGACGACTATGATGAAATAATAATTATGAAAGGCCGGACTTATGGTAGAGATATATAGAACAGACCAGCAGGTATTAAATACATTGACAGATATTCAGGATGGATGCTGGATTAATATGGTAGATCCGACAAGCAAGGAGCTTGAGCAGATAGCAGAACGCTTTGAAATAGAACCGGAGGATATCTCATCGGCACTTGATGAAGAAGAAAGTTCGCGTATAAGCCTTGAAGACGGATATACTGTTATACTTGTGGATATTCCTACACCTGAGGTAAGACATGAGAAAAAAATGTATACAACAATTCCTCTTGGTATTATCCTTAAAAGTGAAGCAATAATTACAGTGTGTAAGGTAGATACACCGATTATTAATTATTTTGTAAGAAATAAGGTGAAAGAGTTCAGTACAAAGAAAAAGATGCGTTTTATATATCAGATGCTTTTCCGTTCAGCTTTCGTGTATCAGGCTAATCTTCGTCTTATTGATAAGAAAAGAATTGAGATAGAAGAGCGGGTTGATGGAGATACGTCAGATACTGATCTTATTGAGCTTCATGAGTTAGAATCTACACTTGTTTATTTTGCAACATCTCTTCGAGCTAACAGTATTGTGTTAGAAAGACTCAGAAGATATAAAAGACTTGAGCAGTATCCTGAAGATATGGAGCTTCTTGAGGATGTCATGGTCGAGTACCAGCAGGCTATAGAGATGACCACGATATACAGGGATGTCATTGATGGTACAAGGGAACTGATGTCATCAGTAATTGACAGTAAGCTGAATAATGTAATGAAATACCTTACTTCAATTACAATTGTGATGGCTATTCCGACAATAATATCAGGTATATATGGAATGAATGTTGGCGGAGAATGGATGCCGTTTGCAAAGACACCTTTTGGATTTGAGATAATAAGTGGAATAATACTTCTGATATGTATAATAGTTTTATGGGTATTAAGGAAGAAGAAAATGCTATAAAAGCAGTGTCTGCATTGATTGCAGGCACTGCTTTTACTTACTTATGAGTATATATTATCTGTAATTTTTCTGCCAGCGTGATACCATTTCTAAAGCCTCATTCTCAGATGATACCTTAGTAATTATAACCCCATCAAGATAGATTTCGTACACAGGAAATTTCTTGGATGTATTGCCGTGACTTACCTCAACTCTGTTGTACTTTACGCGTTCCATTAAAAGACCTCCTCACATTTAATAATAGTGTTACTAAGTAAAAACCAACAATATGTTGTATTATAGCATGCTTTTTAATAAAAGGAAATACTATATTTGGTATTGGTACTAAAGTACCAAAAAAATCAAATTAAACGCACTATTATACTTGTAAAATCGACATGTATATAATATAATTTTTATAACATGTAGAAAGATTAAGTACGTATAACTAATAATAAAAAATATAAGAGGTACATTAATATGAGCGATAATTATATTGCTGCCAGTGAGAAATTTGAGATTGTTCATAAGATGAGTAGAAGAATAGCATCTGTTGATAAGTATTGTGTTATAAGTGTTGCGAATAAAGCATTTGAAGAATATTTTGGAGAAATTAAGGAGACTCTTATAGAAGTAGTTGCACCTCAGGATAAAGAAAGACTGATGGATTTTATAGAGAAGTATGATGGAACAGCTAAGAGCGGAATGTTTAAATTTATTAACGCACAGGGCATAGAAAGATATAATCATTTATTTGTGTATGAACGAAGAGCTGTGGGCAATGGGCATATGAGAGATATTGAACTTGTTGATGTTGAGTCTATAGAGGAAGCTAATAAGAGCTTAAGAGATGATGTTTCTAAACATAAGATGCTGCTTGGACTGGATAGAGAATATACATTTACATATAACAGAGATAATGGCATATTCAGTATGTACAGGTATGATGTTGACTCAAGAGATGTCATATATAAGTCTGATATTGATGAATGGAAGAAGAGGATGCTTTCGGAGGGATATATTGACGAGAATGATAAGGAAATCTTTACTAATTTTATATCAGAAGTACGCTCTTATACGCAGACATTTTCTATAAAATTCAGAACAAGCATGCGTACATATAAAAGGGTGAAGGAGACTTTAAGATTTAAAGGAACTGTAATGAATAAAAGCGATGGAAGCAGGATTGTGATAGGTCGTGTTGTCCCTGAGGCAGACAGCCATGGCAATTATAATCAGATTACTGATATGATAGAAGAATTACAGTTTGATTCTCTTACACATGTGTATAACAAGAAAACTATTACCGCATATGCTGTAAAATGTCTCAAGGAAGAGCAGAATAACAGAGTTACGATAGCCGTTCTTGATGTTGACCATTTTAAGAAGGTTAATGATGTATATGGTCACATGTATGGTGATAAGGTGCTTGCAAGGGTTGGAAGAAAGCTTAAGGAAGTTGTAGGCGAAGATGGAGTTGTAGGACGTATCGGCGGAGATGAATTTGTTATTATATTCAATGGTATTAATGATGAGCATGCGTTAAGGGGTATGCTTCGTGCGATAAGAACCCAGATTAAGTGGGAATTTGTTGATGATTTTGAAGATTTAATGATAACATGTTCTATAGGAGCAGCTTACAGTCCTAACAACGGACATGAGTATGAGGAACTTTTCAGGAAAGCAGATTACTGTCTGTATGTAGCGAAAGAAAAGGGAAGAGACAGATATGTATTCTTCAGGGATGACCTCCATAAGGATTCATATGAGAATTCTCTTAATGCGAAGGATAAGAATGTCAATGATGGCAGGGAAATGAAGGAACTCAGATTTCTTTCAGGCATTATGGAGAATTTTTCAGAAGATGGCAAAGCAGCTATTAAAGAGCTTATACATCATATGTATGATACATTTAAACTGGACAGCATTAATCTTTACTGGGGAGCTAATCTGAACCGTGCATACTATATGGGTGTTGAGCTTGGCGGTTCACTGAATGCTGATTATGTTAAGACAGAAGGTTTTAAGAAGCTTCTGGATGGAAAGAATCATGCTGCTGTGGGATTCGTCGGAAGGCAGACAGACCTTGCACCTGAATTTGGAACAGACATGAGAGAAAAGAGAGTGTTTTCTACTGTACAATGCATAATAGGTTCACCAGATAATGTGAAAGGATTGTTTACTATTGACCGTTGTAAGGAGTCTGCACAGTGGGCTGAATATGAGATTGAGATGGCTGTTGTAACGGCTTCTCTTATCAACATTTTGGCTGAAACTGAATGTGATGAGAATTAATATATATAGTTTTTTATTACAAGATATTGTGTTTTCAATTGACTTGTCAAACTATATGTTGTATAATCAAATCTGCTTGGGAAACAGCATAAACACTGCGTTTCCAGCAGATTTTTTTAATGTAAAGGAAAATAGCCTGTATTGCTGAAAGCAGTATATACAGGGATATGATGGTCTTTTTGTGAGGGTTTGAAGTATGAAAATTATTAAAAGAAGTGGTTCAGAGGTAACATTTGATATCAGTAAAATTATGGATGCTGTATCAAAAGCTAATATGGAAGTTGTCCATAGTGAGAGATTATCAGAGGAACAGATTGAGACAATCTCTAATAATGTTGAGAGCATTTGTAAAGAGATGAACAGGTCTTTAAGCGTTGAAGAGATTCAGGATCTTGTAGAGAATCAGATTATGAATTTCAGAGCATTTTCAGTTGCAAGAAAGTATATTACTTATCGTTATAAGAGAGCACTTGTGCGTAAATCTAATTCTACAGATAAGCAGATATTAAGCCTTCTGGAGTGCAATAATGAGGAAGTAAAGCAGGAGAATTCCAACAAGAATCCTACTGTAAACAGTGTTCAGAGAGATTATATGGCTGGCGAGGTAAGCAAGGATATTACAAAGAGATTCCTTCTCCCTCCAGATATTGTAGATGCGCATGAGCAGGGGCTTATACATTTCCATGACGCAGATTATTTTGCACAGCATATGCATAACTGCTGTCTTGTCAATCTTGAGGATATGTTACAGAATGGAACTGTAATAAGCGAGACTATGATTGAGAAGCCACACAGCTTTTCTACTGCATGTAATATTGCAACTCAGGCGATTGCACAGATTGCAAGTTCACAGTACGGCGGACAGAGTATATCTTTAGCACATCTTGCACCATTTGTCCAGGTAAGCCGTGAGAAGTTTATTGGACAGGTAAGAGATGAGTTCGAGAAAACCGGAATAGATGCTTCCGAAGAAAAGATTAGAGAGGTTGCAGAACTTCGAGTAAAGGATGAAATTAAGCGTGGTGTACAGATGATTCAGTATCAGGTTATCACTCTTATGACAACTAATGGACAGGCACCTTTTGTTACTGTTTTCATGTATCTTGATGAGGTTCCGGAAGGTCAGACAAGAGATGACCTTGCACTTGTTACTGAGGAAGTATTAAGACAGAGAATGCAGGGTGTTAAGAATGAACAGGGTGTATATATTACACCAGCATTTCCTAAGCTTATATATGTTCTTGAGGAAGATAATATCCACGAAGATTCCAAGTACTGGTATCTTACAGAAATAGCTGCACAGTGTACAGCTAAGAGAATGGTTCCGGATTATATATCTGAAAAGAAAATGAAGGAATTAAAGGTTGATGCGAATGGCAATGGTCAGTGTTTTCCATGTATGGGATGCAGAAGCTTCCTTACACCATATATTGATCCAGAAACAGGAAAGCCAAAGTATTATGGAAGATTCAATCAGGGTGTTGTAACTCTTAATCTTGTTGATGTTGCATGTTCATCAGGCAAGGATATGGATAAGTTCTGGAGTATTCTTAATGAGAGACTTGACCTGTGTAAGAGAGCACTTATGTGCAGACATTACAGACTTAAGGGAACTCCTTCAGATGTTGCGCCAATTCTCTGGCAGAATGGAGCACTTGCAAGACTTAAGAAAGGCGAGACAATTGACAAGCTTCTTTATGGCGGATATTCAACAATTTCGCTCGGTTATGCAGGTCTTTGCGAATGTACTTATTACATGAAGGGTGTAACTCATACTAATCCGGAGGGAACAGAATTTGCCCTCAAAGTAATGCAGTATCTTAATGATACATGTAAGAGATGGGCAGCAGAGACTAATATTGATTTCTCACTTTATGGAACACCGCTTGAGTCAACAACTTATAAGTTTTCAAAATGTTTACAGAAGAGATTTGGTAAGATTGCTGGTGTAACAGATAAGAATTATATAACTAACAGCTATCATGTTCATGTAACTGAGCAGATAAATGCATTTGAAAAGTTAAAATTCGAATCACAGTTCCAGAAGTTATCTCCAGGTGGAGCTATCAGTTATGTTGAGGTTCCTGATATGCAGAATAACATCCCGGCAGTACTTAAGGTTATGCAGTACATTTATGATAATATTATGTATGCAGAGCTTAATACTAAGAGTGATTACTGTCAGGAATGTGGTTACACAGGTCAGATTCAGATTATAACTGATGATGACGGAAAGCTTATATGGGAGTGTCCTAACTGCGGAAACCGTAATCAGGATAAGATGAATGTCGCAAGAAGAACTTGCGGATATATCGGAACACAGTTCTGGAATCAGGGAAGAACTCAGGAGATTAAGGAGAGAGTGCTTCATCTGTAAGATTAAATATAATATGGCAGGACATGGAACCGACCCTCAAAAAAAGTTAGACTAAAAATCTAACGATTGGGAGGTCGGTTTTTTCATGTCCTGCCTTTTCTTAATAAGTGCTGTATGTGAATTAATATTCTGGGAAATATTCATGCTCTCTCATGCCATAAACAGCTGCAATCAGAATTGAAAGTATTATGGCAGGTATTGCAAATATAACAACAAAGCCAATGTCCTTGATTGTCATTATGAGTGCAATAACAGTCCATATTCCTGTATATATAATCTTGACAATCAGATTGCGGCGTATATGCTTTGGGTTGTTGGTTGCTTTATATAATATGATTCCTATATAAGCAAAAATAGTAATCACAGTAACGGGTAATCCAATTATGACAGCAAGAACAGCAAGAATATATAATAGAACTATGGATGTGCTTCCTATATAAATATGTCCAATTAAATGGAATAAATTGTTAATACTAAATGTCTTGTTATTAATTGCAGAAAATGATCCATACAAATTATTAAAGAATTTATCAGGATAAATATGAGTCATGATTAATATAATAATTGACAGAATACTGATAATAGTGTAAATAATTGTGAATACCTTATCCGTCTTTCTTGCAAAGTTCATTGTAATCGCTCTCCTCATAAATAATTGATAGTATCACTATATCATATTTATAGGTTATGAACAAGAACTGACTATAATAATGAATGTCAGATATACCGATATATATTTAAACTAATGTGATTCCCGAAAAGGAGTTTGGGACAGGGTTATGACAAGGAGGGCATATGTCACTTACGATAAGAAGTACAATGAATAATCAGGCGGCTGCACAGGGAATAGATAATACAGATAAGAATACTGATAATTCAAAGCAAACCAAGAACAGAAAGACAATCAATGCATCAGAGCTTAATCTTAAGCCATATAATGATAACCAGATTGATGCTAAAAGGCTCAGAGCAAGAAAGCAGGCAATGAAGCTTATATCTGACGCATGGAAATCTGCTGATAAGACAGATAAGAATATTGAGGATATGAAGCTCGATAAGCTTAATAAGCTTGATGAAATCACAGAACTTAAGAATAAGGTTAGTGATTTGGAGAATGAAAAGGAAGCATACCGTGTGGACTATGGTGTAGATAAGGATTCACAGGAACAGAAAGACCTTGAGCTGCTTGAAAAATATCAGAATAACCGTTATGGTTCGGCTGAGGACACATTTTCAAAAGAAGAACTTGACCGCTTAAAAGAATTACAGAATACTCCGCTTACAGAGTATCAGGAGAAGGTACTTAAGCTGAATTCATCACAGATACATTTTAAGGATGAAATTGGTCAGAAGGAGCTTAAGATTGCATGCACGACAGCTTCAATTGCACTTGCTGAAATTGACAGGGATAAGTCTCAGGAAATGCTAAAGGCACAGGACTCAGCAGACCAGATAATAGGTGCTGTTGAGGGTGAGGTTAAGAACCTGCTTGTAGCCGAGGGCAAGGATAATATTGACGACAAAGCCGAGGGGAACAAGGAGAAAGCTGACGAGGCAGAGAAGAAACAGGAAGAACAGCAGGAAAAGATTGACGAAAAGCGCAAGGAAAGAAAAGAGCAGGAAGAGATTATTGAGGGACAGGCAGAGGCTGACAAGCTAGAGATGAATGCTAGTGTCAAAGGCAATGATATCGACCATGTAACTGAAGCCCAGAAGCAGATAGTCAGAATAATGAAAGATAATAAGATGCTTAATGAGGATATTAAGGGAATAGATATTGATTTGAATTTCTAGATAGCTGTCAGGAAGGACTATGCATGGCGGGATTGTTTTTGGGGGATTCCTATATAATAACTGGGTTTTCTGTGCAGATGGAAAGAGATATGTCTTGGTGAGATTTGGTTTTCCTATAAGAAAACATTTTTTATATGAATAATAGGTCATATTCAGCACAATCTTAATAAAATTTAGGGTATTTTCCTATCAGATAGTGAATTAAAGCTATTTGATAGGAAAATTTGTCTTTATTAAGGAATGTTTTGTGAAAATAAGAAACATTTTTGGAAAATCTGGTAAGGAACAACCTATAAGAAATCAAAAATGCGACTATAAAAAGGTATCAACAGAGATGACTTTTTATCAAAGAATCTATGCAGTTAGCATTGATTGGAGTACCAGCGGTTTCAAATGTTGCTATGAAGTTTCTGCCAAGGACATATCCTGAATTAGCATAATCACTGATTTTTTTGATGGCATTACAGGCATATTCTGCATTATCCATAATACCAAAATGTTCCCATATATATTCCTGCCTTGTTTTAACATTAAGACAGGTAAAATCCGGGTGTGTTATGATACCAGATTGCAGCTGCAGAGGATATTCGTATCGATAAGGAATATTATAGCGATAGAGTTTGTTAGCTATGATAATTTCAGACTTAGACCGTACGCGTTCGCCATTATCGGTATAATATTCAGCGCAGTCAGGAGTGAATCCTAAAGATGTATATTCTGAGGCTTTCCAGTTTGCAGTAAAATCTTCATCGGATACAAAAACTGGAGTAACCATTTCTTTGCGGAAGCTGTTAAGTGAATCATAAATATGCTGGATTTCTGATGGATTATATTTCTTAAGTATGACTTCAAGAAAGTTTAATTCTTTCAACAGGCATTGTTCAATTCTTAAATCATAATCTTTTTGTGCAAGTTCAATTGCAAAATTATAGTTATGCTTTTTGATATATGTTCCTTTGGTATCATTTACTTCGACTTTATGATAATATTGGCAGCCATGAGCTTTTCTGGCAGTTCGCAGAGAACCTTCAGGAGCATTAGAAATTCTTCCTTGTATATCAGCTAGTAAAAGAGACAATTGTGAATGCCTGCACATAACAGACTCTTTAATCGTGTCAGGTGCTAATGTGTCAACATGTTCCATATTATAATTCTGTATATCTCTCATTAAAAACCCCCTTTTGCAATTACAGGTAAAAACTGTTTAATAAATATACTATACAAATATATAAAAATCAACAGCTTGATATATTAAAAATATGCAAACATGCTGAGAAAAACAAGTCTGGGCAAAATATGATGATAAATAAAGGAAGCTTCATACGCAGACAATACGTGATACCTATAGGTAGTCGCATAATAAAGTCTCTTATAGGAAGATTTTTGGGAAAATTTATGTGATTTTGTGGATTTTCAGATTGTGGAGAGCAGTTTTACCTATTAAGGAATAGAAATAATGAATCTTATAGGTTGAGAAGAAGCTTTTGGATTGAAAAAACGCAAAATATGCCTATAAGAGAGCAAATATTATGAATATATAGGTCGCAAGCAGCCATCACGGAAAATACAATACAGAGCCAACGGGGGACACGCAGCCTATGTGGGAAAAAACAGAGCCAACGGGGATACGCAGCCAGCGCGGAAAAACAGAGCCGGTGGCAAAAACCGCAAAAATGGAATTGTGTCAGCGAACAGAGAAAAATAGCACCCAGGCATTAGCAATGGATACAAAAAATATTGGGGATATCGAAGATATCCCCAATACAGAATTAAAAATCCACCTGCTGTACAGAACCGGCGCTGCCGTCTTCATGAAGATACATGCCGCTGCTTCGTACTTTAGCTTTAAGATTGTTATCATCATCAGTTACATGAAATGTTGTTTTGGAGCTGCCAAGACAGATTGCACCGACATTGGCTTCCTTAAGTGATAAGAGCGTGTCCTTGCCATTCTCATCTTTAACCCAGACCTTTAACTGGTCATAGACTTCGTCATTCTCATCAATCCAGCCGTTGCCGTCAGAATCGTATTCTGCAAGCTCGGAAAAGCCATTACCGGTCTTGGTTCCGAACAGCTCACTGCCGTCATTGATAATTCCGTCGCCGTTCTTATCAAGAGCAAGAAAGCCACTTTCAGGATTCATCTGTGCAATAGTCTCGTCTTTACCATCACCATCAATGTCAAAACTAAAGGACTTATCAGAAATAGAAACAGGATTGCATCCAAGATTAATAACAAGTGGATCTGTCAGTACAGTGTCAAAGCTGGAAACAAATTCAATGCTGTGTTCTTCCATGTATCTGCGCGACATGGTCATATCAAGATTAAAATTAAGTTCCCTGCCGTCTGCTGTTTTAACAGTTCCGGTTGTTGAAAATGAAGTGCTTTCCTTTTCTTCATAGGTTGAAGAATATCTGGTTCTTACAGTCCACACAGTAGGAGAAATCTGGTTAGTAATAGAAAGGGTTTTTGAGGCTTTGTCAGATGAAGATGTGCCAGAGACTGAATTGCAGGATAAACTGTCAGTATCATGAAACATTCCACGGAAAGACAGAGACTGAATAAAATCCAACAGGGACATATAAACCTTTCTTGTTATTTCTGTGTAACTGAAGCTTACATTCTGCCGCATAGAAACTAAGCTGGCTTTGTTGTAAGCAGGTGTTAAAGCCTCCGTGCCTTCTGGTGATTCCTCACCAGCCAAATCCGTTTTAGAAGAATCGTCCGGGACATTAAGTCTGCCAGAACGATTGTAGAGTGGCATCATCAGAAACATGTCGTCATACTTTCTGTCCGGAGAATCAGAAGAATTACTAAAATATGATTCTTTCTGGCTTAAGCTGCTTCTTGCCTGGTTCATTCCAAAACTAAAGGAGTTACCAGAGCTGCCGGCTGCGACCATGCCGCTTGATACCTTTTGTGAGTAGTGTCTTCTTGAAGACATACTCATGTTACTGTCTACAATTATCATAAGTATACCCGCCTTTCATCTTCAGCAATGAACACGGTTATATATAATATCGGTTTAAGCGCAGAATACTTAATAATAAAATGTCAATTAAAAAACTTTTATAAAATAACTTTATAAAAGTACTGGAAATTCTTATTTAACTGTTGTAATATGATAGCAGAGAAATATCTGCATAAGCAGAAATAAATTATTGAGCCGTAAACTGGCAGAAAGAGGTCATATATGTGGACAGCAGATTTAGGAAATGGACGATACAAGAATCCAATACTTTACGCTGATTATTCAGATCCGGACGCAATCCGTGTCGGTAATGATTATTTTATGATATCATCAAGCTTTTCTAATGCTCCGGCTATGCCGTTGCTTCATTCTAAGGATCTTGTAAACTGGAAGGTTGTTAACTACATTTTGGCTGAAATTCCAGAATTCAGATATAGAAATCCAATTCATGGATGCGGAGTGTGGGCACCTGCAATAAGATATCATGAGGGTACATATTATGTGTGCTTCCCAATGCCGGATGAAGGAATATATATGACTACAGCAACAGACCCTTATGGTGAGTGGAGTAAGCCAGTGAATATAAGACCGGGCGCAGGCTGGATTGATCCATGCCCATTCTGGGATGAGGATGGAAAGGCATATCTTGTTGCAGGAGTTGCCAAGAGCCGTATCGGATACAAGAGTGTGCTTCATATGGTAGAGATGCAGCCAGATGGAATGGGGCTTATTGGTGAGGAAAAGATTATATTTGATGGTAACTTAAATGACCAGATTACAATAGAAGGTCCTAAGATGTATAAGCGAAACGGATGGTATTATATATTTGCACCGGCTGGCGGTGTTAAGACAGGCTGGCAGACAGTGTTAAGGTCGAAAAATGTGTTTGGACCATATGAGTATAAAGTGGTTATGAGACAGGGAGATTCGCCTGTCAATGGACCTCATCAGGGTGCATGGGTTGACACAGTTACAGGACAGGACTGGTTTATACATTTTCAGGATGTGTACGCAGCGGGCAGAATAACACATTTGCAGCCAATGAGCTGGGAAAATGACTGGCCTGTAATTGGAGTTAAGAAAGATGGCAATGATTACGGCGAGCCTGTGATGGAGTACGAAAAACCTGATGTCGGTGCAGTTTATGAGATATGTGAGCCGGATACTACAGATGAATTCACAGAAGATAGCCTGGGACTGCAGTGGCAGTGGAACGCCAATCCTGATAGTGACTGGGCACAGTTTGGTATTGATGAAAGCGGAAATGTGTCTGATGATGGTTCTTATATAAAGCTTAATGCAGTTGGCAGAGCATCAAACAGACCAATTGGCGATTACAGAAATCTTCTCCTGCAGAAGTGGCCAGCACCGGAATTTAGCTGTATTACTAAGATGAATATCAGTGGAATGTCTGATGGTGATAATGCCGGATTCATTCATATGGGAATGGATTATCTGGCAGCAGATGTGACTGTTAAAGGCGGTAAGATGGAAGTGTATGCAGTAAAGGGTGTGCAGCAGTTTGACTGTGACCAGGCTTATACTAGAGAGACTAAAGAATTGCTTGCTTCATACGATAATCTTAAGGAAATATATTTCAGATACACAGTTAAAAAGACAGGAACTAAAAACTATGTTGAGGGAGGACTTCCTGTTAAGGAAGCACCTGTTGAGACAGTAACAATAGAGATAAGCACAGACGGAAAAGAATACACCAACCCTGTTTCTGTTATTGCCAAAGCCGGAAGATGGGTTGGTGTAAAGAGCGGTGTATATGTATCACATGATAATTCTGCCAATAGTGCAAACAAAGGCTTTGTTACGGTAGATTATGTAAGATACAGCCGTTAAATATTCTTAATGTTTTTCTTAGCCCACAATTCAAGGGCTTTCGCATTATTGGAAATAAGGTCGAGGGATTCAAGTATCTGCTTGAATTCCTCCTGTTCTCCAATATCAACCTGACCATCAGCAGAGATATTGATAATAGAAGCTCGCAGGTTTTCGATATCATTCAAAGAACCAAGCATTTTTAATGATAATCTGTCAAATGAATTAATCTCGACTTCCTTCATTGTAAGCCTTCCAATCGGACATTCGTTTGAGCAGTAATTGTAGCAGAGTTCAGGAGCGTTGTAGCATTTTGACATAGATACAACCTCGTCCGCATAAGGTGTTACATTGCCAAGTTCAATTCTTGCAAGTCTTGTTCTGTCTATACCTACGACATCTGAAGCTGCTTCACGGCTTTCAAATTCAGTATTTTTCTGTGCTGCAGAAAATCTTGCCTGATAATATCTGTTATCAGATGCTTTAGTTGCTTTCTTCATGGTTAATAATTCTCCCCTTGGTATATTTAATGAGTTAGTAAAATACATGGTCTCCAATAACGGTTCCGCCCACATCGACAGAACTGTCATATACATGAAAATATAATGCGTTAATATTGATATAACCGTTAAGCACATCAACGGCTGCCTGGGTGCAGGCTGAATTCGCACCTCTTGCTAGGACTATTGCAAATCGTCCGCTGGCAACAGGTGAAAACTGGTAAGGTGCATATATTACGCCACTTATGCTGTTGGCAAAGCGTGGGTCAGCAACTCTGTTGATAACAACACTTCCTACAGCACATTTGCCCTCATATGACTGGTTGCCGGCTTCACATTCAATAATTGCTGCGAGCATTGCAACATCTTCGGCAGTGTGATTCTTAAGAACATTGTTAAGAGCGTTCTGGTTAACCATAGCAGAGCCGGAAGATGAATTATTGCCTGTATTACCGGCGTTATTGACTTTGTCAGCCTCTTCCTGTGCTTTTTTTGCAGCTTCAAGAGCTTCCATTTCACGGCGCTGACGCTCTAACATTTCCTGTTCAATCTGTTTTTCGTATTCGAGTGCAAGTGCTTCTGCATCAGTAATGCTGTCACTTGTAGTGTCAAGCTCTGTCTGACACTGTGAGAGAAGCGCAGCAAAATTATCAGCTTCGCGGGAGGCATCATCCTTAAGAGTGACAAGTTCAGCCATTTCTTGTTCAAGCTTTGCCTGAGTTTCTTTAAGAGAAGCCAGGAGGTCACTTAATTCCTGCATCTTCTGGTGGTCATAATTAGAAATCTGCTGGATATATTCTGACTTGGATAAAAGGTCAGAAAGGCTTTCAGCTGACAGAAGCGTTGACAGAATAGTAGCATTATTATTCTCATACATAAACTGGATTCGGAGCTTCATGGCGGCATACTGCTGGTCAATCTCTGCCTGCATATCAGCAACCAGGATATTGGTATCATCAATCTCTGACTGCTTAGCATTAACTGCATCCTCAATAGAAGAAAGCTTCTCTCCGGAAGCAGACAGCTTCTCGTTAAGCTCTCCGTAAGATGCATTGAGTTCGCTCTGTTTATTCCTTAATTCTTCAAGCTGTTTATTAACAGCATCGAGGTCATCCTGTGTATCAGCCATCAACTGGTCAGGATAAGCAAAAAATGGAACAGCAGATGTAGCTGCCATTATAAATGTAAGACCAGCGGCCGTTAATTTCCGTAATTTTAATCTGATAAAATGTTTCACATAGACTCCTAGTAATCATTATATTTTTATAAACAAAAAACAATATTAGTATAAAATGTGCTGGAATAAATTGCAAGCCAAGCTTTCCATGGTGTATATTAATTGAGGAGTGCGGATTGGGAATTGGTCTGCATCCTTCGACTTGCGTACATGACGTTGCGGCATCTGACTATAGCATACGCTTTCAGGAATCCTGCGATTAGTGTAACTAAATGCCGCTATCTACAGAGTTTATTACGGTGTGTCAAATCAAACGCGCTTCGCTTGAACGAGATTTGACGCACCGCCCTAATGTATATAGCGACATTAAGTTACACTAATCGCAGGATTCCTGAAAGCGTATGCTATAGTCAGACACCGCAACTGATATACACAACATTTAAGATGCAGACAAGTTCCCAATCCGAAGCCCGCAATAAAATAAAAGGAGTATCCGATGCTTGAATTAAATGATATAAAGAAAGACTATGTGTCCGGTTCGACTACTGTGAGTGCACTTAAGGGCATTAATCTTAGGTTCAGGGACTGTGAGTTCGTGTCGATTCTTGGACAGTCCGGATGTGGTAAGACTACCATGCTTAACATTATAGGCGGACTTGATAAGTATACGAGTGGTGACCTTAAGATAAATGGAGTGTCAACTAAGAATTATAAGGACAGAGACTGGGATTTTTACAGAAATAATTCTATTGGTTTTGTGTTTCAGAGTTACAATCTGATTCCGCACCAGACAGTTTTGTCTAATGTGGAGCTTGCACTTACGCTTTCAGGTGTATCTAAGACAGAGAGAAAGAGAAGAGCTATAGAGGCACTTGAGAAGGTTGGACTTGGTGAACAGATTCACAAGAAGCCTAATCAGATGTCAGGTGGACAGATGCAAAGGGTTGCTATTGCAAGAGCACTTGTAAATAATCCTGATATCCTGCTTGCTGATGAGCCTACAGGAGCGCTTGATACAGAGACAAGTATCCAGATTATGGAGCTTTTAAAGGAGATATCAAAGGACAGACTTATAATCATGGTAACTCACAATCCTGAGCTTGCAAAAGATTATTCTACAAGGATAGTCAGATTGTTAGATGGTGTGATAACTGATGACTCTGATCCATATTCGTTAGAAGATATGGAAGCTGATATTAAGGCTAAAGAGGCTGTTAAGGTTAAGGCATCAGAGAAGAAGAATAAGAAGTCAGGAAAGAAGCAGAAAACATCTATGTCATTCTTTACAGCGCTTTCACTTTCCTTTAATAACCTGATGACTAAGAAAACAAGAACGATTCTTACTGCATTTGCAGGAAGTATAGGAATTATCGGTATTGCAATGATTCTTTCTATCTCAAATGGTATCCAGTTATACATTGACAGGGTTCAGAGAGATACGCTTTCAAGCTATCCTATAACACTTCAGGCAGAGTCGATTGATATAAGCAGCATGGTTACAAGCATGACAGGCAATTCGGATTCAGAAGAGCATGAGGATAAGTCTAAAATATATTCTAACGATATCATGGGTGACATGATTAATACCATGGTAAAGGAAGTTAAGAGCAATAACCTTTCAGAGTTTAAGAAATACATTGAAAACGGCGGCTCTGACATTAAGTCATATGTAAGTGATATCCAGTATTCATATGATGTTCCTCTTAACATTTATATGAAGGATACTTCTAACGGTGTAGAGCAGTTAAACCCAAGTACAATGTTTGATTCGATATATGGCGAGGGTGCAACAAGCACATCTTCTGCAATGTCATCAGGCATGGGTATGGGGATGTTTTCTAACAGCAGTGTGTGGAACCAGCTTTTAGGAAACCAGCAGGTTCTTGATGAGCAGTATGATGTCCTCGCAGGACACTGGCCAGAGAATTACAACGAGGTTGTGCTTGTTACAGATAAGAATAACGAGGTTGATGATTATACACTTTACTCATTAGGACTTAAAGACCCTGAGGAAGTAAGAACACTCTTTAAGAAAATGATGGTTGGTGAATCATACGAAACAGAAAAGGATATAAGCTATACATTTGACGAGATACTTGATACAGAGTTTAAGCTTGTTATGCCTACGGACATGTATAAGTACAATGATGTGACCGGTACATGGGACGATTACAGCAAAGATGATAAGTATATGACAAATGTTGTAAATAACGGAACTGACATTAAAGTATGTGGAATAATCAGACCTAATGATGACGCAGTCAGCACTTCAATTTCAAGTGGAATCGGTTATACAGCAAAGCTTACTGAATATATTATCGAAGAAGTAAAAAACAGTGAGATTGCCAAGGCACAGCTTGCTGATACAAGCGTTGATGTATTTACAGGAGTTCCATTTGACAATGACAGGAATACAGAGATTACAATGGACGATGTAAATGCATATATGGCAACACTTTCACCAGAGGAAAGCGCTCAGATGCAGGCAATGACAAGTGGAATGAGCGATGACCAGATACTACAGCTTTTCTCAGCGTCACTAAAGGCTAGAACAACAGATGCAACATTAGACAGCAATAAGTCGAAGCTTGGAATTACAGACCTTGATACACCTTCACAGATAGATATATATGCAACTGATTTTGATTCTAAGGAGAAGGTTCAGAATATTATCAAGGATTACAATAAGCTGCAACAGGACGATGGCAAGGAAGAAAATGTTATTAACTACACAGATTATGTTGGAATAATGATGTCATCAGTAAGTACAATTATTAATGCAATTTCATATGTTTTAATAGCATTTGTTGCAATATCACTTATAGTTTCTTCAATAATGATAGGTATTATCACATACATTTCAGTACTTGAAAGAACTAAGGAAATTGGAGTATTAAGAAGTATTGGTGCTTCTAAGAAAGATGTTTCAAGAATATTCAATGCAGAGACACTTATTGAAGGTTTTGTCTCAGGCGCACTCGGCATTGTTGTAACTTTATTGCTGTGCATACCTGCAAATGCGTTGATTAAGCACCTTACAGACATTTCTAATGTTGCACAGCTTCCGGTTGCAGGAGGAGTAATACTTATAATAATAAGTATGTTACTTACATTTATTGCCGGACTTATCCCGGCAAAGCTTGCAGCTAAAAAAGATCCTGTTGTGGCATTAAGAAGTGAATAATGTCTTTACTTTAAAACTTCACTGTGTTAAAATTTGAAAGTAATAAGCCAATGTTATTTTTGGAAAATCGGGGTGTATAATTATGAATAATAAGTTAAAGACACAGGCTGTTGAGCAGCTTTTTCAGGCAATATTAAGTCTTAAGGATTTAGATGAAGCATACGATTTCTTTGAGGATGTATGTACAATTAACGAGATTTTATCCTTATCCCAGAGATTTGAGGTTGCCAAGATGTTAAGAGAACACAGAACATATCTTGATATTGCAGAGAAGACAGGTGCGTCTACTGCGACAATCAGCAGGGTAAACCGTTCGCTTAATTATGGTAATGACGGGTATGACAGAGTATTTGAAAGACTTGGCATGCTTGAGAAAGAGACAGAAGATAATAAGTAATATATGAAGCAATGTAAAAGGGAACTGTCAGTACTGGCAGTTCCCTTAATTTATACGGATTATTTCTTTTTGTCTGTTTTATCAGACTTCTCAGGCTGCTTTGGCGCATGCTTGGCAGAGTAATCATCAATCAGACTTTCAATCATGTTCTTCTTCATGTATACATCAAAGCTTAAAAGACATACAAGACTGAAGAACTGTAAGAATTCTCTGTCATCATCATCCTTTACATCGGTAAATGCATTGCTTGCCTGTTCAGACTTTGCAAATATATCTTTAGATAAGGGCCTTGCAAGAGAGGATTCCATTGAAAAAATCTCTTTATATATATAATCCAGATCCGGCTTGGAACCTTCATCAAAGAATTTCTCAGTGAGAGGATTGAGCATTTTCTGTATATCACTTATTGAGAGAATGTTCTTAAAGTAATAGATAAATGTAAGGATATATATGTGTTCCTTAGAGTACTTTTTCTTTACTGGTGATGGCAGCAGATTGTTTTTGGCATAGTTGTTAATCATTGTTTTGGTTAGTACTTTATCATCAGTGGTACGCTTTGTATCGTGAAGATGTTCATACATAAATGTTGTAACCTGATCCATGTACAGATTGATGTTAGGCACATCTCCGGGTTTTATATAGTTAAGAGCGGACATATCTTTAAGAATACCGCTCATAAGCTCTTTAATATCGTTGTTCATATGTTCCTCATTTCTTTAAAAATGCGTATTCATGAGAGAATACATTTATATTAATGCTTAAGCTATATTATATAGTTTTTAAAACCACATTTCAAGTGGGAATAATATAATGAACTTTAGCATAGTGTATTGTGCATATTATGATATTTTAATATTTATTACAACGGTATAAAATATGCTTCATAGGAGCAATTATTCGTGACTTTTTGCTCCTGATATATTATAATTAAAAAGGTTTTTAGAATTCTGGGAGACAGAATTCAGATGCACCAGAGGGTGATATGTGCCAGAAAGCGGCACAGGAATGGAGGATTATTATGGGTATTTTAACAAGATTCAAGGACATTATGAGCGCTAACATCAATGCACTTCTTGATAAGTGTGAGGATCCAGAGAAGATGATTGATCAGTACATGAGAAATCTTGAGAGCGACCTTGGAAAGGTTAAGGCAGAGACAGCTTCAGTTATGGCTGAGGAGACAAGATGTAAAAGAGAGCTTGATGAATGCACAGCAGATGTTGCCAAGTATCAGTCATATGCAGAAAAGGCTCTTAAGGCTGGCAACGAGGCAGATGCAAGAACATTCCTTGAGAAGAAGCAGCAGTTAGTTTCTAAGCAGGCTACATTACAGCAGACATATAATATTGCAGCAGACAATGCAGCTAAGATGCGTCAGATGCATGATAAGCTCTGCAAGGATATCCAGTCTCTTGAAGCAAGAAGAGATGCAGTTAAGGCTAAGGTTGCAGCAGCTAAGGCTCAGGAGAGAATCAACAAGGTTGGTTCAAGTGTTAATAGTGTTGGAACAAGCATGGATGCGTTCAGTAAGATGGAAGCTAAGGCTAATAAGATGCTTGATCAGGCTAATGCAATGGCAGAGCTTAACCAGACACAGCTTGAGGCAGATGTTGACAGTCTTGCAGCTAAGTATGATGCAGAGCCGGCTAACACAGCAGTTGATGATGAATTAGCAGCACTTAAGGCTCAGATGGGCTTATAATTCAGAAGCACATTTATAATGAGATAAGCAATACATAGATAAGGAGAGGGAACATGGGATTATTCAAAGGGCAGTTTGCCAATGTAGTTGAATGGGAAGAGTACAGAGATGATATAATCTTCTGGAAATGGACCAACAGAGAAATCAAGAAAGGCAGTAAGCTGATTATCCGCGCCGGCCAGGATGCAATCTTTATGTACAATGGTAAGATTGAAGGCATTTTTAAGGACGAGGGAAGCTTTGATATTGAATCACAGATTATTCCATTCTTATCAACACTTAAAGGCTTTAAGTTTGGCTTCAACAGTGGAGTAAGAGCAGAAGTTTTATTTGTTAATACTAAGGAATTCACAGAAAAGTGGGGAACTAAGAATCCTATTCTTATTCCAACACAGGCACTTCCAGGTGGAATGCCAATAAGAGCTTTCGGTAACTTCTCATTTTCAGTATCTGATTACATTACGCTTATAGACAAGGTAGCAGGTGTAAAGCAGATGTACACTGTTGCAGATGTTAAGGAAAGAATATCAGCAGTTCTTGACCAGCTTCTTATGAAGTGGATTTCTAAAGAAGGCAAGGATATGTTTAATCTTCAGGCTAATGCTTATGATATCTCAGCGGGTATTAAGACAGACCTTGATATGGAGATGAGCAAGTTAGGAATCACAATAACAAGCTTTACTATCTCAAGCTTTTCTTATCCGGAAGAAGTACAGAAGATGACTAATAAGGCAGCTTCTCAGGCAATGGTTGGAGATATGAACAGATATACACAGATGGCTATGGCTGATAGTATCGGCAATTCAAGAGGCGGTTCGAATATTGCCAGTGATATGATGCAGCTTCAGATGGGAATGCAGGTTGGACAGCAGATGATGAATAACATGAATACTGCAATGAATAATAATGCAAATGTGTCAGGTGGCACAGCACCTAAGTTCTGTCCTAACTGTGGAACACCAACTAATGGCGCTAAGTTCTGTTCTAACTGTGGAACAAAGCTTGCATAAGCTGACAATTAGTAATATGTGAATTTAATAAATAACAATCAGGGATGTTGTCATATTGGCTTGGCAACATCCCGTTGTTTTTGTATAATGTGGTAGTTGGCAGAAATAAGGTGGATATAGATTTCACATTTGCATGAAGGTGGATATATGAGATTAGAAGATTTGAATGACAGCCAGAAAAGGGCAGTTAAATATACAGATGGCGCGCTGCTTATTATTGCCGGGGCAGGCTCTGGAAAGACGCGTGTGCTTACGAACAGAATTGCATATTTAATAGAAGAATGCGGAGTAGACCCATATAATATTATGGCAATTACATTTACTAATAAAGCTGCAAGAGAGATGAAAGAACGAGTTGAGACTACTGTGGCACAGGGTGCAGGGGCTGTATGGGTAAGTACATTCCACTCAACATGCGTGAGAATTTTAAGAAGATACATAGACAGAATTGGATACGATAATAACTTTACGATATATGATACGGACGACCAGAAGTCTGTAATCAAGGATATATGTAAGAAGATGAATATAGATACGAAGATGCTTAAAGAGCGTGCAATTATGAGTAAGATTTCATCTGCTAAAGATGAGTTAAAGACTCCTGATGAGTTCGAGCTTGAGGCAGGTAACGACTATAATCTTAGAAGAATCGCAGGTGTATACAGAGAATATCAGAAGACGCTTAAGCTTAACAATGCGCTTGATTTTGATGACCTGATATTCAAGACGGTTGAGCTGTTCCAGAGTGATGCAGAGGTACTTGAGCATTATCAGGACAGATTCAGATATATAATGGTCGACGAGTATCAGGATACTAATACATCACAGTTTAAGCTTGTTGCAATGCTTGCAGCAAAGTATGGCAATATATGTGTGGTTGGTGATGATGACCAGTCTATATATAAGTTCCGTGGAGCAAACATTTATAATATTCTTAACTTTGAAAATGTGTTCACAGGCGCTAAGGTTATAAAGCTTGAGCAGAATTACCGTTCGACGCAGACTATTCTTAATGCTGCAAATGCTGTGATAAGTAATAATATTGGAAGAAAGAGCAAGTCACTCTGGACTGATAACGGAGAGGGCGAGAAGGTCAATTATACTCTGTATGAGAACGGGTATGATGAGGCAGAAGGCGTTGCGAGTGGTATTGCAGAGTATGTAAGGGATGGCTGGAATTATAATGATGTTGCCATTCTTTACAGAACTAATGCACAGTCAAGAGCGCTCGAAGAAAAGCTGATGATTCACAACATTCCATATAAGATATATGGCGGACAGAATTTCTATCAGCGAAAGGAAATCAAGGATATTCTTGCTTATCTAAAAACTATTGATAATGGTCTTGATGGTCAGGCGGTTAAGCGAATTATAAATGTTCCGAAGAGGGGAATTGGTAATACAACGATTGACAGATTGCAGGAATATGCAGATTTTAATGATATTACTTTCTGGGAAGCACTTGTCAATGCAAAGGATATTGACACAATAAAGAATGCGGCACTTTCCAAGTTAGAGCCATTTGTTGACCTTATTGGAAGACTGCGTGCCAAGGAAGAATTCATGTCATTAAAGGAACTTGCTGAGGCTGTAATTGAGGATACAGGATATATCGAGAGTCTTTCACAGAATGAAACAGTGGAAGAGGTTGAGGCAAGACGCGAGAATCTGGATGAATTCATTAATAAGGTTGTAAGCTATGAGGAGGGCTGTAAGGAAGCAGGTGAAGAGCCTACACTTTCAGGACTGCTTGAAGAAGTTGCATTAATAGCGGATATTGATAATCTGGATGAGTCAGAGCCTCATGTAATGCTGATGACACTGCATAGTGCGAAAGGTCTGGAATTCCCAATCGTGTATATGACAGGAATGGAGGATGGACTTTTTCCAAGCTATATGACAATTGTGTCAGATGATTCAACTGAGATTGAGGAAGAGAGAAGACTGTGTTATGTTGGAATAACAAGAGCAGAGAAAATACTTAATCTTACAAGTGCCAAGTCGCGTATGGTGCGTGGTGAAACACAGATGAATAAGGTTTCAAGATTCATTAATGAAATTCCTAAGGAATATATGCACATAGAAAACAATTCCAGTGGGTATGCTAAAGGCAGGATTGCATATGGCGGTACATCAGATGAGCCGGATACAAAAGGCATTAACATGCGTGCAACAGCCAGATCAATTCTTAGCAGCTACGGAAGCGGCACACCAGGCGGAAGGGCAGCAGGAACATATAGTTCAAGAAAGGTTAAGATAAATGGCGGTTCTAATCCGGGATTCGGAAAAGATCCTATGGAATTATTTGACCTTAAGAAACCAGAAAAGAGAAAGACTCCGGCAGATTCTGTAAGAAGTGCTTATGCAGGAATGCCTACACGAAGCGGCTTATCTTCAAGAAATGTAATAGGTGTTGCAAGAGGTGCAGATATAAGTGCAAAATCTTCAGGTGGACTTGGCTACAGTGTCGGTGATATGGTGAGCCATGTGAAATTCGGTGAAGGAAAGGTACTTGCTATAGAGGATTCAGCAAGAGACTATATGGTAACAGTTGAATTTGCAGAGTACGGACAGAAGAAAATGCTGGCAGGATTTGCCAGACTTAAAAAACTATAATGACAAATGTTTAACGCTATGCTATAATACATTTATTAAATCCGTGGTATGAAAGGAGATATTGTTATGAGTAAAGAAAAATTAGATGAGCTTATTGCAGCTACTAAATTAGGAGAACTTATTAGCAAGAAGGAAGATGAAGATAAGAAATGCTGCAAGAAGTGCAGCACAATTATCATAGCTGTTCTTGCTATCGTTGGTGCAGTTGCAGCAGTTGCTGGTATCGCTTATGCTGTATACAGATATTTTACACCAGATTATTTAGATGATTTCGATGATGAAGATTTCGAAGACGAAGATTTTGACGATGATTTCGAGGATGAAGACATCGAGAAGTAATGTAATAAGTGCGATATGATTGAAAGCCACAGCCGGCTTGATATGTCCATTAGGATATGTCAGTGGTTGTGGCTTTTTTTATTGCATAATATTTAATTATTTCTTAATTGACATAGGGGTGTAATCAGTGTTATATTACTCAACCCTGTTATTAAGCAAAATTTAAGGGGAGGAAAGGAAAGCAGGAATTTATGACATTTTATCAGGAGTTACAGTTAAGCTCGGCTGGTTCAAAACAGCTTATCAAGAACACACAGGATTCTAAAGAGAAAAGAAGACATATTCTTATATATAATTTTAAGGTGTATCTGGTTATGATATTCTGCGTCGCAGTAGTTACAGTATTCAGTAAGCTGCTGGGGAATAATAATAGTGTTGCCGGAGTTACAGTGCTTCTTGCGGTGCTGGTATTAAGACAGGCGGATTTTGGAATTAAGACATCACATGGTTTGATTTCGATAATGGGAATATATGCGATATTGATAGCAGGACCGAGGGTTTCCAATATGGTACCGCCAGTTGCTGCATTTGTAATAAATGTTGTGTGTATTATGCTTCTTATGATAATGGGATGTCACAATGTAATTATGTATAATCATTCAACATTCGTTCTTGGGTATCTTTTGCTGCAGGGATATGATGTCACAGGGCATGAATATATGATGAGAGTTGTGGGACTGCTTGCCGGGATGTTAGTATGCATGATTATTTTCTATAAGAATCAGAGGAACAGACCATATAGAAGAACATTTTGGGATTTGTTTAAGGAATTTAATATTAATTCAGCAAGGACAAGATGGTACATTAAGCTTACATTTATCGTATCAAGCGCTATGCTGATTGTTTCACTGATGGGACTGCCTAGGGCAATGTGGATTGGAATTGCGTGCATGTCAGTGTGTCTGCCGTTTTCTAAAGATGTTGATAAGAGAATTGGAAACAGGGCATTGTTTAATGTTGTTGGATGTGCGATTTTTGCAGTGATGTATATAGTTCTGCCAGAATCAATGTATCCGTATATAGGCATGATAGGTGGTATCGGAGTCGGATATTCCGCTGGTTATGCATGGCAGACAGCTTTTAATACATTTGGCGCATTATCAATTGCGGCGGGACTTTTTGGAATGCCTTATGCAGTTGCATTACGTATAGGACTGAATGCTGCCGGGGCTGCTTATACATGGCTGTGTGACAAGGTACTTGAAAGAATACATTCTGCAGTGCAGGCAAAGAATGCCAGCGTGGTGGAGTAAATGTGACTACTATACTTTAGCACATTTTTCTGATAAAATTATATAAGGTATGCCGTTATGTGAATAAGTGCTGCCAGAAACTATTAATATGTTAATAACAGGCACAATTCATGTGCGGAATGGAGTATAGATTGAAAAAAGGAAGCGTATACGAAGGTAAAGTTGAAAAGGTTGATTTCCCTAACAAGGCGACAGTGTGGGTGACAGATGAGGACGGACAGAAGGAAAAGGCAATCGTAAAGAATGCAATTCCTGGACAGACTGTCAGATTCTGCGTGAATAAGAAAAGAAAAGGACACTGCGAAGGCAGACTTATGGAAGTTGTTGAGAAGAGTCCGCTTGAAACCAACCCGGCATGTCCACATTTTGGCAAATGCGGTGGCTGCACTTACCAGACAGTAGCTTACGAGGAACAGTTAAAGATTAAGAGCACACAGGTGGAAAAGCTTCTTAGAGAAGTTGTTTCGGGTGAGCTTCCATTTGAGGGGATAATCGGAAGTCCGGTCACAGAGGAATACCGTAACAAGATGGAGTTTTCATTTGGTGATGAGTATAAGGACGGTCCGCTTGCACTCGGACTTCACAAACGAAACAGCATGTATGATATTGTTCCGGTTACAGAATGTAAGATTATTGATGAGGATTACAGAAAGATTCTTACATGTGTTCAGAATTATGCAATCGAGAAGGAGCTTCCTTTCCAGCACAAGTTAAGCCATGAGGGGTATCTGCGTCATCTTCTTGTAAGAAAGTCTGTAAAGACAGGGCAGATTCTTGTTGATATCATTACAACAACTCAGATTGAGCATGATTTCACAGAGCTTGTAAACCGTCTGACATCAATTGAATATAAGGGCACTCTTACAGGTGTTCTCCATACATTTAACGACAGCCTTGCAGATGCAGTAATTAACGAGAAAACTGAGCTTCTGTATGGTCAGGATTATATTGAGGAGGAGCTTCTGGGCTTACGTTTCAAGATAACTCCGTTCTCATTCTTCCAGACTAATTCGCTTGGCGCTGAGGTGCTTTATTCTAAGGCGAGGGAGTATGTGCTTTCTGGGGGATTTGGAGATGTGGCTGGCAGCAAACCGGTTATATATGACCTGTATACAGGTACGGGTACGATTGCGCAGATGTTATCGCCTGTTGCCAGCAAGGTTATCGGTGTTGAGATTGTTGCGGAAGCTGTTGAGGCTGCCAAGAAGAATGCAGCCCAGAACGGTCTTACTAACTGTGAGTTTATTGCAGATGATGTCTTAAAGGCACTTGATAATATTGAGATTAAGCCAGATTTCATCGTACTTGACCCACCTCGTGACGGAATCCACCCTAAGGCACTTGAAAAGATTATTGATTACGGTGTTGACAGAATGGTGTACATCTCATGCAAGCCTACTTCGCTTGCAAGAGACCTTGTTACTCTGCAGGAGAGAGGGTATAAGGTGGAGAAGTGTTGTTGTGTGGATATGTTTCCTAATACGGGGCATGTGGAGACGGTTGTTAAATTATCCCTCAAAAAAGATACACATAAGATTGAGGTCACAATGGAGCCTGATGAAGAGAGTAATTATACACCACAAGAAAAGGCTACTTATTCAAAGATTAAGGAATATGTGAAGGAAAAGTACGGTGTGAATGTGCATACTTCTTATATTGTACAGGTAAAGCGTATGTGTGGTCTGGACATGGGCGAGAACTACAATAAGTCCAAGAAAGAGAATCCAGAGGTAAAGCAGTGTCCGCAGGAGAAGGTGGAGTATATTAAGGATGCGTTGAGGTTTTATGGACTGATAAATATGTAAAACAAAAACTATTCAAATGAAAAGGTTAAGGAACTAATGGTGAATGAAATTATGCAATTGATGGAAAATGAGGCATTTTTTTCTTGGGCAGTAATATCAATTTTTGTATTGCTATCTATTGTTGTAGTCATTTTTATTGTTACAAGAATTATTCTGTATGAAAGAAGAAAAGTTGATGAAAATACTACAATGGAAGAAATGGATGCGATAGTAAAGGAATATGTGAATCGACCTTATGAAATATCTCAGATGGTTTTTGAAATAATTATATGCAATACATGTATTATTGTAATAATGTATGTTTACTATTGGTTGGCAAAAAACTTACTATTTCTAGAAAAGTATTTAGGAATTATTATGCTTGTATTAATCATAATTGCAATATTACTGAATGATTTTTTAGATGAAAAATTGAAACAAGATATGATTAAGGAAGAAGACAAAGGAAACATAAGACTGATAAGTAGTTGTAGTATAATTATGTTATTCTCGTTTCTTAAGATATATTTTAAGACGGCAGAATATGATGAATTTTTATTGTGCTATATAGGATTGGTTCTTGGAAGATTTATTTATTTTGATTCTACGCTTAAAGAATTTATTAGATGTGTAAAGAATTTGAAGTCGTATTTTATTCCGTTAATTATTGCATTTTTACTAACTGGAATTATTTCAGGAATAGGATTACATTTAGAGGTTATAACGACAAATAATCTTTTTATCAGCCTGATGATAAGTCATTTTGCAATTTTATTTTTTATTCATTTGATTAAGAAGATGATATATGATTTTATTTAGGGCTATAACTTAAAAGTAATGACACCGCTTCGCCCATGACGATAAATCAAGGTCTGAGGTGGTGTCATTTCTTATAGTCATAAGTAGTCAGAGAAGGAGGTTGAAAATACCTTCTTTTTTATACCCATTTTTAAGGAGGTGGTGCCAAAAAGCATACACAAATACTGGGACGTTGCGTAAAGGAATATCCATACATTTCGGGACTGTTTAGCAGTCCTTTTTTTGTAGTTTCAAAAAGTACACATTTTAGGACTAAGGAAGGAGCAAATAATCTTGAAGAGATATGGTTATCACAGAACAAGTATAAGAGAACAGCATTTAGACAGAGGTATCAAGGAGATTACAACCTATTGTGAGCAGAACAATTAGAAATTGGAAAAAATTTTTACAGACCAGTAGAAAGGCAAGAATTTTAATCGTCCAAGATATCAGGTGTTGAAACAGTATGTATTAAGAGCGGGTGACGAGTTAATTATTATTGAGGTAGACACACTTGGTAGAAATAAGTAGGAAATATTAAAGGAGTTGCAGTATTAGAGAGATAATGGCATCTGTGTAAAGATAATAGAGCATCCAACTACACTTATGGATTTATCAAAGCGGGACAATGCTATGGCTTGTATGCTTATTGGGCTATATGCAGCTATGGTACAAGCTGAGATTGAGAGGAAAGAGAAACGACAGCGTGAAGGTAAAGATTCTAAATATGTATATATTTCTAATTATGGAAAGACCTTCTTTTTAACTAAACATTAAGAAACATTGAAAGAAGATCATTGATGATATAAAATTTTAATGTTACTATAAATAATAGCGTAATTATAGACACATATTTAATAGGAGTATTATGATGAAAATTAACGGTGTGGAGGAAACCATAAATGGCTAAAGATATTAAGGGTAAGAAAGAAATATCAATGGAAGAGGCACTTTGGAAAAGTGCTGATAAACTGAGAGGTTCTGTTGAACCTGCGGAGTATAAGCACGTTGTTCTGAGTTTGTTCTTCCTTAAATTTGCCAGTGACAAGTTTGAGGAATGTCGTAATAAGATTATTGCTACACACGGCGAAAAGTATGCGGATATGAAGCCGTTTTATACTCAGGAAAATGTATTCTATCTTCCTGAAGAAAGCCGTTGGAAGTACATTATTGAAAATGCAAAGCAGGACGATATTGCCCTGAAGATAGATACAGCACTTTATACGATTGAAAAGAACAACCCGGCACTGAAAGGTGCTTTGCCGGATAACTATTACTCCCGTTTACATATTGATACGGCAAAGTTGGCTTCTTTGCTTGATGAAATTAATCGTATCAATACAGATGATAAAGAGAATGACATTATAGGTCGTGTATATGAGTATTTCCTTAGTAAGTTCGCTCTTGCAGAAGGAAGAGGTAAAGGAGAGTTCTACACACCAAAGTGTATTGTAAACTTGATTGCTGAAATGCTTGAGCCTTACGATGGAATACTTTATGATCCTTGTTGCGGTTCGGGCGGTATGTTTGTGCAGTCCATCAAGTTCGTAGAAGCACATAGCGGCAATAAAAAGAAAGTGTCTATTTACGGTCAGGAATACACAAATACCACTTTCAAACTGGCAAAAATGAATTTGGCTATCCGTGGTATTTCCGCAAATCTTGGAGAGATGGCAGCCAATACATTTACCAATGACCAACACAAAGACCTTAAAGCAGATTTCATTATGGCAAACCCACCTTTCAATCAGAAGCAGTGGAGAGCCGAAAATGAGCTTGTAGATGATCCTCGTTGGAACGGCTATGAAGTCCCGCCGACAAGCAATGCAAACTATGGTTGGATACTGAATATTGTTTCCAAACTCTCACAAAACGGTGTGGCAGGTTTTTTGCTTGCCAATGGTGCATTATCCGATGATGGTACGGAGCTGAAAATCAGACAGCAGCTTATAGAAAATCACTTGGTAGAAGCGATTATTATTCTTCCGAGAAACCTTTTCTATACCACTGACATCAGCGTTACCCTTTGGGTACTCAATAAGAATAAAAAGGCTCGTGTTGTGGAACAGAACGGAAAGCTCAAACGTTATCGTAATCGAGAAGATGAAATACTCTTTATGGATTTACGACAGATGGGCAGTCCTTATGAGAAAAAGTACGTTGAATTGACAGAGGAAGATAGAGCAAAAGTTACAAGTGTATATCATAACTGGCAGCAGGAAGGCTATGAGGAAACTTATGAGAATGTGCCGGAGTTTTGTTATTCTGCTTCTTTTGAAGAAGTAAAAGAAAAAGGATTTACTCTTGTACCGAGCAGATATATTGAATTTGTCAATCGTGATGAGAACATAGACTTTGATACCAAAATGAAGTCATTGCAGGGCGAACTCAAAGAACTTCTTGTTCAAGAGGAAAAATCCAAGGTAGATTTACTAAAGGTTATGGAGGAACTGGGTTATGGAATTAACTAAGTGCAAACTTGGAGAACTTATAACCCAAAGGCGAGAGAAAAATGATGGCTCAGATTTGCCAATCTGCGGAGTATCAAAAGATGGGCTAATTCCACCAAAACAGAAAGATGCCGATACATCAATTTATAATGTATTTTATAGAGATGATTTTATTTTTAATCCGGCTCGAATGGAATTAAATTCAATAGCTATCAATGATATGTATGACCGTGCTATATGTTCCTCTTTATATGAAGTGTTTTATGTTCATAGAACAGATTTGTTGTTGCCACATTATTTGAAGCTGATAATAAGACAGAAGTGGTTTACACGTTATTGCGAGTTCTTAGGACAGGGTTCTGCAAGAGAATATTGCAGATTTGGTAATATTTCTGAAATTGAGATAGAATTTCCGCCAATCGAAGAACAGCAAAAAATAGTGGATTATAATACTGCTATAGAAAATAGAATTGCTTTAAAGCAGAAGATAAATGATAATTTAGCAAATACCGAACAACTTATTTTGTATCAAGCAATCTCAAAAAATCAAACAATACCACTATCTTTAAATAAAATAGCTGAATTTATAGATGGAGATAGAGGAAAAAACTATCCTACATTTGATGAATTTTCAACATCTGGTTTTTGCTTGTTCCTGAACGCTTCAAATGTTACCTCATCTGGTTTTAATTTTGACTCTTGTATGTTTGTAACAGAAGAAAAGGACAAAATAATGCGTAATGGACATTTATTGCTAAATGATATTGTGTTTACTTCTCGTGGAACACTTGGCAATGTTGCTTTATACGATAAAAATATTAAATATAAAAATGTTCGTATAAACTCAGGCATGCTTATCATACGACCGAAAGGAATAAATTTGTCCCCTTATTTCATATATGCACTATTAAAAAGTAATTATATGAAATCTGCCATTGAACAGTTTCGCTCAGGTTCTGCACAACCACAACTTCCAATCAAGGATTTGCAGAACATTACATTTGATATACCTGAATCTCAAAATGTCCTTGATGACTTAGAACATCGTTTTTTCGAAATTGAAGAAACAATATCTATCAACAAGCGTGAAATTGGCAACTTAAGTGAACTGGCAAGTATTTTGCTTGCACGATTAAGCCGCTAAATTATCATTTACGAGGGAGGATATGTATGGATAAAGAGAAAGTGCTCGGTACTATAAAATCAGCCACAAGAAGTTTCGTAGACCGACTGAATAATCAGTATGTAGAAAACCTGGATGATGAATTTTATCAAGGCTTTGATTTATGTATGCTGAAAATGATGAACTTATTGGTAGATTCAAATTTGAAAGATGCTGAAATAATCAGTCTTTTGCAGAAACATTTCGACTTAAGATTATCCGAAGCTGAGGATATGATAAGAACAGCTAAAAACAGGAAAAAACGAAATAAAGGAAAATAGTAAGACGCTCCTAGCAACGGCAGGAGTAAAAAAAAGAACAGCCGTTGCGTGTCGGTTCTCAATAATCCAAAGGAGAAACGACAATGAAACAGAACCTAATCACAGATGTTATTCAAGGTATGTTACCTTATTTGAATAACGCACAGGTAGAAAGATTGAAAGAGGTGTTGCAACATACACTTTTTGATTATGAGGTAAAAAAGACAGAAAAAGATAAGGAACTTTCAGAACAGAATGTAGTAGAGTCTTTCTTATCGGCAAAGCGTATTGAAGGCTGTTCTGAGAAAACCTTGAAATACTATAATGCAACGATACAATCGATGCTTGATGGCATTGGAAAGGGTATCAAATATATTGTGACCGACGATATTCGTTGTTATTTGACCGAGTATCAGGCTAAGAAAAAATCAAGTAAGGTTACGATAGATAATATAAGACGAATACTTTCCAGCTTTTTCTCTTGGCTTGAGGACGAGGATTATATTTTGAAAAGTCCAGTCAGGCGAATACATAAGGTTAAGACCGGAACGAACATTAAAGAAACCTACTCTGATGAAGCACTTGAATTGATGAGGGATAATTGCAAGGAACTCAGGGACTTGGCAATGATTGATATGCTTGCTTCAACGGGTATGCGTGTTGGAGAAATGGTGTTATTAAATCGTGAGGATATAGACTTTAACGAGCGAGAATGTGTTGTTTTCGGTAAAGGGGATAAGGAGCGAATAGTATATTTTGATGCAAGAACAAAAATACATTTGCAGAATTACTTAAACAGCCGAAAGGACGATAATCCGGCACTTTTTGTATCATTACAATCTCCGCATAATCGAATGAATATCGGAGGCATTGAAGTGAGATTACGTCAGCTTGGAAAACGATTAGGACTAAATAAGGTACACCCTCATAAATTTAGGCGAACACTTGCGACAATGGCGATAGATAAAGGAATGCCGATAGAACAGCTTCAGCAGCTTTTGGGGCATAGAAGAATAGATACGACATTGCAATATGCAATGGTAAAACAAAGTAATGTTAAGATAGCACATAGAAAATACATTGGTTGAGGTAATGAAAATGAAAAAATATCTTTTTTCAGAATTGATTGAAGAAATTACGGAATTAAACACAGAACTTCTTTATGGATTGGACGACATCGTAGGAGTTACTATCGAAAAGGGTTTAATACCAACTATTGCAAATTTAACTAAAACGGAATTGAATAAATTTTATATTGTGAAGCCTGATACCTTTGTATTTAATCCAAGAACTCACGGAGTTCGTTTGGGAATGGGGTACAATGATACCGAGAATACATATATTACTTCGTGGAACAATGTAGCCTTCAAGGTTAAGGACGAAGCAAGAACACTTCTTAATCCGGAATATCTTTGGTTATATTTCAATCGTACAGAATGGGATAGAGAAACCAATTATCACGCTTGGGGTAGTTCCACCATTGTATTTTCGTGGAATACCTTTAGAAATTTGTCGATAAAACTGCCTGAAAAAGAAGTACAGGATAAAATAGTAAGACAATACAAAGTAATAAAAAACAGAATAAAGTTAAAGAAGCAGATAAATGATAATTTAGCGGCTTAGTAAACCATTTTTGAAAGCAAAGTGGCTTGTAATTCAGTCAATCGTTGGATTTCAATATTTAAAGTATCACAATCAGATAGATATACTTCATATAAGCGATTAAGTAGCATCAAATCAGATTTATTATCAGGAGCAAGAAAACCATATCCTAAAATTTTATCAGGAGATGTATGGCGAACAGTTGTGCCTGAAGCGGTAGCAAGAATATAATTTCTATAATCATTGCTACACATCAAAAAGTAGATAAATGCTTTGGGATAAATGTTATTCACTAATTCAACCAATCCGACTCGCTGATTATGTAAAAATGTTATCTGTTTATCATTAGGAATGATAGCAGGAAAGCCAAGCGTGTCACCATTTTTACTTAAATCAGTCATTGTCACAACCAAAGAACCCGGTTCAAGTATATAATCTGTCTTGTATTCGGCTTTTTCGTTGTAGAATTTCGGCTTGTTGTTCTGAAAACCACCACCGATTTTGAAGTTGCCCGGAGATACTAATATTTTAGATGTTTTTGTTTCTGAAAATTGTTCTCCATCAAAAGCGTAACCATGTTTAATTTTTACGAAATTTTTCAACTGAACGTAATTCGGCATATTACGCATATCTTCATGAAGGAAATGGCTAAATTTTTCTGTAAAAAATGCATTTGCCGTGGCAAATAAATTATCATTTTTAACCGAAAGGAGAGGGGACAGTTGTGGATACATATAAATTTTATTATGACGAGTCAGAACACAGTAGAAAAATCAACTATAATACCGTAACTGCTCCAAATTATTACGATAATTTTGTTACGGTTGTAGTCGGTTGGGCGAAAGAAAAGGAAAAAGAAGTTTTCAAGAAATATGAGGATTTTGAAAAAAAATATGCTGACCGTAAGGATAGAAACGGAGAATTAAAAAGCACAACATTGAAACAAAAGAAGTTTGAATGTGGATTTGCTTCTCTTGATAAAGACAATACACAGTTTATAATGGACTTCTTATCTATTTTTGAGGAAAGTACCAAGTTGTATTTTTCTGTTGCAAGTAAGATAGAATATTTGATTTTGCAGCTTTTTATGGGTTATCAGAATAATTTCATTGTTGATGCAGATGCAGTTAAGTATTCTATTACAAAGGCTCTTGTTGTGTATCGTCCGCAGAATATTATCCAAAGTATTTATGATGATAATTCAAAAGAATTTGTAGAGGAATTGAAAAGATTTTTTAGAGAACGAATTGAATGTAATCGTTCAAATATGAGGTTGAAAGAACAGGAGAATGAAGCATTTGAAAAAATACTATATATTTTGGACGATATTTCGGCTATTCCGGAGCTGCAGTGGGATTATCATATGCCGTTTAGTGGTTTTATGAAATACTTGCATGAAGAACAAATTAAGAATTATGCCTTAGTTTTAGATAAAGAGGGGGAGCAGAACGAAGTCAGTAGGACAAAGCAGGCTGCGTGTGAAATGGGACTGTCTAATGTAACAGAGGGCAATTCAAAAGAGAGTTGTGGCTTGCGTATGGCGGATATGATGGCGGGTATCATTTCAAAGCTGTTAAAAGCTTTGTGCGATGAATTACACTATCATTCCATTGCGGAGGGAACAGAGAAGAAACTGTTAAGCACAAAATGGTTTCAGCTTAATGAAGCTCAACTGAACCTATATAAAAAGTTATATAAGATAATCTGTAAATGGGATAATGCTTGGTATAAGTCGTATGCAGGAATTTATGCCGATGACTTGGTATGTTTTATAGGACTACTTGGCTATATGGCTCATTTTGAAAATCCAGAACAGTTTGTCAATGAGAAACTTGAAATACAGGGCGAATATTTTAATGGATATGTTTGTCAGCAGTTATCTGATTATTTTAACCGCAGGCGAAGTAAATTACCGATAGACCTTATTGATAAAAATGATGAGGAGTATTTTCTAAACCGTCGTGGAGCGAAAGTTTATTTTGATATTGCAAAGCAACCTATTCTTCAAATTGCCGAAGGCAGTCAAACAGAAATGGTTTTATCTGTTGGAATGGATAAAGCGGGCATTCCGTTGGTTACGATTTCAAATGATGGCAATCCGATTTGTTATCGTTTGCCGGAAGAATTGAGTAATTGGGCATATACGGCTATTGGAATGGCAAATATGGGAGAGAATTTATTTCCGTCACAAGTTGTATTTACTAAAAAGAAGAACAAATATTTTGCTGATATTTTATAAAACACAGAGCGTATAAAAGGAGTGAACGCAATGGCAAATTTTAATGAACACGCATTGGAAATGTCAATAATGGAGTTGTTCAAAGACGAGGGGTACACCTATGTCAGTGGCGACCAGATACACAGAGAAAGGACGGAGGTTCTGCTTACGGACGACCTGAAGCAATACCTTTATAATCGCTATGCGAAAGACGGTATCACACCGAGTGAGGTGGATAGTGTCTTTCTAATGCTACGTAATATTTCCGGTACGATTTATGAAGCAAACAAAGCTGTATTTAAGCTGCTTTGCGATGACTTTATTCTTAACCGTGAGGACAGAACGCAGAAAGACCTCTATATTGAACTTATTGATTTCGACACTCCCGAAAACAATATTTTCAAAGTGGTTAATCAGTTTGAAATTGAAGGCGTAAATAATCAGTTGCGTATTCCGGATGGCATTGTGTTCGTAAATGGTATTCCTGTTGTTGTTCTTGAATTTAAGAGTGCGGTACAAGAGAATACGACCATAATGGACGCATATAAGCAACTTACAATTCGTTACCGTAGAGATATTCCGGAGATTTTTAAATACAATGCGTTTGTTGTTATCAGTGACGGAGCAAATAATAAATATGGTTCTTTCTTCAGTCCGTATGATTTTTTCTATGCGTGGAGAAAGATAAACTCAGACGATAAAGAACTGGACGGTATCAATTCTCTTGTAACAATGATAAAGGGACTTTTCCGAAAAGACCGTTTGCTTGAAGTTATCAAAGATTTTATTTATTTTCCGGATAACTCAGATAAGGATTTGAAGATAGTGTGCCGTTATCCACAGTTCTTTGCGGCAAATAAATTGTATGAGAATATCAAGACTCATCTTCGCCCTGAAGGAGATGGTAAAGGTGGTACATACTTCGGAGCAACAGGGTGCGGCAAGAGTTATACAATGCTTTTCCTTACCCGTATGCTGATGAAAAGCAAATACTTTTCCTCCCCGACTATTCTTATTATTACAGACAGAACAGACCTTGACGACCAGCTTTCCAAGCAGTTTGTCGGTTCAAAGAAATATATCGGAGATGAAACTGTTGTAAGCATTGAATCCCGTGAGAAACTTCGTGAGGAGCTTCAGGGACGAGAGAGTGGCGGTGTTTATCTGACTACCATTCAGAAATTTACAGAGGATTTGCAGCTTCTTACAGACAGAACGAACGTTATTTGTATTTCTGATGAAGCACACAGAAGCCAAATCAATCTCGACCAAAAGGTTAAGATTACAGAGTCAGGTGTTCAGAAAACCTATGGCTTTGCCAAGTATCTGCACGATTCTTTACCAAATGCGACTTATGTTGGATTTACCGGAACTCCGGTTGATGGAACAATCGAAGTCTTTGGTGGTGTTGTAGACGCATATACAATGACGGAAGCTGTTAAGGACGGTATTACAGTTAATCTTGTTTACGATGGTCGTGCAGCCAAGGTTATGCTCAATCAGGATAAGGTAAGACAGATTGAAGAATATTATGCTCAGTGTGAACTTGAGGGGGCAAATGAACATCAAGTAGAAGAAAGTCAGAAAGCAGTTGCCAAAATGGAAGTTATTATTGGCGACCCTGATAGACTTCGTGCTGTTGCGGAGGATTTTATCAAGCATTATGAAACCCGTGTGGCAGAAGGTGCAACCGTAGCAGGCAAAGCAATGTTTGTATGTTCCAACCGAAATATAGCATACGATTTCTATAAGATAGTAAAGGAACTCAGACCGGAATGGACAGAAAAGAAGATTTGTGATGACGGTGTTGTTCTGAGTGAGAAAGATAAAAAAGAGTTGAAGCCAATGGAAAAAATCAAGTTGGTTATGACTCGTAATAAAGATGATGAAAAAGACCTATTTGATATGCTTGGCACAAAAGAGGACAGGAAAGAATTTGACCGTCAGTTCAAGAACCCGAAATCGAACTTTAAGATTGCCATTGTTGTAGATATGTGGCTGACTGGTTTTGATGTGCCGGAGCTTGATACGATTTATATTGATAAGCCTATTCAGCAGCATACCCTTATTCAGACGATTTCCCGTGTTAATCGTGTATACGAGGGCAAGGATAAAGGTTTGATTGTTGATTATATAGGTATTAAGAAAAATATGAATACCGCTCTCAAAAAATATACGAATTTTGAGAGCGAAGAATTTGAAGGTGTGGAGCAGTCCATCACGATTGTAAAAGACCAGTTAGAAGTTCTTGGTCAGATGTTCCACAACTTTAATAGTAGTGATTTCTTTAACGGTTCCCCTACCGAACAGCTTGCCTGCCTGAACCGTGCGGTTGAGTATGTGCAATTGTCTGAAGAACTGGAAAGAAGATTTATGGCAGCAGTCAAGAGAATGAAGCAGGCATTTAATCTTTGTAGTTCAAGTGAAAAATTCTCTGATGAAGATAAGGATTATATCCACTTTTATTGTGCTGTCCGTTCTATCCTTTTCAAGTTGACAAAGGGTGACGCACCAGATATTGAGCAGATGAACGCTCGTGTTCGCAAAATGCTTGAGGGGGCAATTCAGTCCGATGGTATTGAGGAACTATTTGAAACTGGAAAGCATATATCGGTTGATATTTTCAGCGATGAGTATATGGACAAGATAAATGCTATTCAGTTGCCGAATACGAAAATTAAGATACTTCAAAGACTTCTTTCTCAGGCAATCGACGAGTTTAAAAAAGTTAATAAGATTATGGGTGTGGAATTTGCAGACAGACTCAAAAAGGTTGTTGATGAGTATAATAACCGTCGTCGTGATGAAGCGTATGCCAACGAAGTCCTTGATGATGTTGCGGAGCAGCTTGCACAGTTGTTGTCTGAACTGAAAACAGAAAAGAACTCATTCAAGAATATGGGAATAGATTATGAAGAAAAGGCTTTCTATGATATTTTGAAAGCAGTTGCTAAAAAGTATGAGTTTGAATATCCAGACGATAAAATGATTGAACTTTCCAAAAGGATAAAGCTGATTGTTGATGATAAGTCACGCTATACCGATTGGTCTGCCCGTGATGATATTAAGGCAAATCTGCAAGTGGATTTAATATTGCTGCTTGATGATTTTGGCTATCCGCCAGTAACCATTGATGATGTTTACAAGGAAGTTCTTGAACAGGCAGAGAATTTTAAGAAATATGCGAATTAAGATTTACTTAGAGTAAGAAAAATTTTCAGAAGAGAGTATTTAAAAGTGAAAATAAAAATATTAAGCAATTAAAAGGAGGTAATCCTATTTGAAAAAGAAGAAAGAAGAAGTAACAATCCGTTCCAGTGCGGCAGAATATCTGACATATGTTGCATCTGTTGGTGAACAGCAGGACAGTGTTGAAATGCGCTACGAGGATGAGAATATATGGCTGACACAGAAGATGATGGCTACATTGTACGATATAGGAACAAATACAATCAATTATCATATTAAAAAGATATTCGAGGATAGTGAACTACAGGAGGATTCAGTTATTCGAAAATTTCGAATAACTGCTCCTGACGGAAAAAGCTACAATACAAATCACTATTCCTTGGAGATGATTATTGCTGTAGGTTTTAAGGTCAATTCCGAGCGTGCTGTTCAGTTCAGAAAATGGGTGAATCAGATTGCAAAGGACTACACCATCAAAGGCTGGGCTATGGATGATGAAAGGTTAAAAAGAGGAACTTATCTGACAGAAAAGTACTTTGACGAGCAGTTAGAGCGCATTCGCGAAATAAGAGCAAGTGAAAGAAAGTTTTATCAGAAAATTACAGACCTTTATGCTACTGCAATAGATTATGATAAAAATTCAGCTGCAACAAAAAGATTTTATGCTACTGTTCAGAATAAGATGCATTTTGCGGTTCATGGACATACGGCATCAGAGCTGATTGTAGAAAGAGCAGACCATACCAAAGAACATATGGGATTAACAACATGGGCAGATGCTCCAGATGGCAAGATTAAGAAAAGCGATGTTACAATTGCTAAAAATTATTTGAGTCAGGATGAAATGAAACAATTAAATCGTATGGTTACTGCGTATTTAGATTTCGCTGAAAATATGACACTGAGGCATATTCCATTGACTATGGAGGATTGGGAAAAGCGTCTTAATAGTTTTATTGAAATGTTTGATTATGGGATTTTGCAGGATGCAGGTAAGGTGTCTGCTGAGATTGCAAAGCTTCATGCTGAGACTGAGTTTGAGAAATATCGAATTGTTCAGGACAGATTGTTTATGTCTGATTTTGATAAGTATATGTTAGAGTTGGAAGAAAACGCAAAGAAATAAGAATATGATTCAGTGGGATGATGAAGTTGCTGGGACAAATTAATTAACGAGAGGGGTTTAACATGAATTTTGAATGGATTGATTATTATACGGAATTTGCAACCAAATTATTGACATTTAAAGATAATAGAGAAGAATTGATACATAAAATATATAGTATTTATGACAATATAGGTATAAGTGTTCCCAAGTTGGAGAAAGATAATGAAATTACAGACATTGATCCGTTCACTGTATTCGGGCTGTTTAATAAAGGTATAACTAATAATAACCGTATATTAATTCTTAATGGAATTGCTTCAGAATTTCAAATATCCGCAAATGTACCGGATAATTTTGATGGGGTTCCGGTATTAAATAATTTAAAAGCTACATTCTATAGTTTTATAGATGAAAGAAATGATAGTGATATAGATAATATATGGGGATTATTTGAGGCTGCAATAAATTTCTCGGAATCAGATACTAAAGAAAATCTTGAAAAATTTATAGAGTATTACAATATAGTGCATGAGCAGAGATGTATTAAATGGAATATAACAATTGGATTATATTGGATACGACCATATACATTTATTAACCTTGATTCTAGAAATCGCTGGTATATGATAGATACCAATAATATGCCAGATGAATTTGTAACTGCCATAAATAAAAAATTAAATAAAGTTCCATATGCAGAAGAATATCTTGAGATAAGAGATATATGTCAAAAAACATTTGAATCAGTAGAATGTAAATATAAATCTTTCCCAGAATTATCGTATTATGCATGGATAGAATCTGAAAGAGTGAATAAAGAATTAAAATCAGAAGATAAAAAAGCATCTAAGGCTTACTTTTTAAGATGGTTCAAACCATTGATACAGGCATTACGGGATTTAGGTGGTTCAGGTACACCTGCACAGGCAAGACAAAAAATTGTAGAAAATGAAAAGCTTACAGATGAAGAGATAAGCATTAAAAGAGGTAAAAATAATGCCAATAAATTTGAAAATGAAGTGGCATTTGCAAGAAGCTATCTGGTAAAAACAGGATATATTGATAAAAGTGTCTATGGTATATGGACACTTACTGATGCAGGAAAAAATGTAGAAATGACAGACGAATTAGCGTCGGAAATATTTAAAAATGTTGTTGCAGATACACAGAAGAGAAGAAAAGATGATGAAAATACATTTTCTGATAGTGATGTAGATACAGTGCACTATTGGCTTTATACCCCTGGGCAGGGAGCTGAGAAATGGAAAGAGTGCTGTGATAGAGAAGTTATGCTTCTGGGTTGGGGTAAAATAGGAGATTTAGAAATATTTAATACCAAAGATGAAATAAAACAGCAACTTAAGCAGGTATATGGCAATGAAAGTTCTTACATAAATTTATCTAATACATTATGGCAGTTTGCTCATGATATTAAAATTGGAGATATAATTTTTGTTAAGAAAGGAAATAGCAGTGTTATTGGAAAGGGTATAGTAGAATCTGATTATAGTTATGATTCAGATTGTGACAGTGAATATAGAAATGTTAGAAAAATCAATTGGATAAATGAAGGGTTATGGTCAGTTCAGCAGAAATTGCCACAAAAAATGCTGGCAGATATTACTCCATATACTGATTTAGTGCAGGAATTAGATTCTTTATTTGAAAATATTGATGATGAAGATGAAAAGGAAATTGTATATCCTGAATATACAAGAAAAGATTTCTTAAAAGATGTTTATATGTCAGAGGAAGACTATAATAGATTAACAGGGGTTCTTTGTAATAAAAAGAATATAATTTTACAGGGAGCACCTGGTGTAGGTAAAACATATGTAGCAAAAAGACTGGCATATTCCATAATGGGAGTTAAAGATGTTGAGCGTGTAAAGATGGTTCAGTTTCACCAGAGTTATTCATATGAAGATTTTATTATGGGATTTAGACCAACACTTTCTGGGTTTGAATTAAAAAAAGGTGCGTTTTATAACTTCTGTAAAAAAGCAGAAATAGATAGTGACAATGATTATTTTTTCATTATAGATGAAATAAATAGAGGAAATCTCAGTAAAATATTTGGTGAGTTATTCATGCTGATTGAAAAAGATAAACGTGGAAGTGAGTTGCAGCTTTTATATTCAGATGAAAAATTTGCAGTACCTAAAAATGTTTATATTATTGGAATGATGAATACAGCTGACAGAAGTCTTGCAATGCTTGATTATGCACTTCGAAGAAGATTTGCATTCTTTGATATCAAGCCGGGATTTGATACAGAAGGGTTTATTGAATACAAAAAATCAATTAATAACGAAAAATTTGATAAACTTATAAATTGTGTACAGAATTTAAATAATTCTATTTTAGCAGATGAATCTTTAGGAGAAGGATTCTGCATTGGACATAGCTATTTTTGTAATTTAAAACAAGAAGATGTTAATGAACAATGGTTATATGGAATAGTTGAATACGAGCTTATTCCATTGCTAAAAGAATATTGGTTTGATGAATCGGGCAAAGTACATGATTGGAGCGAGAGATTAAGGAGCGCAATTAGGTGATACCAATACAGAATATATATTATATGCTTTCATATTCGTTTAGCGTATTGAATGAACAGGGGTATAAAAGCATTGCTACAGAAAAATTTGATAATATTGCAGAACTTATGGCAGCAATATTGGTAAAGGGTATTGCAACGCAATTAAAACGCGGATTACAAAAAGAATACATTGGAAGAACAGAAGAGCTTTCATTGTTAAGAGGGAAGATAGATGTTTCTGAGTCTGTAAAAACTCAGACAATGTTAAAGAGTCAGATGGTGTGTTCATATGATGAGTTTTCAGTGAATGGATTGATGAACAGAATTTTAAAATCAACAGTGTATTTGCTTTTAAAGTCAGACATTTCGGCAAAACGAAAAAAAGAACTAAAAAAACTTATGGTATTTTTTGCAGATGTTGAGTTGATTGATTTAAATATTGTTAATTGGAATATTCAATACAATAGAACGAATCAGACATATCAAATGATGATTTCTATATGTTATTTAGTTGTAAAAGGACTTCTTCAAACCAATTCATATGGTAATACAAAACTAATGGATTTTATAGATGAGCAGAGAATGTGTTATTTATATGAGAAATTTATTCTTCAATATTATAAGAAAGAATTTTCACAGCTTTCAGTAAATGCGTCCCGAATATCATGGCAGTTGGATAATGGAGAGGATACATTGCTTCCAATTATGCAGAGTGATATTTCATTGCAAAAAGATAATACAGTACTCATCATAGACGCAAAATATTATTCACATACAACTCAGGTGAAATATGACAAACATACACTTTATTCTAATAATTTGTATCAGATTTTTACATATGTAAAAAACAAAGATTACGAACTTAGACAGCAAGAACATGAAGTTTCAGGAATGTTGCTATATGCAAAGACAGATGAGGATATTCAACCAGATAATGTATATCAGATGAGTGGTAATCAAATATCAGTTAAAACATTGGATTTAAATTTACCATTTTCAGATATATCCAGACAATTAAATGATATAGTTAAAATACATTTTGAATTGTAATCAGAAGATATATAAAAAGCACTTTCAACAGAGGGAGAGGTGCTTCTTACCATTTTATCTTCTTTAGCCCAGGATGAGAGCCGCAGCATTTCTGAAAATAGTACCTGGGGGATTCGAAGAAGATTTGAACAGGGACAGCACAAAATGAGTACAAAGCGCTTCTTGGGTTATGATTTTGATGAGGAAGGACACCTTATTGTAAACAGGCAGCAGGCCAAGATTGTAATCAGGCTTTATGAGGAGTTTTTATCAGGAAAGACCGCTGATTATATCGCCAGAATATTTAAAGCCGAGAAGATAAGGAACTGGGATGGAAAATACAACTGGCATGCAAGCACACTTGATTCCATGCTTCGAAATGAGAAGTATATGGGAGATACCATTTTGCAGAAAAGCTACACTGCAGATTTCCTTTCAAAAAGGCGTGTTGTTAATGATGGAGATCTTCCGAAGTATCATATTAAAAATAACAGTGTTTGAAGATGGCAGGCTTCAGATAAAGTTTTATGATGGAACAGAGTTTGAAGTAGAAACGGAATAAGGGAGTAGAGTTAAATGGCTGGTAGGTGAACCGAGAGTGGTTTGCTTACCGGCTTTTTTGTTCTACAAAATGGAAAAAAGTTTCTTCTTGACAAAATATTTGTCAATGTATAATATATAAACATAAGGAGGTGCCAACATGAATGAAATAGAAAGATTACAGGATAATTTATTATTGATAAGACGCGCCGCTGGGTGGACTGCTGAGGAGTTTGGCAAAAAAATCGGTGTTACAAGACAGACAATTAATAATCTTGAGGCAAAAAGAAATAAGCTAAATAAAACTCAGTATATTGCTATGAGAGCAGTAATCGAAGCAGAGATGGCAAAGGCACCAGAAGAAACAGAAATGTTGGGTTGCATATTAGAAGTGTTTGTAGACAACCCTGAGAATTATAATGAGAAGGATAAAGAGGAATTGTTGGCAAAGGCGAATATGCTTACACCATCAATTCTTGCAGGAACAACTTCTAGAAAAGCGGTATCTAAAGAGCTGATGGGAGCTGCAGGCGCAATGGGATTAGCGGTCGTAATGGTAAATCCAGTCGTTGCAGTTGGCGCTGCAGTTGCAGGAGGCTGGCTGGCAAAAATCTTAAAAGAAAAGGAGTAGCGATATGGGAGAATATATTAAAAAGAAAAAAGATATGAACTTTCAATCAGTTGATTCGTTACAATCAGTTGTTAATGTTGTAAACGAAGCTGCGGCTGCTTTAAATGATAAGAAGAGAACAATAAAGGAGAGTGCTATCCCGGAGGTTCTTTCAGGTGCATTGGGTGCAGGTATCGGTGGAATAGGTTCTTTTGCTGCGTTATATGGACTTGGTACAGTCGGACTTTCAGCAGCAGGAATAACATCTGGATTAGCCGCAGCAGGTAGTATTGTCGGTGGAGGAATGGTTGCAGGAGTTTTTGTTTTGGCGGCTCCAGCAGTTGTACTAGCAGCCGGAGGAGTAGGTGTTGCTTCACACTTGAAAAATAAACAGTTGAAGCAGGAAAAGGAAAGATTATATCAGGAAGCATTGAGGCAGCATGAGGCTATTATTAAAGCATTAAAGGAAGAAGTTAATGCTGATAAGGAGAGACTGGATTACTTGAAAAGTCTTAATATTTTATTGCAGAGGGCAGTTGAAGACTTACGGCATGATTTAGGTGTAGCATAGGAGGTGTTTTATGTCAGATTACGAAATAAGTAATGTTGATCCTAATCAAGAATTAGCAGAACAAGGCTCTGATAATTTTTGGTTGATAGCTACAATTGGCCTTGGACTTACAACTATTGGGATCGGCATAAAAGATTTCTTTACCAGTAGAAAACTTAAACAAGAAAGAGAGAAGAATAAACTATATCAGGAGGTTTTAAAAAAGCATCAAGCTCAAATAAATGAGCTGAAAAATAAAAGGAGCGTCGTGAGTATAGGGATAGGTGCTGGGCAGAAATTCAAGCTGAAATGGAGGAATAGTTATGGGAAAATATAAGTATTCTGAAGAAGAACAAAAGATGAATAATGTCCTGAAATATCAAGATGATCAACTTAAGGAACTATTGGCGGAGAGCCGAAGTACTCGTAATGAAATAGATGCAGAAATAGAGGCAATGGAGACTTTTTTGAGGAAAAGAGGTCTGGATCCTAGTAAAGCAGCTAAGCAAAGTACTGTTGTAGAGGCACCTAAAAAAGTAATGGTTTTACCTTCCTGGGAGAATCTTTGTGCAGAAGCAGAGTCTGTTGTCGGTGGTTCATGTGAGCTTGAATCAATATTTACTGAGGCTGAATTAAAAAGCAATGAGCTTGCAATTCAACAGTTAAATAAAGAATATAATCAGATACATAAACTTGATAAGACAGATATTGCTATAAGCGCAATTGCAGGTATTGTTGGCGCAGCAGTTGATATTCTTATGGTTGGAATTCCACAAAAAGGTCCAGAAGGCTTAGAAGCTGGTACCCTTTCAAACTTTATTAGAAAGAAATTTGATGAGGCTTTTCCAGCAGACGAAATGGAAAAATTGGCTAATTCTAAAGAGAGTAAGGTTCCCTTTGACGCGCAAGATAATAGAAATACAACAATTCGTGTTGAAGGTTTATCAGCTTATTATCATAGACTACTTTCTCTTGGTCATGATCCGTTATTGGGTTTTGTAGTTGGAGTGTTTGATATACTAACGGGAAGAATGACAACTATTGATAAGACTGGAAAATTCGTATCGCAGGTTATGGAAAACTATGCTGATAGAAAAGAAAGCAATATCTTTGCAGCATTGGCAAAACAGCTAGCTCATTTTAAATCAGATATTACGACTTCAATGGGATTGCCAGCTCCTTTAATGGGAGTGTTTAATCTATTTCAGTTTGGTAGTATTGGAGAGTATGAGCAGACTGTTGCTGAAATTGTACAGGGTATGTACTATGAAGGATATGACTTTATTCATTTCTGTTCAATGTCAATTCCTGTAATGATAACAGAAGTGATTGTCAGAATATCTTATGCGATTAAGAGAATAAACGAGGGGAAGCGTATATGTGACTCCATTCCATTCTCTTTGAATAGAGAGAAACATCCTAAACTAGCAACAATGTTATTTATAGCGCATTCTGGTGCAACTGCTATTAATGCTGGAAAGGTGTATTTCACTAAAAATCCGATGGCAATAAACTATCCACAGTGGGTCGCCTTTGCTAAGTACTCGTATAAACAGCTTAAGTGGGGCGTGGTAGAAAAGCCTCTAGCTAGAGAGGCTTATGTGGCTGGAAAGTTAGAGGATAGTTGGAAGGAACTTGAAATGGAAATCAGTGAGTCTTTCGAGGAATTTTCAAAAGATTATTATGTGGTTTTCGAGTAAACTGGCATCGAATTGTTATAGAAAAGTGGAGAAGTGACAATTTGACAAGCGGAGAATTAAGAAGGAGATGATGAGTTGGATTATACAAGTTTTTTTATTCAATAGCTGGCTGCTCGGCAACTATTATTGCAATTATTGGTGGTTTTATAGCGTCAAAATTAATTAGTATTAGCGCAGACAGAGATAAAATTTTAGACAAAATCAAGGAAATTGAGGATGAATTGGATATGAAAACTAGGCAATACAATGAAGCTATGGAAGAACTTAATGCTGATGATGCCTTTGATTTTGTTAGAGATAATATATTTATGCTAATAGAAAATAAAAGCATAGATGCTGTGTATAAAACAGAAGAAAAGCCATGTCTTGATTATAACGTAATGGAAAAGTATTGGCGTAGAGCTTTGGATATATGCAAAGAAATAGTCAATTTAGATGAAGATGAAATTTCAAATGTGAATTCGGATAAAGTTCCAGTGATATTGGCGAATAAATATGCAAACGATTTTGACTATAGAGTTTGTGAAAAAATAGTACATGAAATTGAGAAGAATGCTAAGAAGTGTAATTCGAATTCTTTTTTTGCTACTCCATTAATTGATGCTGATGATATTGTTCCACAAACAGCCGGGATCTGGTATCATCAAAAACGAAGTGAGGCTGAGAAAGCGGAATTAAGAATTGAAGAACTAAAATTTGAAAAAAAGTAATATGAAGAAAAAAAGCGACAAATAAAAAAGCCAAAAGGAATGAAATCAGGATTGAGCATTTTTGTTGCGTTTTCAATTCTTGGAGTGATTTTTCCATTGATTTGTGCGTTGAAGAATAGCATATACAAATTTGAGAATTTGTGTATGCCGATTGTAGCACTTATTTTCTTTGGGGGATGTATATTTATCACATTTGTATATTTGGCGTTATTATTGAGATGGAAAAATGTTGATATGGAGGTGACGAGACATGAAAGCAATAGTCCAGAAGGTAAATTATAAAAGAGGTTTTGTGGCTTACGAAATAGAGGGTTACGATTATGGCTGGCTAGAAATATTAGATTTAGTTGAGGTGGAACCAGAAGAAGAAATAGAAGGACCTTTTACAGAGTTGGGAGAAGCTAATATATATATAAAGAGTACAGGCAAAGCAATTAAAGTTTTTATTGAAGATTATGGAATGTCGAGACAAAAGGCAATAGAAATGATTATGAGATAAGTCCGCCGGAATGGTGCAACTTTCTGTAATTCGTATTCAGGAGTGCAAAAAATAACAAAAGCACCAAATTGTGCGCAAATGTTAATACGAATCAAAGTTATACCGCATGTCGAGACAGTTGTTTTTTTGTCCCAATTGAAACAGAAGCCGGATGATTATATTAATGTCACGATTGAACTTGATAATGTGGATATAACATCTGCAGAGACTAAGGCAACATATGATGAGATAAAGAAGTATGTGGCTGAACATAATGCCGGCATGAAGGTTTCCAATCTGTATATCTCACAGGTAAAGAGAAAATGCGGAATTGAGGTTGGAAAGAATTTGCGCGTTGCAACGAGGAGAATGGACTGCTTGCAGGGCAATTCGACGACTGCTGCGACAGACTTGGAACTTGTTCCAAGTCCTAATTTACCTAAAAATGAAGATAGCAGGCAACCGCAGTGTCCAGAAGATAAAGAGAGTG